>Ga0182744_1002825_pt1 | contig 13943 bp, 11 predicted proteins | sample eDN3rd30CKraftMG_FD_128525 | JGI IMG/M metagenome (GOLD analysis project Ga0182744, IMG submission 128525) | Enriched Miracle-Growth compost microbial communities from Emeryville, California, USA - eDNA 3rd pass 30_C Kraft MG (version 2) (version 2) ...
ATGGTGTTTCGCCGCGCAAAGCTATTCCTTGCGCCCGAATCCGCCGGATAACCTGAGTTTCATGACCCTCGCCGCCACGAAAAACACCTTCCAGATCGTCCGCAATCCGGATGCTCCGCCCGCCGGTCTTGCCGGGGCGGTTCTGGCCATCGGCAATTTCGACGGCGTTCATCGCGGCCACAAGGCCGTCATCGGCCATGCCCGCGCCCTGGCGCAAAAGCTGGGCCGGCCGTGCGCCGTCCTGACTTTCGACCCCCACCCGGCCGATTTCTTCGCCGGCAAGACCGTCGTCAACCGGATCACGCCGGTTGCCGCCCAGGGGCGGGCACTGGAACGGCTCGATCTCGACGGCGTTATCGTGTTCAGCTTCGACGCCCAACTGGCGGCTCTGAGCGCCGAGGAATTCATCAACGAAGTCATCATCCGGCGGCTCGGCGCCGCAGGCGTCGTCGTCGGCTATGATTTCCATTTCGGCAAGCGCCGCACCGGAACCCCAGCCCTGCTTCAGGAAGCCGGGGAGCGCCATGGTTTTGCCGTCGAAATCGTCGGCAAAGTGACCTCGGACGCCGCCGGATCGCTCGAGCCGGTGCATTCGAGCGCGGTGCGTAAGGCGCTCGCCGGAGGCGACGTCGCATTCGCGCGGCAATTGCTCGGCCATGATTTCTTTGTCGTCGGCGATATCATTCACGGCCAGAAACTCGGCCGTACCCTGGGATTTCCGACCGCCAATCTGCAGCTCGATCCCTCCATGCAGCTCGCTTTTGGCATTTACGCGGTCCGCGTCGGCATCGACGGACGCACCTATAACGCCGTGGCGAGCTATGGACGTCGGCCGACTGTCGACAACGGGGCGCCACTGCTCGAAGTCTACGTGCTCGACTTTTCCGGCGACCTTTACGGCAAGACCGTCGAGGTCGCCTTCATCGAATGGATCAGGCCCGAACTGAAATTCGACGGTCTCGAACCGCTGGTCGCCCAGATCAGGGACGACGAAGCCAAAGCACGGGCAATTCTGGCGCGGGCGATTCCAGCTCAAAAACCCTGAAGCCGCCTGACCTCACCCGAGGCGCGGATCGAGGGGCACTCGAACATCGCTGGTGATGCGGACCTGCGCCATCTCGGGCGAGGCCGGATTGAGCAGGACATTCCAGGCTTCGGGCACCAGCACGGACGGCACCTCCAGCAGCAGCGTGGAACGGCGTGCCAGCCAGTCATCGCCGATTCTGCGTGTCGCCGAGTGGTCGCTGCGCCAGCCTCGCGGCAACCGGTCCAGATCGAGACGTTCCACCGTATGGCAATCGCCGATCTCGATGGTCAGCAGCCTGAACGTATCGGGAAAATCCTCGCGATCGAGATGGACAAGGAATTCGGCGAGCGCCGCCGCCGGATGTTCGGCACAATAGACGATCGGCCGTCCCTTCGAATGCCAGCCGCCGGCGAACCTGACGCCGCCATAGCCGGCGAGATCGGCATAATTGGAAATGCGCCAGAGTTTTCGCACTTTTCAAGCAAAAATGCCGTGATCGATCTGGCCGAGCAATTCCTCGACCGCACGGCCTCCGGTCTCGGTTTGCAACAGCCGCAGCGGCTCAAGCCCGTTCAGCGCCCGGTTGGGTTTGCGCAACCAGCGCGCCGCCTTCGCCACATCGCCGAATACCCGCCCGGCATCGGTGGCGGTCCGCGCCAGCCGCAGCGCCCGGTCCGTCTCTTCGACCGTCAGCAGTTCCGACTTGGCCTTGCGGCGCGCCAGGGTCCGTTCGGCCACGACGATGCCATGCAGTTCGTCGGCGGCAAAGGCCGGCGACCAGACGCCGAGAAAATCCTCGACCGCAAGGCGCGGCGACAGGCCATTCTGCGTCAGCCGCGCGGCTTCCCCCAAGGCGCCGGCCAAATCTCTCGAAATATGGGAAAAATCCAGCTTCACTGGCACGGAGCCGGTGAATTCGGAGACGCCGTCGTCAACCGAGTGAATGTGATAGCGGGCCTGTGCCCTTTCGGAAAACCCTGACATGCTATTCTGCCATATTTCTTCAATATTAAACAATGTGGCACATGTAACTGACAATTTCAAGCTTCTTCACCCAATTCTTGCTTCGGCGGGAAGCGGTGCTAAAACGCCGTGATGGACCGCGCAGCGCACAATTTTCGTCTGAAAATATCCCGAATTACCGGCCCGGCACGCTTCTGAGCGGGCCGGGACTTTGCGCGCCATGGAATTTCTCCCGAAAACGTCCATGCGCGCGTTCCGCACATCGATTTCACCGGCTTCGCCTGCGCCTCCCCGCGCGGCGCCGCGACTAGACTGGCTTTCTCCAAATGACCGATACGTCCGCCAAAGGCCCCGACTATTCCGCCTCCCTGTTTCTGCCACAGACCGATTTCCCGATGCGCGCCGGCCTGCCGCAGAAGGAACCTGAAATCCTCGCCCGCTGGGAAAAAACCGGCCTCTACCGCAAGCTGCGCGAGGAAGCGCGCGGGCGGCCAAAATTCGTGCTGCACGACGGCCCTCCTTATGCCAACGGCAATATCCACATCGGCCATGCGCTCAACAAGATCCTGAAGGACATGGTGACGCGCAGCCAGCAGATGCTGGGCAAGGATTCCAACTACGTGCCGGGCTGGGACTGCCACGGCCTGCCGATCGAATGGAAGATCGAGGAAGACAATTATCGCTCGAAGGGCAAGCAGAAGCCCGACCTCTCGGACCCCGCCGCGATGATCGCCTTCCGCAAGGAATGCCGCGCCTATGCGAAGCATTGGGTTTCCGTTCAGCGTGAGGAGTTCAAGCGGCTTGGCGTCGAGGGCGACTGGACCAATCCCTATCTGACGATGAGCTTTGCCGCCGAAGCGCAGATCGCCCGCGAGATCATGAAGTTCGCCAGCAACGGCCTGCTCTATCGCGGTTCGAAGCCGGTGATGTGGAGCGTCGTCGAGCAGACCGCGCTCGCCGAAGCCGAAGTGGAATACGAGGATTACACGTCGGATACGGTCTACGTGGCGTTTCCGGTGAAGGAATTGCAAAAGGGCGTCGGCGACGCCACCAAGAAGGCGATGCGCGATTCCGGCGAGAGTGAGGACGACATCGCAGGCGTCGACGCCATCAATGAGGAATTGCAGGCGGCCAAGGTCGTCATCTGGACGACGACGCCGTGGACCCTGCCCGGCAACCGCGCGGTCTCCTTCTCGCACAGGATCGAATACGGCCTCTATCGCGTCACGTCGGCGCCCGCCGACAACTGGGCGAAGACCGGCAGCACTTACGTTCTGGCCGACAAGCTGGCCTCGGCCGTGTTTCAGGCCGCGAAGGTCGAACAGTTCGAACGCATCCGTGATGTCGATCCCGCCGATATCGCCGCCTGCGCGCATCCGCTGGCGCTGCATGGCTACGACTTCAAGGTGCCGCTGCTCGATGGCGATCACGTCACCGACGACACCGGCACCGGCTTCGTTCACACCGCGCCCGGCCACGGTCGCGACGACTTCGAGATCTGGATGGCGCACGGACGGCAATTGTCCGAAGCCGGCATCGACACGCGCATCCCCTATACGGTCGGCCCCGATGGCTTCTACACGGACGAAGTGCCCGGCTTCGAAGGCAAGCGCGTCATCGACGACAAGGGCAAGAAGGGCGACGCCAATGACAGCGTTATCGCGGCGCTGGTCGAGGCCGGCCATCTCGTCGCGCGCGGACGGCTGAAGCACCAATATCCGCATTCGTGGCGCTCGAAGAAGCCGGTCATCTTCCGCAACACGCCGCAATGGTTCATCGCCATGGACAAAGGCTTTGCGATCGGTGGCAAGCAGGAGAAAAGCCTGCGCGCCGTCGCCCTGAACGCCATCGGCGAAACCCGCTGGGTGCCGGCTGCCGGCGAGAACCGCATCAACGGCATGATCGCCAACCGACCGGACTGGGTGGTGTCGCGCCAGCGCGCCTGGGGCGTGCCGATTGCCGTCTTTGTGAAAAAAGGCACGCATGAGCCGCTCGTCGACGAGAACGTCAACAAGCGCATTGCCGATGCCTTCGAGGCCGAGGGCGCCGATGCCTGGTTCGCCGCCGACGCGACACAGCGGTTCCTCGGCAACGATTACGACGCCGGCGCCTATGAAAAGATCGACGACGTGCTCGACGTCTGGTTCGACTCGGGCTCGACCCATGCCTTCACCCTCGAAGATCCGCGGCACTTCCCCGGCCTTGCCGGCATCAACCGCGTGCGTGACGGCGGGCCCGACGAGGTGATGTATCTTGAAGGATCGGACCAGCATCGCGGCTGGTTCCATTCTTCGCTGCTGGAAAGCTGCGGCACGCGCGGCCGCGCGCCTTACGATGTCGTGCTCACGCATGGCTTCGTGCTCGACGAGAACGGCCGCAAGATGTCGAAGTCGCTCGGCAATGTGGTCGCGCCGCAAACCGTGATCAAGGATTCCGGCGCCGACATCCTGCGGCTGTGGGTGGCGGCGTCGGACTATTCCGACGATCTGCGCATCGGCAAGAACATCCTCACCACCTTCGTCGAGACCTATCGCAAGCTGCGCAACACCATCCGCTGGATGCTGGGCTCGCTCGCCGCGTTCGACGAGTCAGACCGCGTGGTCTTAGCCGACATGCCGGAGCTGGAGCGGCTGATGCTGCATCGCCTCGTCGAACTCGATGGCGAAATCCGCAAGGCCTACGACGAGTTCGACTACAAGAAAGTCATCTCGGCACTCTCGGCGTTCATGACCAGCGATCTCTCGGCGTTCTACTTCGATGTCCGCAAGGACGCGCTGTATTGCGACCCACTGTCGAGCCGGACACGCAAGGCGGCGCTCACCGTCATCGACGAGATCTTCCGGCGTGTCACCGTCTGGTTCGCGCCGATCCTCGCCTTTACCTGCGAAGAGGCCTGGCTGTCGCGCCATCCTTCGGAGGAGGGCTCGGTCCATCTGCAGACCTTCCCCGAAACGCCGGCCAACTGGCGCGACGACGCGCTGGCGCAGAAGTGGCGCACGATCCGCGCCGTGCGCCGCGCCGTCACCGGCGCGCTCGAAATCGAGCGGGCGCAGAAGCGCATCGGCTCGTCGCTCGAAGCCTGTCCGAAGGTCAGCATCGCGGACAAGGCGGCGTTCGACGCCGTGATGAGCGTCGATTTCGCCGAGGTCTGCATCACGTCGGGCATCGACGTGGAGCTGGGCGAGGGGCGGGCGGAGGCTTTCCGGCTCGACGATGTAAAGGGCGTGGCCGTGGTTCCCGCACGCGCGCCAGGCATCAAATGCGCCCGGTCGTGGAAATATTTCGATCCGGCGACCGCCGATCCGGACTTCCCCGGCGTGACGCCGCGCGATGCCCAGGCTCTGCGCGAACTGAAAGCTGCCGGCAAATGGGCGTGACGGGATGAGGCACCTCAGCCCGCGTCTCCTCAGCCTGATCGCGGCTTTCGGCGCGCTTGTGGCCGACCAGGCGCACAAGCACTGGATGATCTATTCCTACGGGATAGATGCGCTGCAGCCGGTGGCGATCACGCCATGGTTCAGCCTGGTGCTGGTCTGGAACACCGGCATTTCCTATTCGCTGCTGCAACTGCCCCCGATGATCCTGCTGGTGCTGATGCTGGGGGCGACGGTGTTCCTCGGTCTATGGATGTGGCGCTCGCAGAGCCGCGTCACGTCCATCGGCCTTGGGCTGATCGTCGGCGGCGCGCTGGGCAATGCCTATGACCGCTGGAACTATGGGGCGGTGGCAGATTTCTTTCATTTTCATATAGATACAGAACGTTACGGGCGCCTGTCCTGGTACGTTTTCAACATTGCCGACGTGGCGATCGTTGCCGGAGTAGCGCTTTTGCTGTATGAAACCGTCTTTGTCGGGGAAACCCGGCGCGGGAAACCTTAGGCCGCGCCAGCGGAAAGCTGTGTCAGTGCCTCCAAAATGCCCATAACAGGCATCACGGTAGCGCCATGGCCATGAGTGAGGATCGAAGCATGAACCACTGCAATCCGGCACGCCGCCTTGCCATCACCGCGGCCTTCGCCGTGCTGACCGGCGGCCTGATGGCAGGGACGCCCGCAAAAGCGCTCGACGACGGCAATCAGGGCTTCTTTGAAACCATCAAGGGCATTGCCGGCTCGGCGATCGGCTTCGGACTTGGCCAAAGCGACGAGGACGAACCGCCGCGGATCGAATATCGCGAGCGCCCGCCGCTTGTGTTGCCCCCGAAAATGGACCTGCCCCCGCCGAGCGCCCCTGTCGCTGCCCGGAACCCGAACTGGCCCAAGGACTACGAGATCAGCCGGCGCGAGAAATCGGCTCTGGCACGTGCGCGTGAACAGAAGCCTGACGCCCTGGGCACCTATCGCATGAGCAATGAAGAGCTCGCGCGTGGACGGATTGCACCCGGCCAGCGCAACGTGCTCGATGAACAATGCGGCGTCGGCGGGACCACAGGCTTGGGCGAAATCTGCAATCCCGCCCGCTACTGGGGCGTCATGAAGACGACGCGCAAGGAGGATGAATCCACCAAGGACGTCCCGGCCGGCGCCGAGCCCGCGCGCAAGGCCCTGACCGATCCGCCGGTTGGCTACCGCCGCGTCACCAAGACGGTCAAATACGTGCCCGAAGCGCCGAGGGAAGAGGTCGACCTCAACGATCCGCGTGCCCAGTTGCGTGAAGACCAGCGCCGCCAACGCGCCCGCGATTAACACAGTTCCCGTCGGCCATTGTCATTCATGGTCGCCCCAGCAATCGTCGCCGGGGGGACATGACGAATGGACGACGAGCACCTATATTGAGTTCCTCTAAGGCCGCCTGAATGTGGCGCCCGCCCGCGTAAGGGCATCGGGCTCAGATCCCGCGGCGCGCCATTTCCGGCACATGCCAGGATTCGGAAGGAACGCAATTGACCATTCAAGCCCAAGGATCTGCCCAAGGATCCGTTCAAGGTTCGCCCGCATCTCTGACCCCCTCCTCAGCGGCTGCGCCGGCGAAAAGCGGCGGCCCGGAGATCGGACATTTTTTCCTCGATAACGGCCTGGAAGTCGTGGTCATTCCCGATCACCGCGCGCCGGTCGTCACCCACATGGTGTGGTATCGCAACGGCTCCGCCGACGATCCGGTGGGCAAATCCGGCATCGCGCATTTTCTTGAACATCTGATGTTCAAGGGCACCAAGCGCCATCCGAAGGGCGAATTCTCCGATATCGTCGCCGAACTGGGCGGGCAGGAAAACGCCTTCACCTCCATCGACTATACCGCCTATTATCAGCGCGTGCCGAAAGAGCATCTCGCCGTGCTGATGGATTTCGAAGCCGACCGGATGACCAATCTCGTCCTCACCGACGATGTGGTGGCGCCGGAACGCGACGTTGTCCTCGAGGAGCGCCGCATGCGCACCGACAGCGATCCCGGCGCCCAGCTCGGAGAAGCGGTTCAGGCGGCGCTTTACACGCACCATCCCTACGGCAAGCCGATCATCGGCTGGGAACATGAGATCGAAACGCTCGATCGCACCGATGCGCTGACCTATTACAATCGTTTCTACACGCCAGAGAATGCCGTGCTGATCGTCGCTGGCGATGTGCTGCCTGACGAGGTGCGCGCGCTCGCCGAGGCCAGCTACGGCAAGATCAAGGCGCATGGCGCTGCGCCGAAGCGTGTCCGCACGCGCGAACCGCAGCCGCGCGCGCACCGGCTGGTGACGCTCGCCGACGACAAGGTCGAGCAGCCGAGCCAGCAGCGGGTCTATCTGGTGCCATCCTATACGACCGCCGCGCCCGGCGACGCCGAGGCGCTGGAACTGGCCGCCCATCTGCTCGGCGGCGGCCCGACGAGCCTGCTCTACCGCGCGCTCGTGATCGACAAGAAGATCGCCGTCGCTGCAGGCGCCTATTACATGGGGACGTCGCTCGACGATACCCGCTTCTATGTCTATGCGGTGCCGGTGCCCGAGGTCTCGCTCGAAGAGCTCGACGACGAGGTCGGCGCCGTCATCGATGCCATGGGCAAGAAGCCGGTCGATGAAGCCGATCTGGCGCGGGCCAAGACGCGGCTGATTGCCGACGCGGTCTATGCGCAGGACAGCCAGACCTCGCTGGCGCGCTGGTATGGCGCGGCATTGACGACGGGCCATTCCGTCGCCGACGTGAAGGACTGGCCCAACCGCATCGACGCCGTCAGCGCCGAGCAGGTGCGCGCCGCCGTGGCCAAATGGCTCGAACTGCGCCGCGCCGTCACCGGCTTCCTGCTGATGAAGGACGAACAAGAAGAACAGGTGGCCTGAGGCCGCCTGTTCTCACGTTGCTGCTGCAAATCACTGCCGCAAGTCACTGGCTCTGGTCGCTTGCATTGCCGTCAAGTTTCCCTCGCACCGGACAGCCTCCCGCGCCGGTGTCGCAATCAACAAATCGAGTTCCTCATGAGTGCTGTCACCGATATCCGGAAAAAAACACGGGCCGAAACCGTCCAGAAAATCGTCACGCCGCTCGGTATCGAAGCCTGGCTGGTGGAAGATTATGCGGTGCCGCTGGTGGCGCTCGATTTCGCTTTCAAGGGCGGCTCGACCCAGGACCCCAACGGCCTGACAGGCGCCAGCGCCATGCTCGCCGGCCTGCTGGACGAAGGCGCCGGCCCTTATGATTCCGACGCCTTCCATCGCGCGCTCGACGACAAGGCCATCGAGATTTCCTTTCACGCCAGCCACGACAATTTCAACGGCGAGTTGAAGACACTGGCGCGCAACACCGATGCGGCGTTCGATCTGCTGCGTCTATGCATGATCGAGCCGCGGCTCGATACCGACGCCATCGAGCGGGTACGCAGCCAGATGGTCGCCGGACTTCGCCACGAGTTGAAAGATCCCAACGCACTGGCCGCGCGCGCCTGGCGCACGGCGGCGTTCCCGAACCATCCTTACGGCCGGCCGACGGACGGCGATCTCGAAACCATTCCCGCCATCGGCCGGGCCGATCTCGTCAAGCTGCGCGAGCGGCTGTTTGCACGCAGCAACCTCAAGATCGGCGCTGTCGGCGCCATCGACGCCGGCAAACTGGCCATGCTGATCGACAAGGCCTTCGGCGATCTGCCTGCGGCGCCGTCGCTGACGCCAGTCGCCGACATCACGCCTCGGGGCAATGGCGAGCGCAGGGTCATTCCAGTCGACGTGCCGCAATCGACATTCCGCTTCAGCCTTCCGGGCATTGCGCGTCACGACAAGGATTTCATTACCGGGGCCGTGGTCAATCACATTCTTGGCGGCGGTGTCTTCTCGGCCCGGCTGTTCAAGGAAGTGCGCGAGAAGCGCGGTCTCGCCTATTCGGTGTGGACACAGCTTTCTGCCAACGACCATACGGCACTGTTTGCCGGCGGCACCTCGACCAAGAACGAGCGCGCCGGGGAATCGCTTTCGGTCATCGAAGAAGAGATCGCCAAGATCGCCAAGGATGGCCCGACGCAGGACGAATTGGAAAAGGCGCAGAAATATATGATCGGCTCCTATGCCCTGCGCTTCGATACATCGACGAAGATCGCAGCCAATCTCGTTTCGCTGCAGACGGACGGCTATGACGTCGATTATCTCGACCGCCGCAACGAGTTGATCGCCGCCGTCACGCTGCAGGACACCCAGCGCGTCGCCAGGCGACTGTTCGAAGGCGGCAAACTGCTCGTCGCCGTCGCCGGCAAGCCGGACGGTCTGTAATATCTTCTGACGATCCATCGCGGCTGCTTTGCTGCGGCCGCGACGATTGGTTATCGCGCCTCAAGCACAAAGCGCTGGACAGCGGCGTGCTTTCAGGTTGAATTCTGCAGGCTGAGCAGACGGATGCCGAAGTCCGATGCTCCGCGACCCGCAGGGAGGGAACCTATGAAGATCGCATTGTCGTTGCTGGCGGCCGTGAGCGTCGTTGTCTTGTCCGGCTTCAACCCGTCCGGTTCCAGCGCCCAGGCGCAGGACACCGTAAAGATCGGCATCCTGCAAAGCTATTCTGGCATTACCTCGCTCGGCGGGCAGCAGACCGACAGTACGATCAAATTGTTCATGAAGAAATACGGCGACACCGCCGGCGGCAAGAAGATCGAATTGGTGCGGCGCGATACGACGGGACCGAATCCCGAAGTCGCCAAACGCCTTGTGCAGGAAGTCGTCACCCGCGAGAAAGTGCAATTGCTGATCGGCCCCGACTTCACGCCGAACACACTGGCGGCAGCCCCCATCCTGATGGAAGCCAAAGTGCCGTCCTTCGTCACAGGTGCAGCCACCACGGGCATCGTCGGCGAAAAATCGAAGTATTCGACGCGCACCTTCTTCGCCGTGCCGCAACTGTGCAAGCCTCTCGCCGCCTATGCGGTCAAGAACGGCTGGAAGCGCGTGTTCGTCGCAGTCGCTGATTTTGCGCCCGGCCACGATTGCGAGAAATATTTTATCGAAGCCCTGAAGGAGGCATCCGGTACGCTTGCTGGCAACCTGCGCATCCCCGTCTCCAATCCGGAATTCTCGGGCTATATGCAGCGCATCCGCGACGCCAAGCCAGACGCTCTGTTCATCTTCATGCCGATCGGCGAGCTCAGCATCGGCATCTTGCGGGCGGTCAACGATTCCGGCCTCAAGGCGTCCGGCATCAAGATCATGGGAACCGGCGACATCACCGACGAAACCTATATCGATGCGGTCGGCGACGCGGCGCTGGGCACCATCACGACGGGCATCTATTCAACCCAGCATGATTCCGCGCTCAACAAGGAATTCGTGAAGGACTACGTGGCGTTGAATGGCGCGAAACCACGCATCGGCTGGGGCGCCATCGCCACCTGGGACGCCATGCGGATGACTTACGATGCGCTCAACGCCCAGGCGGGAGCCAAGTTCGATCCCGAGAAGTTTGTCTCCTACATCCACGGCCGTTCGTTTGAAAGCCCGCGCGGGCCCATCACCATCGACAAGACCAATGGCGACATCGTTCAGAACATCTACATCCGCCGTGTCGACAAGGTGAACGGCGTGTTGGAGAACGTCGAAATCGAGACCCTCAAGAACGTCGGCTTCAAATAGGCGCGGCTTATGTCCTCGATCCTGACGGTGCTGTTCAACGGCATCGCCTATGGCTTTCTCCTCTTCATCATGTCGGTCGGGCTCTCGGTCACGCTCGGCATGATGAATTTCGTCAATCTCGCCCAGGCGAGTTTCTCGATGTTCGGCGGCTACGTCATGGTCACAGCCATGCAGAGTTTCGGCGTGCCGTTTCTGGCGAGCCTGCCGATCGTCTTCATCGTGATCGGCGCGCTGTCCATCGTCGTCGAGCGCCTGATCTTCCGGCACTTCTACAATACGGACGACCTGACCCAGGTGCTGCTGACGATCGGCCTCGTTTTCATGTCGATCGCCATCGCTACCTATTTCTGGGGCGGCACCTATCAGCGCATCGACATGCCGTCCTGGCTGACCGGGCAGCGGGCGGTGCTGGGCCTGACGCTGGAAACCTATCGCATCTTCCTGATCGCCATCGGCGCGGCCATGGCGATCATCCTGGTGCTGGGCCTTGAGCGCACGCAGCTTGGCGCCATGGTGCGCGCCTGCGTCGACAACCGCCGGGTCGCCGGCGCCTGCGGGCTCAACACCGATCTCATCTTCGCGCTGACGTTTGCGATCGGCGGCGGGCTTGCCGGGCTCGGCGGCGCGCTCTCGGCCAATCTGCTCGGGCTCGATCCGAATTTTCCGCTGCGCTATCTGGTCTATCTGCTCATCATCGTGTCGGTCGGCGGCATGGGGACGATCAGCGGCACGCTGATTGCCGGGCTGGCGCTCGGCATCGCCGATGTCATGGGAAAATATTATTTCCCGCAGTTCGGCGGCTTCGTCATCTATGTGCTCACCGTCGCCTGCATGCTGTGGCGGCCGCACGGCCTGCTGGGCAGGCAGACATGAGCGCTCTCGAACGGCTGACATCGGACCACGCCAAAGCGGCGACCGGCTATTTCGCCCTGCTGGCGCGCTGGAACATCTGGGAAGTGCTGTTCTGGCTGGCGCTGGCGGGCATGTATTTCGTGCCCAATGTCGATCTGGTGCTGATGAGCCAGATCTTCATCTGGGGTCTGTTCGCCATGTCGCTTGATATCCTGCTCGGCTATCGCGGCATTCCCTCCCTTGGCCATGCGGCATTCTTCGGCGTCGGCGCCTATGTGGCGGGCTATTGCGGCAAGTTCGGCTGGACCGAGCCGATCAGCGCGCTGGTGCTGGCGATGGCGATTGCCGCAATCGTCGGCTGGCTGACCGGCAAGCTGGTGCAGAGGGTCACGGGTGTCGGCCTCTTGATGGTGACGCTGGGCCTCAATCTCATCCTTTATGACCTCGTGCATCGCTCGACCGATCTGACCGGCGGCGATGACGGCCTGCAGGGCGTCACCATCGCACCGGTGTTCGGCCTGTTCCGCTTCGACATCTTCGGGCGCACCGCCTTCTGGTACGCGCTGATCATGGCCTTTCTGCTGTTCGCGGTCGCGCGCGCCGTGGTCAAATCGCCGTTCGGCCTGGCGCTGCTCGGGGCGCGGGAAAATCCGCGCCGCATGATCATGCTCGGCGCGCCGGTGGAAGGCGATGTGTCGCGTGCCTTCGCGCTGGGCGCGGCGCTGGCGGGAGCGGCGGGCGCGCTGCTGACACAGACGACGCAGTTCGTCTCGCCCAACACGCTGTCGTTTCAGCGCTCCGCCGACGTCCTGGTCATCCTCATCATCGGCGGCACCGGGCGGCTCTACGGCGGTTTCGTCGGCGCGCTGGTGTTCCTGATCCTGCGCGACTGGCTGGCGGCCATCAGCCCGGTCTACTGGTATTTCTGGATCGGCCTGCTGCTGGTGATCGTCGTCTCGTTCTTCCGCAAGGGCCTGCTGCCGTCGGTCGAGGCGCTCATCAACCGCTGGAAGCCCTCGAAAGCGGAGGAACCATCCCAACGAGTGCCGCCAGCATGAACGACATGGTTCTGGAAACGCGCGCCATTCTGGAAACACGCGACCTGCACATGGCCTTCGGCGGGCTGGTGATCTTCGATTGCATGAATTTCGCCCTGCGCCGCGGCGAGCGCCATGCCATCATCGGGCCCAACGGCGCCGGCAAGACCACTTTCGTCAGCCTCGTCACCGGCCTGCTCAAGCCGAAATCCGGCAATGTCTTCCTCGACGGCCGCATCATCACCAACGATACGCCGCAGCAGCGGGTCAAGGCCGGCATGGTGCGAACGTTCCAGATCAATTCGCTGTTCAAGGCGCTCAATCCGCTGGAATCGGTGGTGCTGGCGCTGCTCGAACGCGACAACAAGGCGCGTCTGTCACTGCGCTCCGTGTCAGCCGAGACGGAGCTGATCGACGAGGCGATGGCGCTACTGACCCAGTTCGATCTCGCCCGCGACGCCTACGGGCTGACGGAGGCGCTGCCTTATGGCAAGCAGCGCCTGCTCGAGATCGTTCTGGCCGTGGCGCTGCGGCCGAAGCTGCTGCTGCTCGACGAGCCGGCCGCCGGTCTTTCGACGCAGCAGGGCCATGAGGTATTTTCGCAGCTCGCGCATCTGTCGAAGGACACCGCCATCCTGTTCATCGAGCACGATATGAACCTGGTGTTCCGCTACGCCGACGTGGTCTCCGTGTTCGCGGCGGGAGCGCTGGTGATGCAGGACACGCCGGAGAACGTGCGCAAGAGCCCGCGCGTGCGGGAGGTCTATCTTGGCAACTGATCCGGCAATCGAAGGCGCTCCGGTTCTCGCAGTCAGCAATCTCAGCGCCGGCTATGGCGCAGCCAAGGTGCTGCACGGCATCGACTTCGAGGTGGCGCGCGGCGAAATGCTGGTCGTCATCGGCCGCAACGGCGTCGGCAAGACGACGCTGATCGAGACCATCTGCGGCCTCACCACCCTGCAGGGCGGCACGATTTCGTTCAACGGCCGGCGCATCGAGAAGCTGGCGCCGTTCCGGCGCAACCGGCTCGGCATCG
>Ga0182744_1002826_pt1 | contig 13941 bp, 13 predicted proteins | sample eDN3rd30CKraftMG_FD_128525 | JGI IMG/M metagenome (GOLD analysis project Ga0182744, IMG submission 128525) | Enriched Miracle-Growth compost microbial communities from Emeryville, California, USA - eDNA 3rd pass 30_C Kraft MG (version 2) (version 2) ...
AGTCCAGTTTGCGCAGGATCACCGGCACTGAGCCGGTCTGACTCTTTGGAATCGAAGGCATCGAAGAGGTGGACTTTGTTGTATGTGGTGATTATTTCGCCGCCGTCGGCAACCACCAGGGTGTTAGTTGGTGCCAGACCCGCCTGTGGGTTAGTGCGAAGCACACCTGCTATAACGCATAACTCGTACTGCTCGCTGAGTTCACGCATCAGGCATTCATAGGGGCCACCCGCAGGCTCGGCCAAATTCGGGTCAGCCCCTCCCGGGTCAAAACCGGAGGCATATTCGGGAAGGACTAACAGCCTGGCCTCGGCGTCTCGAGCCCAGTCAGCGGAATCTCTGAGGATCGCTCGTGCGAGTTCCCTGTCCTTGGTTATCTCAACCTGTGCTACAGCGATGCGCATCTTCACATCGTCGCACGATCTGGCCGTTTTGCCTGTGAATGCTGCGTATTGGTTGTGTCGAGGCTGTGCGTGAAGTCACGTCAACTTAAAGCGCGGTATCGCACGTGCAGCGCAAATCAGCAGTTATTCCAGCACGTTGCCACAGGTGACGGCCGTGCTACCGCCGCTAAAGCCGGCGGTCAGCATAGCCGCGATCATGCATTAGTCGCGTTGGGCGTCGTCGTTTTTCCCGTTCGATGGGGAGTTGTCCACGGCGTCGTCAGCACCAGACTCCCTACCTGGACCTGACGGGCTTTCAGTAGGGGATACAGATTCGCTCGAGGACACAGAATCGCCAGCAGATACGGAGACGTCGCCGAGCACACCCGCACTATTAACGGACTGACGCCGCTGTGGTCCTGGTCCATCAAACGTAGCCGTAACACGATTAGTGGCGTTGTCCTTGTGTGCGACCTTACGTAGCTTGCCCGCCATGGAGAGGAAAAGCAGAACCGCCACGGCGGTGATCAGGAAGATCGTAAGGAACCCTGGCAGCCCAGGAGATACGTCGGTATCTTTCAAACCCGGACGCAACTGATCTTCAGGCGGTGTTGTGGTGGTTGAGGTAGGCTCGGGCGTTTCAGCATAGATGACGGCATCGAGCGTGACACCTTCAATATTCATCAGTGCGGAATTCATTAGTGCACCTCGGTTTCGGGAGAAATGCCGGCAAACAGGTCGGTCTCCGGGAGCGTAGTTTCTACCCGGGAGAACGCAAGTTCATACTCTTCAAACGGCCACACCCGGGCTTCAAGATCACGTGGTACGGCAAAGAAGAAGCCGTTAGGGTCGATCTGCGTTGCATGCGCCTTAAGTGCGGCATCACGCTGCGGGAAGTACTTTGCAATCTCAACGCGCGTGGTTACCTCGCGCTCTGGGATTTCTCGCGCCTGCCTGCTGGCCACCCAGTCACCATACGGGGAGGTCAAACCAGCCTTGATCATTTCCTCGTGCAAAGTGGAAATCCGATGCATTGAGAAATCGTGGTTGTAGTAGAGCTTTGACACGGACCACGGCTCGCCAGTGCCCTCATACGCCTCGGGATTACCCGCCTGCTCAAAGGCTTCCTGCGCAACCCGGTGGCACATGATGTGATCCGGGTGGGGGTAACCACCAGATGGGTCGTACGTGGTCATAACGTGTGGGCGGAACTCTCGCACGATCTCCACGAGGGGGCGGGTCGCGTCTTCAAGTGAGTGCCGCGCAAAGCAGCCCTCGGGCAGGGGCGGGAGCGGATCACCCTCAGGCAAACCTGAATCCACAAAACCCAACCACCTGTGCTGAACGCCCAAAGCCTGCGCAGCGTGACGCATCTCTACTTCACGAACCGCCCTCATGGGTTCAAGTTCTGGGATATCGCGGCCATAATTGGGGTTAAGGACGCTGCCGCGCTCACCACCCGTGCAACTGACCACGAGAACCTCGTAGCCCTCAGCTGCATAGCGTGCAGTGGTGGCTGCGCCCTTGCTCGATTCGTCATCAGGGTGCGCATGGACGGCCAGGAGCCGAAGCGGCGATGTGGACAAGACAACCTCCGGGAACTTGCAAACTACAGCGCGCGTTGAACGTGCAACTCCTTGAAACAATAATCGAAAACACAGGTCTGCGAGCCCGCATTCGCTTACAGATTGGTCACCTTCAGAAAGGCCCTCGTGAGCAACGAGTACTACGACGAGTACGAACTGGACGAAGAAGCCCCGGTCCTTGCACCGTCAACTCCCTCCGGTCCGTCCGGCTCACTCACACCCCGTGGCCGACGTTTTGCCATCTGGCTGGGCGCAATTGCCATCGCCGTTGCCGTAGCAGTTATGGCATACATTGCCTTTGGAATTCCCACCATCCGGTACAAAGAAGTGGGCTTCAACATCAAGAGCGCAGAGTCCATTGAGCTCACCTTTGACGTGTCCAAACCCAACGACTGGACGCTCAGCTGCGTACTGAATGCGCTTAACGAGAACTATGCCCAGGTGGGTACCAAAACCGTTACTATCGGCCCTTCGGCTGAACACGAGCAACGGTACTCCACAGAAATTCGCACCACCGAAAAGGCAGTGACCGCAATCGTGGACTCGTGCAAGCCCACAGACATGCCATAGCACTGCAAAACCTAGGAAATCCCCCGCATTCGTTGCTATACTTGTTGTTTCATCACGGAAGAGAGCGCGGCCAAAGCCTACAAGAACTCAAGGATGCCCACGCGCGCAGACTTCTCCGCCAGCTTCACCGTCAACATTGAACGGTCATATAGAACGTGTAACTCAGCACGTCCTATATGCCTTTAATCAAGACACGAGCCACACTGTCAGGCCCACGAAGCACAGTACGGAAGTCGCGTTCGGGGGCACATTCTTTTATGGCGCCAGTTTGGCTGCGCTTTATTGCGCCTGTGGGGATAGCCGGAACACCCCCGCTGGTATTCGTCCCAACAAAGGAAGGAGCGACCTGTGACTCAGACAGACGTCACGTGGCTCACCCAGGAGGCATATGACCGCCTCCAGGCCGAACTCGAGAACCTGAGCGGGCCCGCTCGCCAGGAAATTACAGAACGTATCGCCGCTGCGCGCGACGAAGGCGACCTCAAGGAGAACGGTGGCTACCACGCCGCCCGCGAGGAGCAAGCCAAAAACGAGGCTCGCATCCGTGAGCTCACCGAGAAGTTGCGTAACGTTCGCATCGGTTCACCAGCAGATGACGGAGTCGTCGAAGCTGGAATGATCGTCACTGCGGACATGTTCGGCGATGAGATGGTATTCCTTCTCGGCTCACGCGAAATCGCAGAAACCACCGATCTTGATGTGTACTCTGAGCGGTCCCCGCTCGGTGCCGCAATCAACGGTAAGAAGGTTGGGGAGACCGCAAGCTACACCGCGCCCAACGGCAAGGTCATCGAGGTCACCATTAAGGCAGCTAAGCCTTACGAGGGTTAATCTCACCTGACACAAAACTATGCACCGCAGGTGCGGGTCCACAGTGGTGGACCCGCACCTGCGGTTTTTGCGCTATCGACTATTTGCGTCATGGACCATTTTCACTATGGACCATTTCCGCGATCGACCATCTCCGCGATCGACCATCTCCGCTATCGACCATTTGCGCCATGGGCCATTTCCGCTACGCGCCATCAATCTTGCGCCAAGGGACTCCCCCGACCACCTCGTCGATAAGCGCATTAATGATGTAGATACAACAAAAATGATGTATCTGCAGCAATTTTCGTAGATCTCATGAAGTGAGATGTTGCGTTGCGCCGTACAAAATCGCCTCAGGAGAGGTGGTAACCCTTAGACCGCATATACTCAAGCACCTGAGCACAGTGCTCCGGTCCCTTGGTTTCAACCTGCATGGTCACCTCAACCTCATCGATTTCAAGGTCCACACCGGTACGCACATGATCCACGTGCATAATGTTGGCGTTTTGCGCGGCCACATCAAAGAGCATCTGCGCCAACGCGCCAGGCCGGTCCACAAGCCGAACCTTGATCACCATGAACCTGCCGGCCGAAACCAAACCGTGCCGGATCACGCGCAGCAGTACATTTGGATCAACATTCCCACCGGACAACAGCGCCACCACGGGCCCGTCAAACTCGCCCGGATGCGCCATAAGCGCAGCCACGCCCGTCACCCCGGCAGGTTCAACCACGAGCTTCGCACGTTCAGCCACGTACAGCAGTGCACGCGAAATATCCTCCTCGCTGACGTTTACCATCCGCGTATTTCCTCGCGCGATGATTTCAAACGGCAGTTCCCCCGGCGTAGCCACAGCAATGCCATCGGCCATCGTTGACTGAACCGCATGAGTGACCGGGTGGCCCGCCGCAAGAGACTCGGTATACGCCGAGGCACGGCTTGCCTGCACTCCAACCACAGTGACCTCAGGAGCAACCTGGGCAAAAGCAGCCACAAGTCCCGCCACCAGTCCACCACCGCCAACCGGTGCCAGAACCGTTTTGACATCCGGCACCTGAGCCAAAATCTCCAAAGCTAGAGTGCCCTGCCCCGCAATCACATCCGCATGATCAAAAGGGTGGATAAACACGGCACCGGTACGCTCCGCCTCAGTGCGCGCGGCAGCCAATGCCTCCTCCACGGTCTCCCCCACAAGCCGCACTTCCGCGCCATACGAGCGGGTAGCCTCAACCTTGGGCAATGCTGCGCCCACTGGCATATACACCACCGCCTTAATACCCAAGGCAGCTGCACCCAAAGCCACACCCTGCGCATGATTACCTGCAGAGGCTGCAACAACACCGCGAGCGCGATCCTGCTCACTCAAACGGGCCATGCGCACGTAGGCGCCACGAACCTTAAAGGAACCCGAACGCTGGAGGTTTTCGCACTTGAAATAGGTGGGCACGCCCGTGTATTTCTCCAGCACATGGGACGATTCGAGAGGTGTTACCCGGGCTATCGTCGCTAATTCCTGCTGGGCGCGCTGGATCGATTCCAACGAGACCGGCCACTCATTTTCATTCACGGTACTCATATGCAGGTGGGTGTCCTCTTCCGGTGCGCCCACGCAGTGGGCTGGTCTTATGAACCGTTGTGGGGAGGCTGAGAGTCGGAATCACCTAAGGTTGGGTGCGATCCAGCGGCGTCAGCGGCGCGATCTTGCGCCGTCCCCTCACCCCTATTTTGGAACCTCGCAAGGAACTTTTCCAACGACGGCGCAGTCTTTTCTTCCACCTTGGGCTGATCCCACGCCCCATCGGACACATCACGGGCCGCAGACGTGACCATTACTGCACGCCGACCTGCCGGTCGCATCGCAATATGGTCATCAAAACCCAACTCGGGGAACTTGTCATGACCGTTGAAATACAGGATCACCGTATTAAGCACAGCCACAAGCGGTACCGCAAAAAGCGCACCAACAATTCCGGCAATAACAGTTCCGCCGGTCACCGCGAGCAACACCGCCACCGGGTGCAGGGACACTGCCCGGCCCATGAGGAACGGCTGAAGCAAGTGGCCTTCGATCTGCTGGACCAACAGCACAACGCCCAGCATCACCAGAGCCCACACCCAGCCCTTAGCCACCAAAGCTACAAGCACCGCGATGGTACCCGTGATGATTGCACCAACAAACGGGATGAAAGAACCCAAAAACACGAGTGCGGCCATCGGCACCACGAGCGGCAGACCGATTATCGCAGCCCCAATGCCAATACCCAACGCGTCAATGAACGCAACAAGAATCTGCGTGCGTACGTACGAGGCCAACGTGACCAAGCCGCGCCGACCCGCCTGGTGCGTGCGTTCGCGCACGTGACGCGGGAGCAGGCCAACAACCCACGTCCAAATCTGGCGGCCATCGAGCAGAAAAAAGATAGTACAGAACAGTGTGATGAGGAAGCCTGCTAGGACGTGACCCACTGTTGTTGTGACCGTGACTGCGCCATCGAGAATAGTTGAGGTGTACTGCTGCACGTTATCGAGGAACGTGTTCCAGTAGGTTTCCACGCTCTCCAAGTTCAGATTCAGTGGCGCTCCTTGCGCCCACGCAAGAAGCTCGTTGAAGCCCTTAATTGCCTGATCCGAGAGCTGCGAGATACCGCTCACCAACTGTGTGCCTGCAGCCGTGACCAAACCCGCCAGCAACGCAAGCAGGAAGATCACCGAAAGCACCGCGGACAGACCGCGGGGTAACCGAATCTTGGTGCGTAAGAATCGGTCCACAGGCTGCAACAGCACTGTCAGGAGCAGCGCAATAGCCACAGGCACAACCACCGTGCTCAAGAAACTGCACAGGTAGACGAACACGCCCGCAACTAAGAGAACCACGAGCATGCGCCAGCCCCAAGCGGCAGAGGCCACCAGTACCGGCGGGATATAAGGTTCCTTCTTTTCGCGCGCCTGCGCGGAAACTGCGGCTTTCAACGTTGTCGAGGTAACCCGGACCGTTGTTGCCTCGCCGGATGCGTCAACGCTTCCGGATTCAGATGGTGTGGTGTGCGACATGCTTCCCTTTCCGCCAATCCGAACGCACCGTGGGTGCATGCAGTTCCCATTCTCACCCGTTCAACACCAACCTGCGAGCATCGACACATTTCACAGGCGTGCGAATCGCTTCACGCGAGGTGTGCACTGGGCTTGCTGTGTTGATTGAGCGTGAGTCATCTGATCAGAGGAGGCGTCTTCAGACGGGAACGACTCGTCAGCCGGGAACAACAAGACTGCCGTGCTGGTTGACACTAACTGTCAATACTTTCATAGCTGGCGGTACACAGGCGTCAGTCCCCAGGAGGAAAAATGCTAGAGGGTCTGTTTGGCTCCTCCCTGAAAACCACGATGGTTACGCCCGAACGCGCGTTGGCCGGGCGCAGCGAGCGCGACTACCCGCTCCCCGAGCGCCACGCCGTACTAGATGCACCATTGCAGTGGCCTGAAGGCACCGAGATGCACACCATCTACCTGGGCTTGGGCTGCTTCTGGGGTGCGGAAAAGGAGTTCTGGCAGATGCCCGGCGTAGTCACCACGGCCGCTGGGTATCAGGGTGGGTTTACGCCGAATCCATCGTACGAGGAGGTCTGCACGGGCTTGACCGGTCACGCGGAGATCGTCAAGGTAACGTATGACCCTGCAGTGTTGTCTGACGCGCAGATCCTCAAGGCTTACTGGGAGTCACACGATCCCACGCAGGGTTTCCGTCAGGGTAACGACGTAGGCACCCAGTACCGTTCGGCCGTATATTTCACCAGCCCAGAGCAAGAAGCTGCGGCCCGCGAGTCTCTCGAGACCTTCCAGCAGGCGCTTGCCGCTCACGGGTACGGCCGGATCACCACCGAGATTCGCTCGGTCGAGGACGCCGGCGAGTTCTACTACGCCGAGCCATACCACCAGCAGTACCTGCACAAGAACCCCAACGGGTACTGCCCGGTCCACTCCACGGGTGTAGCCTGCGGCTAACTCTCCGGTCTGGTTCTCCCGTCCAGTCTTCTCTCGTCTTCTCTCGCAAGAAAAGTACCTGCGGGGGGCAGATCGTAGCTGCCCGCTACGATCTGACCCCCGCAGGTACGATCTCGGTGTGTTGTTGGCAGCGCCCAAGAAGAGTGAAACCGTTACTTGCCGCGCTTCTTAGTCTTTGCTGCTTGGCGTGACTTTTGAATGCGCGCGTACTTTGCAGACGCGTTTTTCGACGATTGCCGTGCGGTGCTCTTAGCGCCAGACTTTTGCCCGCCAGACTTTTGCCCGCCCGAGTTCTTGGTGCCGGTCTTTTGGGCTCCAAGTTTCTGTGCCAACTGCCGTTCCTTCGGCGCATCTTGGCTGTTTCCCGCACCTGAACCGCTGGCCGAACCCCGCGATGAGTTCACCGTGCGTCCGCGCACAATTCCAATAAATTCCTCAATGTTCGGGTCTTCATCGCCCTCACGCCACACAAGCGCCACAGGCGCATCGGGGCCACCATCGAGCGGCAGATAGGTCAGATCCTTGCGGTGGTGCAACCGGGCGAGTGACTGCGGCACCACGATCACTCCAACACCTGCAGCCACCACCTCGAGTGCAAGTTTGACGTTCTCAATCCGCTCCACTGCGGGCAGCCCGGGGAACTCGGCCCAGACCAACGGATCGTCGAGGGAGTGCTGGACTACTTCGCTGGAAAGATCTTCCAACGACAACTGATCAGCGGCAGCAAAGTGGTGGTCCTTGGGGAACACCACCACGGGCACCTCACGATACAGCTCAATAGCATGTAGGCCGGTGCGGTCAATAGGTAGCCGGACGATGCTGGCGTGCGTTACGCCGGAGCGCACAGACTGCGCGCCGTCCAGCGTCTCGAGTGCAACAAGTTCCAGCGGAGTATCGCGGTGGCGTTCCTTCCACATGCCAACCCACTTGGCCGGAGTGACCCCGGGGACGTACCCGAGCCTAAAAGTGGTGGGTGTCTCGCTGATTTCAGGGGATTGCATGCCGTTTTCCACGGTTCAAGGCTACCGGTATTCGGTAGGCTTGAGTCATGACATCTCGCAAGACCTCTCAGAGCATGAAGGCAGCCACTGCCGCCAAGAAGCTTGGCATCTACCTGCCTGCAGCGCCTCAGGAGTTTCAGGAGGCGAGTATTACCCGTGAGGAACTCGACGCGCTCCAATCCAACCCGCCCGAGTGGCTCGTTGATCTGCGCCGCAACGGCCCACACCCTCGCCCCATCGTGGCGGCACGCCTCGGCGTATCCATTTCAGGTCTCACCCGAAACGGCTACGCGGACCCGCTAACCACCGACGAGATCAATGACATCCGCCGCGAGGAACCTAAGTGGCTGGTCATCGAGCGTCAGATCGCTCAGGAAGTTAAAGCTGAAGAAGAGCGTGTGGCCAAGGAGAACCGCCTCAAGGCTGAGAAGGCTGCGCGGCGCGCCAAGCGCCTTGAGCGATGAAGCCGCGTTCTTCTACACACCACAGATAAACGACGAGTGGGCTGGATTCCAGCCCACTCGTCGTTTGTCTTTACGCCAGTTTGCTCTGTGCCACGAGGACACAAAACCGTGCACGCACGGCGGACGCGCTGCGGAAATCAGGCGATGTCTACGAGGTCAACCACGAAGACGAGGGTCGCGCCACCGGCGATACCCGCCTGTGGGACGCCACGCATGCCATAACCGAGCTCTGGTGGGATCGAGAGCAGCACACGCGAACCGAGCTGCTGACCCACAAGGCCCTGGTCCCAGCCGCCGATGACCGCACCAATGCCGATGGGGAAATCGATCGTGGCGCCGCGGTCATACGAGTTATCAAACACGCCGCCGCCCCACGCCTGGCCGAGGTAATGGACAACGATGTTGTCACCTGCGGCGATCTCAGGGCCGTCGCCCTGGACGAGAACCTCAACGTGGAGACCGTCAGGTGCCTCAGTTTCGGGGAAGGTAATTACCGGCTTGTCGCCGAATCCGCCGGATGCGGATGGAAGTTGGGTCGACATACGTCGATGCCTTTCGTTCAAGAATGGGAGGCGGCTAAACACAGTAGTTCCGCCGTAAACACACAGTTTACGGTACGGAGGTTACGTGCCCAGCAGGTTGCGTTTGGGTGGACAATCAGTCCACCCAAACGTGTTTAAGCGCGTGCTTAGTCGTTGCCACGCAGGATCGCGAGCAGGCGAAGCAGCTCAACGTACAACCAGATGAGCGTAACCATCAGGCCGAATGCGGCAGACCATGCGTACTTCTTGGGAATGCCGTTCTTCACGCCTGTGGCGGCCGCGTCAAAGTCCATCACGAGCGACATTGCAGCCAGACCAACAGCCACCAAACCAATGACGATACCCAGTCCACCGCCGCGCATGCCCCAGCCGTCAAGCACGCCCGTCCATACGAGAACCACGTTGACCAAGGAGAACAGCAGGTAACCGAGCATGCCAATCAGCAGCACACGAGTGAACTTTGGCGTGACGCGCACTTTGCCGGATTTGAACAGGAACAGCGAAACCGCAAACACGGACAGCGTGCCCAGAACCGCCTGCAGCACAATGCCGTTAAGTGGCTGGCCATTGACCATAGTGTTCTCGAACGCGAATGACAGTCCGCCGAGGAACACACCCTGCGCGAGTGTGTACAGAATAATAAGCAGCGGGCTGGGCTCCTTTTTGAAGGAGTTGATCAGGCCAAAGACGAGGCCCACAATCGCACCCACAAAGTACAGTTGCGGCGCGAGCTGCCAGGTGGCCGCTGCGGAAATGATCAGGAGCACAAACAGCAGGCCGGTTTTCATGATGACGTCGTCATACGTCATCCGTCCAGTGTCTACTGAGGTGGCCGAGGGCGCGTTGTACATGGTGTCGAGCTGCTGGACGTTCATCCCTGCGGCAGCACCGGTGGCCATGTCTTGCGCCTGCCCGTAACGCGGGTCCATGCGGGCTTGCGTGCGCTGCACATCGCGGTTGGCTTTCTCGCCAAAGACCGCGCTATTGCTAAAGACTGGGTTAGTCATCTTTCCTCCATTTGGGGGACTACACGCCCAGAATACAGTCCGAACATGCCCCTCTACTCGCTGGAACGTTTCTTGGGGCTGTTCCGTTCCCACTGGTCGGTGGGAAGATTACCCAAAGCTAGTTCCTGCAAGGCAGCGCGTACCCGTTGTTCTTCCTGCTCGTTCCAGCGGCCTAGCCAGCGCCGAAAACTTGCGTCTGTCACTGTCAGGCGTGGATCCTCGCCAGAGAGCGATCCAATTTGCATCCAACTTTGCTTGGTAGCGACTTTCCCACCCCACCCGCTTGAATCAACAGGCAGGAACGCACCATGCTGTGATCGATCACGTGATGTCACGTACAAGACAGTGAATGCCGTGCCAGTTAGTCCTACAACTAAGCACGGACGGTCCTTGCTACCCGAGCCATCACGAAATGGAACGTCAGCCATCCAATAATCGCCGACTCTGGGGAGTGAACGGCCACCACGGGGCTTTTGGGGTTTCTTGCGCCGAGTAATCCTGCCAAGGAAAGCAAGTACACCAAGCGCGAGCACCCCAATAAGCAGCGTTGATGAGTCCAGATTAGCGAGTGCATCAGTGAGTTGGTCCACGCGCCGATAATACCTGACCACGCCAGACGCTCCAGCTACCCCAGCGCAGCCTCACTCTTGGCTCTCCCAACGCAAGACATAGAGCCAGTGCAGCCGACTCGTCGTAAAAGGAGTTCAGATCCCTCCGACGAGGTGAGTCCCCTCTCTATGGGAGGGGACTCACCCACCAAGTAGGGGACTCACCCACCAAGCAGGGATCTGACCGCGCGGTGTAAGTTTGGTACCCCCAGTCGGACTCGAACCGACACTGGACCGATTTTAAGTCGGTTGCCTCTGCCATTGGGCTATGGGGGCGGGTCGCAACCACGATCGTCGAAAATCTGTGGCAGCGAATCCGCACAGCGGATCACTACACAATAACAAAACTAGATGGGACGTTCGAAAACGAACGTCCCATCTGGTCAATGTGCAGTCAATCACTCATGCAACTGCGGCAGACTATTTAGCCTCAACCTTTTCACCAGCAGGGGCCTTCTCCTCAGCAGGCTCTGCGGGCTTTGGCTTCGGCGGCACTGCCGCGCGGCGGAACTCTGCGCGAGGGTCGTGCAGCGGACCAAGCGGAACGAGTTCACGGCGCATCAAGTACGCGCTCATCCAGCCCGACGCAATACGAACCTTGCGGGAGAACGTAGGCATAGCCATCAAGTGGTAGCCACGGTGCGCAGCCCACGCAAGGAAGCCACGCAGTTTAAGGCCGCCAAACAGAATAGCCACACCCTTGTGCAAACCAAGGGAGGCAACCGTACCCATGTTCTTGTGCTCGTATTCCTTCAGCGGACCCGAACGCAATACGGACGCGAGGTTATCTCCAAGCAGCGTGGCCTGGCGCACGGCGTGCTGCGCATTAGGAACGCAGAAGCCGTTAATACCACCGTGCACGTCAGGAACCGCAGCGCAGTCACCTGCAGCATACGCGTCTGGAACAACGTTGCCGTCCTCGTCGATCACCTGAAGCTTTGTGTTCACGGTGACCCTGCCCATGCGGTCGGTGGGCAGATCCGACTCGCCCACAACAGGGTTTGCCTTCACGCCCGCGGTCCACACCACGGTGTCAGACTCAAACTCGACTCCGGTTGAGGTCACCACATGGCCGTCCACACAGGACGAAAGGAACGTTGACAGGTGGAATTCAATGCCACGAGCACGCATTTCATCAAGCGCGTAATTTGCCATCTCTGGGGTGAGTTCAGGAAGAATGCGGTCCGAGCCCTCGATCATCACAAAGCGCAAGTCCTCTGCCTCAAGCGTGTTGAACTGCTTGACGGCGGAACGTGCCATGTCTTCAATCTCGGAGATTGCCTCAATTCCGGCGAATCCACCACCCACAAAAGTGAAGGTCAGCAGACGTTCGCGAAGTGCCTTATCCCAAGTAGAAGACGCAACAATGATGCGGTCCAAAACGTGGTTACGAACTGCGATAGCTTCCTCAACGTTCTTAAACCCGATTCCCACCTCCGCAAGGCCAGGAATAGGAAGAAGTCGCGATACGGAGCCAAGACCAACAATCAGGTGATCATACGTAATCTCGTATGGTTCGCCGATTTCCGGCGTGATTTCAACGGTGCGGTCGTTGTGGCGGATCTGGGTGACACGTCCCTGCAGGGTGTCGATGTGCTTCAACGCACGGTTGTGCGGAGCTACAACGTCACGGTCCGAGATGGAACCGGCAGACACTTCAGGCAAGAATGGCGCGTACGTCATGTATGGACGAGGGTCCACCACAACAATCGCGGCTTCACGCTTTCCAAGACGTTTGCGCAGGCGGCGAGCGGAATACAGGCCTACAGATCCACCACCGAGGACGAGAATTCGTGGAACCTTACGGGGGCGTGGCTTCGTGGAGGTTTGCGTGGAGGACGCAACTGACTCAACGGTTTGGTTTGTCTGGGGCATACCTCAATTTTACGTCCGGGACTTTAGTCCGGCACTAAATCTGGTGCGTGATACCTAGCACATCCCATGATTTTCCTGTGCCAGTGTTGTGGAGTTTTGTTGGGTTCACGCGGCATCTAGCTGCACAAACCCAACAACCACACCTAGTTTGCGTCAAATACAATAGGACCAAAGTCCCACCCGTCTGCGGTCACGGATTTTTCGTTACTATCCCTCTTTTTTTACGCCCGCTTTGCCGCTATCAGATTTCGCTTCACCAGTGGGCTTCGCTTCAGTTTCCGGCTTGGTTTCACCGTCCGACTTGGCTTCAACGTCCGGCTTCGCTTCACCATCCGGCTTGGCTTCACCGTTCGCCGCACCGTCCCCTGCCCCATCCCCACCAGAGCTGGGACCCGACGTTTCGCTGGAAGCCGGGGAATCGTCGGAAATCAAGGGCTTAAGCGCACTGAGCGTGGAGAACGGCGGATGCTCCACGGACAGATCCTGCGGAATCTGCAGCCCCATCAGGCATGATGCACTATTTGTAAGAGTGTTTTGGCCACCAAAGAACAGGATTTTATCGTTGACGCCGTACCAGTATTGCGCCCACGTGTCACCCACATAGAGGCTGCCAGAGGCAGCATCTGCGCTCTCGCCACTCTCGCCCATGTCTGAGTACTCGCCCGCGAGAACCGATTGCCAGAACGTCTGATCAGCCGCGCTGCACGACGCCGACTCCACATCAATATCAGCCACGGCAGCCGGATACACGTTGTCTAGAACACGACCAAACTCATCTTGCCGGGTCAGGAACATCGTTACGCGGCCCGTACTGCGATCCACCTCAATCGGGTGGCTAGTCGCGCTCAACGGCTGGCCGTCACGACCCACAATCCGGGCATCTGGCACCAAATTCCCCTGCGCGTCGAACACAAACAAATTACCACCCGCAAGTGTCAGCGCATCAGCGGTTCCAGCCGGCTTGCCCAGCGACGGTGAATTAACGCCAGTGCTCGCACCATCGTTCCAGCCCTGGTCATATCCGCGCGCGTACTCGTTGCCACTCGTCACATAGTTAGTGGTGGTGGAACTGACCTCCCCAATAAATCCGGG
>Ga0182744_1002828_pt1 | contig 13934 bp, 12 predicted proteins | sample eDN3rd30CKraftMG_FD_128525 | JGI IMG/M metagenome (GOLD analysis project Ga0182744, IMG submission 128525) | Enriched Miracle-Growth compost microbial communities from Emeryville, California, USA - eDNA 3rd pass 30_C Kraft MG (version 2) (version 2) ...
CAGCGCATCGGCCTGGTCGGCGCTAACGGCGCCGGCAAGTCGACCACGCTCGGTGCCATCGCCGGGCTCTATCCGGCGGCCGGCGGCAGCATCGTCTATGGCGGCGAGCAGCTCCACCGCCACAGCCCGCCCGATGCGCTGGCGCGCGGCATCGTGCTGGTGCCGGAAGGCCGCCGGCTGTTCGGCGAGATGACGGTGCGGGAAAACCTGCTGCTCGGCGCCTACGGCATCGGCAATTCGAACGACGAGATGGAGCGGCGCTTCGAGCAGGTGTTCAAGCTCTTCCCGAAGCTGCGGGAGCGCGAGGGGCAGGTGGCGGCTTCGATGTCGGGCGGCGAGCAGCAGATGCTGGCGGTCGGCCGCGCGCTGATGGCGGGTCCGAAGTTATTGATGCTCGACGAGCCGTCGCTCGGGCTTGCTCCCAAGGTGGCGGCGGGAATCCTCGATACCCTGGGCGAGCTCAACCGCAACGGACTGGGCATCCTTCTCGTCGAGCAGAAAGCTCCGCTCGCGCTCAAGCTCGCGCGGCGCGTCTATGTTCTTTCCTCGGGCAGCGTCCGCGCGGAATTGCCGGCGCATGAGATCAAATCGCATCATGACCTTGCGCGCTTCTATTTCCACTAGGACCGGCGGTTACGGCTACGTCGCCATCGGCGGCGGGGTGCTTCTCGCCGCACTGTTCGCCTTCGTCTTCATCAAGGGCGGCTATCTGCTCACGGTGATGCAGCTCGCGATGATCTACGGCGTATTCTGCATCGGGCTGAACTTCTTCATGGGCTACACGGGGCAGGCCTCGTTCGGGCAGAACGCGTTCGCGGCGATCGGCGGCTATGGCACCGCGATCCTGTGCGTCGAGTACGGCTGGGAACCGGTGCTGGCGCTGCTGGCTTCGATGGCGATCGCCGGGGTCGCCTCGATCGTCGTCGGCTATCCGACGCTGCGGCTGCGCGGCCATTATCTCGCGATGGCGACCTTTGCGCTCGGTCTCATCACCTACGATCTGTCGGTGCAGTGGACCAGCCTGACGAAGGGTTACATGGGCTACGCCGGAATACCGCCGCTCGGCATCGGCCCGTTCACGGTCGAGGATGAGCGCATGAAGCTCGTCTGCCTGATGGTGCTCCTGCTGATCGGCCTGTGGATCTCCGGCCGCTTGCGCAATTCCCGCTTCGGCCGGGCGCTGCGCGCGATCTCGACCAGCGAGCCGGGCGCCGCCGCGCTCGGTATCCGCATTCCGCAGTACAAGCTGGCGGCGTTCATCATCGCGGCGCTTTACGCCTCGGCCGCGGGCTCGCTGTTCGCGCATGTCGTCGGCTTCATCAGTCCCGAAGTGTTCGGGCTGCAGATGGTGGTGGTCACCTTCACCATGCTCTACGTCGGCGGCATCGGCACCGTGCTGGGGCCGGCCATCGGCGCCGTCGTGGCGTCGCTGCTGCCCGAGATCGTGCGCAGCACCGGCCGCTTCCAGGACATCGCCTATGCCCTGGTCCTGCTGGTGCTGCTTATCTATGTGCCGAAGGGACTGTCCGCGCTTTCCGCCCTTGGCCGGCCGCGCGCGGCCGAGCCGGGCACGACGGGCTGAGCGGCGGGCCGGGCCATGGCGCTTCTCACGGTTCGAAACCTGACCAAGCGGTTTGCCGGACTGGCGGCCAACAGCGACATCAGCCTGTCCATTCCGGAAGGCTGCCTGTTTGCCGTCATCGGTCCCAACGGAGCCGGCAAGACAACCTTCTTCAACATGGTGTCGGGCTTCCTTGCGCCCACGGCGGGGACGATCGAGTTCGCGGGAGAGGACATCACGCATCTGCGGCAGGACAAGATCGCCGCGAAGGGGCTGGTGCGCACTTTCCAGCTCGTCCAGCTCTTCAAGGGAATGACGGTTGCCGAGAACGTCGAGGTCGGCTGCCATCTGGCGACCAGGGGCGGCGTCGGCGCCGCGCTGTGCCGCATGGCATGGTTCCGCCGCCAGGAGGCCGATGTGCACGCCCGGGCGCGCGAACTCCTCGCTTTCGTCGGCCTCGCCGGCCAGGCCGAGCTCGATGCCGAGTTGCTTCCCTACGGACAGCAGCGCCTGCTCGAGGTTGCCCGCGCGCTTGCCGCGCAGCCGCGCCTGCTGCTGCTCGACGAGCCCGCCGCCGGCCTCAATGCGCACGAGACCGACGCGCTCGCCGCCGTCATCCAGGAACTCAATCGCCGCGGCACCACCGTGCTGCTCATCGAGCACGACATGGCGCTGGTGACGCGTATCGCGCAGCGCATCGCCGTGCTCGATTTCGGCTGCAAGATCACGGAAGGAACGCCGGACGAGATCAAGCGCCATCCGGACGTGATCGCCGCTTATCTCGGCACGGAGGAGGCCGCGCATGCCCAGCACGGTTGAGCTTGTTCAAAGTCTCGTCAACGGCGTCGGCACCGGGCTCGTCTACGGCCTGATCGCCATCGGCTTCTGCGTGATCTACAACGCCAGCGGCATCGTCAACTTCGCGCAGGGCGTTTTCGTCATGCTCGGCGGCATGTTCACCCATGCGATGCTGACGCGGCTCGGCTGGCCGCTCGCCGTCTCGGCGTTCGTCAGCATCGTCGTCGTCGCGGCCGTCGGGGTAGCGGTGCAGATCGCGGTCATCCGGCCGATGTGGAAACGTGGCGCGCCGCTGTTCGCGATCATCCTCGCCACCTTGGCCGTGCAGTTGCTGATCGAGCAGATCGTCATTCTCACCATGGGCGATCAGCCGCGGACCTATCCCGATTTCTCGCCCGGCGGGCCGCTGAAGCTCGGCGACATCGCAATCAGCTACCAGCTCTTCTGGATTCTCGGCTGCGGCGCGCTCATGGTGCTGCTGCTCGTGCTTTTCTTCAATCATACCCGAGCCGGCCGGGCGCTGCGCGCCTGCTCGCAGAACCGCGAAGCCGCGGCGCTGCTCGGCATTCCGGTCAATGCGATGCTGATGCTGTCGTTCGCGTTGAGCGCGGCGCTCGGTGCCGCGGCCGGGATTCTGATCACGCCGACGCAGTACACGGCATACAGCGTCGATGGTCCCTTCGGCATCAACGGGTTCATCGCGGCGATCATCGGAGGATTCGGCAGCGCGCCGGCCGCGCTTGTCGGCGGCGTGCTGCTCGGCGTGGTGCAGTCTGGCGCCATCGTCGTGGTCGGAGCCGGCTACAAGAACGTCGTGGCGCTCACCGTGCTGCTGATCGTACTGCTGTTCTTCCCGCATGGTTTGTTCGGTGGGCTGGGGAAGCGCGTTTAGCAAATGGCGGGTTCGTTGAGCGGCAAGGTTGCATTGATCACCGGTGGCTCGCGGGGCATCGGCGCCGCGGTCGCCCGCCGCTTCGCCGCGGCCGGCTGCCGGGTCGCCATCGGCTATCACTCGCGCGGCGATGCCGCCACCGCTCTGGCGAGGGAGATCGCCGCCGCCGGCGGGCAATGCATGGCGGTGCAGGGCGATATCGCCGATGCGGATGCGGCGCAGTGGATCGCGACGGATACCGCCGACCGCTTCGGCCGCATCGATATCCTGATCAACTGCGCGGGCATCGGGCCTTATCGCGCCCTGGGCGAGATGGATGCGCGGTTCATCCGCTCGATCCTCGATGCCAACGTGCTCGGCATGGTGCTCGTCACCCAGGCGGTGCTTCCGCATCTGACCGCGCCCGGCGGACGCATCGTCAATTTCGCTTCCGCGCTGGCATTCCGGCCGATTCCGACGAGCTCGGTCTATTCCGCTTCGAAAGCCGCGGTCGTCACGCTGACCCATGCCTGGAGCAAGGAACTCGGGCCGAAAGGCATAACGGTCAACGCCATCGCGCCGGGCGTGATCGAGACCGACATGACCGCATCGATTCTGGAGGAGCGCGGCGCAAGCATCGTGTCCTCGACACCGCTCGGGCGCATCGGCCAGACCGACGATATCGCAGGCGTCGCGCTCTTCTTGTGCTCGCCCGAAGCCGGCTGGATCACCGGGCGCACGATCATCGCCGACGGGGGAGTCACCTGAGGGGCGATAAAGCGTCAGGTCGCTGCCCGCCGCTCAGCGACCATATTCGGGCTGCCATCGGGGATCGTCATGGTCGCGGATTTACCGGCCGTTCCCGTCGCCGGCCGCTCGCTTCTGGCGCGCATCTGTCGGCGGTTTCGCCGGCTCCGGAAACGGTAGTCGGCATGTACTGTGCCGGGACCGGATTTTGAAAGAATCGTATCGCATCGCTTAGCCCCTTGAAGGCAAAATTCTTTTTTTCGCGATCATATTGTTCTCCGTTCCGATCGGGTTTTAGTCCTGCTTACGAACCGGTTGGCACGTCGCTTCTGTCACGCCGAGCCGGTCCGGTGGAGGCCGAGCCGACGACGTCTCTCTGGCGCTGAAGATCGAAAATTAGCGAAGACTGGCTCTCCCTGTTTATCGGTCTTGCCGGCGGCGAGCGGCCATTCGCTTCCGGGATTTGTTTGCAATGACCAAGGCGGAATTTCCAAGTTCGACCCTCACCACCGATCAGTGGGAGCAGATCAACCGGCTCGCCACGTCGCTCAGCCACGACCAGGCGATCTGGATCAGCGGTTATTTTGCCGGCCTCGGCCATCAGGCCCGCACCGGTTCGATCGCTCCGGAACTTGGTATCAGGCTGACGCCGCCTTCCGGGGCCGGGATTGCTGCCGCCTCCGCCACCCGGCTGCTGACGATCCTGTTCGGCAGCGAGACCGGAAACAGCAAGAACCTCGCCAAATCGCTGGCCGAAGCCGCCAAGGCGAAGGGAATAGAGCCGCGGCTCGTCGATATGGCCGATTACAAGACGCGCGGTCTCAAGGACGAGCAGGATCTGCTCGTCATCACCAGCACGCATGGGGAGGGCGATCCGCCGCAGACGGCGGTCGGCTTCTTCGAATTCCTGGAAAGCCGCAAGGCGCCGAAGCTGCCGCAACTGCGCTTCGCGGTGCTGGCGCTGGGAGATTCGACCTACGAACGCTACTGCGAGGCCGGCAAGCGCATCGACCGCCGCCTCGAGGAACTGGGCGCGCAGCGTCTCGCCGACCGGGTCGATTGCGACGTCGATTACGAGGACGCCGCGGCCGCCTGGATTGCCGCGGCCGTCGGCAAGCTCGCGCCATCCGATTCGGCTGGGCAGCAGCCGGCGCTGTCGTCGGCGGCTTCGGTCCCGGACACTGCGCCCGGGCCGGCGGCGGCGACCTTCGACAAGAAGAATCCGTTCCAGGCCGCCGTCATCGACAACCTCGTGTTGACGGGGCGGGGCTCCACCAAGGAAACCCGCCATATCGAACTGTCGCTTGCCGATTCCGGCCTGACCTATCGGCCGGGTGACGCGCTGGGTGTCGTGCCGCGCAACGATCCGGCGCTGGTAACCGCGCTGCTGGATCGGCTCGGCCTCTCGGCCGAAGCACCGGTAGCGGTCAAGCAGGGCACGACCAGTCTCGGCGAGGCGCTGGCCGGCACGTTCGAGATCACGGCGGCGACGCCGCGTTTTCTCGACCATTGGGCCGAGCTCACCGGCGACGCGGACCTGCAGGCGCTGCGCACCACCGACCAGAAGGAAGCGCGCACCGCCTTCCTGCACAATCATCATATTCTCGATATCGTCAGCCGCTTTCCGGCGCCGGGCATCGATGCGGGGCGGCTCATCGCCGGATTGCGGCCGCTGCAGCCGCGGCTCTATTCGATCGCATCGAGCCTTGCCGCCGCGCCGGAGGAAGCGCACCTCACGGTCAGCACGGTACGCTACGTCCTTCACGACGTGCCGCGCACCGGCGTCGCTTCCGGCTACCTCGCCGCGCGCACCGAGCCCGACGCCACCGTTCCGGTTTATATCCAGTCGAACGATCACTTCCATCTGCCGGACGACGACGTGCCGATCCTGATGATCGGCGCCGGCACCGGCGTCGCGCCCTATCGCGCCTTCATGCAGGAGCGCGAGGCGCGCGGCGCGTCTGGCCGTTCCTGGCTGTTCTTCGGCGAGCGCAATTTCCGCAGCGACTTCCTTTATCAGGTCGAATGGCAGGAGCTGCTGAAGAACGGCGTGCTCACCCGTCTCGACCTTGCGTTCTCCCGCGATGCCGCGCCGAAGACCTATGTGCAGGACCGGCTGCGCAAGCAGGGCCGCGATGTCTATGCGTGGCTCGAAGAGGGCGCCTGGCTCTACGTCTGCGGCGATGCCGCGCACATGGCTCCGGACGTCCATGCGGCGCTCACCGACATTGTTGCCGAGCACGGCGGCCTCGATCGCGAAGAGGCGGGGGCCTACCTGTCGGCTCTGCAGCGCGACCGCCGCTACCGGCTCGACGTGTACTGAGGTCATGCGGATGGACGCCAAGACACCTGCCACCACGGATCGCAGCCGCGATCTTTCCCAGCCGCTCGACAAGCTCGGGCCGGACGAGACGCTGAAGGCGAACAGCGACTACCTGCGCGGGACGATCAAGCAAAGTCTGGCCGACGAAATCACCGCGGCAGTGACGCCGAGCGACGGCAAGCTGATGAAGTTTTTCGGCATCTACCAGCAGGACGACCGCGACATCCGCGACGAGCGGCGACGGCAGAAGCTCGAAGCCGCTTTCTCCTTCATGGCGCGCGTGCGCCTGCCGGGAGGCGTCTGCAGCCCGAGCCAATGGCTCAAGCTCGATGAACTCGCGCGCACCTACGCCGGCGACACGCTGCGGCTGACCACGCGGCAGACGTTCCAGCTCCACCGCGTCATGAAGCATGACCTGCGCACCGTCATCCAGGGCCTGCGGGACGTGCTGCTGGATACCAAAGCGGCGTGCGGCGACGACACCCGCGGCGTGATGTGCACGGTCAATCCCAACCTGTCGAAGCTGCATGGCGACGTCTATGCGCTCGCCAAGCGGGCGAGCGACCATGCGACCCACAAGACGGGCGCCTATAGCGAAATCTGGTACGGCGCGGAGCGTCAGGAGACGGATGGCCCGGAAGAGCCGTTCTACGGACGCACCTATATGCCACGCAAGTTCAAGATCGGCTTCGCGATCCCGCCCAGCAACGACATCGATGTCTATGCCCAGGATCTTGGATTCATCGCCATTGCCCAGCGCGGCAAGCTGAAAGGCTTCAACGTCGCCATCGGCGGCGGTCTCGGCCGCACCGACCAGGCGCCGAAGACCTACCCGCGGCTTGCCAGCGTTATCGGTTATGTCGAAACCGAGAAGCTGTTCGCGACCATCGATGCGGTCATGTCGGTGCAGCGCGATTACGGCGACCGGGTGGACCGCCAGCACGCCCGCTTCAAATACACCATCGACGACAAGGGGATCGACTGGATCAAGGCGGAGGTCGAACGGCGTCTGGGTTTCGCGCTGGCGCCCGCGAAACCTTACCAGTTCACGTCGAACGGCGATCCGCTCGGCTGGATCAAGGGCGAGGACGGACGCGAGCACTGCACGCTGTTCATCCAGAACGGCCGCGTCATCAACACGCCCGACCGCCCGATGATGGACGGGCTGCGGGCCATCGCCGGCATCCACAAGGGCACGTTCCGGATCACGCCGAACCAGAACCTCATCATTTCCGACATCGCGCCTGAAGATCGCCCCGCCATCGAGGCGCTGCTGAAGGAATACGGCCTCAACGAGTTCGAGAACCGCAGCGGGCTGCGTCTCAACTCGATGGCCTGCGTCGCGCTGCCGACCTGCGGCCTGGCGATGGCGGAGAGCGAGCGCTATCTGCCCGATCTTCTCACGAAGATCGAAGTCATTCTGAACGCGCACGGACTGAAGGACGAGCCGATCACGATCCGCATGACGGGCTGCCCGAACGGCTGTGCGCGGCCTTACATCGCCGAGATCGGCCTGACGGGGCGCGCGCCGGGGAAATACAACCTGTATCTCGGCGGCGGCTTCCACGGCGAACGCCTGAACAAGATGTATCTCGAGAATGTCGGCGAGGCCGCGATCCTTGACGCCCTCGACAAGACGCTTGGCCATTACGCCCGCGACCGCAGGCCGGGCGAGCGCTTCGGCGATTTCGCGATCCGCGCCGGCTATGTGGCCGAGGTGAAGGAAGGGCGGTTTTTCAACGATTGAGGCGGATTAGGCGCCTCGCGCCGCCGCCGGACGGTTCCACGTTCACAGAAGAAAGGCGACAGTACCATGTCCGATAGCAAAGAGAGCCCGCTCGTCACCGCCGATTGGGTCAAGGACCATCTCAATGATCCGAAGGTGCGGATTTTCGAGGTCAGCGTCGATCCCGGCGTCTATGCCAAGGCGCATATCCCGGGCGCTTTCAATCTCGACTGGCACGTCGATCTCGTCGATACGGTGAACCGCGACATCGCTTCGCGCGAGAAGCTGCAGGGCACGCTGCGCAAGGCGGGCGTCGCGCCCGACGCCACCATCGTCATCTATGGCGATCACAACAACTGGTTCGCCGCCTGGGGCGCGTGGGTGCTCGACGTCTATGGCCTCGGCGCCAACGTCAAGCTGCTCGACGGCGGCCGCAAGCTCTGGGAGGCGCGCGCGCTTCCGGTGACCGCGGAAGTGCCCACGTTCCCGGCATCCTCGATCACGCTGTCGGAACGCAACGAGAAGCTGCGCGCGCGGCTTCCGGACGTGCTGGCGATCGCCGAGGGCCGGGTGCCCGGCAAGCTGATCGACATCCGTTCGCCCGACGAGTACCTCGGCAAGATTTTCGCGCCGGAAGGCGTGAAGGAACTGTCGATCCGCGCCGGCCATATTCCGGGTGCCGAGAACGTTCCGTGGGCGACCATCGTCAACGACGACGGCACGTTCAAGCCGGTCGATGAAATCCGCAAGATCTATGCCGCCAAGGGTGTCGACGGCTCGCTGCCGGTCGTGACCTATTGCCGGATCGGCGAGCGATCGAGCCATTCCTGGTTCGCGCTCAAGCGCATCCTCGGCTACGAGGTGCGCAACTACGACGGCTCCTGGACCGAGTACGGCAATTCGGTCGGCGTTCCGGTGACCAACAAGAGCGGCACGGTCTGGCTCGGGAAGTAAGCCGTCCGAAGCTCGTTCCGCATACGATGAAAGAGAATCGCGGGGTCCTTCGGGCCCCGCGATTTTTTTAACCCCACTTGCCGGATGCTCACTGATCGCGGCCGGATGGCGCGAGCCTATGCCGGCTGGCTGCACATCCGCTCGCCGGCGGCACGAAAGAGAGCGAGCTGGTCGTCGAGCAGGTTTCCGTCGGCGTCCCTTCCCAGGAACACCTTGAACATGATTCCGTCCTCCGGATTGAAAAAGGCGGCGAAGGCGGAAGAGCGTTTCATGAACGGCCGCTCCACGAACGCGATCCCGCTGCAGCGCTCGTGCTGGAGGTGGCCGTGAAATCCCGTGCGGGCCATGACGTTATAATAGCCGCGCGAAACCTGGCCTGCCGCGACGGGACCGGTGAACTCGAAGATGCCGTCGTCGGAGTTGACGATCAGGGTGACATTTCCCCATTGCGAGATCGCATTCATCAACTCGGCGAAGTAGCTGCCCGGCGCGAAGCGCCGCATGGAGACGGGCAGGGCCTCGACGACCTGCCGGGCCGTCGCGCCGTGCTCCTTCGCGACCGTTTCAATGACGGCGCCCGGGTTCGCCGCCATGATCTCGACGAGTGACATGCGCGGATTATGCCGTCTTTCGGAGCATGGCCGGGCCTTTGATCGTCTGCCAGACCTCGAAACCTTCGAAGTTCGGATGACCGATATAGAGGCCGGAGTTCTCGCCGGCCCCCTTGTGCGCGGCGCGAAACTCTTCCGATCGGGTCCAGTTCTCGAATGAATCCTTGCTGTCCCAGACGGTGTGCGACGCGTAGAGCACATAATCGTCCCGCTCGGGTCCCTTGAGCATATGGAATTCCAGGAAGCCGGGAAGCTTTTCGAGATGGCTCTCGCGCGTCAGCCAGACCTCCTCGAACTTCTTCTCGGACCCCTTTCTGACGTGGAAACGATTCATCGCGATAAACATATTGCACTCCTTCCGATCTCTATTTCGCGGCGAACCGGATCTGCAGGCCCGCCTTGAACGTGATTCCCGCGCCTGGGAACACGACGCCCGGCGTCTGGCCGGCCGCGGACGCCGCTCCGGCGAGATAGGGGACATAGTACTGGTTGAGCAGGTTATCGATGCTGAAGCTCGTGGTCACGTCCGGAACGGGCGAATACCCGAGGTAGAGATTCACGAGATTGTAGGCGCCGGTGGGGAGGAAGTCCGGCACGCCGTCGCCGTTCCGGTCCGGAACCTCGGAGGCCGACTTCGCCGCGATGGCGGCCCATCGCACGGCGAGCGTAAGCTTCCTGTCGTCGGAGCGAATGCCGAGGGTGGTCGCCACCTGGTCCGGCTGGACGGTGGCGAGCGGAAGCCCGGCCTGATCGCGTCCGCGCATCACCTGTCCTGCGATGGCGGCGAACCAGGAGCCCGCGTCGTAATCCGCGTTGAGCTCGACGCCGCTGATATGCGCGTCACCCGTGTTCTGGTACTGGGCGAGCGAGGTCGGGTTGATGACGGATGGTGCGCCGGGCGGAAGACAGGATGCGGGCGGCCCGAAGCAGAAGGTGACCGGCGGTCCGAAGTTCACCAGATCGATATAGTTCGAAAGGTCGTTCCTGAAGAAGTTCAGCTTGGCGCGGAACTTGTCGCCCGTCCTGAAGATGTCGTCGTAATTCAGGTTGAGACCGACTTCCTTCGTCTGCCCGGTTTCCGGCGTGAGATTCGGATTGGGGAGGAATGTGAACAGATTGGGCAAACCGACGGCGAAGGGCGGATGGGCGCCCGCGACCAGCGTTTCCGTGACCGAGGGGGCACGATAGCCTTCCGCGAAGGTTCCATACACCGTCAGGCCGCGGATCGGCGTGATTCCGAGCGTCGTCTTCGGCGACAGGTGGTTGCCTCCCGTGCTGATGCCCGGCGTTTCCAACTGGTAGTCGTCGTAGCGGACCGCATTGATGAGCTGGAGCCAGGAGGAATACTCGGCCTTCCACTGGAAGAATCCACCCGAGACGGTGCGCGTGCCGTTCGGCGTCGTGATCGCGCCATTGCCCGTGTTGTCGATGTTGTGGACGATGTCGCGGAAGAAATCGGCGCCATAGGTGAAGGAGTGGCGCACCGGACCGGTGTCGAGCCTGCTGGTGTTATGCGCATCGATGCCGGTGGTATCGACTCCGAAGCTGCGCGGATCGCCGACGAAGCCGGTGATCGGGTTTCCGTTCGAGCCAGGCGTTCCGTTGGCTGTCTTGACCTGTTTCTGCTGCGTGCCGGTCCAGTAGGTGCTGATTTCGAAATCGAACAGGCGATCGTCGGGCCGCTGATACTTCCAGCGGCCGTTTACCTGTGTATTGCGCACATGCGTGGAATAGACGGATTCCTGGTTCGGGACGAGCTGGCCGGTGGAAAAGAAATAGTTCTGGTTGATGGCGCCGAACTTGAGTTCGTGCCCGTCCGCGGGGCGCAACGTGAATTTCGCGATACCGGCGCCGACGTCGTAGCCGGAGTTCGGAACGCGGTTGCCGTGGCCGTCGCGATAGTCGTTCTGGGAGCGATAGCTGCCGCCCGCCATCACTTCCACGTTTTCGTTGATGCGCCCGGCGGCGAATACCGAGCCAAGGCCCTGCGGGCCGTTGGTGCCGCCCATCACGTGTCCCTGGACGCCCCAGCGCTCTCCCGGCTTCAGGATATCGTCGACGTCCTTCGTTCGAAACGAGGCGACACCGCCGATGGCGCCGGAACCATAGACGTTCGCCACCGGACCGCGCGTTATATCGAGCGAGGCAAGCAGTTCCGGATCCAGAAAGAACGTTCCGTTGGCGTTGTGTCCGGAAACCTGGAAATTCTGGCGCGCGCCGTCGATGATGACGGCGACACGGCCGAAGTCCTGCAGGCCGCGGATGTTGATCGCGCTTTCAGGCCGGTCGCCGCGCTGCTGGAACCACACGCTTGGCTGGCCGAACAGGATGTCGCTTAGGCGAGTCGGTTGAAGCTGCTGGATTTGTTCGCCGCCGACCGTGCTTACGCTCGCCAGCGAGTCGATGGCTTTTTCTTCGGTCTTTGTCGCGGTCACGCTGATCTGGTCGAGCGCCGTTGCGTTCTGCGCTTCGGCGGCGGCGGCCGACAGCGACAGGCTTGAAACGGTCAGCAGCAACAGTGCCGTGCGGCGGGTATGCGAGGCCATACAATAGTCCCCCAGTTCCTTTGATCGAAAGGTGGCTGGCGGGCTGACTGCACGACGGCAGGCTGGCGGGCTGGCTAAGTGAATTGCGCGGCGAAAACGCGATGCGCGGAGGCACCGTAGTGACGTCGGTAAATTGCTTCAATACCTGTGCAATCCAAATACTTCAAAATACTTCTAAACTGGATACCCAGTCTGGATTTTGTAAAACCTGACAGCAGCGTTGCTTGCTTTTGCGGATGAAGCGCACAGTAATGCGCGAATGAACGAACCACCGAAGAACGAGCCGCATAACGAGGCGGGCACGTCGGCCGATACCGTTTCATCGCATCGCGCAGTGAAGATCCGGAACGGCAAGATAGACAGCGCCGAGTTGTTCGGAAGCACGCGCCAGCTCGTGATCCTGCATGGTGAGGATACTTACACCTTGCGGATTACGGCGCAGAACAAATTGATCCTCACGAAGTAAGAGAGCTTGAGGGTGCGAAGATACAAATCGTTCCGGCTTGCATCGGCGCTTCTGCTTGTGGCAGTGGCGGTGTGCGGCGCTGAAGCGCGTGCGGAAGAGTCGCATGCGCAAGCCAGCGTGCAAGCCAGCGTGCAAGCCAGCGTGGATGTCAGCCGGATCGTTTCGATCGGCGGCGCCGTCACGGAGATTCTCTATGATCTCGGCAAGCAGGGGCAGATCGTGGGCGTCGATACCACCAGTCTGTTTCCGCCCGAGGCGCTGAAATCGAAGCCGAGCGTCGGCTACATGCGCCAGCTATCCCCGGAGGGAATCGTCGGCCTCAATCCTTCCGTCGTTCTCGCGATAGCGGGTTCGGGGCCGCCGGAAGCGCTCAAGGCGCTGGAAGCCGCGCGTGTTCCGATTGTCCTGGTTCCGGACGCATTCAGCGAGGACGGCATTCTCGACAAGATCCGGCGGATCGGCGGGATAGTCAAAGCGGCCGACCGGGCGAACTGCCTGATGGAGAACGTACGGGCGGAATTTGCCGCGCTTCGCGGGATGACGGCGCGCGTGGAACATCCGCTCCGCGTCATGTTCATTCTTTCGCTGACGAGCGACCGAATCCTCGCCGCGGGCAAGGACACCGCGGCGAACGCGATTATCGGTCTTGCCGGCGGCCGGAACGCCTTCGATGCGTTCAGCGGCTACAAGGCCGTGAGCGCGGAAGCGATCATTGCCGCGCGGCCGGATGCGGTGCTGGTGATGCAGCGGACGCAAGGCGCGATTTCGGCGGACGATGTGTTCTCCCGGCCGGAATTCGCCTCCACGCCGGCGGCGCGGACGCGGAACTTCATTGCGATGGACGGCCTTTACCTGCTCGGCTTCGGTCCGCGCACCGCCGGCGCCGCGCGCGACCTTTCCGCCGCGCTATATCCGCTGCCGGCTCCGGCTTGCGCTTCCGGCGCGGCGACAGCGACGCCTGCGACGTGCAAGTAGGCGCGGTGAATCCGCCTGGCCGGGCGGCGGGGGGTCGTTTCGCGATCTCGATACTGCTGATTCTGGCCATCATGCTGGTCGCGACGGTATTGCTGGCTATCAGTATCGGCGCGGCGGGGATTTCGTTCCATCGTCTGCTTGCCGCCATCGGGCTCGCGGCCGGCGACGCCGGCCAGATCGATCGCGATCGGCTGATCCTGCTTTCGATCCGGTTGCCGCGTATTCTCCTTTCCCTGCTCGTCGGCGGGCTTCTCGCGCTCGCGGGCGCCGTGATGCAGGGGCTGTTCAGGAATCCGCTGGCGGACCCGGCGCTCGTCGGCGTGTCGGGCGGCGCGGCGCTTGCCGCGGCCGCGATC
>Ga0182744_1002833_pt1 | contig 13924 bp, 19 predicted proteins | sample eDN3rd30CKraftMG_FD_128525 | JGI IMG/M metagenome (GOLD analysis project Ga0182744, IMG submission 128525) | Enriched Miracle-Growth compost microbial communities from Emeryville, California, USA - eDNA 3rd pass 30_C Kraft MG (version 2) (version 2) ...
CCGCTCCCGATATCGCGCCGCGAAGGTGAAGGGCGAGCAGGCAGCGGCGGAGGTTGCAAGGAAATATCCGGGATACGCCAAAGGCATTGCGGAACTGATCCGCATCCTGGCCGAAGCGGCCGCAGAGGTCCAACTTGCCAACGAGAACCTTCCGAGCGGAGTAGAGCCGTTACCCGATCCGGAATTTTCGGTGCGTGGCCTCCCTGGCCTGCCACGGAAGATCATTTCTGAGCGGGAGGTGACGCGCTGGTACTATGTCAATAACGAAAGCGTGGCGCCCGAAGCCATATGGGCGGCTCTCGATCGGGAGGATACCGAGCGCCGCGGGGTGGTTCAGCGCTACGGGATTGCGTCGCCACAGCGCTATGAGAAACGCCGCTTTATCCTGCGGGAATATCTCGATGCGGAAAGGATGATCAGGCCCGACAGGTTGGCATCCATCAACCTGCCGCCGCTGGTTGCCGGTGACGCGCCTTACTGGCGAGCCGTTGATACCAGTGATGTCCGCACTGTTCTCAGCCGCCTGGCGTCGATCACGCAATACAAGCCGGCGACACGGGAGGATCGGCGCGAGGTTCGCACCGAACTTATCCCGGTGACGCGGGAGGCAGACGTCGCGAGCGTTTCCGGCATCGATGAAGGGGCGGAGGCCGCTCCTTCCGATGCAGGGGCTCGAGCATCATGAAATCGCATCAGGCGACCGCCGCCCGCGATCACGCAGTGATGGTCAAATTCTTCCGATTGTTCGGGCTGGATGGAGAGCGTCTCAGTGACCATGAACTGGAAGACCGACGCCGCCTTACGGCTCATCATCCAGCCGCCTGGATAGAGGCAGTGCGGCTCGGCCCGTACCATCCCAGCGAGCCGGAGTTCACTCCCGGTTTCTCGAAACCGCCGACGGTTCACTGATGAAACTCCGCCATGGCAGCAACCGTCGACGGCATCGCCACTGCATTGTCAACCCACACACGCACCGAGAAGGATCCTGCCCATGGCCGACCTGACCACACTCACCATCGAACCGCTGATCCGCACCGTCACCGTGCGCGGCGTTCCTGTCACAGTCGAAGGCGTCGATCTGCCCGCCGCCATCGCACTCGCGTTCCGGTTTCCGGCGCTGGTCACAGCGATCAAGACGATGACGATCGATGCCACGACATTGGCCGCTTCCAAAGACCTCGCCGCCGCCGTCATTGCCGCTGGCTGCCGGCAGGTCGACGAGGTGAACGCCGCCCGCCTGGCGCTGGCTGAACAGGCGGAACTGCTGGAGGCGGTCCTTGACCTCACCATGCCGAGCGGTCCGGCGGCGATGCTCGCCTCGATTACGAAGTTGGTCGGTACCGTGGCCGGCAATGATGCCGACTCGGTCAAGAAACGTGCGAAAATCTGAAGGAGGCCACCATGGCAAAAAGCGACCAGGTTAAAATCCGCATTGCGCTGGAAGGTGGACCGGAGATCGTCCAGACGCTGAATGCGCTGGGCGTCGACGGCGAAAAGGCGCTCAAGCAGTTGCAGAAGATCGGCAACATCAAGGCCGATGCGACACAGCAATCGCTGCGACGTGTCAGCGAGCAACTGAAAACGCTGGGCAGCCAGATTGATGCCGTCGCCAAGAAATTCAGCTCCATCGGCAAATCGTGGTCGACGAAGCTGACACTGCCGATCGTCGGCGCCGGGGCCGGGATCCTGAAGCAGGCGGCGGATTTTGAGGCGGCGACAAATGAGCTCGCCGCCAACGCCGCGATTACCGGCGTACAGTTCGACGCAGCCAAGGAAAAGGCCAAGGAACTCGGCCAGGCCTCGATCTTCTCCTCGATGGAAGCCGCGAAGGGCATGACCGAACTGGCAAAGGTCGGTCTTGACTACCAACAGATCATGGGCGGCGCGGCAGACGCCATGGTCAACCTGGCGGCGGCGAACGGCGCGGGGTTGGAGGATTCCGCCACTGTGGTCGGCGATATCCTCAACCAGTTCAAGCTGAACGCCTCACAGCTTCCCGGCCTCGTCGACCAGATCACCGGCGCGACCATCGAAAGCAAGATGGGTTTCAATGACTACATGCTCGCCATCGGCCAGGCCGGCGGCGCGGCCGGTGCGCTTGGCGTCAAGTTCGACGAGTTCAACGCCGTGCTGGCGGCGACCTCCTCCAGCTTCAGCAGCGGTTCCGACGCTGGCACCTCCTTCAAGACCTTTCTCACCCGGCTAGTCCCGCAGTCGAAGGATGCAGCGGGCATGATGGAGAAGCTCGGCCTCAAGTTCTTCGACACCTCCGGCAACATGAAGTCGATGACGGAAATCGCGCAGGAACTGCAGGACAAGCTCGGCAACCTGTCTGACTATGATCTGAACGACGCGGTCAAAACCATCTTCGGCGTCGATGCGCTGCGCACGGCAATAGCCCTCATGCGCCAGGGTGGGGATGGCATCACCACCATGATGGCCAAGCTGAAAGCGACCGATTCGGCTGCTATCGCCGCGGTGCGGGTAAAAGGCCTGAAGGGTGAACTGGACCAGCTTCGCTCGGCGATCGAAAACCTCTCCATCTCCATTGGCGACTCCGGCCTGCTCGGCTTCATGACCAGCCTCGTCGAAAAGATGACAGGCTGGGTGCAGACGCTGTCCCAGCTCAATTCGGAGACATTGAGCCTTGGCACGAAGGTCGGGGCGCTTGTAGCGGCCATCGGCCCGCTGCTGATCGCTCTTGGAGCGCTCGGCCGCGGTGTCGGCTTTGTCGTTCGTGGCTTTGGCGACCTGATTGCCGCTGGTATCCTGCTTCGCAATGCGTTTCTGTGGTTCACGCCGTGGGGACGAGCCTTGCTTATCGCGGGGGCCGCGTTCAGTACCTTCTTGGCCGTGCTCGGTCTCGCGAAAAACAAGCAGTATGATGCGGCGGCGGCGGCCACCGCGCATAAGGATGCGATCAATCAGCTGAAGGCGGCGCAAGAGGCCGCGAAAGCAGGCATTCCCGGCGCCGAGGAAGACCTGAAAAAACTGGCGCAGGCTCATCTCGATACCGCGAAAGCGGCATTGGCAGATGCGAATGCAGCGCTTGAGCACAAGAAGGTCGTGCTTGAGGCGCTACAGGAGCAGGTCGACGCCAGCCCATTCGCCGAATTTCAGAAAAAATTCGGTACCGACCTGCCGACCGCCATGGATGAGGTCGTTCGCGCGCAGGGCAGAGTTGCGCAATCGACCCGTGAGCTTGCGGAGATTGAGGCAACGATCGCAGGAAAGTCGATCGACACCGATAAAGCAATCCGATCGGTCGATAATCTTGGAAACGCGGTCGCCAATACGGCGGCCAAGGTCGAGGATGCCGGTCGTCGCATCACCGTTACCAAGTTTGGCGCGGACGGGATGCAGAAGGTCACTTACGAACTCCAGAACGGTGTGGTGACAGGCGCACAGCAAGCTGGCGCCGCGATGGACCAACTCGGCGCAAAGGGTGACGCGGCGGGCCAGAAAGCTGCGACAGGCCTCGGCGCCATTCGCTCCGTCGCCAAGGATGCCGATGCTGCGGCAAATGAAGCGGCCGATGGAATCTCCGGCGCTGTCAGCAAATCCGTTGACGGTATCAGCAATGTCGTGACCAAGTCGGTGGACGGCATCGACGCCGCAGTTCGCAAGTCTGTCGACGGCTTTGATGACGCGGCCGGTGCGGCGGCGGACGGCATCGATAACGACATCACCAATTCGATCAGCAAGATCCCGACGGCGGCCGACCAGGCTGCGTCGCAGGTATCGTTGGCCTTCGGCTCGATCGATTATGGCATGGATGCGGCCGGTGAGCAGGCTCAGGCGGCCACCAGCGCCGCGTTGGAAGCGATCACCGGCATCGCTGCCACGCTGAGCGGTTTCGGCGGGGACGTGCGCGGCACATTTTCGGCGATCGCCTCGTCGATCGGCAAGCAGTTCCAGGCGCTGGTTTCGACCGTCTCGACGCTGATTTCGCGGCTCGAGGCGCAGCTCGCCCGGCTTCGTGCGGCCATCGCATCGGCACAGGCGCAGGCAGGCTCATCAGGATCAGGAGGTGGAGCACGAGGTTATGCCGGCGGCGGCAGCGTGCATGGAGCCGGTACGTCGCAAAGCGATTCGATCCTGGCATGGCTCTCTAACGGCGAATTCGTGGTGAACGCCCGGGCGACAGCGCAATGGCTTCCCCTGCTTCAGGCGATCAACGGTTTTCGGCTCACGCGTGACAGCCTGCGCAAACATTTGCGTGGCTTCAACCTCGGCGGCTTCGTTGATGGAATCAGGACGTCGCTTTCCATGCCGGACCTCAAACTCGGCGTGCCGGCGCTGGCGTCCGGCGGACTGGCGGCGGCATCCCCTGCCGGACCGCCGGTAACGCTGGTCCTTGAGGGACGGACGTTCGACATGTCTGAGCCCGATGTTGCGCGCAAGCTCGGCAAATATGCTCGTGAGCGCTCGATGGTCAGCATCGGCCGTCGGCCGACCTGGAACAAGGGCTGAATCGATGACGTTCCCGAACCCCGACAAGGGTCCATTCGAGGACGAGAACGGCGACTGGTGCCGTCACGTCACCAATAGCTTCCTCAATGGTGTCACCATGCCAATACTCGCGGCGCCAGGGTGCGATGCTGCCCACGCGGCTGTCGCGCACATCAATGGCGCCATCTTCTGCGCCATGATCGAAGCCGCCCGCCACGGTGGAACAACCGTCCCACCCGAGCTTCTTGATAAGTTCCGTTCGGCGTTCGCGTCGTTAGAGAACGAGACAAACGAGTTGTACGCCCAAGAAGGGGTTAAGCCTAAGCCGTTCCTGACAGCGCTGCCGGGCGGCAAGGATAAGAAATAATCGTGTTCGGTCTCGGTCTCGGGCTGCAACGATCAGTGAGGAAGACGACCAACAACAGGCAACCGTCAGAATCGTTGCCTGACAAGCAAGCTGATGGCAGCCCAGATCAGGCCCCGTCGGTAGGCGAAGAGGTTTTGTCCACAAATGGGGAGAATCCGGCCGAAGGTACGGGAAAGTGATCGCCCGACTCGGCTTTGTTCTGGCGGTCTCGGTGGTGCTCGCCTTTGTCTTGTTTTGATGGAAGGGATTAAAGATGCCCCATGAAATACACCGCGTGCTGCGCGCGTTTGCAGCGCAGCCTTGGTTCATGGATGCTCGAAAGGCCGTTCAAATCGTTTCGGCATTGGAGTTTCGTGCTGCCAACGGGGTCAGGGCCCAACCGTATCGCGACCAGGCGGCAACGCCAGCGCCAGCCGCGGCCAGTCAGGGCAAGATCGCCATCGTACGGCTTTATGGTCCGATCCTTCCACGCGCCGAAGCGATGACCGATATTTCGCAGCCGGCGGCCCTGCTGACAAAGTTTCAGGATGCGTTCAGGGTCGCCGCCGCCGATTCATCCGTGACAGCGATTATTCTCGATATCGACAGCCCTGGCGGCCGTGGCGATCTGGTGCCTGAAACCTGTGCGATGATCCGCGCCGCGCGCAAACCCGATCGGCCGATCGTTGCCATCGCCAACACGATGATGTGCTCGGCGGCCTACTGGATCGGATGTGGGGCAGACGAGATCTCGGTGACGCCGTCGGGAGAGGTCGGATCGATTGGAGCCTATGTGCTGCACGAAGACGATTCCGAACTTCTCGACGAGCTCGGTGTGCGCATGACGTTCATCAGAGAGGGACCGCGCAAGGTCGAAGCCAACCCATTCGAGCCGCTGGACGATACGGCCCGGGCCGCGCTGCAAAAGACTGTCCGTAGCCTGTACGACATGTTCGTGGCTGACGTGGCAAGAGGCCGGCACGTGGCCGAAACCGTAGTGAGGGCCGATCCGGAGAAGACAGACCGGCATTTCGGTGGCGGGCGGGCTTATGGCGCCAAACGAGCCGTAGCGCTAGGCATGGCGGATCGCGTCGAGACTTTCGATCAGCTCATCGCTCGGCTGCAGCGGCAGCGCGGCCGTTCAACAGCTTCCGCCAGGCGAGCCCTCGCTATGCTCTGATGCCACTTGAACCTGGCATGGCGCGATCGCTTCCTTATTGTCCGATGGAGGCGTCTCGCAAGATGGCCGTGGGACCTTTTTTGCCAGTTCATCCAGCGTGGCCATCAGGCGATTGATCTGAGAAAGCGTCGTTGTCATCTCCGGCCCGTACCGAGCCGTAAGGTATTCCCGGCTCGCGGTTATCTGTGCCAGATGGTCGGCCGTCTTCCTGCGCAGGGTAAGCCCCGCTTTCGTTGCGCGCGCCGAGCGTTCCGACAGATCGTGCTGCAATCCACGTACAGCCTTCTTCTCTACGCCAGCGGCTAACAGGAACACGTTGAGGTAGAGCTCGATCGCCTGAATCGCGACCAACCGGCATGGCGCCCGTGACAGAGGGTTACCCTTGCGACCTTGATCCATCAGGAGATGGGCAGCGGCCCTGTAATGCTGGGCGAGGTCCCAGATGGCGCATGGTTCGGCAGCTTCCCCAGGATAAACTCTCGATGGTGAAGCCGTGAGGTTGTCCATGACGGGCACTAGCTGAAAAGATTCTTGAGCAACGACCAAAAGCTGATCGTGGTGCGGTCGTAGACGCGATTGTAGGCGGCCCGTTTCGGGTTGGTGAGCCAACCCCAGCCCCGCGGCGCTTTCAGGCCGAGATTGTGACGCGCTATCCGCTTGACCGACGTTCGGGCGGCGAGGGATCGTTTCAGGCTGGGCGTCCGGATGCCGAATTTCATGGGCCGAACGCTTTCCCCGGTCCGGCACTGACCGTCAGCAAGATAAGCGCGGTCCGTCGCAACGTATTCACCCTCCACCCACAACAACAATGGCGCTGTCGATCGGGCACGTCAATATTTTAGGATGCTGGTCCATCTCCACATTGCAGATCGAGGAAAAGCATAGGAAATTATCAATTTCATGAGTATTGAAGGCATTCTCACGTTGATCAGGGCCAACGGGGTAACCGTGTTCCTGGCCTTCGCGGCTGTCGTGATCCTTTCGTTTCTTGCACTGGCCATTTCTGGCGTGAATATCCGTCACCCATGGCGCCGGCCTATGTCTGCTACAGAACGCCGCTTCCGCAACGTATTCGCAATGATGGGCGAGAGCCGGCGGAAGGAACTGATCGCAATCAACGTCAAAAAGTACCGGTGCAGCCGAGAGGCCGCAATGAAGCACGCACTTGAACAGCGCGACCGGAATGCCAGAAGCTGGCGATAAAGAAAAACCCCGCCGGAGCGGGGTTGCAAGGTATGGTATCCAGTATCTTGCCTACATGGCGCAAGCCCGCCTTTCTGTATTTGCTACGCTTCCACCTCTGGCACGTGGCGCGGTTCGTCCTCTTTCCAACCGACTGCTTTCAACACCGCCTCAACGTCAGGCAGGTACATCATCCACATCGGCTTGCCTTCATGCATCATGTTTTCGGGATTGCCATGCAAGCTACAAAGAGCGCGGGCCGCACGTTCCTTCGCCGGCCGGGGTTTCAGTTTCACAATACCTGTTCCAATCACCTTATTGTCCGCCACAAAACCGTGAGACTGTTGCGAACTCACGAATCTGGCCGGACCTTGGATGGGGGATAGGCTAAAAAGAAGCCGCCCGTAGGCGGCAAGGGACAGTGAGTGGTACAGAGACGGGTCGTGTGGCCACCTCGGATGCCATCATGGCGCATTCCACGAAACAGCGCTTTGCGAAAGTGCAAATAAAAACCCCGGCCGTGGCGGGCCGGGGTCGATCAGGCGTTCCTCCGCGCCGATCTAGCCGACATGATCGGCTTCTAAGTTGCTTACACCATCAGAATGGTTCGTCTTTGAGACGACACAAACGAAAACGCCGGCCGGAGCCGGGGCTAACGGAAGGTGGTGAAATGGTGGTTGTTAATTTCCATCCAGACCCTTGAGGATGCCTTCCTGCAACTCACGTCGAACTCATGGGCCACTAAGGATAGGGCCTGCTCCATGCGCTTTGAGGCCATAACGGCATTGCAACCCAAATGGATCACGCTGAGTTTCTTGAAACGGTCATTCTCCGGCTTGAACCGCCGAGTAAGTCGTTTCATATCGTTGTCCACCGCGACAAGTATCGCGTTGTTCTTCATCGCAGTTTCACAAACCACGACGTCGGTGGCCCCCTCTGCCAAAACGTCGTTGTGACGGATCGCTTTGTGACCCGCCTTTTCGATGATCTTGGCCACAGATTCCGGCGAACTGGCGTCCAACAAGAAAACGAGAGGAACGCCAGGCACGATCAGGCAGCGTTTTGATAGGCCAGAGCTGCCTCCACGTCTGAGCGTGTCAATGTCGGGTATTCCCCCATGATCTGCTCGACCGTGTAGCCGCTTTCAGCAAAGGCTTTGATATTCTCAACGGGAATGCGCGTGCCGGCAACAACTGCCGTGCTGAACCCCTGTCGCTTTTCAACCCTTCCGGATTGGCTTTCGTCCCTCCGCCGCCATGCCTTCACCCGTTCATTCATGTCCCCAGCCACGACCTCGAGCGGGATTTGCAGCACGCCTTGACCAGATACGACCTCTTCGTGCTGATGAGTCGCCGTGTTGACGAACACGACCTTCTTCTTCAGGACGTACAGCGTAGTTGAAGCCCAGTTCTCCCCAAGAGCCATGAGCTTGTCCTTCACCTCCCGAAGGTGCTGCATTGAAACGCGGGACTCGTTGCGTAGTTCGTCAAGGACCCGCAATGCGACTAAGTCCTTGAAACTGTAGAGGCGAGCATAAGATAGGCTACGGTTTTCGTTCGCTAAGCTCGGGGCAAAGAACTTCGTCCGGTCCCAGTGGCGCAGTTGGCGCACCGATAGACCGGTAAGGCGTGCGGCGTCTTCCTCCGTGAAGGCCGCAACAACGACGTTTTCAGCCTTTTTGCTCATTCCTCTATTCTAACGCCTTGACAGGGTAAAAATACCGTTCACCGCATCAATTTTTATTGGCCATCCGTTTCTGTTACCAGCCCCGCCTTCATGCGTTTCACCGCCACCCCTTAAGCACCTTTCGTTATACTCTTCACTGCCACCAACAAGCGCCCGCGGGCTCCATCTAGCCTCCTAACTGCGAGACGCCGCAGGATGCCCGCATGACAAGGCCGGCACGCTGGCCGGCCTCGGTGCCTCATCCTGCGCGTACATCCGGCGTCAGGCGAAGCAGATAGCCTATCATGGCCGCTCCGGCAGGAAAGGCAAGCCGATCGAACTGGCTATAATCAGTGAGGATCTACGCCAGGCGGAAATGTCTTCTATAGGGGCACCGCTCCGCGTGGGTCTCTGCCAATCCGGACTATCGAATTCAGCCGAGCATCTGCCAAACAACGATGACGACGGCAAGGACGGCTGCCGGAATGATTAGAAACGCCTTCGGATATATCTCCCAAGGATAAGGCGCGCGCTCCCAGTTGTAAGCCATGGCACTCCCTCCCAGAAAACCAGGGGCGGAAGTAGACTGCGGTCAGATTACAAGGTCAAGAAAACAAAATAGCCCGGCCGCTGCAAGGAGACGGCGACCGGGCCGGAGGGACGCCCGGTGTTGTAAACCCGCCAGGCACATTGATCGTACACCCGCTGGCGGAATAGGCAATCGGCCAATCTACGAACCTGCACCCGCGCCAGTGTTTCACGGGAAAAGCACTGAAACGCTTTGCCCCCAAATGTGGGGAATAGCTCTTATTGTACACGCTACCCTGCAGCAGGAGGGCGCCGCCAGCGGTCTTTGTCACCTCGATCCAGTCGCGGATGGCAATCTGCGCATTTCTCACCGCGTCTCCGGCCGGCGCATCTCCTCCACGTCATCGGCAATCAGGCGCAGATGTCGCTCTATCAGGATCAGACAGGCCAACAGGCCACAAACGATCGCCGCCACGATGAGACCGGCAACAAGTCCAATGCCAATGCCCATGCCGAAAGTCAGGTTATCGCCCGTGCCCTTGGCCCAGTAATAACCCGCGGCTGCGCCGAACAACAAGATCGCAATGGCAAGAACCACATTCAGATCGGCCAGTAGGTCAACAAGAAACCTGTTCATGCTTCGCGCCTCCACCCGGCCGCACAATCGCGTTGGCAGGCAAACCGTCAAGATATCGGTGCCGTCCACCCTGTAGGACAGCTTTGCCAACGAATACGTGCTGGCAATGATGGCCGCTGCCGAGATCGTCCTAGCAGCCTATGCACCTAGTGGTTCTCGCCTGACATAAGAGTCCGGCTTGGGATTCCCTTTCGCGGGTTTGCATGCGAGTCTGGCGCATGCGCACAGGAATATCCCTCACCGTTTCGTCGATCGATCGCCAGCGCCTGAATGCGCTGATCCGGGATCGCAATGCACCACAGAAGCACGTTTGGCGTGCCGAGATTATTCTGTTGAGCAGCGACGGCGTGGGGACCGTCGAGATCATGCGGCAAACCGGCAAGTCCAAGACCTGCGTGTGGCGCTGGCAGGAGCGCTTCGCGGCCGAAGGCTTCCAGGGACTGTTGCGCGACAAGACGCGGCCCTCGCGCATTCCGGCTCTCGGGCCTGAAGTCGCCGAGCGCGTGGTGGCGCTGACGTTGCAGGACCCGCCGGGAGAGACGACGCACTGGACCGCAGGCATGATGGCGCAGGCGGCTGGCATCAGTGCAAGTGCTGTGCGCCGCATCTGGAAAGCGCACGGGCTGCAGCCCAACCGCTGGCGCCAGTTCAAGCTCTCCAACGATCCGCAGTTCGTCGACAAACTGCGCGACGTCGTCGGCCTCTATGTCGATCCCCCTGCTCACGCCATCGTGCTGTCGGTCGACGAGAAGAGCCAGATCCCACCCGCGCCGAGGTGAAGGTCGACCATGAGCGTCGAACGCCGTGCGCGCTATTCCGGTGCCCGGATTTTCCGCAACCTGACGCCTGGTCCTTCGCCGTTTTCGGCGACAAAGATCACACCGGCTGTTTCGAGCGCCGCCCGAACGGCGGAAATTGAATGACCAGGTGCCGTCGCCTCGGTTTCGAGACGGGTAACGGTATTACGATGCACGCCTGACTTTTCCGCCAAATCGCGAACGGTCCAGTTCAACAGACCGCGCGCCGCCCGAATTTGTGCACTTGTCACCATGGCGACTTCCTGTATGATGCATTTGTCATCATCATAGTGCGCCTAGCACACTTAAGGGAAAGTTACCATGCCGAAACACACGTTTCCGGCTGCCGCCGAAGGCACGCCAAATTTCAACCGCCGCACTATCTTGGGCGGCCTAGCGCTCGCACCCTCTATCACCGTACCTGTCGTGAGCGCTCACGCGAATATTCTCGACCAGAACATTCGCCCTGCCGCTGCCGCGCCCTCATTGCATGCAGAACTTCAGCGCCTGGTGCAGTCGCTAGATGAATTTCTCGCAGAGCGGACAGCCGCACAAGCCGAGGTCGACCGCATAGCCGACGAATGGTGCAACCGCTGGCCGATGGCACCGGAAGCGCTTCTTGGACCCACGATTAGCCGAACAGCGCTGGATGATGACATGTGGCGAGCGGAGCGCGATATTGCCGGCAACGTGCTTGAGCGCGATGTTTCGCTTTTGACCAAGCGACTGACCAAAGAACAGCGCGCGGAATTCGCGGGGAAAAAGCTGGCCTTCTATGTGTGGAAACGCAGCAACCTCGTGGACAGGCTAGAGGACTTACGGCAGCGCGAGCCCGTTGGCCGCACGCCGAAGGCGCTTGCACGGAACCGTGCATGGCGATCCGAAGCTATCGCGCAGGCAGAAGCCCGACTAAATTTTGTTACCACGTATGATTCCGAGACCGCGCACATGCGCGAGGTCTCTGGGATAAATGCTGCCAAGGCACGCCTGGCAGAGGCGAAAGCAAATGTGACGTCGGTTCGGGAGGCGATCTCAAATGCAGACGCCCGCAGCCCTGCAGACCTTTGGAAAAAGGCCGAGGTCGTACGAGAGGAACTGCAGGAACACAGTTACGACTTGTCGGAGTTATTCCCTGGTAGCAGCATGGCCCGCCTGCAGCGGCTGGCGTTCGCGACAGCTCGGGCATGACGCGCCTCGATGCGCTCCATGTGCATGCGGATCGAGGCCACCATCGAGCAGCTTATCGCGCTGCTCGATGAGGTCGACGGCTACATCGACCTTGAGCCAAGACTAGGCATTTCCGTCCCCGGTGCGGGGATTATCACGAACTCGAGGACGAGCACGACGAGGATGCCGGCGACTATGAGCCGAGCCTGGGCTTTACGGTAGCTTTCGCTTGGCGTGGCGCTGTATCCTGTCGAAATGGCAGTGAAGATGATCGCGAAGCCGACCCTACCGATGCAGAATTTGCCCTGCTTGCGCGCACCAAACATCCGGCGATCTGATGTGCAGCTTGGCAGCCCGAGGATGTAGAAATTTCCTACCATTAAAACGGAACGGTCCCGGAACATGCTGCTACCATTTTGCTACCGAACTCGGTAGCAGAGCATGGTATAGAGAGTGCCGAACCGGCACGCGGCCAGACTGGAAGTCATGACAAATAAGGGTTAGTGAGGATGAGAGAGGACTGGAGAGGATATCGATAAACGCATTTCGAGTGCGGTGCATTCAACCACTCTGCCACCTCTCCGCGGGGTCATGGTCCACCCTAGGGGCGCGGCGCACTAGATAACGGGTCGCCGCCAAGGTTACAAGGCCCAATCCCGGCCGTTTTGCCGGTTTCTTGGCTTGCTTGGCACTGCAAGGTCCCGGCAAACCGCATTTTCCGAAATGCGCGCCACCCCGAGCCGATCAGCCTGCCGCGATTTCCGGCGAACGCGCGGCGTCCAGGCTGGCTTCGATCAGCAGGTCGGCGTTCCTCGCCACCGACTTCGCCGGCCCGCCCTTGCCGAAAAGCTGGCCGGAAATATAGGCACCCTCGATCAAGAGCAGCAGGCCGTCGCCCAGCGTTTCGGCATCGCCGGCGCCCATGGCGTGGGCCATGGCGCGCAGGCGCCGGCGCAGTTCCTTCTTGTTGTCCTCGCTGACCACGCGCGCCGGATGCTCGTGGTCCGGATATTCAACCGCCGCGTTGGTCATGCCGCAGCCGCGATAGCCGGGCTTTTGCGTGCGCTTGCCGACGCGAGTGAGGAACGCGATGATCTGCGCGCGCGGATCGCCCGGATGCGCCGCCACCGCCTCGTCGAAACGGCCCCAGAACTCGCGGTCATATTGCTTCAGGTAGCAGGCGGCCAACTCGTCCTTGGAGGCAAAGCTGCGGTAAAGGCTGGGCTTGGTCACGCCCGCCGTCCGGACGATCTCGTCGACGCCGATCGCCCTTATGCCCTGCCGGTAGAACAGGTCGCGCGCAACCTGCATGATCTTTTCGGCAGCACGCGGAACCGATCCATCGCCACCCTTGATCCTCGCATCAATATTATTGTCACCTGTCATTCGCGGGCTCGCTTGACAATGTTACCGATCGGTACGCATTATGCGCCATCCGAAACGTACCGGTCAGTAACATGATAGCCCGTTCCCAGCCATTTGGCCAGCGCTATGCGCTCGTCGTCGTGGCCGTCATCTTCCTCGCGCTACTGGTATCGGCGGGGCTGCGCTCGGCGCCCGGCGTCATGATGCTGCCGCTGGAATCCGAGCTTGGCTGGCGGCGTGACGCCATCTCGCTCGCCGCCGCCGTCGGCATCTTCCTTTACGGGCTCACCGGGCCGTTCGCCGCCGCGCTGATGGAGCGTTTCGGCCTGCGCAAGATCCTGCTCGGCGCGCTGGCGCTGATGGCGGGTTCCACCGCGCTCAGCCTGTCGATGACCGAGCCGTGGCAGATGGTGGCGACCTGGGGCGTCTTTTCCGGCGTCGGCTCGGGCGCGGTCGCCACGGTGCTCGGCGCCACCATCGTCAACCGCTGGTTCAAGACCAATCGCGGCCTGATGATGGGGCTGATGTCGGCGTCCAGCGCCACCGGCCTGCTGATCTTCCTGCCGTTTCTGGCGGCGCTTGCGCAGTCCGGCGGCTGGAAGCCG
>Ga0182744_1002835_pt1 | contig 13921 bp, 10 predicted proteins | sample eDN3rd30CKraftMG_FD_128525 | JGI IMG/M metagenome (GOLD analysis project Ga0182744, IMG submission 128525) | Enriched Miracle-Growth compost microbial communities from Emeryville, California, USA - eDNA 3rd pass 30_C Kraft MG (version 2) (version 2) ...
CTGGGCGGCGGCGTCGCCGGCACCCATGCGGCGACGATCGCGCTCGGCATGGGCGCCAATGTCACGGTGGTCGACCGCAATCCCGAGGCCTTGCGGCGGCTGGCGTTTCATTTCGGCACCGGCGTGCGGACGATCTTCTCGACCCAGTCGGCGATCGCCGAAATCGTCAAGCGCGCCGATCTATTGATCGGCACGGTGCTGGTGCCCGGTGCCGCGGCGCCGAAGCTGATCTCGCGCGCCATGCTGGCGACGATGAAACAGGGCGCCGTCATCGTCGATGTCTGCATCGACCAGGGCGGATGCTGCGAGACGTCGCGGCCGACGACGCATTCCAATCCCATCTACATCGTCGACGGCATCGTGCATTATTGCGTCACCAACATGCCGGGCGCGGTGGCGCGCACGTCGACCTTCGCGCTCAACAATGCGACCTTGCCGTTTGTGCTGGCGCTCGCCGACAAGGGCTGGAAGACGGCGCTTGCCCAGGATCCGCATCTGCGTGCCGGGCTCAACATCCATGCCGGCCTCCTGACCTGTCAGCCGGTCGCCGAGGCTCACGGGATGACATGGGACGCGGCAGAGACGGTGCTGGGCATCGCCGCCTGAACAACTGACTTAAAGCGAATGGCGCTTTTAAAGGGCTGACCTCAGCCTTGGTGTGTCATTCCCGCCAAGCGAAGCGCAGAGCGGGAATCCAGAAGCAACGTGACGACCCATTGCGGCCCTTGACTCCTGGGTTCCCGCTCGCGCCTGCGGCGCGTCGGGAATGACAATGTGGCTTCTCGCCCATAGCGGCTCCCTATGGCTGCCATCGACATGGAGCCGCTACAGCTTCTCCGGTGGGTATGCCAAATCCAAGAGCGTAGGCAAAGGCATGAGGCGGGTAGGGGCGCCCCCGGGAAGCGGCGCGATCCGGGAAGTCGCCAGTTACCAATAGCTTGGATTTGGTTGAGACAGATGGAACAGATCGATTTCACGCACGCGCGGTCCATCGTGGATCTGGCGGAAAGCTGCATTCGACCGGTCAAGGACGCCGAGATTCTTCCCGCCGAGGCCTATGTCAGCGAGCGCTTCTGGGCATTCGAGAAGCATGCGATCTTTTCGCGGGAATGGCTGTGCATCGGCCATGTCAACGAGATCCCGAAGCCGGGCGATCATCTGCCGCTCGTGGTGGCGGGCGAGCCGGTCATGATGGTTCGCGATGACGATGGCACGGTCCGCGTGCTGTCGGCGGTCTGCCAGCATCGCGGCCATCCGATGATCGGCGGCGTTACCGAGGCGCCGCCTGCGGGCGCCTGCCTGAATGCGCGGCGGCTGGTGTGCCCCTATCACAACTGGGTCTACGGCCTCGACGGCCGGCTGATCGGCGCGCCGTCGATGAACGAGACCACCCCTGTCAGCGAGTTGCGGCAGCAGGTGCGGCTGCCGGAAATTCGCAGCGAAATATTCCACGGCCTGGTGTTCATCAATTTCGACAGGGATGCCGCGCCGATGGGGCGGAGCCTAGCGAAGCTGGAAAAGGAGTTTGCGGGCTATCAGCTTGAGCGGCTCATTCCAGGATATGTGTTCGAGCAGAAGGATCTCAAGTGGAACTGGAAGCTGCATCACGAGAATGCGCTCGAGCCCTATCACACTGACTATGTGCATAAGGACTACCACACAGCCGTGCCGTCCAGCCTTACGAAATTCTGCGATTTCGAAGAAGGCGACGGCCAGGTCATGCGCACCACGGGCTTCGTCGCCGACAATGGCGATCTGTTCGAACAGTCCGGCGAACGCCGGCTGCCGGACATCGACGGCCTGAGCGAGGAGCAACGCAGCCGGGTGTGTTTCGTCTCGATCATGCCCTCGGTGGTCATCGTGCTGCAGCCCTCGTTCGTGACGATGACATTTCTCAATCCGACCGCCGCCGGACAATTGGATTCCCGCCGGATCAATTTCTACTCTCCCGCCGCCGCCGCGGTGCCGGATTTCGACCGCATCCGCAAGGAACAGTTCGAGCAGATGAAGATCATCATCATGCAGGACCAGGTTACCCAGACGGCGTTGCAGGAAACCTATCACTCCCGCTACGTGCCGCGCGGCCATCTGTCCTACCTCGAAACCGCGATCACCCAGCTCAATCACTGGATCGTTCACAAATACCGCCGCGCGCTCGCGGACCTCCCTCCGGATGAGCGTGCCAAATAAGTTGCCGCGTGCAAGTCGCCGCCATCGCAAGGATCCCATGTTCGAGCTTGTCATCCAGGGTGGCGCGGTCGTTACCCCGGACGGGGTGGAGCAGCGCGATCTGGCCATTGCCGACGGCGTGATCCAGGAGATGCCGGTTGCCGGCGAGCCGCTGGCAGGCCGCACGGTGATCGATGCGGGCGGCAAGTATATTCTCCCCGGTCTGGTCGATGCGCATGTACACATCCCCGGCTATATGCTGTCGACGCGGCTGGATGATTTTCACAGCGCCAGCATCGCCGCGGCGGTCGGCGGCGTCACAACTGTGATGCTGATGCCGACGGATGATCCGCGCACCATCACGCCGGCCTATTTCGAGCGCAAGCAGCGCATCGGCGAACGCGATTCCTTCGTCGACTTCGCCATCCAGGCCCTGATAGGTCCCGGGACGGAGCGCTGCGACATCGAGGCCATGGCCGGGCAGGGCGCCATCTCCTTCGAGCTGTTCCTGGCCTATGGCGGCAATCCGGGCTTCATCATCGGCCACGACGATTATGAGCTGCATCGTCTCATGCAGATCGTCGCCGAGGTCGGCGGCATCGTCGGGGTGACACCCCATTCGGCCTCGCTCATCGCCAGACTGACGCAGGTGCAGAAGCAGATCGAGGCGACGCGGCACTATCGCGAGATCCTCGAAAAGGAGATGGCGCCACCGAAAGTGCAGATGTTCGCCACGACGAGGCCGACGCTCTCGGAAGCGCTCGGTATTGTGCGCGCCTGCACGGTCGCGGCGGAAACGCAGACGCGGATTCACCTGCGGGCGCTGTCGTCGCAGCGCAGCATCGACATTGTCGAGCGTTTTCGCGATCTGGCGCCGCTGTCTTCCGAAGTCATGTCGCACCATCTCCTCTTCTGCGAAGAGGAGGCCCATGAGCTGGGGCCGTATGGCATCATCGTGCCGCCAATCCGTTCGAAGCCGGAGCGGGATGCCTTGCGCCAGGCCGTGCGCACGGGTGGGATCGATATGGTGGTCAGCGATCATTCGCCGGTCCTGCGCGAAGACAAGGAACTGGGCTGGGCCAGCATTTGGCAGACGCCGCCGGGTATGCCCGGTTTGCAGACGCTGCTGCCCTCGATGCTGGCGCTGGTCGACGACGGCCATCTGAGCTTGAGCGATGTGGTGCGCGCCTGTGCCGAGCAGCCGGCGCGTGCCTTCGGGCTTTATCCGCGCAAAGGCTGCCTGCTGCCCGGATCGGATGCCGATCTCGTCATTCTCGATCCGAGCCGCCCGATGCTCATCGACGACAGCGCCCAGCGTAGCAAGGCGCAATATACGACGCTGAAGGGCCGCCTGCTCACAAGCCGCATCGAAAAAGTATTCCTGCGCGGTCGCCTGATCGTGGACGAGGAGATTGTTTTATCGGGCCCGAGCGGAAAATTCGTGCGGGCCGCTTGATCAAGGGAAGGTGCCATGACGGGCAAACAGAAACTGAGCATCGTCACACTCTGCGGCAGCGTGCGGAAGGACTCGTTCAACGCCGCCCTGCTGCGCGCCGTGCCGGGCATATCTGCCGGCGATTTCGTCTTCACCGAGGGGCCGTCGGTCGCCGATATCCCGATCTATGACGGCGACCTGGAGCGGCTCAGCGGATTTCCCGCCGTCGTCACATTGCTCAGCAATCTGATCCGGGAGGCGGACGGCGTGCTGATCGCCTCGCCGGAGTACAATTATTCCGTCCCCGGCGGGCTGAAGAACCTGCTCGACTGGGTGTCGCGCACGCCGGACCAGCCGTTCGCGCGCAAGCCGGTGCTGTTGCAGTCGGTTTCCGGCGGCGCCATGGGCGGCGTGCGCATGCAGCACCATCTGCGCCAGATCATGGTGTTCCTGAACGCGAGGGTCCTCGCCCGGCCGGAGATCATCATCGGGCCGGCGCAGCAGAAGTTCAGCGGCGAGGGCGATCTGGTCGATCCGCCGACCAGGGAGGCGGTGCGCCTGCAACTGGCGGAATTCGCCAGCTTTATTCGCGAGCGGACACCTGGTTAGTTGAGGAAAGAGAAGGCGATGGTGGGCCCATTCTTCTATGGTGAAGCTCTCGACGGCGTGGATACCCGCGACAAGCGCGGGCATGACGGAGAGGTGGCGGCGTCACGACGCAGACCACAGCGCCCTTGCATTCCGTCGCCTCTCGTCCTCCACAACGTCATGGCCGGGCTTGTCCCGGCCACCCACGCCGGGACGTTGCGGCACGATGACGGAAGGGCAGCGGCGATGGAGCGAAGCGTCGCAGTGCCCTGTTAGATCTGCCGTTTGGGCGGCTGGCTGAATTTCTGCCCGTTTGGGGCCAGATATCGCTTAAGTCGACATGCCGTATGGCTGCCAAACCTCTGGAAGGACATGCGGTCCGTTTTTTGCTTATACTCATTCTCAGGAGACTGCCGAGGTTTTGAGCACTGGAGTTTCGCAATGAGCAAGGCCCGTCTGACGTCTGAACCCGGCGTTATTTTCGCCCGAAATGTCGACTGGAACCTGTTCAAGACATTCTTCGAAATTGCCCGGCGCGGCGGCATCGGCGCCGCAGCGCGCTCGTTGAACAAACAGCAGCCGAGCGTAAGCGCGGCTCTCCAGCGCCTCGAGAGTCATCTGGGCGCGCGCCTTTGCATCCGCACCAGCCGCGGCATCGAGCTGACGGTGCATGGCCATCATCTCTATGCGGCCTGCCAGGGCATGTATGGCTCGGTTCAGAACATGCCGCGCGCGGCATCGGCGGTTAGCGGCGACATCAGCGGCAGCGTCGCATTGCGGGTCATCTCCAACCTGCATCTGCAGCCCAAGCTGACCAGGATCCTCGATGATTTTCATCATCGTTATCCGCGCATCGAGATCAAGCTCGATGTGGCGCCGTGGCGCGATGTGCTGCAGTCGCTCAAGAACGGCGAGGTCGAGCTTGCCATAGGCTTCGAGGACCGGTTGGACGATCGCTATGTCTACCTGCCGATCACCGATCAGGTGCAACAGATCTATTGCGGGCCCAAGCACGAATTGTTCGGCAAGCCTGCCGCCGCATCGGCGCAGCTCGAGAGCTATCCCTTCGTCATCACCCAGGACGAACCGATGCCCTATGTCAGGTATCGCGACCGCCATGGCCTGGGCAGGCAGATCGGCGCCTTTGCCGACAATCTGCAGGAGCGGATGTGGCTGATCCAGATCGGCATGGGGATCGGCTTCCTGCCGAAACCCGTTGTCGACCTGTCGACGTTTTCCTCGACCCTCTGGCCGCTTCTGCCTGAAGCCGAAGCGCCGATCTGCAGCATCTATCTGATGGCGGATGCCCAGGCGGTGCGAAGCGCGCCGGCGCAACTGTTTCTCGATACCGCGCGCACCCATCTGGAAGCGGATGATTGCGGCACTGAGCCGCCCTTCGCTTCTGTGGCGCGGCCGATGGCGAAAGAGCGCAGCCGGGTTGGAGCGGCATGAAGGTCATAGACGCTGTGGATCGGCGGCATAGCCAAATTGAGCGATGCCAAGGAAAATGATCGCGCCTACATTTTGGCGCATCATTTTCCCGAAGCTCCATCCATGAGATTGCCAGATGATTGTGACCTCACGTCGGAATGTCCTCAAACTGGCGGCCGGCGCCACTTTTGCGGGAAGCGGTTCGCTGATATCGCGGCCGGCCAATGCCGCGACGAGCTTCAAGGTCCTCACGAACTTCTATCCTGAACCGTCCCACGGGGGCCTTTATCAGGCGGTTGCCACCGGCATCTACAAGAAGGCTGGGCTTGATGTGGAAATCCGGCCGGGCGGACCGCAGATCAACGGCATGCAACTGCTCGCCGCCGGCGAGGTCGACATCGTCATGGGCGCTGCCATCACCGTGATGGGCGGTGTCGAGCGCGGCGTTCCCGCCACCGTCATCATGCCGACGTTCCAGTCCGATCCGCAGGTGATTGTGACGCGGCCGGACGTAAACGGTCTGGCCGATCTCAAAGGGCGCAAGATTCTGGTCTCGACACTCGGGCGTTCGAGCTACTGGCTATGGCTGAAGAGCAAGTTCGGCTTAACTGACGACCAGCTCGCCCCGTATACGGGAAATTTCCAGCCCTTTCTGGTCGACAAGATGACGGCGCTCGGTGGCGTCGTGACGTCCGAGCCCTATCACATCCGCAAGGCCGGCGCGGACATCAAATATTACCTGCTGGCGAAGGACGGCTATCCTCCTTACGGCTATCCGCTGGTGACGATGCAAAGCACGATCAGCAAGGATCGCGACGCCGTTGCCCGGTTTGTGCGGGCAAGCCTTGAAGGCTGGAAAAGTTTCGTGGCCGATCCGAAGCCGGGCCTTGCGATGATCAAGGCAGGCCGGCCAGACGCCGCCGACGAATGGCTCGCCTATGCGATCCAGACGACGAAAGACCTCAAGATGCTCGATGGTGGCGACGCACAGACGTCGGGCATCGGTACGATGACGGATGAACGCTGGAAGCAGCTTGCCGAGTTCATGACCAGTGTCGGCCTGTTGAAGCCGACGACGGACTGGAAGGCTGCTTATACAACCGAGTTCGTGAAGGATCTCAATATTCGGCTGTGAGGCCTCTGCCCTCATCCAACCCTCGCGATGCGAGGGCCACCTTCCGTAAACGGGAGAAGGATTCAACTGCGGTCCTTCGCCCGCTTGCGGGAGAAGGTGGCCCTTGCGCAGCAAGGGTCGGATGAGGGTGGTGCGACAAGATTGAAATGAACATGTACCATCACATCAAGGTCGAACCCGTTTCTCCCGTCATCGGAGCGGAAATATCCGGCGTCGATCTGTCGGGGCCGCTAGATGACGATGTCATCGGGGAAATTCGTCAGGCGCTGCTCGATCATCTGGTCGTGTTCTTTCGTGACCAGGCGATCGGTTTTGATCAGCACACCGCCTTCGCGCGCCGGTTCGGCGAGCTTCATGTTCATCCCGGCGCGGCACTGCGCGGCAACAACGCCGAACTGGTGCGGATCTACGCGGACGAGAAGTCGAAAGTCGTGGCAGGCGAGCGCTGGCATTCCGACCTGACCTGCGACCCGCTGCCGCCGATGGGAAGCATCCTGCATATGCACGTTCTGCCGTCCTGCGGTGGCGACACCCAGTTCACCAGCGCCTATGCGGCCTATGATGCGCTGTCCGACCGCATGAAGGCTTATTTGGAGGGGCTGACCGCGCATCACGACGGCACGCGCGTGTTCAGCACGGCCTATGCCGGCAAAGAGGGCGCCGACAAGGTCTCTTATCCGAAGGCGGATCATCCGGTGGTGGTCCGCCATCCCGAGACCGGCCGCAAACTGCTGTTTGTCAATCCGGAATATACGATCCGCATCAACGAACTGGGCGAGGCCGAGGGCGAGGCGGTGCTGAAGTTCCTCTACAGCCAGATCGGGCTGCCGCAGCATTCGATGCGCTTCCGCTGGCGGCCCAATTCCATCGCCTTCTGGGATAACCGCAGCGCCATGCATATCGCCGTCTGGGACTATTTCCCGCAGACACGGCTGGGCTATCGCGCCACCATCAAGCGCACCGCGCCACCGGCGTAAGCGCTACCGATCTTATCTCTGTTCCTTCATCTCTGTTCTTTCATGGCGCTCTCGTGCCAGTGGCCGAGCAGGGCGTGGGTCAGGGCCGACATGACGAAGAACATGGCGATACCCAGGCCGGCGATGAGCACCAGGGCGGCGAACATCAGCGGAATGTCGAGCTGAAAACCCGATTGCAGGATCTGATAAGCGAGGCCCGCGCTTTGCCCGCCGGTTCCCGCGACGAATTCGCCGACGATGGCACCAATCAGCGCCAGGCCGCTGGAGATGCGCAGGCCCGCCAGAAAGAACGGCAGGGCGCTGGGGATCTGTAACCGCATCAGCGTTTCCAGCCGGCCCGCACGCTTCATCCTGAAATAGCTCACCAGGCCGGGGTCGACGCTGCGCAGGCCGGTGATGGTGTTGGAGATGATCGGAAACAGCGCGACCAGCGTGGCGCAGATGACCAGCGACAGGCTGGTGCTCTTCACAAGAATGATGATCAGCGGCGCGATCGCCACGATCGGCGTGACCTGCAGCAGCACGACGAATGGAAACAGGCCGATTTCCGCAAAGCGGCTTTGAATGATCAGAAAGGCGGTCAGGCAGCCGAGCAGGGTGGCGAGAGCGAAGGCCTGCAACGTCACCAGCAGCGTGATCTTCAACGACTGGAACAGCAGCCCGGCATGGGTGACGAGGCTGTGCGCGATGTCGGTTGGCGCGGGAAACAGATAGACCGGGATCTGCAAGAAATGGCAGGCGGCCTGCCAGACGATCAGCAAGGTTGCACCGACGACGACCGGCGCGGCGACCCTCTGGAACCATTCCTGCTGGATGAGCGGCAAGGTCTTCGGATTAAACTTGCGGGGATCCTGCATTCGAGGCCTCCGTGAGCATGCGCGACAGGTCGCGGCAGAGTTGGGCGAAGCGGGGGCTGCCGCGGAAATCCTCGTCGCGCGGCTGTGGTTCGTCGATTACCAACTGGCTGTGGATGCGGCCGGGGTTCGCGGCCATGACGATGATGCGCGTCGACAGGAAGACGGCCTCGTAGATGGAATGGGTGACGAACAGGGTCGTCAGGCGGCGTTCCCATGACAGGCGGACCAGATCGAGATCGAGCTTGTTGCGGGTGAATTCGTCGAGGGCGCCGAACGGCTCGTCCATCAGCAGCAGATCGGGCTGGTCGATCAGGGCTCTGGCGATGGAGACGCGCATGCGCATGCCGCCCGAGAGCTCGCGCGGATAGCTGCGGGCGAATTTCGTCAGGCCGACCTGATCGAGCGCCGCATGAATGCGGGCGGCGACATCGGTATCGGACATGCTGGTTGCTTTGCGTTCGAGGTCGAGCGCCAGGCGCACGTTGGCGTCGACTCTCGCCCAGGGCATCAGGGTCGGGTCCTGAAACACGAAGGCGAGGCGGGAGCCTTCGCTGCCGATGCGGCCGGGGCCGCCATTCCACCACAGGATGCGTCCGTCGGTGGGCTCGATCAGGTTTGCGATCATCTTCAGCAAGGTCGACTTGCCGCATCCGGACGGGCCGATGAGCGACAGGAACTCGCCCTGCCGCACATTGAGATCGACGGCGTCCAGGGCCTGCGTGCCGTTCGGAAATATCTTGTTGGCGGAGAGAACCTGAATGACCGGATGCGCCGCTCCCGCTGGTCCGGATGCCTGGCTGGCGGCATGCAACTCGCCGATCCGTTGCGCCTCGCTCAGATCCTGCCGGACGGCTTTCATAATCGTCATGCCACCTTCCTGCGTGTCACCTTGCCCGCATGCTACCTTGCCGGAAAGGCCGGTGCATGGACCGCCCCTCCGCTGTGTCGTCCTGTCGTCAATGGGCGGTCATTTAGGCTGCCGGGCTGACGCCAGTGTAGGCCATAGATTTGGATGACCGACATAGACTGCTGCTATGAACCTGCCTCTTGGCGGCGCGCGGCCGTGCCGCGCACGCTGTCCGACACGCCTATCCGGCGGCATAGAAACGCGCGATGACGGGCATCGACAGGCGGGGACTACGGTGTCCGCTTTCTCTGTGACTTCAATGGTTCACGTGAATTCCCACCTGTCCCACCCTGCTTGGAGCGCCGCTGTCAGATGGCTTCGATGAAGCGACGACTGGTCGTCAACGATACGGCATTCGAAGTGGATGTCGGCCTGGACGACACGCTGCTGCGCGTGATCCGCGAGAAGGTCGGCCTGACCGGGACGAAAGAAGCTTGCGGCCGCGGTGAATGCGGGGCCTGCACCGTGCTGATCGACGGCATGCCGCGGCTGTCCTGCATGACCTTGTGTGCGCTCGTCACCGGCGAGGTCACCACCATCGAGGGCGTGGCGCGGGAGCGGCCGGATATCTGCGCCGCCTTCGCCGACCATGGCGGATTTCAGTGCGGCTTCTGCACGTCGGGCCAGATCGTCAGCGTCGCGGCCCTGCTGCGGGAAGGCCTGCCGGGTGATCCGGTGGCGGCCGAACAATTCGTCAGAGACAGGCTTTCGGGAAACATCTGTCGCTGTACCGGCTATGCGGGCATCGTCGCGTCCGTTCTTGCGCTCGCAGCCGGCGGCGACAGATGACCGGCACGCTCGGCCGCCACGTCCGCCCCATCGACTGGCAGCAGCGCACCTCGGGCGCCGCGCGCTACACCGCCGATCTGTTCCTTGCCGAAAGCCTTACGGTGCGGGTGGTGCGGTCTCCACATGCCTTTGCCGCCATCAGGTCGATCGCTACGGCGAGGGCCGCCACTATGCCCGGCGTTCATGCGATCGTCACCATCGTGGATTTTCCGCCGGGCGCGCGCTATATCCACGAAGGCGCCCGCGACCGGCCGCCGTTGGCCGACGGCGTGGTCCGCTATGTTGGGCAGGAGGTCGCGGCTGTTGCCGCCGAGACCGCCGAACAGGCTGCGGCCGCCGCCGCCGCCATCGTGGTTACCTATGACCGCAAACGCGCGCCGCTGACGATCGCTGCGGCGCAGAGCATGTGGAGCGCTGCGCTTCACAAGCGGGCGAACGGTAGAAATATTTCGAAATCATTCCATCGCGAATGGGGAGGGCCGCTTGGCGAGTCGACAGACGGCGTATCGGTCGACGGCCGCTTCGTGTTCAGCCGGCAGACCCATGCCAGCATGGAACCCAACAGCATCATCGCGCAATGGAACGCGGAGGAAAGCTGCCTGCACCTGTGGGTCTCGACCCAGGCGCCGATTTTCGTGCGCGACGAGGTCGCGCAGCTTCTCGGCCTGGCGCAAAATCAGGTCGTTTGCCACGAGGTCTTCGTCGGCGGCGGCTTCGGCTCGAAATCGCGCGTCTCCGAACATGAGGTGATCGCCGGTGCGCTGGCGATGAAGGTCAAGCGTCCGGTGCGCCTCGTCCTCGATCGCAACGAGGAATTCGAGACGACCAAGAGCCGTCATGCGTTTCACATGGACCTCGCCCTGCATGCCGATGCCGATGGCCATATGCGGGCGATGACGGGGCGGCTGCAGGTCGATAACGGCGCCTACGACCATTCCGGCATGTCCGTCACCAGCGCCGGCATGAAAGGGCTGGGCCTGATCTATCGGCCGCAGAGCATCAGGCTCGATGCGCAGCTCATCGATACGGCGACTTTGCCGGGCGGGCAGTTCCGCGGCTATGGCACGACGCAGGTCACCTTCGCGCTCGAAAGCCTGATGGACGAATTAGCTGGCCGGCTCGGGCGCGACCCGGTTGACCTGCGCCTCCAGAACGCCAACCGGGATGGCGAGGAAACGCTGATCGGCGCAAGGCCGTCCACGGCGAGACTGGCCGATTGCCTGATCGCGGCAAGCGATGCCATCGGCTGGGACAGGCTGCGCAAGGAGCGGCCGGCGGGGCATGGCGTCGGCATCGCCTCGGGCGTTCATCTCAGCGGCTCCTATGCGGAACGCGACGATGCCAACCGCAGCGATGCGGCCATCGATCTGATGACGAACGGCAAGGTGCGCCTGCGCTTCGGCGGCGCCGATACCGGGACGGGGCAGCGCACGATGCTGGCGCAGATCGTCGCCGAGGAGCTGGACCTCGCGCTTGAAGAGGTCGACGTGATGACCATGGACACGGCCTTGACGCCGTTCGATCTCGGCGCATGGAGCTCACGCGGGACGCATTATAGCGGCCATGCCGCGCGCCTCGTGGCGAAGGCCGCGAGAAAGAAGCTCGACTCGCTGGCGCAGGGCCGCAGCCTGCCGATCGGCGATCTGGTTGCGCTGAGCAACGAGGCCGTTGACGGCATGCTCACGGTCGAGGCCAGTTTCGTCGAAACCGCGGTTCAGCGGCCGGATCCGAAGACGGGCATGGGCAATGTTTCCGCCAGCTATAATTTCGCCGCCCATGCCGCGCATGTGCAGGTCGATACGCGCACCGGAAAGGTGGAACTGATCGACTATGTGGCGGTGCATGATGTGGGTGCGCCGCTCAATCTCACGGCCGTGCACGGACAGATCGTCGGCGGTGCCGCCATGGGCATTGGTGCGGCGCTCGGCGAGGATCTGATCTTCGAGCAGGGCAAGCTCGTCACCACGGGATATACCTATTACGCGCTGCCGCGTGCGGCGGATATTCCCGGCATTCGCTCGTTCGTGGTCAATTGCGATGATCCGCTCGGGCCCTATGGCGCCAAGGGTGTCGGCGAACTCGGCATCAATCCGCCGCCGCCGGCAATCGCCAATGCCATTGCGGATGCGATCGGCGTGCGCATCCGCGACCTGCCGATCACGCCCGACAAGATCGTGACGGCGCTCGCCCGCAAGGAGGGCCGCCGGCGGCATTTCAACATCTGGCGGCGTCCCGACCGGTGGTGGATCGCCTTGGTCAGATGGGCCTATCCGCTCGGTCTGTTGCGCCTGCTGCACGCCCGGCGGACGCATCAGCCGAGCCGGTCCTTGTCGCCGGAGATTGAAGAGATCGTCGTTCCGGCAACGCTGGATGAGGCCGTGGCGTCTCTCGACCGGGGCGCTGCGCCGATGGGCGGCGGAACCGATCTCCTGCTGCGGCGCAGTCAGAAGCTGTCGATGGCGACACGGCTTGTGTCGCTGGCCGGCATTGCGGACTTTTCGCAGATCACTATTGCCGAGGATGGGGCCGTAACGATCGGCAGCGCGGTGTCTCTCAGCCGCCTGTGCGCGCCCGCATCGGCGCATCCGGTCGTCGCGGCAGCGGCGCAATCGATTGCCTCGCATCAGATCCGCAACGTGGCGACGCTCGCCGGCAACCTGCTGCAGGCCAACCGTTGCTGGTTCTATCGCAACGGCTTCGAATGCTATCAGCGCGTCGGCGCCAAGGCGCCCTGCTACGCCATTCTCGGCGATCACCGCTTCTATCATGCGGCGATCGACGGGCATCGCTGCCAGGCGGTGACGCCGTCGGACATGGCGACGGCGCTGACCGCGCTCGATGCGGAGATTATAGTCCGCAGCCATGGTGGAGCGCGAACTCTGCCAGTCGGGACGCTTTACACCGGGCCGGGTCAGACGGGTCTGCGGGAGGGCGAAGTCATTTCCGAGATCAGCCTTCCGGCTGCCGCCAGAATGCGGGTCGGGGCTTTCAGGAAGCTCAATCTCTGGCGCGGCGATTTCGCCATCGCTTCGGTTGCCGTCACCTGCCGTCTCGACGAGGCGGGGTGCTGGCATGACCCGCGCATTATCTGCGGCGCTGTCGCGCCGGTGCCATGGCGCGCGGTCGAAACCGAAAAGGCGTTGGTCGGCAGAAAGGTGACTGCCGCCATGTTACGCGCTGCACTGGATGAAGAATTGAACGCCAAGGCGCATCCGCTCGCCGGCAATAGCTGGAAGCTCGATGCGCTGGCCGGCTTGTGCGAGCAGGCGGTGGAGGAGATCAACGGTGAGGCGGCGCGTTAAGATGTGGCCGCAACCGATGTCATTCCCGACGCGCGAAGCGCGAGCGGGAAGCCAGGCGTTGCAGTCGCGTCGATGCTGGGCGTTGGCGTCCGTGCAGGCTGAATCATCAGGTCTGGATCCCCGCTCGCGCGTCGCGCGTCGGGGATGACAGCGCATCAACTCACTTATGCCATCGCGAATTCGGTCTTGCGGTTGGCCCAGCCGCAAATGCGCTGCTCGACGAGGGCGAAGACGACATAGAGCAGGATGCCGAGCAGGGCGAGGGCGAACAGACCGGCGAAGGCAAGCGGCACGTCGAAACTGGCGCTCGCCATCATCATCACCGTGCCGA
>Ga0182744_1002837_pt1 | contig 13920 bp, 15 predicted proteins | sample eDN3rd30CKraftMG_FD_128525 | JGI IMG/M metagenome (GOLD analysis project Ga0182744, IMG submission 128525) | Enriched Miracle-Growth compost microbial communities from Emeryville, California, USA - eDNA 3rd pass 30_C Kraft MG (version 2) (version 2) ...
CCAAGGACTTCGGCCTCGTCGATCACGTCTACGAGAAGCGCGAAGCCGCCGAAGCCGGCGGCTGATCCTCCCCCGCAGGGGGAGGGGAATTGCATATGAGAAGTGGGCCCGAAATCCTCGTCCTTCGACAGGCTCAGGGTGAGGATTTCTACTGTGATTTCAGTCCCCCTCATCCTGAGCTTGTCGAAGGACGAGGGGCTCGCACGAATTACGCAACAGTCCCCTGCGGGGGAGGATCAGCCGCCGGCTTCGGCGGCTTCGCGCTTCTCGTAGACGTGATCGACGAGGCCGAAGTCCTTGGCCTCCATCGCGCTGAGGAAGTTGTCGCGGTCCAGCGCCCGTTCGATCTCCTCGACCGGCTTGCCGGTGTGCTTGGCGTAGAGCTCGTTCAGCCGGCGCTTGGTCTTGATGATGTCCTCGGCGTGGCGCTCGATGTCCGAGGCCTGGCCGCGGAAGCCGCCCGACGGCTGGTGGACCATGATGCGGGCGTTGGGCAGGGAGATGCGGTGGCCCGGCTCGCCGGCCGCCAGCAGGAACGAACCCATGGAGGCGGCCATGCCGATGCAGACCGTCGACACCGGGCTCTTGATGTACTGGATGGTGTCGTAGATCGCGAGGCCGGAGGTCACCACGCCGCCCGGCGAGTTGATGTACATCGCGATCTCCTTCTTCGGGTTCTCGGACTCGAGGAAGAGGAGCTGGGCGGTGATCAGGGCGGCCATGCCGTCCTCGACCGGGCCGGTCAGGAAGATGATCCGCTCTTTCAGCAGGCGGGAGAAGATGTCGAAGGCGCGCTCGCCCCGGGACGTCTGCTCGACCACCATCGGCACGAGGTTCAGGGCGGTGGACAGGTGATCGCGCATGGACTGGGCCTTTTCTCGAAGGATGCAGCGGGGGCCGCGCGGATCCTCGCCCCGAGGAATCGCGAACGCGGCCGCTCGCCGACTATATCGGCCGGGGCCGAGCGGCGCGCAAGCCGCCCTGCCCTTCCCGTCCGTGCGGCTGAGGGTCAGGCCTCTTCCGTCTTGGCCTTCTTCGCGGCAGGCTTCTTGGCCGCCGGCTTGGTTTCCGCTTCGCCTTCGGCCTTCTTCTTGGCGGCGGGCTTCTTGGCCGCCGGCTTTTCGGCGGCCTCGCCCTCGGCCGCCTTGGCCTTCTTCGCGGCGGGCTTCTTGGCGGGCTTGGAGGCCTCCTCGCCGTAGCCTTCGGGCAGCTCGTCCTCGCTGAACAGCTCGTCCTTCGAGACCGGGCGATCCTCGACCTTGGCCTTGGAGACGATCAGGTCGACGACCTTCTCCTCGTAGATGGGCGCGCGCAGCGAGGCCTGCAGTTCGGGGCGCGAGCGGAAGGCTTCGAACACTTCGCGCTCTTGGCCCGGATAGCGGCGGGCTTCGGCGTTGATCGCCGCGTTCAGCTCGGCGTCGGTGACCGCCACGTTGTTCAGCCGGCCGATCTCGGCCAGCACGAGGCCCAGGCGCACCCGGCGCTCGGCGATCTTGCGGTATTCGGCGCGCAGGGCGTCGTCGTCCTTGGCCTTGTCCTCGTCCGACAGCTCGCCGGCGGCCTTGTCCTGCTCCACCTGGGCCCAGATGGCGTTGAACTCGGTCTCGACCATCCGCGGCGGCAGCGGGAAGGCGTGCTTGGAGTCCAAGAGGTCCAGGAGGGTGCGCTTCAGCTTGTAGCGCGACGCCTGGTCGTACTGCTGCGAGAGCTGGCCCTTCACCGCGTCCTTGAGCGCTTCGAGGCCTTCGAGGCCCAGGCGCTGGGCGAACGCGTCGTCGGCGGCCGAAGCCTTGGGTTCGCGCACTTCCTTGACCACGACCTCGAACTCGGCCGGTTTGCCCTTCAGCGTCTCGACCGGATAGTCCTCGGGGAACGAGACCGTCACGGTGACGGTCGTGTCCGGCTTGGCGCCGATCAGTTGCTCCTCGAAGCCGGGAATGAACCGGCCCGAGCCGAGGACGATCTCGGCGCCTTCGCCGGCGCCGCCTTCGAAGGCCTCGCCGTCGATGCGGCCGACGAAGTCGGCGACCACCATGTCGCCCTCGGCCGCCTTCGCCGACTTGCCGGTCCTGGCTTCGTAGGTGCGGTTCTGGGCGGCGATCTCGTCGAGTTCCGACTGCACTTCCTCGTCGGACGGCTCGTGGACCGGGCGCGACAGTTCGAGGGTGGCGACGTCGACCGGCTCGAAGTCCGGCATGACCTCGACGGCCAGTTCGAACGCCAGGTCGGCCTGGCCGTCGAGGACGGCGCCGATGTCCGATTCCAGCTTCAGGTCGGGGGAAGCGGCGGGGCGCAGGTTGGCCTGGTCCATCGCCTGCTGCTGGCTCTCGGTCAGGGCCTGCTCGACGATCTCCTGCATCAGGCCCTTGCCGAACATCTTGCGCACGTGCGTGGGCGGCACCTTGCCCGGGCGGAAGCCCTTGAGCTGGATCTGCGGGCTGATCTCGCGGATGCGGGCGTCCAGGCGCTCGTTCAGGTCCGCGGCCGGCACCACCACGCCGTACACGCGGCTCAGGCCTTCGCCGGACTTTTCAACGATCTGGAGGGTCATGGGGCGATGTTCCAACGACGCGGGCGGCGGCGGCTCCTTACCTGGCCGCCTGCCAACCCGCTTGCTCAATAGGGCGGCCGTCCCGGGGCCGTGGCCGGCCCGGGGCGAAGCCGCGGTCTTATGTCATGACCGAAGCGGGGTCAAAGCGAAAGGCTGGGGGGCGCTCGCGGCTTGCTCCCGACGAGGGCGCCGTGGCGGCCCGATGCTCGGTCGAAGGAGGTGCGATGCTTGCCGCCGCGTCGCCTCATGGCTATATTACCGGGTATAAATTTCCGGAGACCTGCCATGAGCGGATCGTCGCAGAAGCGCGCCTTGCAGAACTACCGCGAGCGGCTCGGTCGCCGCGGCATGGCCCGCTTCGAAGTGGTCGGGCTCGACGCCGACCGCGAGCTGATCCGCTCGCTCGCCCGGCGCCTGGCGGAGAACGGCGAGGCGGCCTCGGCCTTGCGCGCCTCCGTGAGCCGCACGCTCTCCGGCGAGCCGCCGAGGAAAGGCGGCGTGCTGGCCGCCCTGCGCCGCTCGCCCCTGGTCGGCGCCGACCTCGATTTCACCCGTGAGGTCACCCCTGGCCGCAAGCTCGACCTGTGACCCGCTATCTCCTGGACACCAACATCATCAGCAACGTCGTCAAGCCCGCGCCCTCGGAGCCGCTCCTGGCTTGGATGGGGGATCAGGCCGACGAGGACCTGTTCGTCTCGGCCCTGACCGTCGCCGAGGTGCGGCGCGGCATACTGGAGGCGCCGGAAGGGCGCCGGCGGCGCGCGCTGGAAGCCTGGTTCTCGGGCCCCGAGGGGCCTTCGGCCCTCTTCGCCGGCCGGGTGCTGGCTTTCGACGAACGCGCCGCCCTCGCCTGGGCGCGGCTGATGGCGGAGGGAACCGCGCGGGGCCGCCCACGCAGCGCGCTCGACATGATTGTCGCCGCCGTGGCCGAGGCCAACGCCTGCGTCGTCGTCACCGACAACGAGCGGGACTTCGCCGGGATCGAGATCATCAACCCTCTGCGGAGCGGCGACCGCTGACGGATGTGGCGCCGTCGAAACGCGCCTTGGTGCGGGCGGAGGGACTCGAACCCCCACGGTCTCCCGGTTGGACCTAAACCAACTGCGTCTACCAATTCCGCCACGCCCGCAGCGAAGACGGCTCTATAGCGAGGCGCGGAAGGGCCGCCAAGAACGACGGCGCTTCGCTCAGGAGCAGGCGGCCAGACGGCGTTCGCCATTCCGCGCCGCCGGCTCCGCGACCGGCGGCTCTTCGTCGACGACGCGGGCGCGCAGGGTGCGGTTCTCGACCAGGAGGTCCCGGACCCAGGCTTGCAGCTCCGCGTTCGCCCGCCGGAGCTTTTCCAACTCGGTTTCCATGGCCGTCTCCTCGAGTCGCCCCGCTTGAGCCACGGGGTTAACTCGCGGATTTTGCACCCGGATGACGGTTTCGCGGCTTAACTGAAGTCGCTCAATCGCGATTTGGCCGCATTTGCGCGTGCAGCCCGCGCAGGACCGCGGGCGCCAGGCCGGGAAGGTCCTCCGAGATCAGGCCGGGGCCGAAGCCGCGCGCGGCCTCGCCGTGGATCCAGGCGCCGGCGCAGGCGGCTTCGAAGCTGTCCATCCCCTGGGCGAGCAGGCCGCCGACGAATCCCGCCAGCACGTCGCCGGAACCGGCGGTCGCCAGCCACGGCGGGGCGTTGGTGTTGACCGCGGCGCGGCCGTCCGGCGCGGCGATCACCGTGTCCGGCCCCTTGAGCAGCACCACCGCGTCGGCGAGCTCGGCCGCCTCGCGGGCGGCGGCGATCCGGTCGGGGCTGCGCTCCAGGAGGCCCGGGAACACCCGGGCGAATTCGCCCTCGTGCGGGGTGAGCACGTCGTCCCGGTCCAGGATCGAGAACAGCCCCTCCGGGTCGTCCTGGAACACCGTCAGGGCGTCGGCGTCGACCACCAGCGCCGCACCGGTGCGGGCGAGCGCCATCATGTTCAGCATGGTCGCGTTGTTCACCCCGGCGCCCGGGCCGATCACGGCGGCGTCGGCGTCCGCCGCCGCGCGCTGCAGGTCGGTGTCGGTCTCGAACGGGCGGACCATCACCGCCTCCAGTTGCGCGGCGTTCACCGCCAGGGCCCCGGACGGCGACAGGACGGTCGCCAGCCCCGCCCCGATCCTCAGCCCGCCGCGCGCGGCGAGCCGGGCCGCGCCGGTGGAGGATATGTTGCCGCTGACCGCCACCAGCCGGCCGCGCTGGTGCTTGTGGGCCTGGACGCCCGGCCAGGGAAAACGGACGAGCCAGACCGCGGGGTCGTTCTCCCACAGGCGGGCGGCCGGCGACGCCTCGGCGGGGATGCCGATGTCGACGACCGCCACCTCGCCGCAGAGGCTCCGCCCCGGCTGCAGCACGTGGGCCGGCTTCTTGGCGTGGAAGGTCACGGTCAGCGCCGCCTGCGGGGCGTAGCCGAGGGGCGCGCCGGTGTCGCCGGCCAGCCCGGACGGCAGGTCCAGGGCCGCTAGCGGCGCGCCCTGGGACACGGCCTTGCGCAGCGCGGCCTGGGTCTCGGCGTCGAGGGGCCTCGACAGCCCCGCCCCGAACAGGGCGTCCACCACCAGTCCGCCTTCCGGCGGCTCCGCGTCGGCCAGCGCGACGACGGCGCCGGCCCAGCCCTTGGCGGCGTCCGCGGCCTCGCCTTTCAGCCTGTCCGCGCCCAGGGCCGCCGCCGTGACCGGCCAGCCCGCCTCGGCCAGCTTGCGGGCGACGACGTAGCCGTCGCCCCCGTTGTTCCCCGGGCCGCACAGGACCAGGACCGGGCGGCGCGTCCAGCGGGCGAGGATCGCCTCTGCGGCCCCCTGGCCCGCCCGCTCCATGAGCACCCGGCCGGTCGCGCCGGCCTTGGCGGCGGCCGCCTCCGCAGCCCGGGTTTCAGCGACGCTGAGGATCTGATGCGTTTCGCCCATGCTTTTCCGTCCCGGAGCGGCCGGAACGCCGATCCTGGGCACAGCTTAGGGGGGTGGACGCGGCTCTCAAGCGCGAAGGGGCGGATGATGAAAGTTTAGGCGCCGGGCGCCTAGTTCCGAGGCGCCGCTTGCGTCCTGTGCAATTCACCGACATTGGAGCGCCGAGGCCGGCTTGAGCCTGCGCCCGTAAAGTGCTCCCTGGCTCGCACCCGGCCGCGCGGCCGGCGCCGACCGGGACTATTCCGTCAGAGAGTCGATGAAAAAGATCGAAGCCGTCATCAAGCCGTTCAAGCTGGACGAGGTGAAGGAGGCGCTGCAGGAGCTGGGGGTCCAGGGGATGACCGTCCTCGAGGCCAAGGGTTATGGCCGGCAGAAGGGCCAGACCGAGCTCTATCGGGGCGCCGAGTACGTCGTCGACTTCCTGCCCAAGATAAAGATCGAGGTGATCGTCGCCGACGACCAACTCGACCGCGCCTTGGAAGCGATCACCGGCGCGGCCCGCACCGGCCGGATCGGCGACGGGAAGATCTTCGTGTCCGAAGTCCTCGACGTGGTGCGTATCCGCACCGGGGAGAGCGGCGCCCAGGCGCTCTGACACGCGGAAACCTTCGGGGAGGACGCCCCTCCCCGGCCCTGCGCGGGTCAAACCGGGCGGACCGAACGGCCGGGGCCGGCCGCGATTGCATCACCGAGACCAACAGGGACGAACCATGAAAAAGCCCGCCGATATCCTTAAGGAAATCAAGGATAAAGAGGTAAAGTACGTTGACGTGCGCTTCACCGACATGCGCGGGATGATGCAGCACGTGACCTTCGACATCGACCTGGTCGACGAGGAGTTCCTGTCCGACGGCACCATGTTCGACGGCTCGTCGATCGCCGGCTGGAAGGCGATCAACGAGTCTGACATGAAGCTGCGGCCGGACCTGGAGTCGGCCATCGTCGACCCGTTCTACCAGCAGACCACCATGGCGCTGTTCTGCGACGTGGTGAACCCGGACGACGGCTCCCCCTACGAGCGCGACCCCCGCTCGATCGCCAAGGCGGCGCTGAACCACGTGAAGTCGCTGGGCATCGGCGACACGGTGTTCTTCGGCCCCGAGGCCGAGTTCTTCGTGTTCGACGACGTGCGCTGGGCCACCGCCCCGCACAACACCTTCTACGCCTACGATTCCACCGAGCTGCCGGTCTCCTCGAAGAAGGAGTACCTGGAAGGCAACATGGGCCACCGCCCGGGCCCGAAGGGCGGCTACTTCCCGGTCAACCCGATCGATTCCGGCCAGGACCTGCGCGGCGAGATGCTGGCGGTCATGGGCGAACTGGGCATGCAGCCGGAAAAGCACCACCACGAAGTGGCGCCCGCCCAGCACGAACTCGGCCTGAAGTTCGCCGACCTGATCACCATGGCCGACCGGATGCAGCTCTATAAGTACGTCATCCACAACGTGGCGCACTCGTACGGCAAGACCGCTACGTTCATGGCCAAGCCGATGTTCGCCGACAACGGCTCGGGGATGCACGTCCACCAGTCGATCTGGAAGGACGGCAAGCCGATGTTCGCCGGCGACAAGTACGCGGGCCTGTCCCAGACCTGCCTCTGGTACATCGGCGGCATCATCAAGCACGCCAAGGCGATCAACGCCTTCTCGAACTCGACCACCAACAGCTACAAGCGCCTGGTGCCCGGCTACGAAGCCCCGGTGAAGCTGGCCTATTCGGCCCGCAACCGCTCGGCCTCGATCCGCATCCCGCACGTGGACAGCCCGAAGGCGAAGCGGATCGAAGCCCGCTTCCCCGATCCCATGGGCAACCCCTACCTGACCTTCGTCGCCCTCCTGATGGCGGGCATCGACGGGATCGAGAACAAGATCGACCCGGGCCCGGCCATGGACAAGAACCTCTACGACCTGCCGCCGCGCGAGCAGAAGAAGGTTCCGGAAGTCTGCGGTTCGCTGCGCGAGGCGCTCGAGAACCTCGACAAGGACCGGGCCTTCCTCAAGAAGGGCGGCGTGATGAGCGACGACTTCATCAACGCCTACATCGAGCTGAAGATGGAGGAGGTCATGCGCCTCCAGCTCCACCCGCACCCGGTGGAATTCGACATGTACTTCAAGTGCTAGCCGCCTAGAGCCTGTCCGGTTCTGACGGAATCATCTGAACCGGACAAACAGGCTCTAGAATCAAAAAGTTAGAGCGCGTTTGGCGGGCGAAACCGCCCACACTTCCGCCCAACGCGCTCTAGGCTGGACCTTGCGAGCTTCGGGCCGCGGGATCGTCTCCCGCGGCCCTTTTCGTATCCGCGCCCGGATAGCGCAGCTTCAGGACGAGGACGGCCGCGGAAAGCCCGAGGCTGACGAGGTTGGAGCCGATCAGCGGCAGGCTGCCCAGGAGCACGCCATAGGCGGTCCAGAGGGCGAAGCCCGCGACCGTGACCATGTACATCCGCAAGGAGACCGCCCCGGCGTCGCGCTCGCGCCAGATCTTCACCACCTGCGGCGTGAAGCTGGTCATCGAGCAGAGGGCGGCGGCGACGCCGACGGTGTTCGCGATCCAGGGGCTCATGCCCCGCCAAACGGCCGAGGCCGGCCGCGGTTGCCGCCTTCAGCCGAAGCGGCGCGGGTCGAGCGTGGCCGCGAACGGGCCGGGATCCTCGCCGGCCAGGATGTCCACCAGGGCCTGGGCGGCGAATGGCGCCAGCAGCCAGCCGTTCCGGCGCGCGCCGACGCACAGCATCACGTCGTCCCGTCCCGCGGAACGCCCGACCAGCGGCGCGCCGTCGGGCGTCGCCGCGCGGACGCCGGCGCGCCCCTCTGCCGGGGCGTCGGCGAGGGCGGGGAACAGCCGCGCGGCGTTGGCGCGCAGGGCCGCCAGGGTCGCGGGCTCGAGCCGGCGGTCGCGGCGGCCGGGCTCCATGGTCGCCCCGGCGATCGCGCCGCGGCCCTGGGGCGCGACATAGCCGGCCAGGCTGCGGACGGTGGGGCCGGAAACCGGCGGCGCGTCGAAATGCAGGATCTGGCCCTTGACCGGGACAAGGCGGGAGAGTTCGGGCGCCAGCGCGGCAAGGGTCGCGGCGTCGGCCCCGGCGGCGACCACCAGGGTCCCTTCCCACTTCCCGGCCGCCGACACCGGCGTGGACTCCATCCGGCCGCCCAGCCGCGCCAGCGCCGCCTTGAGCGCCGCCAGCAACGCGCCCGGGGCGACGCGCCGCTCCTCCCGCACCAGGAAGCCGGCGACCGCCTCATGGGAAAGGCCGGGGTGCAGTGCGCGTAGGGCCGCCCCGGAAAGGGGTTCGACCGGAACCTCCAGGGCCGCCAGCCTTTCGGCCGCCGCCGCGAGCGCACCCTCTTCGCCTTCGAAGGCCGCCATCGCCGCGCCGGACCGGTCGAAGAGGGCTTCGGCGCCGCCGAGTTCGGCCAGGAATCCTGGCCATGCGGCGTAGGCCGCCGACAGCAGCCGGAAATGGTCGCCGCCGGCGGGGTCGAGCACGCTTTCGAAAGCCGGCGCCAGCATGCCGGCGGCTACGCCCGAGGCGTTGTCGCCGAGCACGGCCGGGTCGCGCACGGTCACCTTGGCCCCCGCGCGTGCCAGACGGACCGCGACGCAGAGGCCGAGGGCCCCTGCCCCGGCCACGGTCACCGATCGTCCTGAAAGCTTGTTCATCGCACGCTGGAGATTGGGCACGCTGAAGATTGGGCGCGCCGGAGCTTGGCCTTACAGCGCCAGTTACAGGGCGACGGGGGCGGGCGTCGAGCCCGTAAGGCCGCTGAGGCGGCCGCTTTTCAGGCCGCCTGACCTTCCAGCCTGGCCTTGGCCCAGCCCGAGGAGAAAGCGTTGGCGGCGCTGTCCTCCTGGAAGATCAGCACGCGCATCTCCTCGCCGAGGGCGGGGTCGGAGCGGATCATGAGATAGGGCGCGTCGCTGGAGACCGCGCAGCGTTCAATCTCCGTCGAGCGGCTTTCCATGAAGCGGCTGACGAATGCGCCGAAGAGCACGTCCTCGTTCGACTCCACCGGCAAATGGAGAACCACGTCCCCCATCTTTCCCTCGCTGCGACAGACACTGTGACAGGTTGGCAACGAGCTTGGCGGCTTCCCGGTTCCGAGTCCAGCCATTCCATGCTGCAATGCGGCAGATATTGCCGCGTCGCAGCGAAAACGAGATCACGAACCCGTGAGGTCGTGCCTGGACCGATGGAAAACGATGTGGAAAACAACCGCGAAACAAGGCCCGACGTCGCCTCAAAAGCGACCGCTAACGCCTTGATTTAAAATGGTACCGCCTCCCCGGATCGAACGGGGGACCTCCAGAGCCACAATCTGGCGCTCTAACCAACTGAGCTAAGGCGGCGCGTCGTGGCGCTCTTCTAGAGGCGCACCGCGCCTCAATCAAGCAAGGCGAGGCGCTTTTCCGTGTTCCCGCGCACTTCGCCGGGAAAAGGACGAGCGGAAAAGAAGATGCGGAAAAGACAAAGGCCGCCCCGGGTTTCCCCGAGGCGGCCCAAGCTGTCCGACAGGTCCAGGATCAGGCGATCCGGAACGCGATCGGGATCTTCACCGTCGCGCCGTCGACGGCCTGGCCGTCTTCGGTCTTCGGCTTCATCCGGAACAGCCGCGACAGACGCAGAGCCGCGTCGCCGAAGCCGTAGCCTTCCGGATCTTCCGAAAGGACTTCGCAGTCCCGCACGTCGCCCTTGGCGGTGACCATGCATTGAATGGTCACGGCCCCGGACTTCTCCAGGCGCTGAGCCCGTTCCGGATAGTACCGAGCCATGTCCTCACCCGACGGGCGACGAGCCCAGTCAGGGTTGGAGATGACCCGCGGAGCGGGCGGCGCCGGCGGCGCCGCCGGCGGAGGAGCCGGCGGCGGCGGCGGAGGCGGCACGGGCAACTCGATCGGCGGCGGAGGTGGAATGCCGATCGGAGGAGCCGCCGCGATCCGCGGTTGAAGCGGCGGCGGCGGCGGCGGGGGTTGGTTCGTCGGAGGCGGCGGCGGGGGCGGCGGCGGCGGAGGCGGCGGTTTCACCGCCGGCTTCACCAGGTCGACCTTCACGGCCTCATCCGAGTACTCTTTGTAGTGAACGACGAACTTCGTCTTGTAGATGTAATAGAAGAGCGTCGCGTGGACGAGGATCGAAACGACGATGGCGATAGTCGCCTTCTGTCCTTTCCGACTCTTCGACTTGCCCTGGTCCCAGAGCGGGTCGTAGCGGTGCTCGGTTTGCTGTTCTTCAGCCATGGAACCCCCCGTCACAATTTCGGCCGGTTGGTGTCAGTGCCGATCAGCGCCACGCTATAGAACCCGTTGTCCTGGAGGGTGTTCATCACACCCATGAAGTCGCCGTAGATCACCTGCTTGTCGGCGCGGATGAAAATCCGCTCCTTCTCCGGATTACGGTTGCCGATCTGCGTGCGCAGGTCGGACCCCATATTCCCCAGCGAGGTCGGGAAATCCCCGATGAACAGGGCCCCCGAACTCTGGATGGAGATGTAGATGGGCTTCGGCGGGTTCGGCGTCGCCGGAGCGATGGCTGGCGGGAGATCCACGGCCACCGACACGGTGGCGAGCGGAGCCGCCACCATGAAGATGATCAGGAGCACCAGCATCACGTCGACGAACGGCGTAACGTTGATCTCGCTGTTCTGCTCGATCTGGAACTTCGAGCTGCCGCCCCCTGAGAGTTTGGCGCCCATCTAGATCAAGCTCCCTTGTCGAGCTGCCGCGAAATGGCGTTCATCAGTTCAGCCACAAACCCTTCCGTACGGGTGCCGAACGCGGCGATCCGGGTCTGGAAGTAGTTGTAGAAGATAACCGACGGAATGGCGGCGAACAGGCCGATACCGGTGGCCAGCAGCGCCTCGGCGATACCCGGGGCGACGACGGCCAGGTTGGTGGTGTTGGTGTTCGCGATGCCGATGAACGAGTTCATGATCCCGTAGACGGTGCCGAACAGGCCGATGAACGGCGCGGACGAACCGACCGAGGCCAGGAACTGCATGCCGCCTGACAGGCGCTTGGCCAGACCGGCTTGCACGGCCGCAACGGCGGAGACCGCGCGGGCCAGGGCGCTTTCGCGGTGATCGCCGGTGACGGCCAGGCCAGCCTGACGCGACAGCTCGATTTCGCCCGAAGCCGCGGCGGCCATGTCGGCCAGCGGGTTGCCTTCGAACTCTTCCGAGGTCGCCAGACGGTTGATGTCGGCGATCGAACGAGCGCCGCGGAAGGCTTCGACGAAGCGGTCCGCCGACTTGTTCAGGGACATGAACTCGAAGATCTTCACGACCAGCAGGGTCCAGGAGAGGACCGAGCAGAGCAGCAGACCCATCATCACCGCTTTCACGACCGGGGTCGCGCTGATGAACATCTCGATCGGCGTCAGCTTGCCGGCGTTCTTGATGGTGGCCGGGGCGGCGGCGTTGGCGTCCGCATTGGCGTCCGGAGCCGCCACGGCGTTGGCGTCGATCGCGGCATTGGCGTCGACGGCGTTGGCGTCGGTCGCATTCGCATCAGCCGTGGCGACCGCGTCAGCGGCGGGGGCTTGAGCGAAGGCGGGCGCGCTCGCCGTCATCAGCGCCACGGCGCCGACGAGAGCGATAAGAGATGTCGCTTTTTTGGTTTCCAGCATCTTTCGCCAGTTCCTGGTTGGTCTAGCACATTGAGGACCCAGGGTCGTCGCGCGAGAGCGTTTCTACCCCACAAAATTACGCACTTGAACCCCGCCTCTCGACCGGACTCAAGCCGCTTTCGCTGCGCCGACCCGATGCGCCGCTCTGACCTTTAGGTCCAAGTCCGGCGTTTCGAAGGCGCAATTTTTAGCCAAAGCCGGAAACCGGCCAAGGCCTACCGCCCCTAGTAGAGTCTGCGGCCGAGTTCCTTTGGCAATCCCCTTGAAGCGCGTCAAGAGGGTCTTTCCGCGCTGTCCCCCTCGGCAATGCATCTCGTTGCGATGCAAAACGACTAAGCTCGGGCCAGCGTAACCTATTCAAGCGCGCCTTCTCGCCCAGCGGGAATTTTTGTTGCATTGCAGCAATTCGCGCGCTTTTCGTCGCCGGCCCGACATGAAACCTATTTTGGCGATGCGGCCGCGGCGCAAGACGGCTCCGCCGGCGCGTGCCTGGCGGTAGAGAAAGGAATCGGTCGGGAAGGAGGATGGTGCCTGGGGGCGGATTCGAACCACCGACACGCGGATTTTCAATCCGCTGCTCTACCAACTGAGCTACCCAGGCGCTCGGAGGCGCCGTCTATAGGTTAGGGCCGAGGGCCTGTCCAGAGGCCGAAGCGGCTGAAAGCGATCAAGCTTCGCCGCCCTCGCCGTCCCGCCCGGACAGGGCGTCGGCTTCCTCGGCCGGGACGGCGTAGCGCCCCGAGAACCAGCGCTGCAGGTCCACGTCGGCGCAGCGGCGCGAGCAGAACGGCCGATAGTCGGGGGCGGTCGGCTTGCCGCAGATCGGGCAGCCCTTGTCAGCCATGGGGACGGACCTCGAAACGCTCCCGCGCCAGGGCGGGGTCGGCGACGATATCGAACCTCGGCCCCAGGGTTTCAACCAGGGCCGGCTTCAACCCCTCGGCGGCCGAGGCCGTTTCGGGGGCGCAGCGTGCGATGACCCGGGTGCAGGTCGCCGCCTCGCGCTGGATTTCGCGGGCGAGGCGTCTGGCGGTCGTCTCCGCGCTCGGCCGCCCGTCGGCGGCCAGCAGCCGTTCGGCCACGGGCGTCTCGCGCCACGGCAGGGCGAGCTGGAACAGGCCGAGGCGGGAGACGGGACCGAAGACGACCCCCGGCTGGTCGACGGCAAAGGCCGCCCTGGCCGCGGCCAGCACCGCCTCCCCGTCCTGGCCGCGCCCGGCCAGGTCGAAGACCACGATGCCGCCCAGGCCCTTCAGCCGCAGGAGGCGCGCGGCCTCGGCCACCGCCCGGACGTTCAGCCGGGCCTGGCCTCTGGCCCTGTCCGAACCGCCGGCCGCGCCGACGTCGACGTCCACGGCGGTCAGCGCCCGCGTCGTCTCCACCGCCAGGCTCGCGCCGCCGCCCAGGGGATGCTCGACGGCCAGGGCCTCCTCCTCTGCCGTGTCCGCCGCCTCGCGGGCCTCAGGGCCTTCGACGACGGGCAGGCCGGGGGCGAAGGCCCGCAGCCGGTCGACCAGGGCCGGCGACGGGGCCAGGAGGCGGGGGCCGCCCTCCGCGGGGCCGATCAGCCGCACGGTCGCGCCCTTTCCTCGGCGCGGAGGGCCCGCGACCTCCACCTCCAGCGCCTGGCCTTCGGAGACGTGCGCCGCCGGCCCGGTCAGGGCGAGGATCGCATCGGCCCCCGCCCCCAGGTCGAGGAACGCCGAGCCCAGCCCGCGCTCCACCCGGCGGACCCGGGCCACGGCGCGCGCGCCCGCCGTCTGGACGGAAAGGGCGTCGCCGCGCTCGATCAGCAGGCGTTCAGGCCGGCCGTCCA
>Ga0182744_1002838_pt1 | contig 13917 bp, 13 predicted proteins | sample eDN3rd30CKraftMG_FD_128525 | JGI IMG/M metagenome (GOLD analysis project Ga0182744, IMG submission 128525) | Enriched Miracle-Growth compost microbial communities from Emeryville, California, USA - eDNA 3rd pass 30_C Kraft MG (version 2) (version 2) ...
AGCATGGCGCGCTCGACGGCGCGCTCGACGCCCTCGACGGCGACCGCATCGGTACGGCCGATGATCAGCGTATCGCGCGAACGCCGCGCATCGACGGCGGCGCGGAGTTTGCCACACATCTCCTCGGCGGAGATCAGCGTCTTGCCGTCGAGATGGCCGCAACGCTTCGGATAGTCCTGATCCTCGATCTGGATGGCGCTGGCGCCGGCTTTCTCGAAGCGCTGCACGGTGCGCACGACGTTGAGCGCATTGCCGTAGCCGGTATCGGCATCGACGATGAGATGCGCGTCGACCCGGTCGCGGATCAGCGACAGCGTGTCGGCGACCTCCGCCATGCTGACGAGACCGATATCCGGCCGCCCCAGTCGCGTATAGGCGATCGCCGCGCCGGAAACATAAAGGCTGCTAAACCCGGCGCGCGCGGCAATCAGGGCGGTGAGTGCGTCATAGACGCCCGGCGCCACCACAATGGGTTTGCCGGCGATGCGCGTCCGCAGCGTGTCATGCTCAGTCATCGTTTCATTCCAGAGGTCGCTCGTGAGAACTCGTTACATGCCCAGATAGGCTCGCTTCAATTCGGGATTGCCGCCGATATCGGCGGCGGTGCCGGAGAGCGCGATGGCACCGTTGTCGAGAATGTAGGCGCGCCCCGCCACATCGAGGCTCTGCACAACGTTCTGCTCGACCAAGAGCACGGCGATGCCCTCGGCATTGATCGTCTTGATCAGCGCGAACAGTTCCTCGACCAGCAGCGGCGACAGGCCGAGCGACGGCTCGTCGAGGATTAAGAGCGACGGCTCGGCCATCAACCCGCGGCCGATCGCCAGCATCTGCTGCTCGCCGCCGGAGAGCGTGCCGGCGCGCTGCGTGCGCCGCTCGGCGAGCCGCGGGAAGATCGTAAACACCCGTTCGCGGTTGCGCTCGCGCTGCGCGCCGCCGCGGCGATAGGCGCCGAGATCGAGATTCTCGCCGACGCTCATGTTCGGAAAGATGCGCCGCCCTTCCGGGACATGAATGAGGCCACGGGCGACGATCGCCGACGGCTTCTCGTGCTCGATCGCCGCGCCGGCAAAGCGGATGCGGCCCTGCCAGCAGCGCACCACGCCGGAAATGGTGCGGTTGAGCGTCGACTTGCCGGCGCCGTTCGAGCCGAGAATGGCGACGATCTCGCCCGGCGCGACCGACAGATCGATGCCGCGTAAAATCTCGACGCTGCCGTAACCGGCGTGCAGTCCCTCAACACTCAACAGCGGCTCGCTCATCATGGGCGCGCTCATGGGCTCGCCCCCTGCCCCACCGCAGGCTGTGCGATGCGCGCCGCCGCGCCCTGCCCGAGATAGACCTCGATCACCCGCGGGTCGCTGGCCACCGCCTGCGGCGCGCCGTGCGCGATGATGCGGCCTTCCGACAGCACGAACACGTCCTCGGCAAGGCTCATCACCGCCTGCATGACATGCTCGATCATGACGATGGTGGCGCCGCGGTCGCGGATGGCGCGGATCACCGGGATCATGTCGCGCACCTCCGACGGATTGAGGCCGGCGAGCACCTCGTCGAGCAGCAACAGGCGCGGCGCCAGCGCCAGCGCGCGCGCCAGTTCGAGCCGCTTGCGCCCGGCAACGGTGAGCGCGGCGGCCGGCCGGTCGAGCATGTCGGCCAGCCCGACCGTGGCGGCGACCTCGCCCGCCGCGGCCAGCGCCTCGGCGCGCTTCGGCCGCGACAGATGCGCGCCGACGGCGATGTTCTCGCGAGTAGTCAGACCGGCGAATGGCTGCACGATCTGGAAGGTGCGCGCAATGCCGCGCCGCGCCAGCCGATAGGGCGGCTCGCCGGTGATATCGACGCCGTCGAACAGGATACGGCCGCTCGTCGGCGGCAGGAAGCCGGAGATGATCGAGAACAGCGTCGTCTTGCCGGCGCCGTTCGGCCCGATCAGCGCGGTGATGCGGCCGGCCTCGGCGACGAAGGACACATCGTCGACCGCGCGCAGGCCGCCGAACCGCTTCGAGACGTTCTCGACGCGCAGCAGCGGTTCAGACATGACGGCTTCAGACATGACCGCCCTCCTCCGCCCGCTGCGGCGGCAATGCCGGCGACGAAGCGGCGGGGCGCGCCGCAGCGCCACGGCGGAAGCGGTCGAACAAACCGATGATGCCGCGCGGCGTCAGCGCGATCACTAGGATCAGCACGCAGCCATAGATGACCAGATCGAGGCCCGGCGCATCGCCGGTCGCGAGCTTGGTGATCTCGCCCAGCGACTTGACGACGAAGGCGCCGAGCAGCGGTCCCGCCACGGTGCCGACGCCGCCGATGATCGGTGCCAGCAGCGCCTCGATCGAGATCCACGGGCCATAGGCGATGCCGGCGTCGAGGAACAGGAAATACTGGACGTAGAAGCAGCCGGCGGCGGCGGTGATGGCGGCGGAGGCGGTCATCGCCGCGATCTTGATCGCCGTGGCGTTGACGCCGAGCGCCTTCGCCGCCTCCTCGTTCTCGCGCACCGCGATCAGATAGGCGCCGAAACGGCTGTCCTCGATGCGGCGCACCAGGATCATCGACAGGCCGACCAGCACCAGAATGATCCAGTAGAACGGCGCGCGGCTCTGGAACTGCATCGCTTCCGGCCGCAGGTCGAGCTTGAGGAGCGTGCCGACGCCGGCGCCGGTGATCGGCGCGACGCTGGCAATGATCCGCAGCACTTCGGCGAAGGCAAGCGTCACCAGCGCGAAATACGAGCCGCGCAGCCCGGAGCGGAAACTCATCGCACCGATGACCGCGCCGACCGCGGCGCCGGCGGCGATGCCGATCAGGAAACCGGGCCAGGCGTTGACGCCATACTGCATCTGCGCGATGGCGGTGACATAGGCGCCGGTGCCGAAGAACGCCGCATGGCCGAAGGAATATTGCCCGCCATAGCCGCCGAGCAGGTTCCAGCCCTGCCCGGCGAGCGCGATCAGGAACGTCACCACCAGGAAGTTCAACACGACGTTCGACGCCGTCAGCAGCGGCACCAGAGCGAGCAGCGCCACGGCGGCGACGATCGGGCCATAGCGCGTCATGCCCGCTCTCCGAACAGGCCGTTCGGGCGGAACAGCAGCACCAGGATGAACATCACGAAAATGCCGATCTGGCCGAGCGATTCGCCGAGGTAGAGGCCGGAAAGACTCTCCACCACGCCGATGAACAGCCCGCCGATCAGCGCGCCTGCGAGCGAGCCCATGCCGCCGAGCACGACGATGGTGAAGGCGATCAGCACGAAGGCGTTGCCGGCACTCGGATTGACGTAATAGGTCGGCAGCAGCAGGCAGGCGGCGATCGCCAGACAGGCCGTGCCGAGGCCGAAGGTCACCGCATAGATATGCGCGACGTCGATGCCGGAGAGTTCGGCGCCGAGCTTCTCCTTGGCGACGGCGCGGATCGCCTTGCCGGTCAGCGTCGTGCGCATGATCACCCACAGCGCCAGCGTCACCAGCGCCACCGCCGCGCAGGCAACGACCCGCGGCACCGCCAGCACCGCCGTGCCGATCTCGATGACGTCGAAGGCGTAGGGCAGATCGATGGTGCGGGTATCGGCGCGGAACACATAGAGCAGGATGTTCTCGATGACGACGGCAAGCCCGAGCGTCACCAGCAGGATGTTGCGATCCTCGCCATGCGCCGAAGGACCGATGATGAAACGTTGCAGCGCATAGCCGATACCGAAAAACAGCGGCGTCAGCACGACAGCGGCGACGTAAGGGTCGAGCCCGAGCCAGCGATGCGCCAGGAACACGGCGAACAGCGCCGCGGTCAACAGCGCGCCGTGCGCGAAATTGATGATGTGCAGCACGCCGTAGATCAGCGTCAGCCCGAGCGCAACCAGCGCGTAGACGGCGCCGGTCATCAGGCCGTTGAGCACGGCGGGAAACAGAATCGCTGACGACAGCATCGGCAGGATCGCCATTTACAAGATCGCGGATATGGACGGCGCCGGTTGGCGCCGCCCATTCCGGATCGCTGGCGCGCGCTCAGGCGCGCGGCATCGGGAACACCGCCTTGGCGGATGCGAAGGCCGGCGGCAGGATCACCTGGATGTCCTTGTCGAGCACCTGGGTGTTGACCGGCATCGCGCCCTGGTTCTGGCCGTTGACGAACTTCGTCGGCCCGTAGGGCATGACGTGGCCGGAGAAGGTCGAGCTTGCCATCGCCTCGATGATCTTGGCGCGGTCGGCGCTGCCGGCGCGCTCGATGGCATCGGCGAGCAGCAGGATGCAGGAATAGTTCATGAACACTTCGTAGGTGAAATACTGCCCCTTCGCCTCGATCTGTTTCTTCAGCGCCAGCGCCTTCGGGTTCTTCGGATCGAACCAGTGGTTGCAATCCATGATGTATTGCGCCGCCTCGGGGAAATCCTTGACGAATTTGTAGGACGAGGAAGCGCCGCCGAGCACCGAATAGATGCCCTTCGGGCGGATGCGCTGCTGCTGCATGGTGCGCGCCAGGAGCACATATTCGTTGTAGTAGTTGGCGGGGATGACGATATCCGGGTTCTGCGCCTTGATCTTGAGCGCGACATTGTTGAAGTCGCGCGTCGGCGTCGGATGTGAGATCGTCTCCAGCACCTGGAAACCGCGGTCGGGAAGCTGTGCGTTGAGCAGTTTGGCCAGCCCGGCACCGAAGGCGGAATCCTCATGCACGATCATCACCGTCTTGGCCGGTTTGCCGGCCTGCTCGTTGATGAGGACCAGGTTGTCGAGCGCCGTCTTGGCGATGACGCCGAAACCGGGACCGAAGCGGAAGGTGTTCTTGAGCCCGCGGGTGACGACGCTGTCGACGACGCCGACATCGACGATATAGGGCAGATCGTAGCGCGCCGCCGCCTGGCTCGCCGACAGGCAGATCGAGCTGGCATAGCCGCCGACGATCGCCGCGACGCCGGCGGAGTTCATCTTCTCGACTTCGGCGTTGCCGCCTTCCGGCGTCGATTGCGCATCGCCGAGCATCGGGTCGATCTTGGCGCCGCCGAGCGCCTTGATGCCGCCGGCCGCATTGATCTCCTCGATCGCCGCCATTGCGCCGAGCCGGCCCTGCTGGCCGGAATAGGACACCGCACCCGATACCGGATGCAGCACGCCGATCTTCACCGCGGTGCCCTGCGCGCGCAGCACCGACGGCGCGGCAAGCGCCGTTGCGCCAACGGCGGCGCCGAGCGCCGAGGTCTCGAGGAAACGGCGGCGGCTGATGGTTTTCGATGTCGTGGTTTTCGATTTCGTCTTGGATAGGTCTTCGGACAGGTCTTTGGACATGGCGTTTCTCTCTCCCCTATGCTGTTCGATGTTTATGTGTCGCGTGTCGATAGCGGCTTCGACGATGCCCGGCTGCGTTTCATCGCACCGGGCGGCGTCCGCATTGGTGTCCGCGCCGGTTTCCCGGCTGGCGTCCGCATCGGCGCCCAGATGCGCGCGCTGCCGTCGCCGGCGCGCTCCAGGTCCATCTCGAAATTGTAGCGGTCCGGCCGGTAGAGCGCGTGCAGATGCTCGACGCCGCACCCGTCGCTGTCATAGACGACGCGCACCAGTTCAATCAGCGGCGAGCCGATCCGCACGTTGAGCGCGCCGGCGACTTCCGGTGTCGCCAGCACCGCGCTGATGCGCTGCGAGGCGCGCGCGATCTTGACGCCGGCGCGCTCGAACAGGCCGAGCAGCGGCTTGGTGGCGAGTTCGCGCTTGCTATAGGTGCGCCCGATCCGCTCCGGCACATGCGCGGTGAGGTATGAGAACGGCATGCCGCTGACCGAGCGCACGCGCACCGAGCGCTGCAACGTCTCGTCCGGCGCGACCGCCAGCGCCCCGGCCACCGCACCCTCGGCGGTGACCGAGCCGAAGGCCAGCAATTTGCTCGTGGTGCGCTCGCCCATCTCGACCAGCGTGGCAAGCGCATCGGCGATGTCGGCGGTCAACGGTTTCGACGACGGCCTATAGATCACTCGCGTGCCGCTGCTGCGGCGGCGCTCGATCAGCTTCTCCCGCGCCAGTTCGGCAAGCGCGCGGCGCACGGTAACGCGCGACACCCGGTGGAAGCGGGCGAGGTCGTTTTCCGTCGGCAGCCGGCTGCCGGCGGCGAGCGCATTCGAGAGAATGCGGTCGCGCAGCACCAGATAAACGCGCCGCGCCTTGGCCTCGCTCAGCCGTTCCGTCACGCTCCACCGTCTCCGGTTGCACTTGCGTTGGGTTGCGCCTGCCTCGGATTCGTTGGTATCATTTATCATACAAAGTTCGGCGTCAACTGCGCGGGGCAACACCCGCGCCCTCGGAGAGGCGGGATGCCGGTGGCCGGGAGCCGGTCGAAGACCCTGTTCGACAAATTATGGACGGCGCACGAGATCGTGCGCCGCGAGGACGGCGATTGCCTGCTGTGGGTCGACCGGCACTATGTCCACGAAGGCTCGTTCCACGCCTTCAACCGGCTCGCCGAGCGCGACGCGCCGGTCGCCGAGCCGGGCCTGACGATCGGCGTCGCCGACCACTATGTGCCGACGCGCGGCTCGCGTCGCACCATCGCCAATCCCGAGATCGCCCGCATGGTGCGGCAGCTCGTCGACAATACGGCGAGGCACGGCATCCGGCTGTTCGGTCTCGACGATCCGCGCCAGGGCATCGTGCATGTCGTCGGCCCCGAGCAGGGCCTGACGCTGCCGGGCCTATTGATCGTCTGCGGCGACAGCCACACCTCGACGCACGGCGCGCTCGGCGCCTTCGCCTTCGGCATCGGCGCCTCCGAGGTCGCGCATGTGCTGACGACGCAGACGATCTGGCAGCGCAAGCCAAAACGCATGCGCATCGCGGTCGAGGGCACGAGCGGTCCCGGCATCACCGCCAAGGACATCGCGCTGTCGATCATCGCGCGGATCGGCGCCGATGGCGCCACCGGTCACGCCATCGAATTTGCCGGCACGGCGATCCGCGCGCTGTCGATCGAGGGACGGCTGACGCTCTGCAACATGTCGATCGAAGCCGGCGCGCGCTGCGGGATGGTGGCGCCGGACGCCACGACCTTCGCCTATCTCAAGGGCCGTCCGTTCGCGCCGCAGGGCGCGGAGTTCGACCGCGCGGTCGAGGATTGGGCGGCGCTCGTCAGCGACGCCGATGCGGCCTTCGATACCGAGGTGCGGATCGAGGCCGCCGACATCGCGCCGATCGTCACCTGGGGGACGAGCCCGGAGGACGCGCTGCCGATCGATGCACGGGTACCCGACCCGGCGCAGGAGCCGGACGCCGCCCGCGCGCGCTATCTGCGCGAGGCGCTCGACTATATGGGCATCGCGCCCGGCAAGCAGCTGACCGATATCGCCGTCGACCGGGTGTTCATCGGCTCCTGCACCAATTCCCGCATCGAGGACCTGCGCGCCGCCGCCGCCGTGCTCGCCGGGCGCGTCAGCAAGGTGCCGGGGCTCGTCTCTCCCGGCTCGTCGCTGGTCAAGCGGCAGGCGGAGGAGGAAGGGCTCGACCGCATCTTCCGCGACGCCGGCCTCGAATGGGTGGAGTCCGGCTGCTCGATGTGCGTCGGCATCAACGGCGATCTCATCGCCCCCGGCGAACGCTGCGCCTCGACCACCAACCGCAATTTCCGCGGCCGGCAGGGGCCGGGCGCGCGCACCCATTTGATGTCGCCGGCGATGGTGGCGGCGGCGGCCGTCAGCGGCCACCTCGCCGATGTGCGGCCGCTGATCGCCGGGCGGAAGGTCTGACCCCAAGGTCTGATGTAATGGACAAGTTTACGCATCTCACCGCCACCGCCTGCCCGCTGCCGATCGAGAACCTCAACACCGACCAGATCCTGCCGGCGCGCTTTCTCAAATGGCCGCGCTCGCAGGGCCTCGGCCGCGCTTTGCTGCGCGATCTGCGCTTCAGCGAGGACGATCGCGAGATCGCCGACTTCCCGCTCAACCGGCCGGAATGGCGCGCGGCGCGCATCCTCGTCGGCGCGCGCAATTTTGGCTGCGGCTCCTCGCGCGAGGCGGCGGTCTATGCGCTCTACGACTACGGCATCCGCTGCGTCATCGCGCCGTCGTTCGGCGATATCTTCGCCGGCAATGCGGTGCAGAACGGCTTGCTGGCGGCCGTCGTGTCGGAGGACGACGCACAGGCGATCGCCGAGGCGCTTGCCCGGACACCGTCGCTGCCGCTCACCGTCGATCTCGAACGGCAGACGATCCTCTGCGGCAACCAGGTCTATGACTTCGCCATCGACAAGGTGCGCCGGCTGCGGCTGCTCAACGGCTGGGACGATCTCGACCTGACGAGGAGCTATGCCGACACCATCGCCGCCTTCAAGGCGAGGGATCGCGCCGCGCGACCATGGGCACAGCCAGTGGCGCAGCTTCCATCATCAAAGGAATAGCAAGGCAAAGCCGGCGCGGTCGGCCGGCGGTGCCGGTCAGTCCGGGAACGCCGCGTCCTTCGTGCCCGGCACGATGTCCGGCACCGGAAAGAAGCACAGCATCATCAGCGGCACGGAGCCGGTGTTGCGGGTGACGTGCGGCTCGTCCGCCGGGACCAGGATGGTATCGCCGGCCTTCACCGGATATTCGCCGGAGGCCGACCAGGTGATGCCCTCGCCGGAGAGCACATACATGCACTCCTCGAAACCGAGATGGCGATGCGGGTTGCGCCGCGCCTCGCCGGGCTTGACCACCGGGATCTCGACCAGCCGGCATGTCAGGCTCGCACCGTTATGCGTGCCCGACACAATCTCCAGCGAGACCCGGCCGGGAAGGCCGAGCCTCTTTGCGTCCGCTGGCGTAATGACGCGCGCCATCAGCCTTTCGCTTTCAGCGTCTTGATCTCGCCGACCTTGTTGAGCACCTGGTCGAGTTGCTTGAAGATCAGCTTGGATTCCGCGGCAATCGAGTCCGCGATATCGGCCAGCATCTTCTCGCCCTTCTCCACCGTGGCATGCTGCGGGCTGCCGTACCAGCCGGTCGGCGCGATCACGCGGATATCGGTGAGCACCGGCTGGTAGGTGTGGGTGCGCCGCAGCTTGTCCATGTGATGACCATGCGCATGATCGGACGAATAGTCGATGCGATCAAGATGCACGAGTTCCGGCCGATAGGCCATCACCGCCAGCGCCTCGATCTCACCGCCGTGGGTGAGGCCGTTGCAGCAAGGACCGTACATCTCGTTGGCGACGTAGCAAGCCTGCACGGTAAGCACAGTCATGCCGTAGTCGCGATGCAACGATTCCGCCGCGATCGCCAGCGACGGGATGTTGCCCTCGTGCCAGTTGAGGATCAGCAGATATTTGGCGCCGTGCTCCGCGGTGCCCGCGCAGGTCTCGGTGACGACCCGCATATAGGTGTCGGGCGACAGCGTGATGGTGCCCGCAAACGGCCGGTGCATCGGCGTCACACCGAGCGGCACCGCCGGCAGCACCAGACCGTCCATCCGCTCCGCCACCGCGTGGGCGATGACGTTGGAAGCGAAGATATCGGTGCCGGTCGGCAGGTGCGGACCATGCTGCTCGACGCTTCCCGCCGGGAAAATCACCAGCGGGTTGCGCTTGAACTGAGCAGCGATCTCAGGCTGCGTCAGGTCCCAGAAATAGCGGGTCGGCAACATTACCGGCCCTCTTTTCCGCGCTGGGCATCAGCGAAGATATCGGCGAGCTTGATGTAGCGGCCCTGCTGCTCGATCGAACGCAACGCCGCATAGACGGTGGCGACCGCGACGTTGCCGTTGTGCGCCGTCAACTCGTTCGGCTTGCCGGTGACGCAGCTCTCGGCGAACTGCTCCAGTTCGGCGCGGAACATGTCGCTCTCCGGCACCTTGAGCTCTTCGCGCTTGGCGTAGCCGTCCTTGCCGCGCTGGATGTAGAGCGTCGCGGTCTGGTGCAGCTTGTGCGGCGTGTCCCAGGCGCCGAAGTCGATCTCGTAGTGCATCAGGCCCTTGGAGCCGAAGACGCGCACCGCGAACACCGCCGGCGAGGTCCAGCAGGTGCCGACATAGCCGACCTTGCCGTCAGCAAAGCGCAGCAGCGTCATCGACTGGTCGTCGACCTCGGCACCAACCGGCGACAGCTTGGACGCCATCGAGGAAGCTTCATCGATCTCGCCACCGAGATAGTGCATGATGTCGAAATGATGGACGCCCAGCTGCGACAGCGGGCCGCCGGGTGCGCGGTGCTTGTACCAGCGCCAGGTCTGCGGCGTCAGTTCGAGCGCGCGCTCGTTGGAGAAATTGGCCTCGATGAAGGCGACCCGGCCAAGCTCGCCGGCGTCGATCGCCGCCCGCATCTGGCGGATACCGGCGAGCAGCCGGGCCGAGTGGCCGACCGTCACCGTGATATTATGCTGCTTCTGCAGCGCCTCGATCTCCAGCCCTTCTTCCAGGGTGCTTGCGATCGGCTTTTCGGTATAGACATGCTTGCCGGCCTTGGCGACTTCGCGCGCCACCGGCAGATGCTGCTCGTTGGGGACCGTCAGGATGATGCCCTTGAGGCGCGGATTGCTGAGAAGCTCGTTGACGTCGGACACGGTCTCGATGCCGGTCTCCGAGGTGAACTTTGCCCGCGTCTCCGGCGAGCGGCTGAACCCCGCCACGATCCGGATCTTGTCCGAATTTTTGGCGGCGGCCTGCAACACCCGCGCCCAACGACCGACTCCAATGATACCAACTTCGACAGCACTCATCGTCAATCCATCCCTTCCGGTGATTTCTATCGTACCGTAATATGGTAATACGGCTAAGTCAAGGCGGACAGGATACCTTCCCGTGATTCAGACCATCCAGAAATCCGCTGCCCCGCTTCGGCAGCAGGTCGTCGAAGAAATCCGGCAATCGATCATCTCCGGCAGTCTCGCACCGGGCGCCCGGCTGATCGAGCGCGAACTCATCAGCGGCACCGGCGTCTCGCGCACGGTGATCCGCGAGGCGCTGCGCCAGCTCGAATCGGAGGGGCTGGTCAGCCTGATCCCCAACAAGGGACCGGTGGTGCGGGAACTGACCAGGGCAGAAGCGCGTGACCTCTACGCGATCCGCGGGGTGCTGGAAGGGCTCGCCGTGCGGCTGTTCGTCGAACGCGCCGACGATGCCCAGGTCCGGGCGCTGCGTCAGGCGCTCGACGAGACCATCGCCGCCTACGACACCGGCGACCCGCAGGTGGTGCTGACCACCAAGACCCGGTTCTACGACACGCTGTTCGGCGGATCGCAGAGCGAGACCGTCACCTCGATGATGGATACGCTCTATGCGCGGATCGCCCGCTGGCGGGCGCTTGGCCTGGCGCATCCGCAGCGTTCGCCCCACCGTTCCGGCGAGAGCCTCGAACGGCTGCGCCGGCTCCTCACCGCGATCGAGGCACGCGACGCCGACCTCGCCGAGAAGATCACCCGCGAGGAGGCGGCCGAAGCCGGTGCCGAGGTGATGCGCCTGCTGGAGAACGAGACGGCGTAGCCCAGAGCAAATAAAAAGATAAGCGACTGCGGGCGGCGGCGCGCGCCGCCCGCATCGCATCAGTTGGCGTCAGCGCGGCGCCCAGATGCCGCCGGCCTTCTTGCGCAATTCGTTGGAGCTTTCCTCCGCCTCGCGCACCACCGCCGCAGCGTCGACACCGACAAGCTTGCCGCCGCGCTTGAGCACGCGGCCGTCGATGATCACCGTATCGACATTCGCCACCGTGGCGACGCGCGCCAGCGCGCTGTGAACCTCGCCGAGCGGCGCCATGTTGAGATCGCCGCTGCGCACCAGCACGATGTCGGCGCGCTTGCCGGGCGCCAGCGTGCCGACCTTGTCGGCGATGCCCAGCGCCCTGGCACCGTTGACCGTCGCCATTTCCAGGACGTCGGTAAACTCGAAGAACGGCTGCTTCTCGGTCGCGGTGTCGTACCACGGCACGCCGACATACCAGGTGGTCGCCATCTGCTCGAACATCGACACGCCGCCGAGCATCGCCGAATCGAGCGACATCGACAGGTTGACGTTCTTCTGGCGCAGCGCGAACAGCGCGTCATGGAATGAGGTGTCGTAGGGCGTGCGCAGATCGGAGGTCGGCGAGAAGCTGACGCTCGCCCCCGCCTTCACCACCGCTTCGAGATCGGCGTCGGTCTGGCCGATCCAGTGCGCCAGGATCGTCGTCTTGTCGACATAGCCTTTCCCGACCAGCGTGGCGACCGACTGGAAGATGCGCTTGTTGGCGCCGGTGTGAACGATGGTCGGGATGCCCTCGTCCTTGGCGAAGCGGTATTCCGCCGCCGCCGCCTCTTCGGTGATGTTGCGCAATCCGCGCATCGCCATGCCGAGATCGACGCGGCCGCCGAACGGACCCGAGGCGCCGAACCACTGCGCCTTGACCCGCTTGATGTCGGCGAGATCGCCGGTCTTGTCCTTAGGCGTCGGATCGGACGGGCCGTAGCAATAGCGGCCGCGGATGCCGCTCTCCTGCATCGCCCGCAATTCGGCATCCGCATGCGCCGGCGAGCGGACATTGTGCGAGAAATTCGTCACCGTGGTGATGCCGGCATTGACGGCTTCGGCAAGCGCCAGCCGATTGGCGCGATAGTGATCCTGCGCGGTGTAGTGCTCGACGAACGCCGCTTTCACCGGGAAGTATTCCTTGCCGGCGCGCTGCATGTTGCGCAGCGTGGTGTTCCACAGATGCCAGTGGGTGTCGATCATGCCCGGCATGGCGATCATGCCGGCGGCATCGACCGTGGCGACGCCGGGCGCTGCGACCGACGGGCCGACGGCGACGATGGCGCCGTTGCGGACATGGATGTCGCCGCGGGCGATATCGCCGGTCGCGCGGTCCATCGTCACGATATAGGCGTTGCGGATGACGTATTCGCCGGCCGGTGTTTGCGGTTGAGCTTGCCCTTGAGCTTGCGCCGGCGCGGCGGTGAGCGCGGCGGCGGCGCCCGCCCCGGCGAGAAACAGTCGGCGATCGATCCCGGCAGTGTCGTTGTCGTTCTTCATTGTCGGACCTCCCTCGTGTGATGGAGACATTCGTCTCCTGGATGAAACGCTTGACCTCCTGAGCAGAACGAAACCGGGACCGCCCGCGGGCGCGCTACGACAGCGCCACGATGCAGGCGACGAAGACGACCAGAATGACCAGCGTCGTGCCGACGACGGTGGCGACATGGCGCCAGCCGAGCGTCGCGACATCGGCAAACGAGGTTTTCAACCCGAGCGCGCCGATGGCGATCATCAGCCCCCAGGTGGAGGCTTCCACCAGCACCGCGCGCACACTCTGGTAGAGCGGCGCCAGCGCCGGGATCGACGGCAGAATGCTGTTGACTATACACAAGAGCAGGAACACCAGCGCGAAGACCGGCACCGGCACGCGCGCTGCGGCGGCACCGCGATGCGCGCGGGCAAACCACCAGCCGATCGCCAGCACCACCGGCAGCAGCAGGAACACCCGGAACAGCTTGACGATGACGGCGGCATTGCCGACCGCATCGGAGACCGCATAGCCGGCGCCGACCACCTGCGCGACGTCGTGAATGGTGGCGCCGAGCACCACGCCGGTCGTCTGTTCGTCGAAACCGAACAGTGCGCAGAGCGGCGGATAGGCGACCATCGCCACCGTCGACAGCGCGTTGACGGCGACGACGACAAAAACGATATCGGTTTCCTTGCCGCGATAGGTCGGCAGCACCGTCGCCGTCGCCAGCGTCGCCGAGGCGCCGCACACCGCGGTGCCGGCGCCGGCAAGCGCGCCGAATCCGGCATTCAGCCGGAACAGCCACGCCAGCAGAAAACCGCTGAGAATAGTGATCAGCATCGCCAGCGCCACCGGCGCCGCAGTGCCGACGCCGAGCGCGGCAACGTCCGACAGCGCGATGCGCAGTCCGAGCAGCGCCACCGCCCAGCGCAGCAGCACCTTGATGCTGAAGGTCGCGCCCGGATCGAACAGCGGGTGCCGGCCCCACCGGCT
>Ga0182744_1002841_pt1 | contig 13913 bp, 14 predicted proteins | sample eDN3rd30CKraftMG_FD_128525 | JGI IMG/M metagenome (GOLD analysis project Ga0182744, IMG submission 128525) | Enriched Miracle-Growth compost microbial communities from Emeryville, California, USA - eDNA 3rd pass 30_C Kraft MG (version 2) (version 2) ...
CGCGTATCTTCCACTTCCCAAAAACCCAACAAATCGCAGGACTCCAATGCCAATGACTTGAAGCGCTCAATCAATCCGCCTCTTCTTGACACAAACCCCCATACAAGGATGAGGGCTTCTGGTGGCTCTTTACCACTTGTAAGATCATCACGCGTTGGCGGGAACCTCGATCTCACCATGCTGCTTCAGCAGATCCATCAGCCGTCTGCGCATGATCATGCCTGGCCGGTCGGAGGGCATGTGCATTTCAATCTTGCGGCTCATGTCGACGATCGCATCCGGGGACGTCGATTCGAGAATGTCGCGATCCTCGAGGATGATGGCCGCATCCCAGTCGATCAGCTCCTGCGTCGAGCAACTGGCCTCGTCATCGTTGCGGAACAGGATCTGCACCACCTGAATCGTATTGTCGTCGACCGGCGTGGCGCAGTTCATGATGATGTGGCGCAGGCCCGAGGGGTATTCCATGTCGAGCCGGCGCGAGAACGGCATGAACCAACGATTGCGCATGTGGCGTTTCGTATAGGCCTCCGTCGTGCCGGTGATGCGCGCCGCATGGGGCGGGTTGACCACGGTGATGATGGATTCGGCCTCGAAACCCCAGTCGGTTTCAACGATCTCGTATTTTTCCGGACGCGGCTGCGTGATATCGCCGAACGTGCCCTTGTGGACGAAGGCGAAGTGCGAATTGTCGAAGGAATTCTCCATCAGACGCAGGGAGGACGTGTTCCATTTATCGTAGAACTGGTGGATGCGCCGCCAGCCGGGCATGTCCTCTTCCTCGAAGTCCGGCACCGGCTGCAACGGCTCTTCCAGCGCCACCCACGCATAACCATAGCGCTCGCAGGTGCGATAGCTCGTCACCTTGCAATCGGGCAACGGCTGTTCCGGCGGAAACTGCGGAATGGCGACGAGCTTGCCGGTGCTGTCATATTCCCAGCCGTGATAGCCGCAGACCAGATTGCCTTCCTTCATCCAGCCTTTCGACAGTCTGGCCGTGCGATGGCAGCAGCGGTCCTGCAGGCAGGCGGCCTTGCCCTCGCCGTCGAGAAAGAGAACGATCTTCTCACCGAGCAGCACGAAGGGTTTTGGTCCATCGCGCAGAGATTCGATCGAGACGGTGGCGTACCAGAATTTGCGAAAGACGTTCTGCTTGGTGACAAGCATGGTTTGGCTCCGTCAGGCGCTGGCCGGCGTCAGCGCCGGCGCGTTGCGCAAATGGGTGATGGGAAAGCGCGCGACCTCGTCGCACAGGCGGATCAAGCCTTGCGCGGCGCGATCGATCAGGAGTTCGCCACGCTGCGCATCGGCGGCGGCGGCATTGCCGCAGGCGCCCGCGGGACACAGATCCTGCGCCTGCCAGCCAAAGCCCACCGCGCCTTCCGGCGTCAGCAAGCCGCCCGCTTCTTCAAGCGCGACGGAGAGCGGCACGAAATTGTCGGCGAGATCCATCTTCACGAGATCCGGATGCGTCGCCAGCATGACGCTGGTTTCGACCTCGCCGCCGTGAATACCATGGGTCAATTCGTGGGCGCTGAAGAGATCGCTCTTCTTGGTGATGCGCGACCATGCGGTTCCCACCGCCAACATGCCGTGGCGGATGCGCAATTCGCGGCAGACGATGTCGATGATCTGCGGCTGGCCGCCATGGGAGTTGAAGATGATCAGCCGCTCGCCGCCGGCGCGATGCACCGCCTCTCCCAGCTCCAGCCACATGTTGGTGAGCGTCTGCTGCGAGAAGGTGAGCGTGCCGGGAAAGGCCGTATGTTCGTTTGATTTTCCTACAGCGGTGGCGGGCAGAACCAGCACCGGCGTCGTGTCCTGCATCATCGACACGGCTCGTTCGACTATCGCTGCATTGATGGCGGCATCGACCCGCACCGGCAGATGCGGGCCATGCTGCTCGACCGCGGCGACCGGCAGAATGGTGACGACGCGGCTCATGTCGAGTTGCGCGAAGTCACGCGTGCTGAGATCCCACCACCAGTGCGACGGCAGCTTTTGAACGATGGGCGCATTCATGCCACACCTGCAGCGATGCGGGCCTGCAGATCGCCCTTGGAGATTTTGCCTGTCGGCGTCATCGGCAGGTCCTCGACGATGCGGATGGCGAGGGACTTGAGATCATACGGCACGGCGGTTGCGATCGCCGTCTTGAGATCGCCGCCATCGACAGATGCGCCCTCGACAAGCGTGACGAAAGCCGTCGGCCGCTGGCCGAGCTGGTCGTCCGGCACACCGATGAGCGCCGCCTGCCGCACGCCTTTCTGCTCGCACAGGGCTTCCTCGATATCGCGCGGATACCAGGCGACGCCATCGACCGTCAGCAGTTCCGACAGCCGGCTGCGCAAGGTGATGAAGCCGTCTTTGTCGATGATGCCGAGATCGCCGGTGCGCAACCAGCCGCCGCGTGTCGCTTCCGCTGTCTTCTCGGGCTTGCCCCAATAGCCCCACATGAAGCCGCCGGTGAGCGCGATATCGCCGATCTCGCCCGGCGCCGTCTTCGTATCACCGGGTCCGAAGATGCGAACCTCCTTGTCGGGCAGCGGCGGGCCGATGCGCACCAGGTCTTCGCCCGGCGGCACCAGTTCGGGATAGCCGAGCGCGACAAAGCCGCCGAGCTCGCTCTGGCCGTAGCTTTCGACGATCGGCAGATTGAGCTTGTCGCGCCACGCGGCTTTCAGGGTCGGCGGCAGCGGGCCACCGCCGGTGAGCGCCATGCGCAGGCGTCCGGGAGAGCGGCCGCGCGTCTCGGATTCGCGCAGCACTTCATCGAGCAGAGTGGGATTGCCGACCAGCACGGTGGCGCCGGCCTTTTCGATGGCGTCCCAGCCGGTCGGCTGCGTCCACTTGCCCATGATGTGGATGCTGGCACCCTGCGACAGCGGCGGCAGGAGATTGCCGACAAGCTGGTAGGAGCTCGACAAGGCGGTGGGACCAAACGAGACGTCATGGGCGCGGATGCGCAGACGCTCGGCAATGGAGCGCGTGGCGCGCACGGTGGGTTCGTGCATCAGGCAGGCGCCTTTCGGCCGTCCCGTCGTGCCCGATGTATAGGACAGATGAGCGATGGCGCTCTCATCGCGCGGATCGTCGGGGGCCTTGAAGCCGGCATTCATCAGATCTGGCAGCGACAGCGCGCCGGTCTGCGGCCCGTCCATGCAGATCAGGGTCTGCACCGCCGGCACGGCGCGCTGGGCGCGCAGAACCACATCCTGCATGTCGTGGGTGTAGATGGCGACCTTGGGCTCATGATCGGCCCAGTAATATTCAAGCTCGTCGGCGAATTTCACATTCACCAGCGCCGAGATCGCGCCGATGCGCCAGGCGCCGAGCATGGCCAGCACATAGTCCATGCCGTTATGGGCGAAGACGCCGACTCTGTCTCCCTTACGAACACCGCTATCGTGCAGCGCGCCGGCCATGCGTTCCATCGCGGCGACGGCCTGCGCATAGGTGAGCGTCTTGTCGCGATCGACCCAGCGAAAGGCGAGCTTGTCGGGCGTGCGATCGGCGGCATTCGTCAGAAGCTGGTGCATCAGCATGGGGCTGGCCTTCGATTTTATTAGCTGGCGAGACCCGCGCGTGCCGCGCGACCTCAGCCGCCAGTAAAGGCTTTCGCGGCCACCCCGCCCATCCGCCTGGGAGTTATGGCCGGCATCAGCGGAGGTTTATGGGGCGCGACACCGGATCCGGCGCGCGCCGGCTGATCGATGGCGCGAATATCCGCCGCGACCTTGCGGATGATGTCGCGCAGCCAGCGCTCGAAGCCGGAGTGATGGGCACGCTCGTGCCAGAGCAGATAGAATTTCATGCTGCCCAGCTCCGGCGGCGCGCCGAAGATGGAGAACGGCATGAACGAAGCCAGATGTTCGGCGAACGGCCGCGCCGTGGTGAACAGGAGATCGCTGCGTGACAGCACATAGGGGATCATCGAATATTCCGGCACAGAGACGGCGATGCGGCGCTGCCGGTGCAATTGCGCCAGCCGCCCGTCGATCGGGCTCCACAGCATGACGGAGGCGGGCGATGGCGAGATGTGCGCCTGCGCCATGTAATCGTCGAGAGTGATGGCGCTCTGTTTCGCCAGCGGATGCGATGGCCGTGTCATGCAGACGATATCGGTCTCGAACAAAGGCGCGATGCGCAGATCCTCAGCCGGCGCCGGCCAGTTGCCGATGACAAGGTCGATTTCGCCGGCCTCCAGATGGCGGGCCAGCGAGCCGTCTGACGGCAGGGTGCATATTTCCAGTTCGACGCCAGGCGCTTCAATGCGCAGGACTTCCACGAGGCGCGGTACGAAGAGCACGGCGAGGCCATTGGAGGCGACGATGCGGACGCGCCGTCTGGCGATCTGCGGCTGGATTTCATCGCGCCAGGTGGCGATCTGGTCGAAGCCGGTGAGGGTCTGCTCGACGACGCTGGAAATCTCGATGGCGCGGGCTGTCGGCACGAGGCCGTTGCCGCTGCGCACCAGCAGCGGATCGCCAATGATTTCACGTAATTGCCGCAAGGTGGCGCTGACCGCCGGCTGGCTCTGGCCAAGCCGTTCGGCAACCCGTGAAACGCTGCGCTCCTGCAGCAGCAGTTGCAGCACCCGCAGCAACCTTATGTCGAGTTCGCGTCGTCCCAGGTTTGCCATGATGCAATCCTCGTTCCTGGCCTCAGTCCGTCGCCCTCCGACACCAAGCATTTGCGATGCCAACCGGGCCAGGAACGGCCGTGCTTGCGGCCGCCAGGCGCATAAGCCGCGACTTATGGCGGCATAATCGGCGCGCGATGGGCGGCGTCAGTACGATGTGATGTGCTCCATGAATGCCTCGCCGCTAACATCATGGAGCCCGCATGCTCATCTACGAGCCGCCAAAAGCGGCGCTCGCCATCCCGGTGATCGATTTGACGCCCATGCGCGATGGCGATGACGCCAGCCAGCGCGCCACCGCCTGGGATGTGCATCGCGCCTGCCGCGACACCGGATTTTTCTACATCGTCAATCACGGCGTGCCGGCGACGCTTGTCGAAGCACACTTCGACTGGGCGAAGCGGCTGTTCGATCTGCCGCTGGAGCGTAAGATGGCGATCCACATGAAGCGCTCGCCATCGACGGCGGGATATGAGCCTGTCGGCGGACAGGTTCTCGACAGCCAGGACGACAAGGCCGAAGCCGCACCGCCTGATCTCAAGGAGAGTTTCTATTGTGGCATGGAGCTGCCGCAGGATCATCCCTGGGCAGCGAAGCGCCTGCGCGGCTTCGGCCACAATCAGTGGCCTGAAGAACTGCCCGGATTTCGCGAGCACATGGTCGACTACTGGCAGGCGATGCACACGCTCGGCAACCGGCTGCTGGCTGCCCTGGCGCTTTCGCTCGACCTGCCGTCTAACTGGTTCGACAGCGCCTACGCCATGCCGTCCGGCACGGTGCGGCTGATCAAATATCCGCCGCAGCCCGCCGACGCGCGCTTCAACCAGATCGGCGCCGGCGCCCATACGGATTGGGGCGGCGTGACCATTCTGGCGCAGGATTCCGTGGGCGGACTTGAAGTGCGCAACGCCGCCGGCGAATGGATCGAAGCGCCGCCGATCGCCGATTCCTTCGTCATCAATCTCGGCGACCTGATGGCCCGCTGGACCAACGGCATCTACAATTCCAACATGCACCGGGTGAAGAACAACAGCAGCGGCCGCGACCGCTATTCTGCGCCGTTCTTCTATTCGCCGCGGCCCGACGCCGTGATCGAGCCGGTGCCTGGTTCCGTCACCGACGCGCATCCGGCGAAGTTCGAAACCTGCACGGCCAACGATCACATGGTGGAGATGTTCCGCCGCTCCTATGGCTATGCGCCGAAGGAAGCGGCGGTATGAGCCTGCATGCGGCGCGCATCGCCTATGTCAATTTGTTCGCCAGCAATCCGCAGCGGCTCGCGGATTTCTATTCCAGGCTGTTCGGCTTTGCCGAGATAGAAGCACATCGATCGCCGATCTACCGCTGCCTCGACGCCAATGGCGTCGAACTCGGCTTCAACGCGCAGGAGGCCTATGACCTGCTCGGCATCGCCGAGCGCAACGGCGAAGACAGCACCGCAGTACGCGCCTACTTCACCATCGAGATGGATGCCGCCGAGGCAGTGAATACGATTGCGGCGGCGGCAATGGAACAGGGCGGCCGCGTGATCAAACAGCCCTACGACACCTATTACAACGCCCGCCAGGCCGTGCTCGAAGACCCGGAAGGCAATGTGTTCCGCGTCAACCACCGCATGGGGCCGCGCACGCCCTGGGCCGAGATCGAGAAGAGCGGAACCGCTCCCTTCAAGCTGCCGACAAGTTAGGCAGATGCTCAAGAACTGCGCATCCCGGGCACGAGACAGCGACAGCATGCCGAAATCCACGGCACATCGCCGGCCTGCCCGTCTGGCACGCGCGTTGCAAAGTTCCTTTTGATCGTCAGGAGATTTCGATGAACCATAGCTTTATCCGCCAGATCGCAGCCGCCGCGATGATCTTCGGTGTCGGTTCCGCAGCGCTGGCCGCCGACAAGGTCGTCTACATGAACGACTGGCTGCCCGGCGGCGACAAGGCCATTCCCTTCTATGCGCTGGAAAAGGGACTGTTCGCGGCGGAAGGCCTCGACGTCACCATCCAGTCGGCGCGCGGGTCTTCGGAAGCGATCACCCGCATGGCGACCGGCACGGCGGACGTGGGAAGCGGCGGCCTCGCCGCACTGCTGCAGGCGAAGGCACAATCGAGCGTGCCCGTCTCGGCGGTGGCTGGGGTGTTTCCCGTGCAGCCCGATGCGCTGTTCACCGTCGAGGGCAACGGCATCAGCAGCCTCAAGGACCTGGTCGGCAAGAAAGTCGCAACGGCGACCTTCACGTCGTCCAACGTCATCTGGCCGCTGATCCTCGCCAACAACAGCATCGACGCCAACAAGATCACGCTCATCAAGGTCGATCCCGCGGCGCTGGTGCCGATGCTGGCGACAGGCCAGGTCGATGCGACGATCAACTGGACGACGGCGTCGCCGCCGTTCGTCAAGGCGCTCGGCGAATCCGGCAAGAAGCTGAAGATGCTGCCGTGGTCCGAATATGGTTTCGATGGTTACGGCTATTCGGTGTTCGCGTCCGACAAGGCGATCGCGGAGCGGCCGGAGGTAGTGCGCAAGGTCGTCAAGGCCTGGCTGAAGGCGGCGCAGATGGCGCTCGCCGATCCCAAGGATGTGGCGCGCTCGATGAAGGTGATCTTCCCCGAGATGGACGCCAAGCTGGTGGAAGAGCAGTTCATGACCCTGGTGCCGCTGCTCGACAACGAAATCACCAAGAAGGAACCGCTCGGCACCATGGAGCCGAAGCGTCTGGCCGTGACCTGGGAATGGACGGCGAAGTCGCAGAACATCCCGCTCGACAAGCTCGATCCGGAGAAGGCCGTCAACCGTTCGTTTCTTCCGAAATAAGCTGACATCATGACAGACGATCCCGTCATCAGCTTCCGCAACGTCGTGCAGGATTTCCAGCGCGACGACGGCGGGCCTGTCCGCGCTCTCGACAATCTGTCGTTCGATATCGGACGCCACGAGTTCGTCGCGGTGCTCGGACCGTCGGGCTGCGGCAAGTCGACCCTGCTGCGCCTATTGGCGGGCCTCGTGTTCCCGACATCCGGCAGTGTCGAGATCTTCGGTATGAAGGTCACTGAACCGCGCGATGAGATCGGTATCGTCTTCCAGAAGCCAACCTTGCTGCCCTGGTTCAACGTGCTCGACAACGTCACCTTTCCGATGCGCCACAAATACGGCCGCGTGACGCAGACGGAAAAAGATCGCGCCCGTGAGCTGCTCGATCTTGTCGAACTGGGCCAGTTCACCGGTGCGGGTATCGATCAACTCTCGGGCGGCATGCAGCAGCGCGTTGCCATTGCCCGCGCTCTGCTGCTCGATCCCGATATCCTGCTGATGGACGAGCCGTTCTCCGCGCTCGACGCCCTGACCCGCGAAGAGATGAGTTTCGAACTGCTGCGGATCTGGACCGAGAAGCCGAAGACGGTCTTGTTCATCACCCATTCGATTCCGGAAGCTGTTCTGCTGGCTGACCGCATCATCGTCATGTCGCCGCGTCCCGGCGCCGTGCGTGAACTGCTCGATGTGCGCGTGCCGCGTCCGCGCTCGCTTGCCTCTCTCTCGGACCCGAACTTCAATGAGCTTGCAAACCACATCCGTTCCAGCCTCTTCAGCCGCCGCGCCGCCTGAGGTGGGCACACCTGCCAAACCGGCAGTGCCGGCGCCGGCTCGCGCAATTGCGCTACTTAACCGCTTCGCGCCGTTGCTTGCCTTCGCCGGCCTGCTCATCGTGTGGGAAGGCGGATGCCGATTGTTCAAGGTGCCGGCCTTCCTGCTGCCGCCGCCGAGCGCGATCATCTCCGGCGCGCAGGAGATCGCCTGGCCGCTGTGGCTCGGCCACGCCTGGGCGACGATCCGGGTGGCGCTGATGGGCTATATCGCCGCCGTCATCGTCTCGATCCCGCTCGCCATCGCGCTGTCGTCATCGAAACTGCTGTCGCGGACACTCTATCCGATCATCGTCGTGGTGCATTCGATGCCGATCGTCGCCGTCGCGCCGATCATCGTCGTGACATTGGGCGCATCCGACCTGCCGCGCGTGGTGATCACCTTCCTGATCACCTTCTTCCCCATCGTCGTCACCACCACCGCGGGCCTCTTGGCGACGCCGGAAGAGCTGATCGAACTGTCGCGCTCCCTGCGCGCCAGCCGGTTTCGCGAGATCGTGCACATCCGGCTGCCGTTCGCCCTGCCCTATATTTTCAGCGCGCTGAAGATCGCCACGACCTTATCGGTCGTCGGCGCGGTGGTGGCCGAATTCGTCGCCGCCGAGAAGGGCCTCGGTTACATGATCATGTTCTCGACATCGTTCTTCAAGATCAACCACAGCTTCGCCTCGCTGGCGATCCTGGTGGTGGTCAGCCTGACGTTCTTTCAAAGCATGGTGCTGCTGCAGAAATGGCTGGCGCCGTGGTCGCTGCCGCGCTCGGAGCGGTAGAGTGCCTGTCATTCCCGACGCCTGTGCAGCAGGCGAGCGGGAACCCAGGAGCCAACGGCCGCGATATTGGCCCGTCACGTTGCCTCTGGATTCCCGCTCTGCGCTTCGCTTGGCGGGAATGACATCAAGATTGAAGCCCGTCTTTCAAGCACTCTCCAGAATCTTCCTCGCCTCCACCCAGCTTCTTGCGCCGAAGGTCTTGAGATCCTGCGTCAGATCCGGCGGGCACCAGTCGAGGAAGGACGGCTTGAAGGTTGGGCGCGCCTTGATGCGCTCGAACCAGTCCGTTACCCGTGGCCGCGATTTCGTCCACATGTCGGACATGCTCATCATGTCGAGGCGATTGACATAGGGCGTCAGGCCGATATCCGCGAGCGAAAACGTATCTCCCGCCAGCCAGGGATGCTGCTGCAGCGCGGTTTCCATCTTGCCGAGATAACGGTCGTAGAGCAGCAAAGACTTGTCGATATCAGGCGCGGCAAAGCCGTGCATGACGATCACTTTCTTGCGCTCGTGCCAGGCCGGCGTCACCGAAATCGTTGGTGTGCTGTGCAGGAATTCATCGAGCTTTTCTTTCGACAGCCGCGCCAGGGTGTGGCGATGCGACGCCGCGAAGGTGATCTCGCCGCAGACGGGATGCAGATGTTCGTCGACCGCCTTCGTCCACAGCCGCATCTGCGCCCTCTCATAGGGCGTCGTGGGCTTGAGCGGCGGATCGGGAAAGACCTCATCGATGTATTCGCAGCAGACGGTGGATTCGGTGATCACCTTGCCGTCGTGAACCAGGGTGGGAACGACAGCTTTGTCGTTGAGCTTCAGATAGGCCGGATCGAACTGATCGCCCTTCAGGATGTCAATGTAATGGCCCTTCCATTCGACGCCCTTCTCGCCAAGCGCGAAGCGCACCTTGGCGGCGCAGACGGACGAGCCGTGGTGATAAAGTTCGAGCATGAGCGCCTCCCGTTCATTTTATGGAGGGAGACTGCGCGAACCTACTAAATGAGTAAAATGAAATAATATCATTTATTGCTGAAAACTCTGCAGCTAGGCCTTTGCCCGCAAGCGCCGCCGGATGACCTTGATCATCACCTGCGCCAGCAGCGAGAGCGGCACGCCCTTGCGCGACAGGATGCCAAGCGTCACGACAATGCGCGGCCGCGCCAGCGGCACGATGACGACATCGCGATCGCGCATGGGATCGACGGCGAACTGCGGCGCGATGGTCAGGCCGAGCCCGGCTGCCACGAGCCGCACGGCGCTGAGCGCCTGATGCACCTCATAGTCCCAGCGCAGAACCTTGCTCCGCGCGCCGAGCGCCGCCTCGATCTGGATGCGCGCGCCGTCGCGCGGGCCGAGCCGGATCAGCGGCAGGCCCTGCAGATCCGCCGCCTCAACTGAAGACCGTTTCGCCAGCGCATGTCCCTTCGGGCAGATCAGCGCCAATGCCGATTTCGCGATCGGCTGGAATTCCAGTTCCGGCCCGAGCGTCGCACCGACCGTCAGGCCGAATTCGATGGTGCCGGCCAGAACCATATCGGCGATTTCTGGCGCCGCCTGGTCGACGAGGCGGATGGCGACGTTGGGCTGCAGTCTGGCAAAGTCGCGCAGGATATCGGGCAGCACATGCGCCGACAGCGTCGGCAGGCAGCCCAGGCTGACGATCTCCTGATGCGTGCGGCCGACATCACGCAATTCCTCGAGCGAGGTGGCGATGTCGCCCAGAATGCGGCGGGCGCGCGGGACAAACTCCCGCCCCAGCGCTGTCAGCATCACGGTGCGCGTGGTGCGCACGATGAGTTGCACGCCGAGCTCCGCCTCGAACTTGCGCAGCCGGTGGCTGAGCGCCGTCGGCGACAGGCTGAGCGAAGCGGCGGCGCGCAGGAAATTGCCGTGTTCGGCGATGCCGAGGAAAGCCTGCAGGCCCAGAATGTCGTATTTCATGGCCGCAACTGTACACTTGCGGCGGTTATGGCGGAAGAAATGGCAAATACGTCCAAGAAGATGGCAAAACGCGCCGGCCGAGCCTATATGGTGGCCAAGAACGAACGAGGAGATCGCAGATGCTGACGAAGGAATATCCCGTCACACGGACCGATGCCGAATGGCGCAAAATGCTGACGCCGGAGCAATATCAGGTGATGCGTCACCACGGCACTGAAGCGCCGGGAAGCTGCGCCCTGAACTTCGAGAAGCGCGACGGCCAGTTCGTCTGCGCCGGCTGCGACCAGCCGCTGTTCATCGCGCAGAAGAAATTCGAAAGCGGCACCGGCTGGCCGAGCTTCAACGATCCCGTCGAGGGCGCCGTCGAAACCAGCGAAGACCGCAACTACGGCATGGTGCGCACGGAAGTGCATTGCAGCCGCTGCGGCAGCCATCTCGGCCACGTGTTCGATGACGGCCCGCCGCCGACCTACCTGCGCTATTGCATCAATGGCGTGGCGATGAACTTCCAGCCCGCCTGAGACAATGGCTGTTTCATCGCAGTTCCGGCCGGCGCAGGCGCATGCCGCGCTCGGCCCCGAATTTTACGATCTCGTTGTCGCAGCCGCGTTTCCCAAACACGTGCTGCGCCATCGTAACCAGCGCTGGGCGCGCAGGGTCGGCCTCGACACGCTCAGCGACGCGGAATGGATCGCGCATTTCGGCCGCTTCGAGCCGCTGCCCGGCAGCTTTCCGCAGCCGATGGCGTTGCGCTATCACGGCCATCAGTTCCGCCACTACAATCCCGATCTCGGCGACGGCCGCGGCTTTCTGTTCGGCCAGGCCTATGATCTCGAAGACGGGCGGCTGCTCGATTTCGGCACCAAGGGCAGCGGCCAGACGCCATGGTCGCGCACCGCCGACGGCCGCCTGACCTTGAAGGGCGGCGTGCGTGAAGTGCTGGCGACCGAGATGCTGGAGGCGCTTGGCGTCAACACCTCGAAATCCTTCAGCCTGATCGAGACCGGCGAAGACCTGGTGCGCGGCGACGAACCGTCGCCGACGCGCTCTTCCGTGCTGGTGCGGCTCAGCCATTCGCATATCCGCATCGGCTCGTTCCAGCGGTTCCGATATCTCGAGCAGGAAGACAATATCGCCCGCCTGCTCGACTATGCCATCCAGACCTATATGCCCGGCGACTGGCGCGAGACGATCGAGGAGCGGGCCGTTGTTTTCCTCGAAGACGTCTGCCGCAGGGTCGGCGCTATGGGGGCGCAATGGATGCTGGCGGGCTTCGTCCATGGCGTGCTCAACAGCGATAACATCAACATCACCGGCGAGAGTCTCGACTACGGGCCGTGGCGCTTCCTGCCGGTTCTCGATGCGCGGTTCACGGCCGCCTATTTCGACGAGAGCGGGCTTTACGCCTATGGCGCGCAGCCAGATGCCCTGTTGTGGAACCTGACGCGGCTGGCCGAGTGCCTGCTGCCGTTTGCGAAGCAGGAAGCGCTGGAACAGGCGTTGAACGCGTTCCGGCCCGCCTTCCATGAGGGCTTCAAGCGTTCGCTGCTGCGCCGCCTCGGCCTCGCCAGCAATGGCGAGCCGGGCGATACGGAGCTGGTGCGGGCGGTCTGGAAATTCATGGCCGAGAGTAAGATTCCATTCGAACAGTTCTTCTTCGACTGGCATGGCGGCATGGCGAGCAGCAGCAGGGCGGAAGCCGGCGTCGCGAAGGCGGCCTATGCCTCGGACGGCTTCGCGCCGGTGCGCACGCTCTTGCAAGCCTACACGCAGGCGGCGGACGCCAATCCGGGCCATGCCTATTTCCAGCAGGACGAGCCCTGCACCATGCTCATCGACGAGGTCGAGGCGATCTGGGCGCCGATCGCGGAAAACGATGACTGGTCGAAATTCCATGACAAGCTCAAGGCCATCGAGTTGATGGCGCAGGCTTATGGAACGGCGATCGAGCGTTAGATTTGAAAGATTCAAGAGTTTCGCGCGGCCCTTGCACGGGCGGGTGACGAGGCCTACTTTCGATATATCGTAATATCGCGTCTCAACGCCCGGGTACTCAGCCATGACAGACACAAGCCTTGCCGACCAGAAGCATCGTATCGAACGCGTGCGGCATGAAACCAAGCGGCGTTCTCTCACCGTTGCGCGCGTTGGGCGTGTCACCCCCAACATGATCCGCATCACCTTGACCGGCGCTGACCTGCAGGGCTTTCACTCGGGCGCCTATGACGACCACGTCAAACTGTTCTTTCCGCGCCCGGACGGAAAGCCCTGGGCGGAAGACGAAAAGCCGACCGCGCGCGATTACACGCCGCGCCGCTACGATCCCGTCGCCAATGAACTCGACGTCGATTTCTCCGTGCATGAAGCGGGACCGGCGACGCTGTGGGCCATGCAGGCTGCCGTGGGACAGACGCTCAACATCGGCGGCCCGCGCGGCTCCTTTGTCGTGAGTGATGATTTCGACTGGTATCTCTTTGTCGGCGACGAGACGGCGCTGCCGGCCATCGGCCGCCGGCTTGAGGAACTGCGCCCGCAGGCGAAGGTCATCGTCATCGCAGAGGTCTCCGACGCCGGCGAGGAGCAGACGTTTACCAGCCGCGCCAGCATTCAGACCATCTGGCTGCATCGCGGCAAGGCCGCGCCCGGCTCGACGACCCTGCTCGACGACGCGGTGGCGAAGCAGAAATTGCCCGCGGGCGAAGGTTATGCCTGGGTGGCGTGTGAATCGCTGACGGCCAAGCGGCTCAGACGCATTCTCGTCGAGGATCACGCGCATCCGAAGGCCTGGGTGAAAGCCGCCGGCTACTGGAAGCACGGTACGGCAAACGTGCATGAGACGCACAACGATTGAGGCCTGTCATTCCCGACGCGCCGCAAGACGCCTGCCTGCGCGGAGCCGCTTCGGCGAAGGCAGGCGAGCGGGAA
>Ga0182744_1002843_pt1 | contig 13912 bp, 12 predicted proteins | sample eDN3rd30CKraftMG_FD_128525 | JGI IMG/M metagenome (GOLD analysis project Ga0182744, IMG submission 128525) | Enriched Miracle-Growth compost microbial communities from Emeryville, California, USA - eDNA 3rd pass 30_C Kraft MG (version 2) (version 2) ...
ACGAGCACGGCGAAGGCCGCGGGCTTGAGCGAAATTCCTTTCGATCCCGATCCCAGGCATCTCGTTTTGGACCATGCTTTTGTGAGGGACTTAACCGTGGAAAGCGCCGCCATCATGGACGCCTTTGAAGGATCCGATCACTGGCCTCTTTATCTTGAAGTGCGCCTAAAAAAGAGTGGCGCTTCGGAATAAATCCGCTACCATAAAAAAAGCGGCAATGGAGTCTGCCCTTAACCGCCGACACGGCTGATGACTCCTACTGAAACATTTTAGTAGGAGTGGTGCGCCTTGCAAAGATTCAAACATTTTCTCCAATGGATATGCCTTTCCGTTTTCATCGGAACCGCCTGCGGGATCGCTTCCGCCGTGTTTCTTTTAAGTCTTGAAAAAGCCACCGCCTTCCGGGAATCCCACCTTTGGCTTTTGTGGCTCCTTCCTTTCGGGGGTCTTTTGATCGGTCTCCTTTACCATTACCTGGGAAAGGAAGTGGAAGGCGGAAACAATCTTCTGATCGACGAGTTTCATGATCCGAAAAAAGCGATTCCCTTTCGCATGGCGCCCTTAGTGCTGATCGGAACGGTGATCACCCATCTGTTCGGCGGGTCGGCGGGCCGCGAGGGCACGGCGGTCCAGATGGGCGGGTCGCTGGCCGATCAGTGCACCCATTTGTTCCGCCTCAGCCACAAGCACCGTAAACGTCTTTTGATGATCGGCATGAGCGGCGGCTTCGGCTCGGTCTTTGGAGTTCCTTTCGCCGGCACCCTGTTTGGCATCGAAGTCCTCTCCATCGGAAAAATCGAATACTGGGCGATTGTGGAGTGCGCGGTGGCCTCTTTCGTTGCTCATCTCGTCACTATCCATTTGGGCGTTCACCATGCGGTTTATTTTCACCCCGACGTGCAGGGCCTTTTAAGTCTCAAGACTATTTTCCTCGCCGTGGCAGCGGGGTTTTGTTTCGGCGGCGCCGCTTGGATCTTTGCCCGCCTGACCGACGGGATCAGCCGTCTTTCAAAAGCGCTCACCTCCTTTCCCCCCTTACGCTTGTTTCTGGGAGGAGCCGTTGTGAGCGCCGTGTTTCATGGCCTTCCCTTCAGCCAGCGCTATTCCGGTCTGGGAGTTCCCCTGATCGTTCGCTCCATCGAACACCCGGTGGAAATTTATGACTGGCTGGGCAAATTGATCATGACCGCCCTGACCCTGGGCTTTGGCTTTAAGGGCGGCGAGGTGACTCCGCTCTTATTCATCGGATCCACTCTGGGAAATGCCCTCAGCGTCAGCGGCCTCTTTCCTCTGCCCCTTCCTCTATTGGCCGCCATGGGTTTTGTCGGCGTGTTCGCCGGAGCCGCCAACACCCCCGTCGCCTCGACCTTGATGGCCATGGAAATGTTCGGCTGGCAGACCGGCCCGTTCGTGGCGCTGGCCTGCTTCGCCAGCTATGCCGTGTCCGGACATCGCGGGATTTACCATGCTCAAAGAATCCACCTCCCCAAATCAAAATCAGGGAGTTCTGACACCTAAATTTAAATTTTTCCTTTGATTCTAAGACGCCACCCTTTAAGTTTCAGGAAATGAACCATTGGTGGCGTGATTTATCGATCACTTACAAGCTCTATGCGGTCGTCGGAGTGATGATCCTGCTTGTGGGCGCCGAACTTTTCACTCTCAACTACTCCATCTCCACGCTGTCGGCGATCCGGTTGTTCGTCAACGAGGAAGCCTCCTGGTCCAAGTCGCAAAAAAATGCCGTGCTCTATCTTTACCAATACGCCAGCTCCCGCGATGAGAGCTTTTATCAGGAATATCTGAAAAATCTCGAAGTGCCCCACCAGTTCACTCGGGCGCGCTACGCTTTGGAAGCCTATAACCCCGACCCCAAGGCCGCTTTCGAAGCCTTCGAAAAAGCCGGCGTGGATCCCGCGAAGATTCCCAACATGATCAAAGTTCTGCGGCGTCTTAAAGGTCTTCCCCATATGGGAAAAACCGCGGACACCTGGCGGGATCTGGACGCCGCCCTGGCGATTTTCGAAGGCGAAGCCCGAAAACTGCATGACGAGATTTCCGAATCCCATCCCAGTTCCGAAGACATCGGTCAGTCCCTTAAAAAACTCATCGAGATCAACAGCAAGATCGCCAACCTGGAATCCGATTTTTCCCTCGCTCTTTCAAAGGGCGCTGATTTTCTGGAACGGGCGATGATCGGCGCCTTGATCTTCGTGGTCCTGGTGATCGGATCTCTGGGGATTTTTCTGGCTTACCGCTTTGCCGCCACTCTCACCGGCGACATCGACGAAATCAAAAACACCGCTCTGGACGTGGCCCAAGGGAAATACGACCGCCGCGCCAAAGTAAAATCCAAAGACGAGCTGGGACAATTGGCCGTGGGGTTGAACAAAATGGTCGAAGATCTCACGACCAGCATCGGCAAACAGGAAAAGGCGGAAAGCGCCAACCACATCAAAAGCCTTTTTCTGGCCAACATGAGCCATGAAGTGCGCACCCCTCTCGGTGTGATCCTCGGGCTGGTGGAGGTCTTGCGCAGTCAGCATCTGTCCGACAAGGGCCGGGAAAAATATCTGGAAATCATTCAGCGCACCGGCCAAGGGCTTGAAAAAATCATCAACGACATTCTGGACATTTCCAAAGTCGAAGCCGGTCACTTGGAGGTGAATCAGATTCATTTCAATCTTCAGGAATTCATCGAAGAGCTCAATGTTCATTTGCAACTTCTCGCCCAAAAGGGAAAAGACGCTCTGACTTTCATCGGCGAGGGACAGCTGCCCCAAACTCTTTACAGCGACCGCTCCCGCCTGCGGCAAATTTTAGTGAACCTCGTCGGCAACGCCTTGAAATTCACCCAACAGGGTTCCGTGACGGTGACCTACTGGATGATGAACCATCAGATTTATTTCAAGGTGAAGGACACGGGCATCGGCATTTCCCTGAGCGAGCGCGAAAAACTCTTCAAACCTTTTTCGCAAGTGGATGATGCCTCCACCAGAAAATACGGCGGCACGGGATTGGGCCTTTTACTTTCCAAGCGCTTGTCCCAATCCATGGGGGGCGATCTGATTCTCGAATCCAGCGAGCCCGGCGTGGGATCCACCTTTGTCTTTCACGTGCCGGCGGAATCCCATGAAAATCTGGGCGCGCCGTCCTCTTCCCGACCCAAAGAGGAAGCGACGAAAACGTCCAAAGAACTTCAGGGCCGAAAAATTCTTTTGGTTGAAGATTCCGTGGACAATCAAATGCTGATTCAACTTTTCTTGAGCGAAAAGGGCGTGTCTTTGGATTTCGCCAATGACGGCAAAGAGGGCGTGGAAAAAGCGCTGACCAATAAATATGACTTGGTGCTGATGGATATGCAGATGCCCGTGGTGGACGGTTACACGGCCACCGAACAATTGCGCGAAAACGGATTCAAAGCGCCGATCATCGCGCTCACGGCCCACGCCATGAAAGAAGACCGGGAGCGCTGCCTGACCGTGGGCTGTGATGACTATTTGACAAAACCCATCAATCTGCCGCTTTTTTATCACACTCTGGCCAACCACATGGTAGCCTCGCCCCCATCATGAAAAAATCATTTCGGCTTTTCCTCGGTCTTTCTTTCTTTTTCTCCCTTTCCGCGCTTGCGGTTCCCGATCAGGACTTTCAAAAAGTTTATGATCTATTGGAGCACGGCCAGGGTTCTTTTTACCGACAAGGCGCTTTTCAAGGTACCGGCGGCGTGCGCATCGCCTACACCCGCTTCGGCGGAAGACAAAAAGGAATTCATGGGAGCATCGTCATCGCTCCGGGGCGCACGGAATCCTCTTTAAAATACACCGAAGTGGCCTATGATTTAATTGATCAGGGATTTTCTCCCATCTATGTCTTGGATCACCGCGGTCAGGGATTTTCCGAGCGCCTGCTTTCGGATCCGCAAAAAGGCTACATCCCCGACTATGCCGTTTATGAAAACGACTTTTCCGCTTTCGTGCAGCTGGTCTTAAAGGACAAGAGCGTCGATCGCAAAAATCTTTTCTTACTCTCCCACTCCATGGGCGGCGCCATCGTGACCGAATATCTGATGAATCTGAAAGAGGCCTCCCCCTTTCGGGCCGCCGCTTTTATCTCCCCCATGTACAAGATCGCCGACAAGCGCAGTGAAGCGGAATTGATCCGGGACACGGGCTATGCCTGCTATCTTTTGTTTCAGTGCAAGGACTACATTCCGGATGGCGGCCCCTTTCGCTGGGAGAACCGTCATTTTGAAAACAATGACCTGACCCACAGCCTTTTACGTTTCCGCTTTCGGGACCACTTGTGGAAAACCCGTCCCCAACTTCAACTGGGAGATCCCACGATCCGTTGGGTGCGGGAAAGCGTGCAAGCGGACATCCGCATCCGCGACATCACCAAGCTCAGTCGCCTGCGTCTGCCTTTTTTGATTTTTCAAGGAACTCAAGACACCGTGACCGATGCGCAGGGCGCGGTCGAAGTGTGCCGCCGCATGAAATCCCCTTGCACCCGTTTACTGGTGAAAGGGGCCCGTCACGAAATTCTGATGGAAACGCAAAATCTTCGCAGCGCCGCCTTAAAGAGAGTGGAGAATTTCTTTAAGAGGCCTCTTCGCAAAGGTCTTTAACGGACCTTCCCTGTTCCGCGTTGATCAGTCCGTCAATCTCGCCGAAGCTCAAGCTCATCGGCTCGAAGCGGCAGTGGACCTTTTGGTCTTTGCTAAAATTTTCTTCAAAGAAGCGAAGAACCTTCGGGTACTCGTCGCGTCCCAGACCGAACAACCGGGCGAAATCCCGTTCATAACTGTCGATGACTTCCGGATACTCGGCTCCGTCGATGGCCACCAGATTTTCAATGTGAAGATATTCGGAGGAGTAAGACCAGTTGAAAGAGCCGGTGAAAAGTCTCTTTCCGTCGACAAGGACGTACTTTGAGTGCATCTGCTTTTCCAGATAGTCCTTTAATTGAAGACTATAAAATTTCACCCGCAACTCCAGATTCGGCGTCCCCTGCCGCTCTTTTTGCGCCAACAAAGAGGAATAATTGATGCCGATGGAGCAAAGTTTATCGAACTCTTCCGTGCAGCTCTTCACTTTCTTTCCGTCCCGGCGCGAGGGCGTTTCGTACTCATCCATGTTGACCACCATCTGCACCTTCACGCCTCTTGCGGCCGCTCTTAAGAGAGCGTCATACACGGGACGCAAACGGATGCGGGTACTGGCGACTTGGATACTGGCTTGAGCGGCATCGATCGCGCCCACCAGCTCCCGGGTCAAAGTGAAGCCTTCCGCGGAAGTGTCATCCACCAAATGCCCGCCGTCGACTTTGAAATTTTTCGAATTAAAGAAGACGGCCACGCCCGGATCGTCCGGGGCCTGCTTCGGACCCTTCAGATCCTTGGAGCCGCCTTTTCCGAATTCCGTCGAGATCTTCCACAAAAACTCGAACTGATCGTAAAAAGATTTGGCCATTTCCGGCTCTTCATCGAAAAACAAAATGTTCTCACTGTAATTGTCCCGGGAAAAAAGCGACCAGTTGGCGGAACCGGAAATCACCCGCGGAGAAGACCCTTCGATGTCGATCACCGCGAACTTATGGTGCAAGGTCTTTCCCTCGACGAAGCGCACGTCCACGCCGAGGCCTTCAAAATACGCCCGTTTTTTTTCGCTGCCGTAGCCTTCCAAAAGCAAACGGACCTGAAGAGTGCCGGCCTGCATCCGCGATTGAACTTCCGGTGAAGCCAGCGCGGCCACCACGGGATTTTTCGGATCGATGTCCATGTTGTACATGGCGATGTCGATGCTTTGCCTTGCTTGCAAGAGTTCCGCGGCAATGGCCTGAAAGGTATCGTCATAAGGATGAAATAAAGCGGAAATCCGCGCCTGACTCTGAAGTCCGAAAAACAAAAGAAAAAAAACGATTCCCTTTTTCACGCGCATCCCCCTGACCCGCAAAGATTTGGAGAGCAGATATAATGGAGGGATCATCCAAGTGCAATCACGCAGTCCGAAAGACGTTCCATCACTCCCCTAAAGGAGCTTTCAAAACCTTCCACGGCGCGCTCGTCGGCACGGTCCGTCACCCCACGGACTTCCAAGTAAGGAACGTTGTGAAAGGCACAGGCCCTGGCGCCGCCGGCGCCTTCCCAAGCAACGGCCAAAGCTTGCGTGCGGCGATAAAGTTCATGGGCCCGCTCTTCCTCTAAAACGTCCTCATCCCCGCTGGCAATGGTGCCGACGTGAAGATTCATGCCGTCGTTTTTTAATTTCAAAAGTCTTTCCAAGGTTTCGGCATGGCCTTTAAAAAGCGGGCTGGGCTTTAAAATGAACTTCAAAAGAAAGTCGTGCTCCAGGGTGTGTTTTCCCAAAACCACGTCCCCGATCCCCACTTCCGGAGCCAAAGCTCCGGCGCATCCCATACAGATCACGCGCTCAATGGTTGGATCTTGTTGAAGTAAAAACTGCGTGTGCAAAGCGAATTGCACTTTGCCATGTCCTCCCACCGCCATCTTCAAGTGAAGATCGGGATAAGAAAACAAAGGCATGCGGCCCTCTTCCTCCACCCGGGAGAGGCCTTTTTTCCCAAGGCTTTCCGCGATCAGATTGAGCTCGGCCCGCAGGGGGCATAAAATGAGGGTCTTCATGGTCTCTCTCGATATGGTCTCTCTCTCGATCATACCGCAGCTGAAAACCGAATTTTTAATTTTTTTCACATTTAAAAAACATCCCCGGCGCGAACCCATCAAGATTTTTGGTTAGATTTAAAAGGTGCCCCCACAAAGGAGTTTTGTGTGAATGAAAATAATGAAGACAGAAGCCAACAAATCGCCCTCCCCACCGGAAGAATCCCCAAACAACAATCCACCCTCCAAAGAATTGCCGACACACTTTCTGACCCTGACAGTGCCTTGGCCTTAAGCATCGCTGCCCTGATTCCCTTGATTCGGCGCAGTAAAAAATGGGCCGGCCGTCACCCGCTTTTGGCGGCAGGAGTGCTGGGGGCCATGGCCATTAGCTTTTTCATGAAACAAAAGCAGGAGTGGGAAGACAGGACACTGCATTAAACAGCGCTTCCAAAGAATGACCTATAAGTGAAAAAACATTCTCCAATGGAAAGCGCCGAAAATTCCTGAAAATTCTTCAAAGCGCTCTGTGTCCTTGATGGCGCTTTGACGAAGCCCACCCCCCTTTATAATTTTCAAAACAACAAAACAAAGCCATCCGGGGGGAGGGGCATATGAAGGGGATTAAAGGTCTTTGGATCTTTATTATTGGGGCCGCAACACTCATTCAAATCCAGGCACGGGCCGATCAGGAAAGATGTTTTCCGGCGTCGGTCGTTGAGCAGTTGGCGGGAAATTTCTCGCAGCTGTCTCCTTACGTGGACCGTTCAAAAACGGAAATCTGCGAAAGTCAGCTGGGCGCGCAGTGGGCCACCGTGGTCGAAACCTTGATCGATCTGAAAGACATCCGACTGTCCGATGAGATCAGCTATCCGACAAAGGACGATTTTTCCTTTAAAGCCATTCCGGACAACGGCTGGTGGCAGTACTTTATCGAACGCGCCGATCAGTTTCAGTTGATGGGCAGTCATTGCAGCCCTCAAGTCGTGGCCTATGTGACGCCGTTTTTAAGAGGGGTGGTCAATCTGTGCGACGCCTTTTACAAAGAAAACCGCATCGCCCGGGCGGAAACGCTTCTTCACGAAGTCAGACACTTTGAAGGTTACGGCCACGTCACCTGTTCCCACGGCGCTGATAAGGGCACCAGCGGCGCTTGCGACGATTCTCTGCCGGAAAAAGGATCTTACGCGGTCAGTATGCAGGCCGAGATCACTTTGGGTCTGCGCGGGAAAACTTTCAGCGAAGCCGAAAAAGCCTTGGGCCGCGCTCAAGCTCTTTATCTGTTGCAAAACCGCTTCAACGAACCCACGGACGTGAAAATCCGCGAAAGTCTTTATTTGGAATCCGCGGACGGCAAAGTTTACGATTGGGCGCCTCAGGAATCCCAAGCTCCCAAGGCCGTGATCCGCCTGAAAGAGCCGGCCAGGATTTACACCTCTTCCTTGGACACCATCATTTATCCTTTGGATCTGAATACTCCCGCTTACCGCATGAGCGAGGACTTTTCGTCCCAGGCCACGCAGATCGGAATGTACGCGGACGCTTACAACAAAAAGTCTCCCACGGAACGCGCGGGATACAAGGCCCTGGGATATCAAACCGATGGCGGGATTTTGACCGATGGGGGCATCAGTACTCTGTGTGGAAACGGTTTTATGGACATCAAAGCCGGTGACTTCGCTGAACCCATCAACACCATCGTCACTCTGGAAAAAGAAGTCCAAAACCCGGTGAATCTATTCGCGGGCGCTTCCGGCAAACTCTACCGTCTCGAGTGCAACACCTACATGGGCGTACAATTAAAGCCTTTGGACAGTTATGTTCCCGCCAACCTGAAAAGAGCCTTTATCGTTGGGGAGAAAAGGTACGCATTGACCGACGACGGACAAATTTTTGAATTGATCAAAAACGGCAATCAGTATGAACTAGGACAAGACGTCAAGTTTTCTGGTATAAACGAAAATTGGATTGAGATGGCGGTCCGAACCATGCCATATCTTTTCGATGACGCAAAGAACGCTCAAACAGGCGTTGAAATGGGAGAAATCTATTGAAGAAAGCTTTTAGCCTGGCCTTGTTTGTGATCGGACTTATCGCCTTGGCCACCTTGCTTGTCTTTCACTCCCCCTCTGAGCGAGGGGGAGACGATCTGGCGCTGGACTCTCAAGTGGTCCATGAAATCAAACCGGAGACTCAAAAACAAAAAAAAGCTCTGGTGCCCGAACAACGAAAATCCCTGTCAAAAAAGTTTTTGGACGCCCAATTGCCTTTGCCTGAAAGATTGGACGCTTGGCTGGAACTGAATCGCGACACCCGGCTTTCACCGGAAACTCTGACCGAGATCGCTCTTTCCCCCAACCCTTACCGCAATGAAAAGAAAGAACCCCACACCGTTTCGGAAATGAATTTCCGCAGGGAAGAGGGCTTTCGCATCATGGCCCTGCAGGGGTTGGAAAAAGCCGCGCTTAAAGACCCGGCTTTGACGAAATTCATCGAACAAGTTTCCAGCCAAGCCGCAAGTCCCACCGTCCGGAAGATCGCGGGCAAGATGAAGGAATTCGTCACTCAGGGAAAATCATACTCTCATCTGTTTGAACAAGCGGTTCTGAATCAGGAGATTCCTCAGTAGCGAAGACCTCGAAAGAGCGGATTTTTCCTTTGAACATAAAAAATCCAAGGCTTCCGAAAACAAGTCCCAACCAAAATCCGTGCAAATGACAAAGATAACTCACCTGCGGCTCGAAGGTGGTGGGAAACAAAATCACCAAGCACACGCCGATCACTCGAACCAAACGGGCGCCGAAGGAACGCCTGCGATCGATCAAAAGATAATTCACAAACCAATACCCCGCGAGCAGATAAACAAAGCCCGAAATCCCGAGCAAACCGACTTGCGGCTTATAACTGAGCAGAGTCAGGGCGTTGGCCAGCGCTCCCCCGATCAAAAGCACTCCCAACAACTGAAAAGCTCCTCTGATGGACAAAGCCAGATTGCCGAAGACGAAAATACTCAGGAAAAAAAGCATGTAGGCGTTCGAAAGCAAATGCCCCATGTCCCCGTGCACGAACAGTGCGGAAAAAAGCCTTTGCCCCTCGTGTTTTTGAAACACGCTCTCCCGACTGGCGATCAAGGCGTCCATCACGCTCTGATTTCTCCAGGCCGGCAGGGAAAACAGCGCGCACAAAAAAATCAAAATCCCGGCGATCCAAAATCCCTGAATCCGGGGCTTTTGGGAAAGCAACGTGGCGGTGATTTTTAAGGGAGGATTTGTTGAGTCCGCCACCTCACTCCTCCTTGCTTTGGGCTTCAATCTTGGCGTTCAAGCGCGCCATCAGATCAGCCATCATGTTTTCCCTCTGACCCGCGGCCAGGGGGCGTCCGGAGGAAAATTCCTTGTAAAGGCCTTGTTCAAGCTCGAGCAAAAAACGCGACGGCGCCACGGGTTGCACCCGTCCCATGCGTTTTCTGGTCTTCACCCGGGTCAGCACCAAACGCTTCTTCGCGCGGGTGACTCCGACATAAAAAAGACGGCGCTCTTCATCGACGTCCTGGCCCAAACGCGCATGGGGAAGAAGTTCTTCCTCAAGGCCCACCAAAAATACCAGAGGAAATTCAAGTCCTTTACAGGCATGAAGGGTCATCATCTGCACTTCGTTTAAGCCTTCTTCTTTGTCGTCGTTCACCGGATCTCTCAGCTCCATGGCATCGATGAACTTTTCCAAGGTGTTCATGGAGCGGCCATGGCGGGAAAACATTCCGTCCAAAATACGGCCCAAAATCAAAACTCCCAGCCACCTTTTATCCGCGACCTGATAATCGCGGTAACTTTGAAAGACGTGCTGACGGTAACCCAGGTGTTCAAACTCCCTCACCAAAACCGTTTCGGCGTCCTGGGGATCGTTCACCAAGCGCTCTTTTAAATGTTCCAGAAAGGAAAAAAGATTTTGAATTCCCATCGAAGCTTTTTCTTGCTCATTCTCCAGTGCCCACTTCAGCGCCTTCTTGTGAAAAGCCTGCTCTCCCGACAAGGATTCGATGTTCTCCAAAGTCTTATCGCCCACTCCCCGCGGCGGCAGATTGATGATCCGGCGAAAGGACACTTCCGTCGGAAACAGGCTCGAGCGGATAAAGGATAAAACGTCCTTCACTTCTTTGCGGTCGAACAAGGCGGTGCCGCCGGTGATTTTGTAAGGAATCTGCGCGCGGCGAAGACCGCCCTCGAGAAGTCCTCCCTGGGAATTGGAGCGGTAAAGCAGGGCCATGTCTTTCCACTGATAGCCCTGTTTAAAAAAATCCTGAAGCTCCGCCACCACCTGTTCCACTTCTTCGTTTTCGTTGTCATAGACGAAGAGTTCGGGCATCTCCCCGGTGGCGTCGCTTAAGCCCGGTTTTAAAATTTTCGCATGACGGTCTTTATTTTGCGCGATCACGCAATTGGCGAGGCTGATGATGGGACCGGAAGAACGGTAATTTCTTTCCAGGCGGATGGTTTTGCAGGGCTTGTAGCGCTTGGGAAAATCCAAGATATTTCTCACCTCGGCACCCCGCCAGCCGTAAATGCTTTGGTCGTCGTCACCGACCACGGCCAGGTTTCTATGGGAGGCGGTCAGATCGTCAATCAAAAGCATCTGCACGTTGTTGGTGTCTTGAAACTCGTCCACCATGACGAAATCAAAACGCGCGCGCATTTTTTCCTGAATCTCTTTATGTTCTTTCATCAATTTCAGCGGGCGCAGCAAAAGTTCTTCGAAATCCACCACACCCAGGTAGCGCAGACGGCGCATGAACTTGGGCCACAAAGTCACGGCCATCACACTTTCGATGGTGTCGTCCAAGGCGGATTCCCGACCTCCCGTCTGACGGAGCACCGAAATCTTCGCCATCAAACGCTCCATCGAGAAGCGCTCTTTTTCATAAGCCACGTGATCTTTCATCAGATCTTTGAGAATCGCCAAAGCGTCGTTGGCGTCGATCACGCCGAATTTTTTCGGAAGCTCCGCCTCTTTCCAGTGTTCCTTTAAAAACTGAAGACCAAAACCGTGAAAGGTCCCCGTCCACACTTTCTTCGCCGGAGCACCCACTTTTTTGACCACCCGGGTTTTGAGTTCATGGGCGGCTTTGTTGGTGAAAGTCAAAACACAGATGCGCTCGGGAGAAGTCAGGCGTTCCTCTAAAAGACGGCCGGTGCGCGAAACCAACACCGTGGTTTTTCCCGAACCGGCTCCGGCCAGAATCAACAGCGGGCCGTGATCGTGCAGAACCGCCTCCCGCTGCTCGGGATTCAAGCTTTGAAGCCAATAACTCATGAGGGAAAATTACTTCAGCATGGAGCGAAAGTCAGCGATGTCATCGAGAATATCGAAAAGAATGTCTTTTGCTTCATCGACGTGCTCTTTAACGGAGCGGATTTGTTTGAAGCGGGTGTGATCTTTTTTTAGGCGCTTCATGGCAAAGCGCGCGCCCTCGATGGAAAACCTGTCCACATAAAGAAGCTTCTTCAGCAGAAACAAGGTTTCCACGTCTTTTTTCGAATACATTCTTTGATTGTGGCGGCTTTTTTTCGGCTTTAAAAAATCGAATTCCGATTCCCAATATCTCAGCACATAGGGCTTTACGCTCAAAAGATCGGCCACTTCACCGATTTTAAAAGCCATTTTGTCGGGGATTTTTTTTAATTCCTGGGCCAGGGATTCATCCACCTGCACCGGCACGACCAAGCGGTCCGAAGAAGGCGCGTACCTTCTTTCCGCTTCACCGCCGCCTAAGAAAAATTCTTCTCCCACTTCAACGTCGGTCATTCTTCCACGGCATCCTTAAGCAAAGAGGGATCCCCCCCGTTCAAAACCGCCTTTAACACTTGGCTCGGCTTGAACGTCAGAACTCTTCTGGCGCTGATTTTGATTTGATCTCCGGTTTGGGGATTTCTTCCCACCCGTTCTTTCTTTTCTTTGACGGTAAAATTTCCGAAACCGGAAATCTTCACTTTGTCTCCGTGGACCAGTTGATGCTTCAACTCATTGAACACCAGCTCCACCAGCTCACTGGCTTCTTTTTTGGAAAACCCGATTTTCTGGTAAACCTGTTCCACGATGTCCGCTTTGGTCATCGTTGCCTTTGAGTCTGAGTGATCGCTTGCCTCATTCATCGTTGACCCCCGTCACAAAAAGGCTAACAAGCAGGCAGAAAGTTTCAACCAGAAAGTTTAGCGGAGTTTGACGCTAAGCTTCTTTTCCGCCTGCTCAATGATTTGATTCTGGATCTCCAAGAGCGTTTTGTCCTGAAGAGTGCCGTTTTCATCCTGAAGCACCATTCGAAACGCCAAAGACTTCACTTCATGCCCCAGATCTCCGCCGCGAAACTCATCGGTCACCGTCACTGCCTGCAGATAATTTCCTGCGACCTTTTTGATCACCTGAATCACAGCGGAAGAGGGCAGATCTCCGGGCACTTTGAAGGCCAAATCCCGCTCCACCATTTGATATTTCGAAGGAGTGCGGGCCTTCAGTGTCCTCCCCAAAGTGCGCTCAAAAGCGGTCAAAGAAAGCTCAGCGGCGACCACCGGCGTTTTGATTTTCGCTTCCTCCAAAACTCCGGGGTGAAGAGTGCCGATCCAGCCGATGGTTTTTCCCTCACAAAAAATGGAGGCCGCTTGGCCGGGATGAAGAAAAGAAGCCACGTCTTGATCCCAAGAACGAAACTCAAGGCTTGAAAAAAGGACCTCGTCCAAAAGTCCCTTCGGGCCTCCCGCTCCCAGCCGTTGACAAAGTTTTTCCAAAGCGGCCTTCACCTCAAAAAACAGCGGCGCCTTGACGTCCTTTTGCCACAAGGAACTCGGCTCGCCCCAGGCCATGATTCCCAGCATGGGTTCTTCCAAATACTTTCCGTCCGCCTTGAAGTAGCGCGAGCCCACCTCGAAAAGACGTCCGGTTTTGTTTCCGTAGCGGTAGTTGTAAACCAAATTTTGCAGCAATCCCGCAAGAAGCGACACCCGCATGGTGCCGAGTTCTTCACTCAAGGGATTTTTCAACGGCACGCTCTCTTGGGGAAAGGACATTCCGCTCTTTCTGATTTTGGAGCCGTCCCCAAAAAGACTTTTCTGCGCTTTTTCCGAAGTGAACGCGTAATTCACCACCTGCGCGTAGCCCAATGCCATCAGGGAAGACACCAAAGTTTCTTCCAAGAGGGCTGCCGGATCATGGGGAAGAGGTTCACTGTGCATCACCGGAAGTTCTTCGGGAATTTTGTCGTAACCGTTCAGACGGCCGAACTCTTCCACCAAATCCACTTCG
>Ga0182744_1002844_pt1 | contig 13903 bp, 12 predicted proteins | sample eDN3rd30CKraftMG_FD_128525 | JGI IMG/M metagenome (GOLD analysis project Ga0182744, IMG submission 128525) | Enriched Miracle-Growth compost microbial communities from Emeryville, California, USA - eDNA 3rd pass 30_C Kraft MG (version 2) (version 2) ...
GGCTCGATTTCTTCGGCGACACGCTGGAATCGATCCGCGCCTTCGATCCCGCCAGCCAGCGCACCACCGGCCAGCGCAACCAGCTCGTCTTGCAGGCGATGAGCGAGGTGGCGCTGACGCCCGAAACCATCAGCCGATTCCGCCGCGCCTATATCGAGGCTTTCGGCGCGCCGTCGCGCGACGATGCCCTTTATGCCGCCGTCAGCGAAGGTCGGCGCTTTGCCGGCATGGAGCATTGGCTGCCGCTGTTCTACGAGCGGCTGGACACGGTGTTCGACTATCTGCCGGATGCACCGGTCATTTTCGACCACCTGGCGAAGGAAGCGCTGGCCGAGCGCCATACGCTGATCCTCGACCACTACGAGGCGCGCCGCAGCCAGGCGGACGGCGCGCTGAAGGACGCGGTTCCCTATAAGCCGGTGCCGCCGGACCGGATGTACCTTTCGCCCGAAACGCTGAAAGCCGGGCTCGCCGACCGCCAGACGCTGGAATTCACGCCGTTTGCCGCCCCCGATGCCGGCGACCGCAAGGTCTACCATGCCGGCTCGCGCGCCGGCCGCAGCTTCGCCGAGGAGCGTTCCGACCCCAACGCCAACGTCTTCGACGTGGTGGTGAGCCATATCGGCCATGAGCGGGCGCAAAAGCGCCGTGTCGTGGTCGCCGGCTGGACGGAAGGCTCGCTCGACCGGCTCGGCCAGATTCTCGCCGAGCACCATCTCGGCAACCTGAAGGAAGTGGGCACGCTCGCCGAGGCCGAAAAGCTCGACGCGGGGCAGGCGGCGCTTGCCGTGCTGCCGCTCGAAACCGGCTTCGAGACCGACGACATGGTCGTCGTCGCCGAGCAGGATATTCTGGGCGACCGCCTGATCCGCCGCTCCAAGCGCAAGAAGAAGGCTTCGGATTTCATTTCCGAGGCGGCCTCGCTGTCGTCGGGCGACATCGTCGTCCACGCCGACCACGGCATCGGCCGCTTCATCGGGCTGAGGACGATCGAGGCGGCCGGCGCGCCGCACGATTGCCTTGAAATCCACTATGCCGGCGACGACCGCCTGTTCCTGCCGGTGGAAAACATCGAGCTCCTGTCGCGCTACGGATCGGATTCGGCCGAGGCCACGTTGGACAAGCTTGGCGGCGGCGCATGGCAGGCCCGCAAGGCGCGGCTGAAGAAGCGCCTGCTCGACATGGCCGGCGGGCTGATCCGCATCGCTGCCGAGCGCCAGATGCGCGCCGCCCCGGCCATGGTTCCGGCCGACGGCCTCTATGGCGAATTCGCCGCGCGCTTCCCCTACGAGGAAACCGACGACCAGCAGACGGCCATCGACGCGGTGACGGAAGACCTTGGCGCTGGCCGGCCGATGGACCGGCTGGTCTGCGGCGACGTCGGATTCGGCAAGACCGAGGTGGCGCTGCGCGCCGCCTTCATCGCCGCCATGGAAGGCTTCCAGGTTGCGGTCGTGGTGCCGACCACGCTGTTGTCGCGCCAGCATTACAAGACCTTCTCGCAGCGCTTTTCCGGCCTGCCGATCCGCGTCGCGCAGGCCTCGCGTATGGTCGGCGCCAGGGAGCTTGCCGAAACCAAGAAGGCGGTTGCCGAAGGCACCGTCGACATCGTCGTCGGCACCCATGCGCTGCTCGGCTCCTCCATTTCCTTCAAGCGCCTCGGCCTGCTCATCATCGACGAGGAGCAGCATTTCGGCGTCAAGCACAAGGAACGGCTGAAGGAACTGAAGAGCGACGTGCATGTGCTGACGCTGTCGGCGACGCCGATTCCGCGCACGCTGCAACTGGCGCTGACGGGCGTGCGCGAACTGTCGCTGATCGCCACGCCGCCGGTCGACCGCATGGCGGTCCGCACCTTCATTTCGCCCTTCGATCCGCTGGTCATCCGCGAGACACTGCTTCGGGAGCGCTATCGCGGCGGGCAATCCTTCTACGTGGTGCCGCGCATCAGCGATCTTGCCGAAATCCAGGATTTCCTGCGCGAGAACGTGCCGGAACTGAAGGTCGCCGTCGCCAACGGGCAGATGCCGCCGGGCGAACTGGACGACATCATGAACGCCTTCTACGACGGCCAGTACGACGTGCTTTTGTCGACCACCATCGTCGAATCCGGCCTCGACATCCCGACCGCCAATACGCTCATCGTGCACCGCGCCGACATGTTCGGCCTGGCGCAGCTTTACCAGCTGCGCGGCCGGGTAGGGCGCTCCAAGGTGCGCGCCTACGCGCTGTTCTCGCTGCCGGCGAGGAAGAAGCTGACCGACACCGCCGAGCGCCGCCTGAAGGTGCTGCAATCGCTGGACACGCTCGGCGCCGGCTTCCAACTGGCCAGCCACGACCTCGACATTCGCGGCGCCGGCAACCTTCTTGGCGAGGAGCAGTCCGGCCATATCAAGGAAGTCGGTTTCGAGCTTTACCAGCAGATGCTGGAGGAGGCGGTCGCCGAAGTGAAGGACAGCGGCGAGGCGCTGGACAGCGGCTGGTCGCCGCAGATTTCGGTCGGCGCGCCGGTGATGATCCCGGAAGACTACGTGCCCGACCTCCAGCTTCGGCTGGCGCTCTATCGCCGCCTTGGAGATCTCGAATCCACCGAGGAGATCGACGCCTTCGGCGCCGAACTGATCGACCGCTTCGGCCCGCTGCCGGAAGAGGTGAAGCACCTGTTGAAGATCGTCTTCATCAAGGCGCTGTGCCGCAAGGCCAATGTCGAGAAGCTGGACGCCGGCCCGAAGGGCGTGGTCATCCATTTCCGTGGCCGCGAGTTCGCCGATCCGGTAGGGCTGGTGCGCTTCATCGGCGAGCAGGGGTTGCTCGCCAAGATCAGGCAGGACCAGTCGGTCGTCTTCATCCGCGACTGGGCGACACCCGAAAAGCGGTTGGCGGGCTCCGCCGTCATCATGACGCAACTGGCCAAGCTGGCGGCCTGACGTCCGCGCCGGATCGTTTTGCAGCCAGGGGAATAGCCCAGCATCGCCCACATGCGATGAGAAAAGCCAGGTTGGAGCATCGGGGCGGCATTTGCTGGTCGCCCGATGCACCAGCCGATACCCGTCGAAATCGTGACTTCCGTCTTGGACGGTTCTACCCAGGATATTTCTTGCCACGCAGGATTGTACCCGGTGGGAAGAAGTGGAATTGTGCGCCCGGGCTTTGGGCAGATGGCGATAGAATCGGTCGAGAAAAATTTCCGATCAGGCATTGACGGGCGGCTCGCGCTTGTCTCTCTCGTCTATGCCCTTGCCGGGGCGATCTTCTCATGGGACGCCTATATCGCCCTTCTCAGGCAATATTCCGCGTCCTACTTCTATGCATTGCCGCCGATGCTGTTGGGCGGCCTTGCCGTCGCGGCAGTCGTTGCGAACCCGCGAGCGCCGGTCGCGTGGCTGAAACATATCCTGCGGGAACGGGCACTGGGCGCGTCGCTGACGATCGCGATTTTCTGCCTCGGTATTGCCTCCTTCTCCACGTTCAAGCACCACATTCCGGCATGGCTCCCCTTCTTCGCCGACGAACCGCTGGCTGCGCTCGATGAGTGGCTCCACTTCGACGATCCCTGGCGGTGGGCGCACGCCATGGCGCCAGACGGAAGTTCGTCGTTCCTCTCGCTTCTCTACGGGCCGGGATGGTTCGTGGAGTGGCTCGGCATGGTGCTGGTCGCCGCGTTCATCACGGACAACAGACTACGCATTCGCTACTTCGTCGCTTTCGCCGCGACCATCCTGCTGCTCGGGACGCTCCTGCGGGCGGCAGGCGCTTCGGCGGGCCCGATCTTCTATGATCGCATGTTCGGCGGAGAGAGGTTCGCGGACCTCGTTGCCGTCCTTGCAGCCGATCCGTTCGGGGCGAGGATGATCGGAGCTTCCGACTATCTCTATTCGGCCTATCTGTCGGACGATGCCGTGTTCGGCACCGGAATTTCCGCCATGCCCAGCATCCACGTCGCCATGGCGGTTCTGAACGCGCTGCTGCTCACCGAGCTCAAGCGCTGGCTGGGCATCGTCGGGTGGCTTTTCGCCGCCGGCATAATGTTCGGGTCGGTCTTCTTTGGCTGGCACTATGCGCTCGACGGATATGTCTCGACAGTCCTTGTGCTTGTGATCTGGTGGTGGGCGGGCCGTGTCGTCGACGCGCCTGCCAGGCCTGTTTGACTTGACGGTGGACGCGGCGAGGCCGACGACCCGGGTAGCCGCTGCCCGCCATGGTTGGCCTAGAGTTCGCCGCGCGCCTTGGCTGCGGAAACCTGCCTGATCGCGTCGGCGAGCGTGGCCGCGTCCTGCGCGCCCATTACCGCATATTTACCTTCGAGCAGGAAGCACGGCACGCCGGTGACGCCCATGCGAGCGGCGGTATCGATCTCGCCGCGCACCGATTCGACATCGGCGTCGGTGGGCAGCAGCGTTTCCACGATCGCCGTATCCATGCCGGCTTCCCGCGCCGCCTCCACCAGCACCGCCGGGTCGCCGAGGTTCCGGCCTTCCTCGAAATTGAGCTGGAACAGCCGCCGCACCAGCCGGTTCTGGATCTCTTCGCCGGCAGCCCCAGCCCAGCGGATGACGCGGTGCGCGTCGAGCGTGTTGGGCGCGACCTTGATGGCGTCGAAGTCGAAGGAGATGCCTTCCGCCGCGCTCAGCGGCTCGATGCGGGCATGGATCTCGCGGATGCGCTCCTCGCTGCCGAATTTGCCGAGCATGTATTCGCGCCGGTCCTTGCCCTCCGGCGGAATGGTCGGATCGAGCTGGAACGGCCGCCAGTGGACCTGAACGTCGACCCCGCTTGCCGCGATCGCCTTGTCGAGCCGCTTCTGCCCGATAAAGCACCAGGGGCAGACCACGTCGGAAACGACATCGACGGTGATGGGAACGGTATCGGTCATGGCGTCGTCCTTTTCATACGGTTTTGGACCTGCAAGTCCGGACTGCATGCAGCGTTCCGCGCTTATTGCGGTTTCTTCCACCATGTCGGCAACTGGTAGCCGAACAGCGATGTCTTTTGCGGGTGCTGGAAGGCGCTCCAGTAGGCGATCCATTGCTCGTTGTTGTGCTGCATCGGCACCATGTAGTGGCCGGAGATCAGCAGCCGGTCGAGCGCGCGCACGGCCGCCACATAGTCTTCCTTGGTGCGAGCGTTGAGCATCGCCTCGATCGCCGCGTCGACGGCCGGGTCAGCGACGCCGGCGAGGTTGAACGAGCCCTCGACATTGGCCGAGGACGAGCCCCAGCGGCCGATCTGCTCGATGCCGGGCGACAGCGAATTGTTGAAGCCGGTGGAGCCGACCAGCACGTCGAAGTCGAAACGCGTCTTGCGCGACTGGATTTCATCGCCGTCGAGCGTGCGGATGGAGACCGCAATGCCGATCTTGGCCAGCGTGCGCTGGTAGAGCGAGGCGAGCCGCACCTCGTCCTGCGACGAGGTCAGGATCTCGAAGCCGAGGGGCCGGCCCTGCGGATCGTGCATGGCACCGTCCTTCAGCACGTAGCCGGCGCCCGTCAAAAGGTCGAACGCCGCTTTCAGCGCCTTGCGATCCTGCCCGGAGCCGTCCGTCACCGGCGGCCGCCAGGTGCCGTCCATCACGTCCTGCGGCACGCGGCCGGGCCAAGGGGCGAGCAGCGCTTTTTCCTTGGCCGTTGCCGGATGGCCGAGGGCGGAAAGCTCGGAACCCTGCCAGAAGCTCACGGTGCGGGTGAAGCGGCCGTCGAACATGTTGCGGTTGGCCCATTCGAAATCATAGAGCATGCCGAGCGCGCGCCGCACCACCGGGTTTTTGAATTTCTCCAGCCGCGTGTTGAACAGGAAACCTGTCACCACCGGCGGAATGCCGCTCTGGAAGGTTTCCGCGATCACCTTTCCTTCGTGGTAGGCGGGGAAATCCATGCCGCGGTCGCGCTTGACCGGATCGGTCTCGGTATAGGTCGAGCAGATTCCCTTCTTGAACGCCTCGAACATCGCGTTGGCGTTCAAAAAATACTCGATGGTGATCTGGTCGTAATTGTCGAAGCCGCGCTTGGAGGGAACGTCCTTGGCCCAGTAATCGGGGTTGCGCTTGAACACGATGCGCTGGCCGGGGTCCACCTTCGCCACCGTATAGGGGCCGCTGCCGATCACCGGCTTCAGCGTCGTCCGGTCGAAGGTTTCCTTGTCGAAGGCATGTTTCGGGACGATCGGCGTCAGCGCGATGATGAGCGGGAATTCGCGGTCGGCCTCGTCATTGAAGGTGAAGCGCACGGAATGCTCGCCGGTCTTTTCCAGCCTGGCGATCTTCTTCATGCGGTCGGAATAGGGCGGCCGGCCTTTTTCCGTAAACACCTCGTAGGTGAACAGCACGTCCTCCGGCGTCACCGGCTGGCCGTCCGACCATTTCGCCCTGGGGTCGAGATGGAATTCGATGGTCTTGCGGTCGTCGCTCATGTCGGCGGTGTCCGCCAGAAGCCCGTAGAGCGAAAACGCCTCGTCGGCGTTGCGCTGCATCAGCGGCTCGAAGACGAGGTTGCCGTAGATGGTGTCCATCATGCCGCGCGCGGTGGTGCGTAGGCTCTTGATGATGAATGGGTTGAGGTTGTCGAACGTGCCGACCACGCAATAGGTGACGGCGCCGCCTTTCGGTGCGTCGGGGTTCACATAGTCGAAATTGCGGAAGTCGGGCGGCAGCGCCGGCTCGCCCTGCATGGCGATGCCGTGCTTCGGCTCCGCCGCCGCCGGCTGCGGCAGGAATGCAAGGCAAAGGATCGCGGTGGCCAGCCAGGCGATGGTACGGCGCATGAACAGTCCCTGACCTTTTCGCGTGGTTTGATTCGCCCGGCACGATACCATGCCGAGGCAATCGATTCGGTAGGCACGCCGGCAAGAATCGCTGGTGGCGGACTGGATTCATGCCGGCAAGACGTGTAACACGCCGGCCAGAGACATGCTGTTGCCTCATTTCGGCAACAGGTAGCGGGGCTAAGCGGCGCGAAGATGGCGTCGCCGGGAACATTCGAGAGGAAATCCACCATATGACGAGCCCGAAAACCAACGCTTACCGCCTTTCGATCATGGCCGCGGGCGTGGTCGGCTTTCTGGGCGCGGGGCTCTATGCTTCCGCCGCGCAGCAACAGCAGATTCCCGAGGGCTGGTTCAAGGCCTGCACCAAGCAGGAAGACGTCGATATCTGCAACGTCCAGAACATCACCACCGCCAATACCGGCCAGCTCATCACCGGCATCAGCCTGATCGAGCTGAAGGGCAAGGTGAACCGCAAGGTGTTCCAGGTCACGGTGCCGACCGGCCGCCTCGTTCCGCCCGGCATCGGCCTGCAGGTCGACGGCGGCAAGACGCAGAAGCTCGACTATGTGATCTGCTTCCCCGACCGCTGCGTGGCCGAGGTGCCGCTGACGGACGCGCTCGTCGCTTCCTTCAAGAAGGGCTCCAACCTGACGCTGACCTCGGTCAATTTCCAGAACCAGCCGAACCCGATCAAGGTCGCGCTGACCGGCTTCAGCGGCGCCTATGACGGCCCGCCGCTGAAGCAGTCCGACCTCGAGGATCGCCAGAAGAAGCTTCAGGACTTCGTTGCCAAGAACAACGAGGACTTTGCCAAGAAGCTGAAGGAAGAGCAGGACAAGGCCAAGGCCGGCAACTGATCGGCTCCGGCCAAGCTCATCCGAGGAATTGAAAAGGCCCCCGCGTGGGGCCTTTTTCATGTCTTGAGCCAGCCAAAAGGGCTGAAAGCCCCATGAAAAAAGCCGCGCTGTCGCCAGCGCGGCTTTTTTGAATGGAACCCGGCGCGAGCGCCGGGCCGATATCAGCGCTTCGAGAACTGGAAGCTGCGGCGGGCCTTGGCCTTGCCGTACTTCTTGCGCTCGACCACGCGGCTGTCGCGGGTCAGGAAGCCGCCCTTCTTGAGCACCGCGCGCAGCGCCGGCTCATAGTAGGTCAGCGCCTTGGAGATGCCGTGACGCACGGCGCCCGCCTGGCCGGAGAGGCCGCCGCCGGCGACGGTGGCGACGATGTCATACTGGCCGGCGCGGTTAACCGCGACGATCGGCTGGTTGAGGATCATCTGCAACACCGGACGCGCGAAATAGGCCGCGAATTCCTTGTCGTTGACGATGATCTTGCCGCTGCCCGGCTTCACCCAGACGCGGGCGATGGCGTTCTTGCGCTTGCCGGTGGCATAGGCGCGGCCCGACTTGTCGAGCTTCTGGACATGCACGGGAGCGGCCGGCTGCTCGGCGGCGACGGCGGTGCCCAGTTCTGCGAGCGAGGAAAGCTCAGCCATATCAGGAAACCTTCTTGTTCTTGGCGTTCAGCTTGGCCACGTCGAGGACTTCGGGCTGCTGGGCGACATGCGGATGTTCCGAGCCTGCATAGACGCGGAGGTTCTTCATCTGGCGGCGGCCGAGGGGGCCGCGCGGGATCATGCGCTCAACCGCCTTCTCGACGACGCGCTCGGGGAAACGACCCTCGAGCAACTGGCGCGCGGTGCGCTCCTTGATGCCGCCCGGATGGCCGGTGTGCCAGTAATAGACCTTGTCGGTGAATTTCTTGCCGGTGAACACCACCTTGTCGGCATTGACAATGATGACGTTGTCGCCGTCGTCGACATGGGGGGTGAAGGTCGGCTTGTGCTTGCCGCGCAGGCGGTTGGCGACGATGGTGGCGAGACGGCCGACGACGAGACCCTCGGCGTCGATCAGCACCCACTTCTTCACCACGTCCGCAGGCTTCTGCGAAAAGGTTGTCATGGTTCTTCTTCCGGTTGGACCTTGCTTCCCAGGGGTCGCGAAGGCGTTTCTTGTTGCTTGGATTGGTGCCTTGAGCGCCAATGCTAAAACGGCGGCCACTGCGGGCCGCTGTTCGAGGCTGCTTATAGGGGAGGCCGGCCATCGCGTCAATCGTACGCAATCGGGAAGCTATGGAGCAAACCTGTTTGAAAACAGCACGTTAGCTTTGAGGTATTATTTTACCACATTGTTTCGCGACTTCGGCGGGGTCGAATAGGTGCCGGTGGCGTGGGCGACGGTGTGCCGGTCGGGGCCGGCGACGAGGTCGGCGTCGAACACCATCAGGCTCCTGCCGAGCTTCAGGATGCGGCAGTGGCAGTCGACAGGCCCGGCTTCTGCCTTGCGCATGAAATTGATGTTGAGGTTGACGGTGACCGAAAGCGCGTCCGGTCCCGCATGCGAGAGCACGCAGGCATAGCCGCCGATGTCGGCCAGCGTGAACAGCGACGGTCCCGACACCGTGTTGCCGGGCCGAAGGTGCCGCTCGTCGGCGTTGAGGCGGACCGTGCAGCCGCCCGGGAAAACCTCCGTGGTGACGTAGAGGGGTTCGCCGCCGTTGAGCTGCGGGTAGGCGGCATTCATCAGTTCGTTGACCTCGGCGGCGTCGAGTACGGGCTGGAGCGTATCCTGTGCGGGCATGCGGCTTCCTCGTTCTTCAGGTCCTTTATGGCGGGCTCGGCATCAGGCTGGCAACCTTGCCCTGACCTGGCCGCTGCGGATCATCGCGCTTGGACCAAGTCCCCCTCGGACTAAGCCCCCTTGGACTAGGCATCGTCGGGGAGTAAGTTTCTGCACTTGCCTACCGGAAACGGCCTGACACGCGGGAGAAAACCATGGCTGAGATCGTCGCCCTTAAATCAACCCCGGCGGAAGGCCCCGTGCTGGCGGTGCTCGACAAGGGCATCCTGCGGCTGACGCTTGCCAACCCGCCGGCCAACGCACTCTCGATCGCCGTCATGGAGGCACTGACCGAGGAGTTCGAGCGGGCAGCAAGCGACAAGGCGGTACGCGTCATCGTTCTTTCGGCGGCAGGCAAGGTGTTTTGCGCCGGCCACGACCTCAAGGAACTGACTGCGCATCGCGCCGACGCCGACCGGGGCAGGGCGTTCTTCGAGAAGACCTTTACCGCCTGCGCCACGCTGATGCAGGCGATCGTGCGCAATCCCAAGCCGGTGATCGCGGAGGTGAACGGGCTGGCGACCGCCGCTGGCCTGCAACTGGTCGCAAGCTGTGACCTCGCGATCTGCTCCAACGCCTCCACCTTCTGCACGCCCGGCGTCCATATCGGCCTGTTCTGCTCGACGCCGATGGTGGCGCTGTCGCGCAACGCCTCGCGCAAGCAGGCGATGGAGATGCTTTTGACCGGCGAGACGATCGATGCCGCGACCGCGCGCGAATTCGGCATCGTCAACCGCGTGGTGCCGCCCGAATATCTGAATCAGACCGTGACGAAATACGCCGAAGTCATTGCTTCCAAATCGCCTTTGACGCTGAAGATCGGCAAGGAAGCCTTCTACGACCAGATCGAGATGGGATTGGCGGACGCCTATGCCTTTACGGGCCGCGTGATGGTGGAAAACATGCTTGCGCGCGACGCCGAGGAAGGCATCGGCGCTTTCATCGGCAAGCGTTCGCCGGAATGGAAGGGGGAATGATGGAGCCGCGCATCTCCATTGTCACCATCGCGGTCGAGAATCTCGACCGCTCCGCCCGCTTTTATGAGGCGATGGGGCTAGCCCGCCACCGCATCCAGGACGGCGTCGCCTTCTTCCAGATGGGCGGGGCGATCCTGGCGCTGTTTCCGCGCGTCAGCGCCGAGGAGGATGCCGGCATTGCCTTCGGCACCGCGCCGTCGCGCGTCTATCTCGCCTATAACACCCGCTCCGAGGCGGAAGTGGGCGAGGTGCTGGCGCAGGCCGAGAAAGCCGGCGGGCGCATCGTCAAGCCGGCCGGTCGCGCCTTCTGGGGCGGCTGGTACGGCTATTTCGCCGATACGGAGGGCAATGTCTGGGAGGTGGCGCACAACCCGGACTTCCCCATCGACGCCGAAGGCAATATAGCCTTGCCCGCATGAATCACGACGCTTACGACAACGACTATATCGCCGGCATCCTGCGCGAGGTGCGCACGGTCGCCATGGTCGGCGCCTCCGCCAACGAGGTGCGGCCGAGCTTCTTCGTGCTCAAATACCTGCTCGCCAAGGGCTATTCGGTGTTTCCCGTCAATCCCGGCCATGCCGGCAAGGAAATCCTCGGCCGCATGACTTATGCGAAGCTCTCGGATATCCCCGAGCCGATCGACATGGTCGACATCTTCCGCGCCTCCGCGGCGGTGCCGCCGGTCGTGGATGAGGCGCTGGCGCTTCGCCCGCTGCCCAAGGTCATCTGGATGCAGTTGACGGTGCGAAACGACGAGGCGGCGACGAAAGCCGAGGCCGCCGGCGTCAAGGTGGTGATGAACCGCTGCCCCAAGATCGAATATGGCCGCCTTTCCGGTGAGATCGGCTGGAACGGCGTCAATTCCGGCGTCGTCTCCTCCAAAAAGCCGATCCTGCGCAGCGGGTTCCAGAGCTTCGGCATCCGCGAACGCTAGTGAACGCGTTCATACGCAGGCCGTCATTCCGGGTTCCGCTGCGCGGCCCCGGAATGACACCAATCTCGCCTCATGTGGGCTTGGCGGCCTATATGCCCAAAGATTGGATTTCTTTTCCAATAATTGGTCTCTTCGCAGTGCGTTTGTTCTTATCGCGCGAGAGGTGAGGCATTTTCCCCTTTGCAATCGCGCGTCCGCTCCGTCAAAGATGCGGCCCGGTTTCACGCAAATTCCTGGAGGGGTTTTCCATGTCTCAACGCACGCCCGGTTTCGATACGCTCGCCGTGCATGCCGGCGCCAAGCCGGACCCGGCCACCGGCGCGCGCGCCGTGCCGATCTACCAGACCACGTCCTTCGTGTTCGAGAATGCCGACCATGCCGCGGCGCTGTTCGGCCTCAAGGCCTTTGGCAACATCTATACCCGCATCATGAATCCGACGCAGGCGGTGCTGGAAGAGCGCATTGCAGCGCTTGAAGGCGGCACGGCAGCCCTTGCCACCGCATCCGGCCAGTCCGCGCACCTGCTGGTCTTCCACACGCTGCTCGAAGCCGGCGACAATTTCATCGCGGCGAGCAAGCTCTATGGCGGCACCATCAACCAGTTCGGCCATGCCTTCAAGAATTTCGGCTGGGAAGTCCGCTGGGCGGACATCAACAATCCCTCGTCCTTCGAGAAGAACATCGACAACCGCACCAAGGCGATCCACATCGAGAGCCTGGCCAATCCGGGCGGCGAGTTCGTGGATGTCGCGGCGATCGCCGCCATCGCCCGCAAGCACGGCCTGCCGCTGATCGTCGACAACACGCTGGCCTCGCCCTACCTGGTGCGGCCGTTCGAGCACGGCGCCGACATCATCGTGCACGCGACGACCAAGTTCATCGGCGGTCACGGCAACTCCATCGGCGGCATCATCGTCGACGGCGGCACCTTCGACTGGTCGAAGTCCGGCAAGTACCCGATGCTGTCCTCGCCGCGCCCCGAATATGGCGGCATGGTGCTGCACGAGACGTTCGGCAACTTCGCCTTCGCCATCGCCGCGCGCGTGCTCGGCCTGCGCGACCTTGGCCCGGCGATCTCGCCGTTCAACGCCTTCCTGATCGCCACCGGCCTCGAGACCCTGCCGCTCAGGATGCAGCGCCATTGCGACAACGCGCTCGCGGTCGCCGAATGGCTGTCGAAGCATCCGAAGGTGTCCTGGGTTTCCTACCCCGGCCTCAAGGACGACAAGAACCACGCGCTGCAGCAGAAATATTCGCCGAAGGGCGCGGGCGCGGTGTTCACCTTCGGCCTCAAGGGCGGCTACGATTCCGGCGTGAAGTTCGTCGAGGGGCTGGAGATGTTCTCGCACCTGGCCAATATCGGCGACACCAAGTCGCTGGTTATCCACCCGGCTTCGACCACCCACCGGCAGCTTTCCGACGAGCAGAAGACGGCGGCGGGCGCCGGTCCGGAAGTGGTGCGCCTTTCGGTCGGCATCGAGGATGTCGCCGACATCATCGCCGATCTGGAGCAGGCTCTGGCGAAGGCCTGACGCCCATGGCATGAAGGGGGCTTCAACGGAGCCTCCTCATGCCAGACCAGACATTTCTCGTCATCGACACGGCCGGCGCGGCTCCCGAGGAAGGGGGCCCGCCGGCCGAACGCATTCTTGCTGGCAGCCCAGGATTCCGTACCTGGAATATCGAGGAACGCGACGGCGGCCTTTATGCCGGCATCTGGGAATCGACGCCGGGCAAATGGCGCATCGAATATGACGAATGGGAATTCTGCCACATTCTGTCTGGTGTCTCCGTCATTGCCGAGGACGGCGGCGAGGCGCGGACGGTGCGGGCCGGCGACAGTTTCGTGCTCAGGCCCGGCTTCAAGGGAAGCTGGGAAGTGCTTGAAACGACTCGCAAGGAATATGTCGTCAGGCTTTGACGGCCATGAGCTTTCAGGAGTGAACCGATGAACGTGATCGTGGTGGGTGCCGGCATCGACGGATTGGCGACGGCCTGGTCGCTGGTGAAGGGCGGGCATCGGGTTTCGCTGGTCGAGCAGGGGACGATCCCCTACCGGCTGGCTGCCTCGGGCGACCACCACCGCATCATCCGCCGCGCCTACGGAAACGCGGCCGGCTACGGCCGGCTGATCACGCAGGCCTACGAGGCCTGGGACGAATTGTGGGCCGATCTCGGTGAGAACCATCTCGATCCGCGCGGCTTCATCTGCGTCTCGCGCGAGGAGGGAGACGAGGCCGAGCAGTATCGCGACGGGCTTGCCGCGGGCGGGTTCCCGTTCGAGATGGTCGAGCCGGACAAGGCGGTCCGGCGCTGGCCGTTCCTCGAGGCCGGCAGCTTCCGCTACGCCTTCTTCTCGCCGGAAGGCGGCGCGCTGCACTGCCGCAGGATCGCCACCGGACTGGTCGAATGGCTGAAGGCGAACGGCGCCAACGTCTACGAGAACAGCAAGGTAACGGAAGTCGATGCGGAGGCCGGCCGCATCACGCTGGAGAGCGGCGAGACCATGCAGGGCGAGCACGTCGTGGTGACCGCCGGCGCCTGGGTGCTGA
>Ga0182744_1002845_pt1 | contig 13900 bp, 11 predicted proteins | sample eDN3rd30CKraftMG_FD_128525 | JGI IMG/M metagenome (GOLD analysis project Ga0182744, IMG submission 128525) | Enriched Miracle-Growth compost microbial communities from Emeryville, California, USA - eDNA 3rd pass 30_C Kraft MG (version 2) (version 2) ...
ATCACCATGTTTTATTACAGCCTTTTTTCATGGAGGAAAAAACCAGTTATCCATGGACAGGTTTTTACTTTTCATAAAAAAACAAGTGCAGTAGCTTTATATATCATGATGATTCACGCATTAGTTTTGGAATCTGTTGGTTTTCATTTTCTACTGCATAACTATAGCCCCGCCCTCGCCATCATTGCACTAATTCTTAATGGTTATACGCTGCTGTTCTTTTTAGCAGAAATTCAAGCTATTCGTTTAGTACCTTTCATTATTACCGAACGATATTTATACCTGCAGGTTGGAATGTTTAAAAGGCTGACCGTTCCTTTTGAAGAAATTAAAAGTATACATTATTATCAAGGTCCAGAAAAAGTATCGAAGGAATTTACAAAACAACTTTTTGACGCTGTTCTTTCTGATTTTGTGAAAGAAATACCTGCGATTGAAATCGAATTTCATTCACCACAGGAGGTTAAGAAGCTGTATGGACTAAAGCAAAAAGTCCTATATGCACACTTAAGTCCAGATGAACCACAAAGATTTCTTGATACACTGAAAGAAAAGATATCCTAATAGCAAAAACTCCTTCTTTTTTTAGAAGGAGTTTTTCTTTGTTATTGAATAGGATCTGGTGAACTTGCTTCATTTAGTTGATATGAATGTCGTCTAATCGATAAGGCAAGCTCCGCAATGAAATATAAGATAACCGCAGGCCAAATCCATAACCACAAAAACTCCACAGCACTATACAGCGAAACAATTGCAGGGTGAACCCATTTTATACAGGCAAAAGAAAGCAGAATCCAGCAAAGAGAAAATGGCAGACAAATATGGCCATGTATCTGCAAGGGCATATCAGAGTAATCCCACCACTGACGTTGAAAAAACTTCTGAAGTAATGCACCACTTATATACTCGATAAAGGTAGGAATGAAAAAACATAACAATAAGATTACTCCCCAATTTGTTTCTGGACCAATTAAATAAACCAAGAGTACAGGGGCAAAGCCATACATTGGCTTAAAGGGTCCGTGAAAAAAATTCGGCTTGAAAAATTTTCTCTTGGTAATGTAACTATAAGTATTTTCTAAAAGCCAGCCAATCAAAGAATAAATAGTAAAATAAAATACTACAGCAGAAACCCCTTCAAAACTCACATTCATGGGAGTATTGAAGTCTAAAAAACTAAGCATATGGCCAAACCACCTTTCTTGGATTTTAAAATTCCCATTTTAGGTTTAGCAAACCTGCTATAAAATATACCGAGAAATTCCCTTCCTAAAATGCAAAAAAGCCAAAGGTGTATTACCCTTTGACTTGTTCTTCTTTAGTGGATTCATTTATAAATTTTCTCTGATTGTGTACAAAAAGTATTCCCAGCTCATAATGATCACCTTCATACAATGCACGTTGAACAAATCGAACTTCGCCATTTATGTCTAAAACCTCAAGCTTACAATGGGCTCGATTCTTTTGAAGTGCTTCATAAAAATCCTGTTCATCCCTTATCATAACTCCATTGGCCTTTGAAATTAACTCTCCTACTTGAAGTCCCATTTTATCAGCTGGAGATTCAGGTATAATTCCAATAATCATTAAGCCAGTGTTTTTCTTCGAGAAAAAAAACGGTAAATTATCATCCTTCAATCGTTGCATTAAAAAGATTGATTCACGGCCGATTATCGCAAATGCTGCTACAACTATTGACAGTAACGGATACCAATAACCAATAACAGCCAAGATCAATATCAGTACACCGAGAGTAGTAACTCGACGCCCCTGCAACTGAATAGATTGTTTTGGCAGCATTCCTTGAATTTGCTGGTTTAATCCAATTGCAAACGGAACTAGGATAAGTGAATAAGATTCCGCCCCTATGGTAAAGACTGGCCACCACTCAAATGGGAGTGTCAGTGCCTCACCAGGAATAAGTAAAAATATAGGAACGATCCAGAATCTTTTTACCTCATGTGCACCAACAAGCTGTCCCCGTTTACTTTTTACCAGTTTGGGTGAGGTACCCTTGATTGCATTTTTACTAATAAGAATTCCTTCAGAGATTAATAAGAGTCCCAATAGAATGACTATGGATGGATAGACCTTGTCTTCTAAAGACTGAAACGTATCATTAAAAAGTGGTATGGTCCATTCATATTCAGTGATTAAGGTAATTGCGAAAAAAGCTGCACCTACCGTATAAACCGGCGACATAAACCTAATATTGGTTGTTAAACTCCATAAAAGGGTAAAGACAGCAATTAGAAGGATGGCTGCAAATGGAAGGGCTAACCCAGCAATTATTGTGACAATGGTAAGTACTAGACCCAGTATTAATCCTATAGGAAACAACTGCCGTAGTTCAAAATAGGCATCAAATGTCCTTGTATGAAAATTTGCCCGTTCACGTTTTACCCTTGATACTCCCAGTATTCCAGAAAGGAAAATGAGATAGTAAAAAACCGGATGTAGAAAAAGTTTCCCAGTCCCTTTTAACAGCTCAAAAAGCCATAATTGCACCAATTCCTGCCACCTGCCTCTATCATAAATTCTACTATTCTAGCTCTAAAGATTATTTTACCAAAATGGAGGGATAAAACCTATTACTAGATTCTTGAAATAACAAAAAAGTGTCGAATTCCCCATACACTCTTCTACTAAATTCGTTTGATTTCATTATTCTTCAACAATTATTTCCACGGAAATCATGGATTTGTCGCACATAAAAAAACAGAGGCAGTTGCCTCTGTTTTCTTTTTACTTTGCAATTAGTCTTAAAGCCGTTTGAAGCTGAATATCATTTTTCTCTTTTTTCATTTCTTTTACTGCCTCTTCTTCAAGCTTTGCAGCGGTTTTTGTATCAATCTTTCCAGTTGGCTGCAGTTTGTTATTCTGTTGAAAGGCCTTAATAGCTGTTGTTGTTTCTGGACTGAAATAACCGTCTGTCCGGCCAGGTGCAAAGCCTAATCCAGCCAATATTTCTTGGGCATTTTTAACCTGTTCGTTGTTCATATCTTCTTTCAGCGGCTCATCAACTTGAAGTGGATGTGTATCAAAAATGGCAGGCTGTTTAATTTCTACATCGGGTTTGATCCCTTTTTTGTGGATCCAATTTCCATCCGGTGTCAGCCATTTAAATAGTGTTAACTTAATATTACTGCCATCCCCCATCGGAACTGCCTGCTGTACCGTCCCTTTTCCAAAAGTCGTCTCCCCAACCAACTGATAACCTGCAGCTTCTTTTAATGCCCCTGCCAGAATTTCTGATGCTGAGGCACTGCCTTTATTTATTAAGACCGCAACCGGGTAGTCCTTTTTCTCTGCTAAATTAGAAAAATGTCGTTCTTTTTCCCCGCTTCTGCTCTCAATTTGAATAAAAGGTTTCTCTTTTGTTACAAATTCCTTCAGAATATCCTCAACACTTACAAGCAGTCCGCCTGGATTTCCACGTACATCTATAATTAAGCCTTCAATCTCTTTCTTCTCTAACTTTCTTAGCTCTTCTTTAAAATCAGCAGCGGTTTCCTGCGAGAAAGAGGTAATTTCAATATATCCTACTTCTTTTCCATCTATTTTTTTCATAGAAGCATGAATAGTCTCCAGTGGAATTTCATCTCGCGTAACACTAATTGTGAGTGGTTCCTTCAGGCCTTTTCTTGCGATTTCCAACTTTACCTTTGTTCCTTTTTTACCGCGTATTTTTAATGTTGCTTTGTTTAGATCCAGCCCCTCAACACTTTGTCCATCTACTTTTAATATCTCATCATTGGGCTTAATTCCAGCCTTTTCAGCAGGAGAATTCTTAAATGGAGAAATGATAACGATTTTCCCATCCACCATCCCCACTTCTGCTCCAATGCCTTCAAAAGAGGATTCTAGTGTCTGACTAAATTGTTCAGCTGTTTCCTTATTCATATAAACTGAGTAAGGGTCATCTAAGGCGCTGAGCATTCCTTGAATAGCTCCCTCTACTAACATGTCATTATCTACCTTTTCAACATAACGGCTCAGGATTAATTCATATGCCTGATTAACCTTTTCAAGCTGTGCTGTATCCGTTTGAGTTGTAACAACTATATCTTTTTCCATTAACGCTTGTTCAAGGGCTGAATTCCCCTCTGTTTGTCCAAACCATTGCATTCCCGCATATGTGCCCCCCGCTCCAGTAAGAAGCGAACCTACCATCATCAGGGCAATCCATTTATTTTTCATCCTGTTCCCCCTCATGTGCAGCATCAATTGACTGTCCTATTTATTACGATATTAGTATCTTCCCTGCCCGTTAATTAACTAATATGTAACACATGGACGAGTTATGCCAGAAAAGAATAATGACCTCTTTTTTCTCCATAAAAAAAGGAAGAAGCTTAGCTTCTCCCTGTTCCATCTTATGGCAGTGGTACAATTCCAACTGGATTAATTGCATTACTCTTACTTGCGTTCCATTGCCCTCTATGAAGCTCAAAGTGCAAATGCTTGCCAGTAGAATCACCTGTATTACCCATAATTCCAATTTGCTGACCTTTTTTCACAACTGCCCCAGAGCTTACGAATCGTGTTTCCATATGAGCAGAAACGGTTGTATAACTTTGTCCATTTATGGAATGAGCGATAAAAACAACATTCCCATAACTGCTAGAATAGTAGGATCTAATTACCACACCATCAGCAGCAGCCACAACCGGAACATTTGCTGCCCGATTAGCTATATCAACGCCAAAATGCGTTGCACCCCATCTGCCTCCAAAGCCTGATGTAAAAGTTCCATTTGCAGGCATTGTAAAGGCACCACTTGATACAGGCACACTTGGTGGTGGCGTTGGAGTACTTCCGCCTCCGCCTCCGCCAGCCGAAGAGTTATTATTGTTTGCAGCAGCAGCTGCTGCTGCTGCCTCAGCGGCTGCTTTTGCCGCTGCGGCCGCAGCTGCTTGACGCTCTTGTTCAAGTGCAATGGCTTTTTCTATAGCAGCTGATTGTGAGGCAAGGATTTGCGCCTCTTCCTGAAGTTCCATTTTATGCTCATGGATTTCTTCTTCTTGTTTTTCTAAGGAAGCTAATAACTGATCCTTCTCTGCTCTCTGCGCATTCAATTTTTTGTTCATTTCTTCCAAATCAGCCAGCATCGTTTGAACATTTGCTAGTTCCACTTCTAACTGAGCTTGATCTTCTTCTAGAATCTTTTTATCTGCTTCGTGCTGCTTTAAAATATCCTGGTCTGCTTGCAAGATTGTCGCCACGGCACTAGCACGGCCAATAAAATCACTAAAGTTTTTTGAACCCATTAACACATCAATATAGCTTACCATTCCGCCGGTTTCTTGATAATTTCTCGCACGATCTCTGAGGAGCTCATTTCGTTTTTCAATCCGTTCTTTTGTCACTTTAATTTCTTCTTGGAGTCTAGTAATCTCTGCCTTCGTTTTCTCTAGCTCCGCATTTTTTTCTCTAATTTTATTATGAGTATCGTCAATTGAAAGATCTAGACGAGTCAATTCTTCTTTTACATTTGTCTGTTGTTCATTTAAACTATTAAGCTTTTGATCTGCATCATTAATAGTAGAAGATATTTCTGATTCTTTCTGTTTAATTTGATTTTGCTGATCCTTCAGGCTCGAAATAGAAGCAGCTTCCGCGATTCCCCCAAAAATACTGCTTACTACAACTGTACCTGTCACAGCAAAAGCTACGAATGATTTTTTCAAGTCCTAGTCTCCTTCCCACGTATATTTATGTACGCGTCAACGGTATTTTATCTACTATCTAAATCAGGAAGGACATTATTACACTGTCCTTCCTGACAAAATTAAACCTTTAAGAACTTTCTAACCGACATCACACTGCCCCAAATTCCGATTAAACCTCCCATTAAAAGAAGGATTCCTGATACCTGATACATAAACGGATTATATGGAAGAATTTGAATGAAGTTCCCCATCAACTTTGGTGCTAGATAATCATAAGCGTGATAGTAAGCAATCGCTAGTAAGATAATCGGCAAGATGGAACCCAGTATGCCAAGCCATAATCCCTCTAAGAAGAATGGCCATCTAATAAAGTTATTCGTTGCTCCTACCAGCCTCATAATCTTAATTTCTCTACGTCTTGCAATAATTGTTATTTTAATAGTATTTGAAATTAAGAAGACCGCTGTGAAAAATAAACCTGCGATTAGTACAATTCCCACATTTCGGCTAGCTTTTATAAAGTTAAATAATTTTTCAACCGTTCCCTTACCGTAAACAGCCTTGGTGACATATTCCAGCTTGCCAATATCCTTTGCTGCTTTCATTGTATCCTGCGGATTTTTCGTTTTTACGATAAATACATCGTTAAGCGGATTGTCTTGTTCGAAAAGTTTAAAAGCTTGTCCATCTTCACCCATGCTCTTAATTAGCTCTTCAAGCTCTTGCTCCTTGGATGAAAATTTCACACTCTGAACTTCTGGTAACTTTTCAATCTCAGCTTGTAATTTTTGCTGGTCCTCTTGATTTGCAGCAACATCGATGTGAACGCGAATTTGTACGTCCTCTTCTATGGTTTGTGCCACTTTATTGAGATTCATCATAATAACGAAAAAGACGCCGACTAAAATGAGCGTTACCGTCACCGCACTTACGGAGGCAAACGTCATCCAGCCATTTCTTCCAATACTCTTAAAGCTTTCACGTGCATGACGTCCAAGAGTTCTAATTTTCATAACCGTAATCACCTCTTTGTTCATCACGTGCTATTTTACCTGCCTCAATGGCAATGACTCGATGTTTAATCGTGTTAACAATTTCCCTATTATGAGTAGCCATAACAATCGTGGTACCCCTGTTATTAATCTCTTCAAAGATATTCATGATCTCCCAAGAAGTCTCTGGATCAAGGTTCCCTGTAGGCTCATCTGCTATTACAACCTTTGGCGAATTAACAATTGAACGAGCAATCGAAACACGCTGCTGCTCCCCGCCTGATAACTCTGTTGGAAGCATTCTTGCTTTATGTTTAAGGTTAACTAGATCAAGAACCTCCATCACGCGTTTTTTAATAAACTTAGGCTGAGCTTCAATAACTTCAAGCGCAAAGGCTACATTCTCATAAACGGTTTTCATTGGCAATAGTTTAAAGTCTTGAAAGACCACACCAAGGTTCCGTCTGAAAATAGGTACTTTCTTATTTTTTATTTTAGCTACATTAACACCATTCATCGTTATGGTACCTGAGGTTGGTACTTCCTCACGATACATCATTTTAATGAATGTTGATTTCCCTGCACCACTGGGACCAACCACGTAAACAAACTCCCCTTGGTTAATCCTTACATCTATACCATTTATAGCTGTAACCCCATTTGGGTATTTTTTAAAAACATCCTGCATCTCTATCATTTAGATCACCTTTATAAGTTAGTTTCGAAACAATAAAATTCGACAATAACCTGTTATTTTCTTGCACAAAAACAAAATCCTAGACAAAATACTGCAGGATTTCGCATAAATTCATTATAACACTCAATACAAGTAAAAAAACCGGTAAAATTATTACAGTTTCTTTTCAATACCTACATAAATTGTTATATATACCCTATATTTTTCGACAAAAATTAACAGTATCTTAATAAAATAACATAGATTCACAAAAATAAAAAACGTTCTGCGAAAAACTACACAGAACGTTTATCTGATTACTTTTTAGTTGAAAGCCAATCCGCTACTTTATCTAGGTCATCGCCTTCTATAAGACCTGCTGGCATTCCGCCATCTGTCCCATCCTTAATAATAGCTGCAATCTCATCTTTTGATTTGCTTGCACCCACGGCTGTTAAGTCAGGTCCCATTCCGCCCTTTAAGTCACCGCCATGACAGCTTGAACACTTTTGTGAGTAGATCTTCTCAGCATCCCCTGCTTGTGCTGTGTCTCCGCCCTCGTCGTCTCCTCCGCCGCATGCAGCAAGACTCATTACAAGAGCTGTTCCCAGTAACATTTTAAGCAGCTTTTTCTTCATAATATCTCCCCCTTAATGAAAAAATTACCATACGAAAATAGTATACCAATGTTACGCCCTTTTGAAACCTTCACCCAACACTTCCGAAGCATCCATAACAACGACAAATGCTGTCGGGTCAAGGCTTTTAACCAATTGTTTCAATTTTGTGAACTCACGCTGATCGACGACACACATAAGTACTGGACGCTCGTCATCCGTAAAACCGCCATATGCTGAAAGTTTTGTGACACCTCGATCAATTTTATTCAATATTCCAGTGCGTACTTCTTCTTGCTTATTCGTAATAATCATTGCGGTTTTCGACCTGCCAAATCCAACCTGAACTAAATCAATCGTTTTACTTGTTACATACAAGGCAATCAATGCGTATAATCCTCGTTCAATATCAAATACAAGAGCAGCTGAAATGACGATGAGGCCATCAATCAGAACAACACTAGTTCCAAGTGTGAGCCCTGTATATTTTGTAATAATTTGTGCTGCCAAGTCCGTTCCGCCAGTTGACCCATTTCCCCTAAATACAATTCCTAGTCCAAGTCCGACTGCTATTCCACCGAACAAAGCCCCAAGTAAGGCATCATTTGTCCATGGGTCAATATTCTTTGTTAAAAAAACAACAAATGGTAGAAATAATGTACCAATAAGAGTTTTTACTCCAAATTGCTTTCCTAGTAAAACAACTCCTGCAATAAACAACGGAATATTAAAAGCCCATTGGACATATGCCGGCTCCCAGCCAAACACGCTTAATAATATCGTACTAATACCGCTTACGCCGCCTGATGCAATTTGATTGGGGAGCAAAAATACATTAAAAGCCAGCGCAATAATCGCTGATCCGATAAGTACATTTATGTATTCTAAAGCACTTTTAAATTTAGGTTCGGCCTGTTTATTTCTTCTCTTATTCATAACGTGATTCCCCTCTATATTACCATTTTGCTATACCTTTTCTAAATCAACCGAAGAGAGTATAGCATGGCAATAATTTGCTGTAAATGGCATTGAGATAAAGCATTAAAGGGTTGAATTTTATATTGTATTTGTTAGTATAAGCGTTTAATGAAGGAATAATTATTTTTCGCAAAAAATAATGCCTTCGCCGCTTATTGGCAAAGGCATTCTTTTTATTAAGAAATTCTAGAACGAAGGTAGGCATCAATAAATTGGTCCAAGTCACCATCCATAACACCTTGAACGTTTCCGCTTTCTGCATTTGTCCGGTGATCTTTAACCATTGAATATGGATGGAAGACGTATGAACGGATTTGACTTCCCCAGCCGATTTCTTTTTGCTCACCGCGTATTTCCAGCAATTCTTTTTCCTGCTGTTCAATTTCACGTTGATATAGCTTGGCTTTCAGCATTTTCATTGCTGCCTCACGGTTTTTAATTTGTGACCGCTCATTCTGACAGGTAACAACAACTCCTGTTGGCATATGGGTAATCCTAACAGCTGAATCAGTTGTATTGATATGCTGTCCACCTGCACCGCTGGCACGATACGTATCTATTTTAAGATCCTCGGTACGGATATCAATTTCAATTTCATCGGTAAATTCAGGCATAACCTCACACGATACAAAGGATGTATGGCGTCGGCCAGAGGCATCAAACGGGGAAATCCTCACTAAACGATGGACACCCTTTTCAGCCTTTAAATAACCGTAAGCGTTATGGCCTCTTATTGCCAGGGTTACACTTTTTATGCCTGCTTCATCACCAGGAAGGTAATCAAGCGTTTCTACCTTAAATCCCTTTTTCTCTGCCCAACGTGTGTACATGCGGAGCAGCATCGAGCCCCAATCCTGTGACTCAGTTCCGCCAGCACCTGGGTGCAGCTCTAAAATTGCATTGTGTTTATCGTATTCTTCACTCAAAAGGAGTTGAAGTTCAAAATCATTTAATCTTGAGGTCAATTTGACTAACTCGTCCTCAAGTTCTGCTTGGAGTTCTGCATCACTTTCTTCTTTCACAAGCTCATAGCTGACCTCAAGATTCTCAAATGTTTCAAACAAGTCAGCAAACTCATTTACCAGATCCTTAAGGGCATTTGCTTCACTAATGACAGTTTGGGCAGCCTGCTGGTCATTCCAGAAATCAGGATGAAGCATTTGATCATCAAGCTCAGCTATGCGCGCTTCCTTATTCTCTAGGTCAAAGAGACCCCCTAAAGTCCGCTAAACGTTTAGCTGTTTTTTCAAGTTCATTTCGAATTTCTGCTAATTCCATTTCCTTCACCTCTATAAAAATTACGGTCTATTTCTAGCATATGTCTTGGGCGTTCGTTTGTTCCTTTACCATTATAGCCTGTAACGTGGGGAAATTTCAAAAATGAATATGTTTGAACAGTTCTTAAATGTGGATAACATAACTTACACACAATTATTTACCTCACTAAATACTGAGAACACGAAGAAATCATGTGGATAAGCATTCTTATTTACACACTATTTCTAAAAGTCTAATAATTCTATCCACATATCTACAAATCCACAGGAGTTATCTACAATCCCAACGTTTCTGTTAGATCGTATTTTTACTTATCCACAACAAAAAAACGAGAGGATCTTCCCCTCGTTTTTCTATTCTTTTACTGTTTTAATGACAGGTTCTATTATTTTAGGTCCGTGAGCAGCCTCTATAAATGATTTTTCGGCACCGCCATGACAAGTTGAACACCCATCTTTCTCTGTTGGCTGATGACCTAAAATAGACTCACCTGCATCATTTTTCTCTTTAAATATACTTGTCTTCCCATAAAGCTCTATAGTATTGTTATGGCACTTCAAACAGAATTGTCGCTCATTTACTGCATTCCAAGCGGTACCTGTGGACTTAAACTTATCTGCCTCTTCCACTTTTACATTACCAATTGATTCCCGAAGTTGCATAATATTGTTAGAGCCATGTGTTTCATGACAGTCTGCACATGGTAGTTGCCCGTTTAATCCACTGCCATCTTCAGATGTAATATTATGTCCAGATTCCGCTAGAAGAGTGCCGTCTTCGTAATATTGCTTAATATTAGCTGCCTTCTTACCATCATGACAATTCAGGCATAATGTAAAGTCTTCCTCCTTACCTGTTGCACTTCCTGCTTTTTTATAAGTGAGTGTTTGGAAGTGGCTTGCACCCTCTGGTTGAATACTTTGCAGCCTTGCTGGGTTATCAGCTGTCCATGAAGCGTGTGGATTATGACAGCTTGTGCATGACGCGGAATTCTTAGCATCTGCTGGTACATGTTGATTATGCTTGTTTGCACTATTATATTTATCTGGCATTGGAGATCCATTGGTTCCATCGTGGCATACCATACAGAAATTTTCCTCTGTTGCACCATACTCTCCACCTTCAAGAGTCGGTGTCTCGCCGTTATGAGTACTATGACAATAAGCACAAGCATTTGTGTTGTTTGCGTAGTTTCCGTGAATATCTCCTATATGATATATATTCGTCGTCGTAAATTTAAAAAATCTAGGAAAAATTCTATTTCCAAGTTCATTAGTAATAGAAGGATTAACATACACATAATAGGTAGTACTTGGATCTAGTTGGACAGAAGGAGTAAATATAACGACATAATCTCCATCTTTATTTCTTTTAGGAAGCGTTCCCTCCAGGTCTTCTTTACTCTTAATTTCTCCTTTACTTGATGATATCAACAAAGGTTGAGTATAGGTTAAGTTTCCAGTTTCTCTAATTACCACCATTATTCTCGAGTTCAGAGGTACTTGGGTCATATCTTCTGCAGATAAATATCCATTTTCATCTGTGACACCATCAGGAATAATTTTTATATCTACAATTGACGGCCTTGGACCAACTTCTTTTTCAACCTCAATTTCAATGGGAGATTCTACTGAAATAGACTCATTGACAGGAGCACCTTCCACAATCGGATTCTGTTTTTCAACAACAGTTTTCTTGCCTTCTTCATCCGTGCTCTGCTCTTCGTTAACTTCCTTACTAACCATTATGGTAATTGCTTTTTCAACAGAGTTACCTTCTGCATCCATAAGAATAAAGGATAGTGAATGACTCCCTTCATCTAATCGTTTCGAAAAAATCCATTTACTTTTTTGACCGTCAAATAAAACTGTTAACTGGCCATCGCTAGTTATTTCAATTAACTCGCTACTGGATTCAACTTTCTCATAGACTCTTAGTGAAAGCTGTTCTGGTGGTGTGCTATCATCTGACATACTGCCGGTAAATTCAACCATTGTATTGGCGGACACCGTCGCTTCACTTGGGGTCAACAGTTCTAAGTATGGATCACCCTGAGCGGAGAAAACGATATCAGCAGGAGAATAAAAAAGGAATGAACTAAGGAAAACGCATGATATGACAATATATGTAAACAACCTTCGTCTATAGTTCGTCCTCTTCATAAAATCCACCTTTTTCTTTTACATTTTAAAAGCTGCTTAGGCTTTTTTAGTTAATTATATCAACTGATTTAACAATAATTATCATAGTTAAGGTATTCTTTTTGACAATTTAGCAACAGGGTGGATTAATAAAACAAGGCAGTAATAAATACTATTACTACCTTGTCTCCTAACTTAAGTATAAAACCAATTCTGAGGTTAACGAATAGTGGGGCTATTTGTCAGCCTATTTTATCTAGTTGGTTTTCCTTGATAGTTCCCACCTGCTACAGGAGGAGTGTCAAGTTTATGGGTAGTTTGGTGACATGCCCAACATACTGTCATGTTAGTGTACTTCTTGATAGCCGAACCACCAGCACTCACATCTTTCATATACTCTTCGGCTTTTTCTTGAGTCCAGCCAGACTTCACATAGTCAGCAACTGTTTTTCCGGCTGTGTCTTTTAATAATGTAATGTCGGTACCGTGGGCGTAGTGACAACTTGCACAGTTACGTCCAGATTTATAGCTGTTAGTTGTGTGAGTATAATGACCATCAACACGCTGTGAACCGCTAGACTTTAAGTAATCCTCGTGACAAGTGGAACAGAAATTAGAATATACCCGTTGTGGAACATCAGGCAGGTCTTGATTTACAAAAACAGGACCTTTTGATTGATAAATTTTTAAACCATCAGGACCAGTACTTGCATTAAATTCTGCATAAGCAGGGTCTTCAATCAATTCCAGATCAATTGCTTTTGTTGAGTAGGTTTTGCCGTTAACAGTTGTTTTTAATAATCGGTCGTTCACAGATCCGTGCGGATTGTGACAGCTTGAGCATTGTAATTCTTCTTCATTCGCAGTTAATGAACCAGGAGCTGAATCAATAGCAACTGTACCAACATTGTGCATGGAAGAACTATTATGAGAGCTATTAAACACACCAGCACCAGAGTTTTTCTCTACGTTATAAAACCCTAATGTACCATCATGACATGTTAAGCATAAATCTGATTCAGTTTCTTCGAATTTTAATAAAGTTGCACTGTCACCATTGTGGGTACTGTGACAATTCCCACAAGAGTTAGTGTTGTTTTGGAAATTACCATGCGTTTTGTGTGTTGCTTCATTTCCATTGTTATCAATGGTTCCTACATGAATCCCGGGAAATGGGTTACTGTCTGTTGGAACAAATGGTTCCTCAGCAGAAGCCATAACAGCAAACAAGCTTAATAAAATAAGTGTGAATAATACTGTAAAGCCTACTTTAATCTTACTCATTACTAAAAACCTCCCTAGCTTTCTCTCTCTCTTTTTCTCTCTTTTTCTCTCTTTTTTTATCTTGTTTAAATGTTATTATTTTTGACTATTTGGTGACATATTGTAATAATATTGATAGGAAACAAGGTAGTAAACATTATTACTACCTTGTTCATCTCACTTTTTAAGAGCTAACAAATAGTAGGGCTATTTGTTGGCTTTTTATCTGATGTTTGCCTTCTCATTGAATGTCGGAATCATCTTATTGTATCTAGAGCTCCAT
>Ga0182744_1002847_pt1 | contig 13895 bp, 10 predicted proteins | sample eDN3rd30CKraftMG_FD_128525 | JGI IMG/M metagenome (GOLD analysis project Ga0182744, IMG submission 128525) | Enriched Miracle-Growth compost microbial communities from Emeryville, California, USA - eDNA 3rd pass 30_C Kraft MG (version 2) (version 2) ...
ATGTGGGACATGGCCCGCATATCCCCCTCGTCACGGGCCTTGCCGGCGTTGGTCCAGCCGGCATGCAGGCGGTCGGCGGAGGTGACGGCGAGCAGGCCGATGTCGCGCCGGTCTTCCGCCAGCAGGCCGACGGCTTCGATGGCTTCCGGCGCGACGACACCCGTATAGGCGATGACGACCTGGGCATTCGGTCCCGGGCTGCGCATCCAGTAGGCGCCTTCGATGATGTCGTGGACGCGTTCGGCGTCGAGGGTGCGGCTGGGCTGTTCCAGTGTGCGTGTCGACAGGCGCAGGTACAGCGCGCCGCCCTTGTCGTGTTGCATCCATGAGGGCCGCAGGACATCGCGCGCGCCGGTGTCGATGTCTTCCCATTGCAGGTAGTGAAAACCGAACCGCATGATGGCCGCGAGTTCGTCGACAAAGGCCGGCTCGTAGCTTGCCAGCCCATCCTGCGACAGGCCGATGAGCGGCGTCGAGATCGATTGATGGGCGCCGCCTTCGCCGGCCAGCGACACGCCGGACGGCGTCGCCACCAGCATGAAGCGGGCATCCTGATAGCAGGCATAGTTCAGCGCATCGAGGCCGCGCTGGATGAACGGATCATAGAGCGTGCCGATGGGCAGCAGCCGTTCGCCGAACAGGTGGTGCGACAGGCCGAGGCCCGACAGCATGAGGAACAGGTTCATCTCGGCGATGCCGAGTTCCATATGCTGGCCCTTGTCGGAAAAATGCCAGTTGAAGGTCGAGGGAATGCGCTCGGCGCGGAACAGGTCGTTTATTTCGTCTCTGGCAAAGAGACCACGCCGGTTGACCCACGGGCCGAGATTGGTCGAGACCGTCACGTCAGGCGATGTAGTGACGATGCGCGTCGCGATGGCGTCGTCTGACCGCGCGATCTCGTTCAGCACCAGGCCGAAACCTTGCTGCGTCGAGAGTTCCGCCTGCCTGGGCGCCGTCAGGACGTCCGGCACGGCGACGGGACTGGCCTTGCGGCGGCGCGCCCCATCGCGATTGAAGGGAATGGCGCTGAGAAACTTTTCCAGATCCTTGGCTTTGATCGGCAGGCCTTCGAACTTGTCCCATTCGTGGCCCGGGCGCACGCCGAGGCTTTGCTGAAAGCCTGTCAACTGTGCCGGCGTCAGCATGCCGGCATGATTGTCCTTATGGCCGGCGAGCGGCAGGCCGCAGCCCTTGATCGTATAAGCAATGAACACCGTCGGCCGGTCGTGGTCGATGCGCTCGAAAGCCTCGAGGACGGACTGCATGTCGTGGCCGCCGAGATTGGTCATCAGCCGCGCCAGTTCTTCGTCGGAACGGCGCTCGATCAGCCGCGTCACGTCGCCCTGATCGCCGATGTCGTCGAGCAGACGCTTGCGCCAGGCGGCAGCGCCTTGAAATGTCAGCGCGGAATAGAGCTGGTTCGGGGTGCGGTCGATCCAGTCTTGCAGCTTCTCGCCGCCGGGCTCGGTAAAAGCCGCGCGCTGCAGGGCGCCGTGTTTGAGCACCACAACGTCCCAGCCGAAGGCTTTGAAAATGTCCTCGAAGCGCGCGTACAGGCCTTCTCGGATCACTCCATCGAGGCTCTGGCGGTTGTAGTCGATCACCCACCAGGTGTTGCGGACATTGTGCTTCCAGCCTTCGAGCAGGCTCTCGAAAATATTGCCTTCGTCCATTTCCGCGTCGCCCATCACGGCGATCATGCGGCCTTTCGGACGATCAGGGTTCCAGCCATGGGCGTGGACATAGTCCTGCACCAGGCTGGCGAAAAGCGTCTGGCTGACGCCGAGGCCGACGGAGCCCGTCGAAAAATCGACGTCGTCGCTGTCCTTGGTGCGCGACGGATAAGACTGGGCGCCGCCAAAGGCACGGAAGTTTTCGAGCTTCTCGCGGGTCTGGTTGCCCATCAGATATTGCAGGGCGTGGAAGATGGGGCTGGCATGAGGTTTCACCGCCACCCGGTCCTGCGGCCGCAGCACGGCGGCGTAGAGCGCGGTGAGGATGGTCGCGACCGAGGCGGACGACGCCTGATGGCCTCCTACCTTAAGCCCGTCGTGATTGGGCCGGATGTGGTTGGCGTTATGGATCATCCAGGTCGACAGCCAGAGCGCCTTGCGCTCGATGGCGTCGAGAAACGGCGGCCGAGAATCACTCATGTTTCACCTCGCGACAGGTGTGGGAAATCTGAATGGTCCAGGCTGGAAATAATTGCCATAGTTAGCGTTGATTTAGTCTATTTTGGCATTTATGATCAGTTTGGATGAAAAATTTGTATAAAACAGCCAATCGGCACATTGATCAGATCGACAGGAAGATCCTCGCCAACCTGCAGCAGGATGGCCGCATGGCGGTGCAGGAACTGGCCGAAAAGGTTGGTCTGACGATCTCGCCCTGTCTGCGCAGGGTCCGCCTGCTGGAAGAGGCGGGGATCATCCGTGGCTATTCGGCGGTCGTCGACCAGGCGCGCATCGGACTGCCGATCAGCGTCTTCGTGCAGGTTAAACTGGAGCGGCAGCGCGAGGAAGAGTTGCAGCGCTTCGACAAGGCGCTCGGCCGCTTTCCCGAAGTCGTAGAGGCTTATCTGATGACAGGCGTCTGCGACTATCTGCTGCGGGTGGTCGTCGCCGACCTGCCGGCCTATGAGACGTTCCTGCGCGACAAGTTGACCCGCGTGGAAGGCGTGCGCTCGATCGAATCGAGCTTCGCCCTCAAGCAGGTGAAAAGCACGTTCGCTCTGCCGATGGAATGAGAGACCGGTCGCTACCTAAAATTGCCGGGTTGTGCGTTATTTGTAATCGAACCCCCGTGTGGCGTAACCGGATAGCCGGATGGATATGAAATCTCCAAGAGTGAGGGAAGACGGGCATTGGCTGCCGCCGATGACCAGCTTCGCGCAGAATTTCGAAGACGTCCTGCTGCGGCGGGCGCTGCAGGACATCGAGCACGGCTTTTATGTCGACATCGGCGCGAGCGACCCTACGGTTCATTCGGTGACCCGCTGGTTCTACAATTGCGGCTGGCGCGGCGTGAACGTCGAGCCGAATCCGGAAGCGTTTGCCCAACTCGTCGAACGGCGGCCGCGAGACATCAATCTCGATTGCGCGATCGGCATGCCGAGAGACGATGGCCGTCTATGGATTTCCAACGGCGTGGGTCTTTCCAGGCTCCAAGGTCCGGACGATGGGCCTGCGCTTCCGGAAGGCTATTCATTTGTCGACAGCGTCGCCGTTAAAATGCTCAGTCTCGACCAATTGCTCGAGACGTATTGCAAGGAACAGGTCGTCGATTTTCTCAAGGTCGATGTCGAGGGAGCCGAGACCGAAATCATCGTGCATGCGGCATTCACGACCTACAGGCCGCGGATCATCGTGGTCGAGGCGACGAAGGTGAATTGTCAGGAACCGGCGTGGGACGGCTGGGAGCCGTTGCTGCTCCAACGCGGATATCTGTTCGCCTATTTCGATGGATTGAACCGCTATTATCTCAGGGACGAAGACGGCTGGCGGAAAGATTATTTCCAACTGCCGCCGTGCGTCTTCGATAACTTCGTTTTCGACCAGTCCGAGCATTTCAAGCGTGTGGTGGAGATGCAGCGCGCGATAGCAGAACTGACCGCGCAGCTCGATGCGGCGCGGGTCCAACTGGCGAGCGTCGAGACGGCCAGGGATGAAATGGTTCGCCTGGCGGAAGATCGTCTCGATCTCATAACAGCGCAGAACGAATTGATGACCGAACAGCACAGACAATTGATGAAGGCGCATGGCGAACTCGCCCGCCCCTTGCATCGCCTCATTTCGGCTGTGCTCCCCGCCAAATAGATGCGACCGATTTTGCCTGCGCTAGAGCATTTTCGGTTCTGATAGAATCAGAACCGAAGCTCTAGTTTTTGTTTCGACGCGTTTTCTTCACGCGAACCGGTACCACTTCGCTCGAAAACGCTCTGGTTCATGAGCATTTGACGGGTTGGATATTGTCTGGCTGGCGGCGCCAGTAGGCGAGCAGGGTGGCGAGGGTTTCATCAATTGAAAATTGCGGCCGCCAGCCAGTGAGAGCTGTAAGCTTTTGCGCGTAGCCCACCGTGACTGGGATTTCGGATGGGCGCATGCGTTGCGGGTCGATGCGGATTTCGAAATCCCTGGTAGCCAGCGTCTTCAACTTCTGCAGAAGCTGCTCGATGGGAATGGCCAGGCCCGAGGCAATGTTGAGGGTTTCTCGGCGCGCAAGCTTATCGGCATTGCTGACGATCGCGATATAGGCGGCCACGACGTCGCGCACATCGAGAAAATCGCGCTGGGCGCTGAGGTTGCCGACGTGGAGGACGGGTTCCTGTTCGCCTCGTTCGATGGCTGCAATCTGCGCGGCAAATGATGGCAGGACAAAGCGGCGATCCTGTCCCGGGCCAGTATGGTTGAACGGCCGCACGACGATCAATCGCGCAGTCGAAGGCAAGACATCCGCAAGCATCAGTTCGGCGGCGAACTTGGACCGCGCATAGACATTCTGCGGCCGGCAGACTGTGGTCTCGTCGGCCGGCCCTTCGTTAAAGCTGGTGCCATAGGTCTCAGCGGTGCTGACCTGGATGAATGTCACGTCAGGCGCGTATCGGGCACAGGCCGAGGCAAGCCCGAAGGTTCCGATCAGGTTGATCCGCCAGGTTTCCTCTTCGGCGTTCAGTGACAATGCCACGGAGGATTGGGCGGCGAGATGCAGGATGAGGTCGGGCTTGATGCTTTCGACAACCGCGGCGATCGCTTTCGGGTCGGCCAGGTTTGCCTCTATCGCCGCCCAGCCCGGCTGGCAGAAGGGCTCTCCATGGCGGGTCAGGACATGCAGCGCGGCCTCCGGCAGCAATTGCCGCAGGGCCGGGGTCAGCCATGACCCGACGAATCCGGATCCGCCGGTCAGCAGGACCTTGCGGAATGGAATTGAGGAGGAACGTGTGTCTGACATCTACGCCGGACGCCCGGCTGTGCCGGCGTGACGGGCAACGTCAGCGTCCACCATTTCATGGATCAACTGTTCCAGGGTCCGCTCGGGAACCCAGCCAAGTTTCTCCTTGGCTTTCGCCGGGTTGCCCAGCAGGACATCAACTTCGGCCGGACGATAGAAGGCCGGGTCGATGACGACGAATTCTTCCATGTCCAGGCCGACGCGGTCGAAAGCGATCCGGCACATGTCGCGCACCGTCGTTGTCCGGCCGGTGGCAACGACATAATCGTCGGGCTTGTCCTGCTGCAGCATCATCCACATGGCGCGAACATAATCGTGCGCATGGCCCCAATCGCGCTTTGCATCGATATTGCCCAGGCGCAATTCGCTCGCCAGGCCCAGTTTGATGCGTGCAACAGCATCGGAAACCTTGCGGGTGACGAACTCGATCCCGCGCAGCGGACTTTCATGATTGAAGAGAATTCCGGAAGAGGCATGGAAGCCAAAGCTTTCGCGATAGTTGACCGTGATCCAGTGTCCGTACAGTTTGGCCACCGCGTAAGGCGATCGCGGGTAGAAGGGAGTCGTCTCCGACTGCATCGGCTCCTGGATGAGGCCGTACATTTCCGATGAGGAGGCCTGGTAAAACCGCGCATCCGGCTTCACGCTGCGCATGGCTTCAAGCACCGTGGCGACGGCGACGGCAGTAATGTTGCCGGTCAGGATGGGCTGCTGCCAGGAAGAGGCGACGAAGGATTGTGCTGCCAGATTGTAGATTTCATCCGGCTGCACCTGCTGCATGATCCTGACAATGCTCGACAGATCGGCGAGATCGCCGTCAAGAAGCGTTACCTTGTCTGCGACGCCGAGCCAACGGAGCCGATGGTCTTCCACGCCGCGGTGGGACGACCTGCGAATGACGCCGAAAACCTCGTAGCCTTTTTCGAGCAGAAACTGCGAAAGATAAGCGCCGTCTTGTCCAGTGATCCCGGTAATAAGCGCGCGTTTAGACATAAGCTGCAAACCTTCAAAGGCTGGGGAAAGACTTGGGGCATCTCGGCGAAATAATAAGCCTCGTTAAATACGATCCGGACAGGGTTGTGACAAGCTGGCCGCGCGAAGCCAATTCTTCGCAGTTGTCATAGACTTGTCGCCTTTCTGAGGATCGTCGCGCTCATCCGGTCGCCGCCGTTATGGAAATCTGCGCGGCAGCAGGCGACAGGTTCGACAGCGTCCGTGTGAGACGGGCACCGTGGAGCAGAAGCTCGCCCTCGATAGCGCCTTTCAGCAAATGCATGCGGATTTCCAGCGGTCTGTGGGGGGTGGAAGTTTCGAACGCTATATCAAAGGCATAAACACCCTTGCGCGGAAACCGCATGGACACGGCGCTCAGCACGGCCTGGCCATTGTAAATGTCGGCGTAGGCGATGGTATCCATTCGGCAATCGGTGACCTCGATCTGCACTTCTGCATTCCATGCCCCAGGTGGCACATGCAGATAGGGGCCAAAGAAAACGATTCTCGCAGGGCCGGTCAGGATGACTGACCCATCCAAAGGACGGTCCGGGACGTCGCCATACTGAAAGAACGGGCGTGGCCAATAGACTTCGTCGAATGCCCGGCCTTCGGCGATCGCCGAATATTGCTGCGCCAGATTTTCGACCAGCTTGCGGTCGCTGCCTATGAGCGCCGAAAGAGCGGTTTCGACAGGCCGCCATTCGGGAAACTCGGCGGCGATGAAGTCGCGAAGCGTCGCGCTTCTTCCGGCACCGTGGCCGAGACGGTCTAGAATTGCGTCAAACTGCTCGGGCGTGATTTGAATGTTATAGAAATCAACAAGTTCTGAGACGATCTCGGCAAGGGAAGCGTCGTATTTCGAGGCCGTGATGGTCAACAGATTGCGGGTTTGCAGGAGCGGCTCCACGGCCGTGAAGGTCAGCGTGCTCATGCGTACGGAGGCGACGAAATCCTTCCCCAGGTTGATCATCTGAAAGCCGACCACGCTGGGGAAATCGTCCATGCAAACGACGATGGCGGCGCCGGTGTCGACCAGGAGCTTGGTCAGGCTGGGTTGCGGGCAATCGGAATAGAGGACGACAGCCTGACGCGCCGATGCCGGGATCGCACTCCAGGCTTCCCGCAATTGCTCGATTGCCGCGGCGTGGACGGATGCGGTCTCTCCTAGTGTATTCTTGGCTATTACCTCGACGATTCTGGCAAACGAGATGGAAAGCGTCGATTGCGTACCGAATATGCTGAGCAACATCGCTGAAATTTCCAGTTCAGATAGCCAAGAGCGATGCGAACCAGCGGGCTAATCCGAATCCGGTTCGATATAACTAGGTAATCGCGTCGAAAGAAGGGACGTCCAGCTTCATAACAGCCAGGCCAGTACACGGAATTTTGCCAAAATTGGCATTAAAGGTAAAGAAATTCACCTGTGCAATTATGGTTCGGAGCCATCATTGCCGGGCGCAGCGTATGCGAGTTCGTGGGTGCCGATCAGGAATGGCCAGACTAGTCGTTCGTATGCCTTTTGAAGGAAAGTCGTCTTTATGGCCGTGAATTTGACCGACATCACCGCGAGCTTCTCGCGGAATGGTGCTTTGCTTGCGCCGGGCGTCGTCGACAAGGTCTTACTGAAGTCTCAGCTACGGGCGCGGCTGGTCCGCAGGCTTTTGATTTCGTTTATCATATTCCCGGTTCTATTTGCCATTCTATACTACGGTATCTTTGCCGCAGACCGATATGTATCCGAGGCAAATATTATCGTGCGCAGCATTTCCAGCCGCCGCATGACCGGCCTGGAGATGATTTTCCAGACGTTCGGCATTTCGCGCGCCGTCGATGACGCGAACGCGGTGCAGAATTTCATGCTCTCGCGCGACGCGGTCCGGGCGCTCGAGACGCGGCTGCCGTTGCGGAAGATCTTTTCCGACTCCCATGCCGATATTTTTTCGCGCTTCCCACGGTTCTGGCTGCCGAAGAACGACAGTTTCGAACGGTTGTATGAGTATTACCTCGACCGTGTGACCGTTGTGCAGGACCAGTCGAAAGGCATTACGACGGTTCGCGTGGTCGCCTTTCAGCCGGAGGACGCCAAAAACATCGCCGAGGCCCTGCTGCAGCTCTCGGAGGAAATGGTCAACCGGATGAACGTGCGGGCGCAGAAGGACACGGTCGCATCGGCGCAAACCAGCGTCGATGCAGCCGTCCAGGACCTGATCGCGGCGCAACGGAATCTGGCGCAATACCGCAATCGGGAATTGATCATCGATCCGTCGAAGAATTCGGCGTCGGTTCTGGAGACGATCACGTCGCTGGCGACGGAGAATGCGCAGGTGCTGGCGCAAATCCAGGAAATGAAGAAATTGACCCCGAACAATCCGGGGATTGCGGCCCGAATTGTCCGCGCCGATTCTCTGAAAGCAAGAATCGATGCCGAGCGCGACAAGCTTGCCGGTGGCGATTCCGCCCTCGCAACCAAGATCGAGACTTACGAAAGGCTCGCGCTTCTCAGGGACATCGCCGAAAAGGGGCTGACGAGCGCAAGCGCATCGCTGGAAACCGCGCGCCAGGAAGCGCGGCGCCAGCAGATTTATGTCGAGAAGATCGTCGCTCCCAATCTGCCCGATCAATCCACCGAGCCGGAGCGGCTACGCATGATCGCGACCTATCTCGTCGTCTGCACGATGCTGTCGGCGGTCTTGTGGCTGCTCACGGCGGGCGCACAGGAGCACACGAACTGATGGGCGCGCGATCGTTTTCCTTTTTCGATACCCGTTCGCGCAGATCCAGCCTGGGGGTCGGGGTTCGTGTGCAGGCGCGCGTGGTCGCGGCGCTGATGATCCGCGATGCGATGGGGCGCTACGGCCACGAGAACCTCGGCTTCTTCTGGGTTATCGGCGAACCGCTTTTGCTGACGTGCGGCGTGATGGCGCTGTGGAGCATTACCCACCAGAGCCACAATTCGGCCGTGGGCGTCGTGCCGTTCGCGCTGACGGGCTATTCGATGCTGACGATGTGGCGCCTCATTGTCTTCAAATCGATGCATGGCATGCGCCGCAGCGCGAACCTCATCTTCCATACCAATATCAAGTTCTTCGATATTCTGCTCGCCCGTTCGCTGCTGGAGACCATCGGCATCCTGGCGGCGTTTCTGATCGCCTATCTGCCGCTCTGGCTGCTGGGCTTCATGCCGTCGATGAACGATCCCCTGGCCTTGTTCGGCGGCTGGCTGCTGACAGCCTGGTTCGCCTTCGGCTTTGGACTCATTATCGCCGCCGCGACCGAACTCAGCGATGCGCTGGAACGGTTCATCCATCCGGTCATGTATCTGACATTGCCGATTACCGGCACGTTCTACATGGTTGACTGGATGCCGGCCAAAATCCGCGACATCCTTTTGTATTCGCCCTTGGTGCATGGCAGCGAGATGTTTCGCAGCGGCGTGTTTCCGCCGGATGTGGTGACGATGTACGACCCCTGGTACATGGTCGCCTGGTGCGTGGCCCTGACAGGTATCGGTGTGCCGCTCGTATTATATGCTCAGCGCCATGTGCAGTTGGTCTGATGTGCGGAGCTAACTGTCCCTTGCAGGTTTTGAAATGACCGAAGTCGCTCAAGACGAACCGATAGTCGTAAGGCAGGTCGAATTGAGGCCGCTGCATGTGCGCGGCCACCTCCTCCCCTATGAAGATGACGCGCCGGAGCCGGAAGCAAAACCGTTCCTGCGCGAACATATGCTGTTCATCGTGACCGTGATCATTCCGGTCTTTTTCTCGGCGATCTACCTGTTTTTCATTGCATCGGATCGTTACGTTTCGGAGGCACGTTTTATCGTCCGCTCTTCGTCGTCAACGCCGATGGATGGTATCGCCTCGCTTGTGTCCTCGCAGGGCCTGTCGCGCGCCAATGACGAAACATTCGCGGTCAACGAATATATAACCTCGAGAGATGCTGCCGATTTGCTGCTGGCCAAAAACAATCTGGCGCAGATCATGACGCGGCCTGAAGCCGATATTTTCAATCGGTTCCCGAATTTCTTCACGCGGGACTCCAAGGAAAAGCTCTACCAGCACTTTAAGGATATGGTCTACGTCGACATTGAAGGCGCGACCGGCATCAGCACCTTGCAGGTGACCGCCTTCCGTCCCGAGGACGCGAAGGCGCTGACGGCGGCGCTTCTCAAATATGCCGAAGACCTGATCAATCGGCTGAACGAACGGTCCTATCGGGATGCGCTGAAATATGCCGGCGTCATCGTCGATCAGACCAAATCCGATTTCCTGGCGATCGAGGCCAAGCTTTCGAAATGGCGTAACGAGACCGGCACCGTGGATCCTGGCAAGGAATCAATTGCGGGGCTGGAATCGATCGGCAAAATGACGGTCGAGCTGTCCAAGCTCGAAGGCTCGATTGCCGAGACGATCGCGATGACGCCGAGCAATCCGAATCTTCCGGCGCTGAAGGAAAAAGCCATTTCGTATCGGCGTGAAATCGACAAGCTCAAACGGCTCATTGTCGGCGACGAAAACTCCATGTCGAGCAAATTGCAGGTCTACGAGCAATTCATGCTGGAACGCGAGATCGCCGGGCGTGCGCTTGCGGCCGCGGAGCTTAATCGTCTCAAGGCGCGGCAGGAAGCGGATCGCCAGCATCTCTATCTGCAAACGATCGTCGAGCCGAACCTGCCGGATCAATACACGTATCCACGACGCTTCCTCTATCTTCTCGGCATGATCGGCTTGTGCAGCATCATCTACCTCATCGCCAGATCGCTTTCAGAGATTGCAATGGAGCATTCAGCTTGAGCAGGCTTGCCACCGTAAGGAACAGGTTTCTTCCTGCGGCCGCGCGTGGCGGCGCCAGGCTCTATGAGTGGGCGGAAGGTGAATTCGCGGCCGCAAGACATGCCCTGCAGGCGCCGAAAGCGACGGCGGTCAAGAAAGACCATTCGATCCGGCTGACGAATATCGTCAAGGAATATCACACGCCGATCGGCCGGCGCCGCGTGCTCGACAATATTTCGTTCGAGGTGAAGCCCGGCGAAAAAGTGGCTGTGCTCGGGCGCAACGGCGCCGGCAAATCCACCCTCGTGAAAATCATCGGTGGTGTCGAGCCGCCGACATCGGGCGAGCTCCACAAGGGCCTCTATATGTCGTGGCCGCTGGCTTTCTCGGGCGGTCTGGAAGGGCAGATGACGGGTATCGACAATATCCGCTTCATCGCCCGCATTTACAATCGCCCGGTCGAGGATGTGGTCGCTTATGTCGACGACTTTGCCGAACTGGGCCGTCAACTCTTCATACCGGTCAAGAATTATTCTTCGGGCATGAACATGCGCCTGGCCTTCGGCCTGACGCTGGCGATCGACTTCGAATGTTTTCTGATCGATGAAGTTCTGTCGGTCGGCGACCAGCGCTTTCATCAGAAGTGCTATGATGAGCTGTTCGTGAAGCGGGCCAATTGTGCGATGATCCTGGTCAGTCACGATACCAATATTCTCAAGAAATTCTGTGATCGCGCCATCATTCTCAAAGGGGGGCGTGGGCGGACATTCGACGATATCGATTTCGCGTTGAGCATTTATCATTCGCTCTGAGAAACGGTGGCCGGAGGTTTTCTGCAGCCCTCTGCAGGGACGATATCCGGAACGACTGTGGGGTTTTTGAATGTTGGATTTATATGGCGTCTGGCGGCATGTGTTGCTTCGCGCCGGCATCGGTACGGGAAAGGATTTTTTGGCGGAAGCGGAGACATATCGATGTGCCGGCCGATATGATCGGGCGGCCCAGGCCCTTGCTCTGCATTTGACTCTCAGGCCCGGAGATTCCGCTGCCTGGTTGCAGTTGGGGCTCGTGCAGCAGGCCGCTAACGCCAGTGTCGATGCGGAAGCAAGCTTGCGGAAGTCGATTCAGATCGCACCAGCCGTGACGGCGTCGCGTATTGCTTTGGCTCGGTTGCTTCATGATTCCGGGCGGCCATTCTGCGCTCTGGCTCAATATCGTCAGGCACTTTTGTCCGATTCGAACTTTGTGCTGGATGCGGAAGATGTCGAGCGGGCGGGACCACGCTTTCTCGACAAGCTCCAGAACGGCGCGAAATACGACGGCAGGATTTATTGCGATATCTCGGATCTTCTCGCTTATCTGCGTGAAAATGTGCGAGCGACCGGCATTCAGCGCGTTGAGCTTTGCGTTATAGCAGACTGGTTCAGGTCCTTTCGCCATGACGACATGATATTCGTTTTCTGTCGGGACGGGCAAAGCCAGATCTATCGCATTGACGACGAGCTATTGGCTGCACTCATTGACGCGACCAGCCGCGCCAATGCCAGTGTCGAAGCCTACAGGCTTCTCCTCACCGTCATTGAGCGCGAATCGACGCCCATCAGTCTCGAGAAAGGTGATGTCTTTTTCATCCTGGGAGCATTCTGGATTGGAATCGATTACGTTCAGACCTTGATCGATCTGAAGAGTCGGGGAATTTTCGTCGGCGTCTATATCTACGATCTCATTCCGGTGACCCACTCGCAATTCGTTCCCACAACTGCCCTGCAACTCGTGCTCGGCCGGTTCGCCGATATATTGATGGGTGCGGATTTCATCTGCACCATTTCCGATTTCGTCGCCCGGGAAGTTCGGGAGGTTCTGGATCGCCAATTCGGCAAGTCGATTCCGGTTTCATCGGTGTTGTTGGCGCATGATCCACCGGCAAGCGGCGACGGCAAGATCGAGCCGGAATTTATCGATCAATTGCCGCCGGAGTTCGTTCTCTGTGTTTGCACGCTTGAGGCGCGCAAAAACCATACGCTGCTGCTGGACGTCTGGACGCAACTTTACGCCCGGCACGGCGAACGGACTCCGGTTCTCGTCCTTGTCGGGAAGTGGGGGTGGGGGATCGAGGCCTTTCGTCAGAAGATCGAGGAGATGAATTTTCTGTCCGGCAAGATCGTCGTTCTGGGCAACCTGTCCGACGCGAAGGTGGACTATCTTTATCGTCACTGCCTGTTCACGGTGTTTCCGAGCTTCGTGGAGGGATGGGGCTTGCCGGTCGGTGAAAGCCTGGCCTGCGGTAAGCCGTGCATTGCGTCCAATGCCAGTTCGCTTCCGGAGGTCGGCGGCTCGCTGGTGCGCTATATCGATCCGCATGATTGTGCTGCTGCTGCAAAGATCATCGAAAAGCCGTTGATGGATCGAGCCGATCTCGCCGCATGGACTGCGCAGATCGTGCGCGAGTTCCGGCCGCGAACCTGGAACGATGTGACCGATGTCCTGCTCGACACGGTGAAGAGCTCCGCCGTCGCCGGCCGCAACAGCGAGAGATCGCTCGATGTGCTATTTGCGCCTGCTAGGGTCTATCAATTCGGCTCCGCGCCGGTTCAGGTGGGGGCGGGCGTTGCGGCCACGCTGAGTGGCTGGGAGCAAAGGCAAAACAGATTTGCCCTGCGCTCGGGATGGCATGGTGCGGAAGACTGGGGATGCTGGTCATCGCGTCCGGTCGCAAATGTTGAATTCAAAACAGAGTTGCCGGCAGGGACCGAGATTTCCGTTCTGGCAATGGTGCGGCCCTCCCCGCCGTCGAAAACGGGAACCGTCGTTCTGCGGGACGTTGCAGGCGAATGCGCGACGACCGCCAAGATCAGTGCCGCAAAGCCCGCGTGGATCGCCTTGAAAACGCAAGTCGGCGCTGAAGGAAAGATCGAGCTGCAGATCCAGCGCGTCGACACCAGCTATCGACAGGCAGAGCCCAGACGCGCGCTCTTTGTGGGTCTATCGGCTGTCGTCTACACGGCGATCGAGCAATTGCCGGCATTGCGCAATCAGATCGAAGCGACGAGCCTGGAGGCGATTGGTTGATCGCCGGCCATCTGCCTCACTGGCTACCTGCCTTGCCGGCCATTTGCCTTGCTGACGGTTGAGGCCAGATGAGTGGTCCGGTCGCAGACATCCCGGTCATGCACAGGC
>Ga0182744_1002850_pt1 | contig 13885 bp, 14 predicted proteins | sample eDN3rd30CKraftMG_FD_128525 | JGI IMG/M metagenome (GOLD analysis project Ga0182744, IMG submission 128525) | Enriched Miracle-Growth compost microbial communities from Emeryville, California, USA - eDNA 3rd pass 30_C Kraft MG (version 2) (version 2) ...
CGACATGTTCCCTAAGTGTTTAGCAAACAATCCTAATGCATAATCATCATAAGCATACTCAAGTGTCCGACTCACTTGTTCGTTTTTATGGAATGCGTCCGGAACCCCATCCTCCAATGGAATATATCCATATTGCAGGTATGAAGTCAGCGCTCGCCGGCCCTTTCCTTCCAGGTAATCAGCACGGTTGGCTACCACAAAAGCATTTTTCCGCATCAGCTGATAAGCTCGCTGGGGCTTAGCGATACTGATCCCTTTAAGATAAGCCGAACTAATGGCTACAGTTGCATGATCGCCAATCATAGCTGCTGTATAATTGTTCCAGCACGGGAAAATCGGCAACCATCCCCCCTGTTCACCTTTAATCAGCAACGAAGTAATCATATGATTTACGCGTTGCTGATCTAAAATCTCCAGTAATGGGAGCTGAGCACGATAGATATCCCACATAGAAAAATCGTCGTAGTAATCAGAATTTTTTATCGTATCGCTTAGCTGGTTAGCTGCAAAACGAGGATAGCATCCATCTACATCATTAAACAACCGGGGGTGCTGCATGGCATGGTACAGTGCCGTATAAAAAATTTGCTTTCGCGCGATATCGGTTGTCTGGATCTGGACCTTTCCCAATGCCCTTTCCCAAGCTTGCTCCGTTTGTTGCTTCATGGCATCAAAGTTCCAAGCAGGTATTTCTCGTTGCAAATTCTTCATGGCTCCATCAGCACCTGTAAATGAGGTTCCCATTTTTACCTGAAGCCGCTCTCCTGCTTGCAGAAAAAAGCCCAAATAAACACCTGTTGTGTGGTTACCCTTTGTTTGCATTTGTGCAGATACCGTATGTTTATTATATACACCCATGCTACCAGCTTTTCGCTGGCTCTGTAAATACAAGTGACCATCAAACCCGGCATAATTGCCCTGCCCTTGGTAAATTCGGTGGACCGGGTTTTTACCCCAGACTTCAGTTGCTGATTGAAGCGTTAAAACACCTTGCTGCTCATCGCTGTTGGCCTGAACCAATAGATAGATACTATCTGACTTGAGCGCGGTAATGCGCATCATGCCACATCGGGCCGTACCCGTCATTTCTACCTGAAGGCCAAAACGATCTAACATAACCCGATAATAGGCCGGCGAACTCTGTTCTTTATCGTGCGTAAACGAGCTCTTCGGATTGGCCAACGCAGACGAAAGCGAACCACTTACAGGCATAACTGTAAAACTTCCATAATCTTGCGTACAAGAACCACTCAACCAGTGACTGGCACGAAACCCATTTATAATCGAATCACTATAATAATAAGGGGCTAGACATTTTCGTTCCGTTTGCTGTGTTTGCGGCGTCCATTGCGTCATGGCAAAGGGAGGTGCTACCGCCGGAATGGTATTAGCAAATTGTTCTGAGCGCGCTTCGCTATGCTTCGTGGCCGCAGGGGTTGTACTAGCGGCCGTCCCACTCATGGGCTGTACATAGGGCAACCATTTGCCTTGCTGCGCCTGAAGATATTGAAAAAACACCAATAAAAGTCCCAATAACCAACCGCTGTGTTTCATGCTGTATTGCTACTTAATCAATGGGTTCTTTTCTTTAGCAAACAGGGCATATACTTTTTTATCTACCCAAGCAGGTACGAGCTTATTCATCAACACAGCCAACTTCCCCTGCCGCGTCATAATCAATGTTCGTTTCCGATGCACAATTCCCCTCACAATACGTTTTGCCACTTCTTCTGCTGTCATCATTTTTTCTTCTTCCATACTCGTTTCACCAAACTGTTCACCCTGATGGTTCAATGCGGTATTGCGGATATTTGATGCTGTAAACCCCGGACAGGCGACCATGATGTGTAAACCTGTTTTCAGGTTTTCTACTCGCAGGGATTCCATAAACCCGTTCATAGCAAATTTGGATGCCGAATAGCCTGTACGGCCAGGCAGCCCACGATAACCAGCAATGGATGAAACCCCAACGATAGAGCCTTTACTTGCTAATAATGCAGGTAACGCATATTTGGTGCAATAAACCGTACCCCAAAAATTAATGTCCATCAAATTTTTCAGTACGGATAAATCTAGATCACGAAATAATGCCCGCATGCTGATGCCCGCATTATTAATTAAGATATCGATGCTTTTAAACGTAAGTAATGCTTGATTGACTAGCTGCTTGCAATCTTCTTCAATAGACACATCACATTGTACAGCTACTACTCTAACCTGATGTGCCGCCTCCAATTCTTCAGCGATTTGACATAGAGTAATGTATTTACGCGCTCCTAATACTAGATTTACACCTTGTTGTGCCAGTTCTTTAGCTAAAGCCAAGCCTATACCCGAAGAGGCTCCGGTAATGATGGCAGTTTTATTCCTCATATGTTCAAATTAAATATTTAAGATGTGGGTATGATGTAGGTCAGGTACCTTGCACCATCGGATATCATTGTCTAATGGATTATGCGATACTGCGTTCATAAGGTACCCGGGTAGCGATAGACCGACCCAAAGTTACTTCATCTACATATTCCAGCTCCCCGCCAAAAGCAATACCCCGTGCGATGGTGCTGATTTGTACATTAAAATCCCGCAATTTTTTATAGAGATAAAAAATAGTGGTGTCCCCTTCCATCGTTGCACTTAAAGCCAAAATAACCTCATGCACATCGTTGTTTTTTAAACGCTCCACGAGCTTCTCAATATTTAGATCGGAGGGCCCTACCCCGTCCATGGGTGAAATTAGACCACCCAGCACATGATATACCCCATTAAATTGATTGGTGTTTTCAATGGCCATCACATCGCGTGTATCTTCTACCACGCAAATCAAGCCCTTATCCCTTTTAGGTGCACTGCAGATTTCGCAAATGGCATGATCTGAAATGTTATTGCAGGTATTGCAATAGCAAATATCGGTTTTCAAGCGCACCAATGCATCACTGAAACGCATCACATCGTCTGCAGGTTGATTCAAGAGATGCAAGACCAATCGCAAAGCCGTTTTCTGCCCAACACCCGGTAAGCGGCTAAATTCATTGACAGCATTTTCCAGCAGTTTAGAAGAAAAGTTCATAACACAAAGGTAAACGAAAACTTAAATAAATTGCGGTTACACCAACTTATAATAGCTAAAAAGGTTAAAAAAATCACTACTTTAGCACTGCACAGATTTTTAGACATTAAAACAAGACGCAATCACAACGATCCATATGATAACAAGTGAAGATAAGATAAGGAAAGCATTTGAGAATAAAACTTGGCAAGAGATTAAAGTAAAGGATTCGTGGCAGATTTTTAAAATCATGGCCGAGTTTGTAGAAGGATTTGAAAAATTAGCGAAAATTGGACCATGTGTTTCCATTTTTGGTTCTGCACGTACTTCACGCGAACATGCTGATTATAAAATAGCCGAAGATTGTGCCCGGTTGCTAACCGAAAGAGGCTATGGTGTGATATCGGGTGGCGGGCCGGGTATTATGGAAGCAGCCAACAAAGGCGCTTATGAAGCAGGTGGAAAATCGGTTGGACTGAATATTGAATTACCTTTTGAACAGTTTCACAATAAATACATCGATCGCGATAAGTTAATGGAATTTAATTATTTCTTTGTGCGTAAAGTGATGTTTATGAAGTATTCTCAAGGGTATATCGTACTACCCGGAGGGTTTGGAACCATGGACGAATTGTTTGAAGCTATTACCTTAATCCAAACGGGTAAAATTGCCCGTTTTCCTATTGTATTGGTAGGCAAATCGTATTATGGTGGGTTGTTTGATTGGGTGAAAGACCGAATGTTAAGTGAAGGAAAAATCAGTGAAGAAGATCTCAATCTCTATCGCTTGGTAGACACTGCTGAAGAAGCAGCTGGACATATCTTTAAATTTTACGATAAATATTTACTCAAACCAAACTTCTAGTTATCGAACAATTTTATCTAAGTTTGCATTTATAAAGACGTTCACCTCAACAATATATTCATGTTAAACCTTTTATTAAGCATCCGTTGGAACATTAAACCAGAGATTTTTCATATCGGGGGATTTGGTCTACGCTATTACACACTCTGTTTCATGTTGGCTTTCTTTTTAAGTTATGTCATCATGCTGAGCATTTTTAAAAAAGAAGGAAAATCGCAAGAACTGCTTGATAAGTTGACCATCTATGTATTTGTTGGAACCGTTTTGGGCGCCCGTTTAGGGCACTGCCTTTTTTATGAATTCGATTATTACCGGCATCATCTTCTGGAGATGATATTACCCATTAGAAACATCAATGGTCATATTACCTTTACCGGCTATCAAGGGCTGGCCAGTCATGGCGGTGCGCTTGGAATTATCCTCTCTACCCTATTATTCTGTAAAAAGAACAAGATTAATTTTTGGTGGATTGCCGACCGATTGGTTATTGTAGCGGCACTATCAGGAGCCTTCATACGAACAGGAAACTTTTTTAATTCGGAGATCATTGGCATCCCAAGCCAATTACCTTGGGCTGTTGTGTTCGCGCAGGTAGACGAAGTTGCCCGGCATCCGGCCCAACTCTATGAAGCTATAGGTTATCTATTGATATTCTTATTTTTGTATAGGCAATATAAAAAAGGCAAACATGCCAAACCCGCTGCACTATTTGGGTATTTCATGGTTTTGGTATTTGGACTTCGTTTCTTTATGGAGTTTGTAAAAGAAAATCAAGAAGCATTCGAAAATACAATGGCATTAAATATGGGCCAATTGTTGAGCTTACCATTTATTGCTTTGGGATTTTATTTGATTTTGAAAAAAACGGATCAGGTATCCATAAATAAAAAAGGCAGCCATTAAAATGTAATTGCGATGACTGAGGAGCAAGCCAAAACATTTGAACATATATTACGTACACATAAACTGAAAGTAACCCAACCCAGATTAACGGTTCTGGCGAAGATATTCAGTAAGGATACAGCTACATCACAACCTGATCTAGAAAAATCGGTGGGCGATAGCATTGACCGGGTTACACTATACCGGGTTTTGAATGTATTTGAAGAAAAAGGAATTATTCATAAGATTTTTGATTTACACGGCACTGCTACATATGCACGCTGTTCTACGCAATGCACCACGCATCAACACCACGATGAACATGTTCATTTTACGTGTGCTGTGTGCAATAGTGTATATTGTTTACAGGAAATTAAGCTTCCTGAGATCACCATTCCCTCGGGTTTCACCATTGATCAGGTAGCTGTAAATGCCATCGGAGTTTGCAATAACTGCAAAAAGTTAAGTTGACCATGTAAACGATCCGATTGTTAGACTGTTCTGCCATATGTACCATCTTATAGCAGTGGCACCATAAACACTGTTCATTAATAAACTACACTATGTCTACAAAAAAAGCCAACGCAGTTAAACAAGTACTTACCCAATTAATTGCCGATGTCTTCGAAAAATCTGGCAATAAAGCACTCAATTATAAACAGATATCGGCTAAGTTAAATATCGCCGATCCCTCATCTAAACAAACCATCTTAACGGTACTCCAAGAAGAATCAAAGTTGAAGTCCGGTATATTCAAGGAAATAGAAAAGGGTAAATTTGCGCTAAGAGAACTAAAAACCTTCATCATCGGAAAAGTAGACATGACAGCCGATGGCTCTGCTTTTATTGTAACCGATGATGAATTTGAGGAAGATATATACATTGCACCCCGTAAGCTGCGTAACGCACTTCATGGCGATACTGTTAAAGTATATGCCTATGAAAAAAGTCGTGGTAGAAAGAAAGAAGGTGAAGTTGTTGAAATTATCGAGCGATTTAGAAGCGATTTTACAGGCGTACTTACCGTATCACAACGCTTTGCTTTCTTAATAGCCGATGACCGCAAAATGCTCCATGATATCTTTGTACCCTTACAAGACTTAAATGGTGCGAAAGATCAAGATAAAGTGGTAGTCACTATTACCGATTGGCCGCAGGGAAGCAAAAACCCGGTAGGAAAGGTAAAATATGTGCTGGGTAAACAGGGCGAGAACAATACCGAAATGAGTGCTATTTTGGCAGACTATGGTTTTCCATTAGCATTTTCATCTACCGTTGAAGAGGAAGCCAACCATATCTCTGATGCGATTACAATAGATGAAATAAACAAACGCAGGGATTTTAGGGATATATTGACCTTCACCATCGACCCCATTGATGCCAAAGATTTTGACGATGCGATTTCTTTTAGAAAATTAACAGATGATACTTATGAGATTGGCATCCACATTGCCGATGTAACCCATTACGTCCAACCTGATACGGCATTGGATAAAGAGGCTTATGAACGGGGCACATCGGTTTACCTCGTTGATCGTGTCATCCCCATGCTACCAGAAAGGCTCTCGAACAACTTATGTTCGTTACGCCCCAACGAAGACAAGTGCTGCTTCTCGGCTGTGTTTATACTAGATCAACAAGCACATGTACGTGAACAATGGTTTGGAAAAACCATTATCCACTCGAATAGACGCTTTACTTATGAAGAAGCACAGGAAATCATTGAAGCTAAAACAGGCGAATACAGTGAAGAACTATTAACGCTTAATCGCCTGGCTTATATCTTACGCGATCGTAAATTTAAACAGGGAGCGATCAACTTCGAATCGACCGAAGTAAAATTCAAACTCGATGAAAACGGTAAGCCGCTCGGTGTTTATACCAAAGAACGTAAAGATGCACACAAACTCATTGAAGATTTTATGCTGCTAGCCAACAGACGTGTTGCAGAGTTTATAGGCAAACAAGGTCGAGGGAAAAAACAGTTGCCTTTTGTTTATCGTAGTCATGATGCCCCTAACGAAGAAAGTTTGACCTCATTTGCGCAATTTGCCGCTCGCTTTGGTTATAAAATCAGCACCAAGTCTGACAAAGAAATAGCTAAATCATTGAACGCATTGATGCATGATGTAGAAGGAACAAAAGAGCAGAATGTATTGACGACGCTGGCTATCCGCTCCATGGCTAAGGCCATTTATACCACAAAAAAACATAGTCATTATGGCTTAGCATTTGATTACTACACCCATTTCACTTCGCCCATCAGGCGTTATCCCGACATGATGGTGCACCGACTACTGGAACACTATTTGGCTGGTGGGAACCCAGTGAATGAAGAAGCTTATGAAAAAATGTGTGTACATGCTTCTCAAATGGAAAAAAAAGCAGCTGATGCCGAACGGACATCTATTAAATACAAACAGGCAGAATATTTACAAGATCAAATTGGGCAAATATTTACAGGTATTATATCAGGCGTCACCGAATGGGGCATGTATGTAGAGATAGAAGAAAATAAATGCGAGGGTATGGTGCGTTTGCGCGATATTACAGACGATTTTTACGCACTGGATGAAAAGAACTATGCTATTATTGGACAACGAAAGAAAAAACGCTACCAGCTAGGCGATGAAGTTCGAATCAAGGTAAAGACCGTGAACTTGGCCAAACGCCAAATTGATTTTACATTAATCGTCTAAAGACAATCACATTCGGATAATTTTCTATCTTCGTGGCATGTATTCTATTGTTGAGTTGCAAAAGGTAATTGCAGAGGAACTGACTAAACGAAATTTTTCTGGTACACCTACTACCCTATATGAGCCTATTCAGTATTTTTTGAGTATTGGAGGTAAACGCTTAAGACCAGTACTTACTTTATTAGCGGCCGATTTGTTTGGTGCCTCCATAGGTGATAGCATACCTGCTGCTTTAGCCGTAGAAGTATTTCATAACTTCACACTTTTACATGACGATATCATGGACGAAGCGCCGTTGCGAAGGGGGAAGGAAACGGTTCATACGAAATGGAATACCAATACAGCGATATTAGCGGGCGATGCCATGCTCATCCAGGCTTACCAATTGCTTTCAGAAAGCAAGCCTACACAATTGCCTGCCATCCTAAAAACTTTCAACCAAATGGCACAAGAAGTTTGCGAGGGGCAACAACTGGATATGGATTTTGAAAGTATAACAGCAGTAAGCGAAGAAGCTTATATTGAAATGATCCGGCAAAAAACGTCTGTTTTACTGGGTGCGGCCTTAGAAATCGGAGCGATTATAGGTGGAGCCACTCCTACCGACCGAGCATCCATTTATAGTTTTGGAGTCAATATGGGCATTGCTTTTCAGCTACAGGACGACATTTTAGACGTATATGGCGATCCGTTAAAATTTGGCAAGCAAGTAGGTGGCGATATCATCGAAAACAAAAAGACCTATCTCTTAATTCATGCGTTGCGTCTAGCCGAATCGCAAGCTGCACAAGATCTTTCCAACTGGCTTCAAGCAACATCATTTGATGCCGTAGAAAAGGTGCGTGCTGTTAAGGATATTTATGATTCGCTTGCTATTAGACCACTAGCGGAAGGAGTGAAAAGGAGTTTTGCAGAAAAAGCTTATAAGGCATTAGATGCGATTGACGTAGCTGCTGATCGCAAGCAAATACTCAAGCAATTTGCTCAAGATTTATTGGTTAGAGAATATTAAAAGCGAGGATTTAAACCCTGTATACGAAAGGCAAAAGGGTTTCAGTGAGGCAATAAACCATCTTTGTTAAAAATAATCAACAAGAAATGAACAAGTTATCCATGAGTGTTGAAAAAAGACAAATTTAAATTTGTTAAAACGAATGGAGTTTGTACTTTTGTGCCGGAAAGTTGGCAGAGTGGTCGAATGCGGCGGTCTTGAAAACCGTTGTCTGTAACAGGACCGGGGGTTCGAATCCCTCACTTTCCGCACCCATCAAGATATTTAATATCAGAACCCTATAAATAGTGCTATTTATAGGGTTTTTGCTTTTATAGGCCTTCCTAACTATTTCCTTATTCCAGTTTCAAACGAGACCCCAGCGAGACCCCTAAAATTTGGTCTTGTAGGGTCTCGCTAAAATGAACCGGTCAAAGTTGGTTCAACCTAGTCGTCACGTGAACATCTTGACAACTAGCCGGGTAAGGAATAAATTGAATAAATAAATAAAGTACCACCACTATGAATACCACTATCACCCTACACATCTATGCAAGGGCGGCAAAAGCCAATGCAGCAGGCCTTCATCCCCTTTATGTACGCATAACGATCGATGGGAAAAGAACAGAATTCTCCAGCAAGAAATTCATCAATCCAAAGCATTGGGATCAAAAGATGATGAAAATGAAGGGCAACACCGAAGAAGCCCGTTCAATCAACAGCTACCTCGAAAAGCTAAAAGCCAAGATCACACAAACGCAGATTGTTTTAGAATACCAGGAAATCGCGCTTACACTGGAGAGTTTTATGAATGTATTTATCGGCAAAAGTGCCGAACGGGAAAGAACCCTGATTCCCGTATTCGAAGAGCACAACAAACGCCTCTTTTCCCTCGTAGGCATAGAATATGCCCAAGGCACTTATGACCGTTATCAAACCTCTCTGCAACATACTAAGGAGTTCATTCAGTATCAATATGGAGTCAACGATATCGCATTAAGTAAAATAGACCACCGATTTATAACCGATTACGATTTTTATCTCCGTACCAAAAGAGCATGCGGAAACAATACCACGGTTAGGTACATCAAAAATTTCAAGAAAATCATCCTGATTTGCATAGCAAACGGTTGGATACAAAAAGATCCCTTTCTTAACTATAAAACCAAAATACAAGAAGTAGAACGCGACATTCTTTCACAAGAAGAACTGCAGCGACTTATGGCCAAAGAAATTAATGTGGAGCGCTTGGCCATAGTACGTGATATTTTCGTGTTTTCCTGTTTTACCGGTCTGGCCTATATCGATGTTAAGCAACTCACACCGGCCAATTTAACTAAAGGGATTGATGGACAAATGTGGATCAGTACGCACCGGCAAAAAACCGATACACTTTCGAAAATTCCCCTGCTCGACACAGCCAGACTCATTATTGAAAAATACCGGAATCATCCCAAATCTGGAAATGAAGGTATGCTGCTTCCCATCTTGACCAACCAGAAGATGAATGTATATCTTAAAGAAATTGCCGCCATCTGTCATATAAATAAGGAACTCACCTTTCACTGCGCCCGGCACACCTTCGCTACATCTGTAACGCTGTCCAACGGCGTACCCATCGAAAGCGTTTCCAAAATGCTCGGCCACAAAAGCATCAAGACTACGCAGCATTACGCCAAGATCACCGACCGTAAAGTCGCAAACGATATGGAAAATCTGAAGAAAATTCTAAATCACACAGGAAAGTTACCTGGTACCGACAAAAAATTGGGATAAAATCCGCTTTAATGCAAAATGTATCATTAAAATGGTGCTCTTAAATTTTAAACAAACACTGATCACCTTTTAGACCGATACTTTATGCATGAAACACTTTTAGCCATAAACGAAGAAATACGAGATTATGCTAAAAAAACAGAAGAGCGTTACAAAAATGATTATTCAAAAATGTCGGAACTGTCCATCCAGTACATTTCCGAACGATTACAATGGGCCAAACAAAGATTCGAGCAAAACATAAACATTACATCGGATGAAGAAATTTTCTACTTTAAACATATCAAATCTCACCTACTGGCATTGATCCAATACTATGCGCTCGTGCAGCAAATGGAGTTGAAGAAACCTCCTTTACAGAAAAAGAAGCTAAAAAAGTATTACCTAAAGGCATTGTATAAGGTAAAAAAGAAATTGAGAAAGCGCCGGTTTTTCTACAACTATTACAAAGCCAACCTGAATCAGCTGGACGATCAATTATTTAGAAGAATCGACCATGATCTGTTTTTTCACGCAGGTTCTTATATCCTGGATATCGACAAAAGAAACAGCACTCCCACTTTGCACATCTTTGCCCAGGTGGAGGCCTATGAAATGCTCCGGCATTACCTCAAAAAGAAGATCAAGAGCTTTAGCAAAGCAAAAGAGGAAAAACAACTAGACAAAATTAGCCACCCGCTGCAATGGACCACCTCGAAGACCGATCTGATCGAACTCATCTATGCACTCCACGCTGCAGGCACTTTTAATAATGGAAAAGCGGATATTAAAGAAATCGCCGAATACTTCCAGCAGGTTTTTGATGTTGAGCTGGGCCAGTACAACCGGGTATTCTATGATATCCGTGCCCGCAAAACCAGTAAAACGAAACTGTTGGACAACTTAAAAGACGCGTTGCTTAGACGAATTAAAGAAACTGATAACGAGTTATTTATATAAAAATTTCTCACAACTTGTTAACAAGTTGTGAGAAATCATAGTATTTAATAGGCAATTTTACTGCTCACCAAATAATATAATCTTATGGCAGTAGAAATCATTACCAGAGAAGACCTCATGTCCTTTAAACATGAACTATTGAATGATCTAAAAGACTTTCTATCCACCACAAAAGTAAACCAGCAGAAAAAATGGTTAAAAACAAGGGAAGTTATTAAAATGCTTCAGATTTCACCGGGAACCTTGCAGAATTATCGGATTAACGGCACCGTTGGTTATACCAAATTCGGGAATACGATCTACTATTCGCTTCAGGAAATTGAACAGTTGCTCGAAAAGGGTCGCAACAGCCAATAATCTAAACCCTATAGCTCTTTACCTTTAATCAGCTTAACATGAATTATATTAAACAATTGACGTATTTTTTTAATAAGGCCGCAGCAGATCCAGATTTCACATCGACACATTTAAGTCTGTTCATCGCTTTGTTTCAACTTTGGAACCAAGCGCGTTTCGCCAAAACTATACAGATTATTAGAGATGATGCCATGCGTCTGGGTAAGATCAATTCCAAGGCGACCTACCACAAAACGATGGCTTATCTGCATAAACAAGCGTATATCGATTACCGGCCATCTTATAATCCATTTAAAGGGAGTACGATATCCTTCTTTCCGGAAAATCCTATTCAAGCCTCACTACCAAGTGAACCCGTTCAAATCCTGACCACAAGACCACCAAACGAGCCATATATAGATAGTAATACTATCTCTAATCATGTTAATAGTAAATATTTATTGATAGATAGGGAAAAAAATGATAAACAAAAAAGTGTGGCTTCAAGAAATGAACCGGTTTCCCTGCCCAAAATATCAGAGAACTCTCCGCAAGAAGAAAAAAGTATCCCGCCATTTCCCCGTGAAGTAGAAAGCTTTTTTCTCACCGAAAAATCGACGGAACAAGAAGCACAGCGTTTCATCAATCACTACACGGCCAATGGCTGGCTGGTCGGTGGGAAAAGTCCGATGAAGGACTGGAAGGCTTCGGCCAAGAACTGGATTTCAAACAGTATCAATTTTAATAGCAACACAAATTATGGAAAACCTAACCGCGCCCAACAACTTAATGCCAATACCCGAAAGAATTATTTCGAGCCGCTATGATTACCAGAAAGTCTTTCAGTTTATGGAGATCAAAGGAAAGGAGCTTTACGGCCGGAAATTCCAATTGTGTGTAGACGATAAACCCGTACTGCTAAAATTGGCTGCTTATTTCCTGCGGGACAAAGAATTATGCCGCGATCAACAGATTGACCTGGACAAAGGTATTATGCTGAACGGACCGATTGGTTGTGGTAAAACATCCTTGATGCATGTTTTTCGATTTCTGAACAATGGTCAACAACACCGGTACCTTATGAAAAGTGCTAGAGATGTCACGTTTGAATTTATTCAGGAAGGATACGAAATCATTCACCGGTATAGCCGTGGTAGACTTTATACCAGCGAGTATCGTAATTATTGCTTTGATGATCTAGGGACGGAGAATAACATTAAGTATTTTGGTAACGAATGCAATGTAATGGCGGAAATTCTATTGTCGCGCTATGACTTGTTTGTTTCTAAACGATTAGTGACACATATCACTACAAATCTTTCTGCAACGGAGTTGGAGGAAGCATACGGTAACCGGCTGCGCTCACGTCTTCGAGAAATGGTAAACCTGATTGGTTTTGATAAAGAAGTGAAGGATAAGAGGAAGTAAAGCTTCGTTGGTGATTTGCTAATTACTCTTAAAAGACGTCAAAAAATCCATTGAGTCTATTTAAATAGTCCTAAAAGTTGAAGGAATGGGTAATTAATTTAAAGAATAATGCTTATGTTTGTTATGCGAACAAATACTAAGAAATAACAAGATGAAAACTTTAATGTTTAACAATATGCCTGGCAGAGAGCAGGTGCAAGTCCTGCACATTTCAATATTTCTTGGATGTTCGCAGCACTGTCGGGCTACTTATTTAAAATCTTCAAGAAATTATGCGAACATCCAAGAAGAAAGTAAGCAAACAACCGGAGGTTAGAAGCTTAAAAATCCAACCATTCATCAGATTTAACCAATTCAGTCAGACAACAGTTCCTGTTATCAGACTAAGCGGGAATTGGCTCGAAAAATTAGGTTTTAGTCCCGATCAACGAGTTAAGGTCACGACGATGAATAAATTACTTATTATTAGTTTGGATGAGGATTAAGATTGTCGTTAATACCTCTGGGAATTAAGGCAGTACAAACTCAATCACGATGTAATTCAAATTAACGTTCATTAAAAAGGCGTGTTCAGCAAAACTGAACACGCCTTTTTAATGAACAAGTTGTCTATACAGACAAGACTACCGACCTAACGCTTTTCTACGCTCTATCTCAGCCTGCAGACTCGAAAACCATTCCTGATACACCTTTGGTTCATAGATCATCTGCTCTTTATTGTCCTTATTCACCTGTCCCCAGTAACCATTGCGGCTGGACTCAGCTCCTTCATACATGGTAATCTTTACCTCAGTTAAATTATCGTTAACTCCCTCTATATAGAACATCGCTTTAGAGGTATTGGCGTCTTTTGCAGTGCCTAGCCAAAACCGTTGAGAAGCAGCATTTTTATTTTCAATACGCTTACTGGCATTGATAAGCCC
>Ga0182744_1002851_pt1 | contig 13884 bp, 14 predicted proteins | sample eDN3rd30CKraftMG_FD_128525 | JGI IMG/M metagenome (GOLD analysis project Ga0182744, IMG submission 128525) | Enriched Miracle-Growth compost microbial communities from Emeryville, California, USA - eDNA 3rd pass 30_C Kraft MG (version 2) (version 2) ...
GGTATTTACGTTCCTTTTTGTTCTAATTCACGAATTTGGTCATGTTTTGGCAATGAGAGCATTTAAGCTTCCAACTAAACTAGAGATTGGACACCGTTTATTTTTTGTTGTACTCCTAACAGATATGTCATCTGTTTGGAAACTAGCTCCAAAAGATAGAAATGTACTCTTTTTAGCAGGTCTATGTTTTGATACCGTTCTCCTCTTTATTTCTCTTGTTTTTCAACTTATCCTTCCGGGCGGCCACTGGTTACTCGATGGTTTAATGAACCTTGCTGTTTTTGATATTGTATTGAGGCTGTTGTTTCAATGCTGCATCTATATGAAAACAGATCTATATTTTGTTCTTGAAAATGTAACTGGCTGTTACAATCTGATGGAAAATGCTAAGCAAACCATAAGGCGAAAATTTTCGTTTTTAAACTCAAATACATCGGAGGAAGTTGTCTTTTCCGGTGAAAAAAGGCCTGTTTTCTTATATTCGCTCTTTTATTTTCTAGGGGTTATCTTAACGGTGGTGCTTTATTTAATGTATTATATCCCAGAAATTATCTATGCAGCTAAGAAACTCCTCCCAGGATTTGTACAGCCGCCGACAAGCTTGCTTTTCTGGGATGCCCTAGTCTTTTCATTACAGGTCAGTATTTTTATTGCCTTGCTTCTATATTCCTGGCGGAAAAAGTACCTGCTTAAAAAGATGTGACAAAGATTTGTCTAAATTTAAATTTCTAAGGGTTTTTTCCCCGATAGATGGGGGAGTTCCCCTATATTAGAGACACTAACGATTTTCTTACAATAAGAGTAAGAAAACTCGTTAGTGTTATTTTTTTAGGAGGAGCTAAAAATGCAGACAAAAACGCCAATAAATAAAAAAACCCATCACTCCATCAATAATGCATTTGCATCAAAGTTTGCTAAATCTATGTTTTTAACTGTTTCTGCGATTGTTATTCTTTCATTTATCGCAACAAGAATGTTCACACACGTTGATTTAAATCTATATGGATATATGGTGGGTACTATTGTATTTATCGGTGGATTTTTCTACCGCTTTATTGCCTGGGGAGAAAGACCTCCAACCAAAATCTTTATTAAGAAAGGTCTAAAGCTTTTAAAAAGAAAAAGCACACCTAAAACAGCCGTCAATCATTTAGCTATTTATGATTTTATTAAAAATCGTGGGCTATACCGCTGGATACAGCATATTTTAATCGGATGGGGCTGTGTACTTGCTTGTTTAGTAACCTTTCCACTAGTTTTTGGCTGGATGTACTTCACGATGGATGATATGGGACAATACACAATCGTGCTAATGGGGATGGATTTAATGACCGTAAAAGCCGATGGGATCATTGCCTGGTTCTCTTATAACGCCTTAAATATTTCTGCGGTTATGGTTATTTCAGGTGTTTGTATGGCCCTTTACCGCCGTTTGAAAAACATGCAGGCAAGAGCAGAGCAAAAGTTTATTTACGATTTCTTGCCGCTTTACTTATTGATCTTTATTTCTGTGACTGGCCTTTTATTAACGATTCAAAACGTATGGCTTCATGGCTGGATGCAGCCGCAAATGTCATTAATCCATCAATTTTCTGTTATCATAACGCTCATTTATTTGCCTTTCGGGAAACTTGCTCATATTCCTTTCCGCCCAGTAAGTGTTTTTGCGAGGAACTATCGTGAGCACTACGCTGAACAAGAAGAGAAAAAATGTAAAGTTTGCGGTGACCACTTTGTATCGGTTGAGCAATCAAATGACGTCATTCAAGTATTGGGAGTAAATGCGATTGAATTTAATATGGAAGATGGCTTTAATCTTGCTGAATTATGCCTCCCTTGCCGCAGAAAATATCGTATTTCAAGATTCTCAGGATTCGCTACGCACCAGGTTAAAGTTAAGGAGGCAAACCAGAATGCAAAGGGATAAGTTTTTTAAAGAAATTGAAAATGTTATTCATCCAAATGAAACTCTCGTGAAAACGCACTGCAGTTATTGCGGAATGCAATGCGGGATGAATTTACGTGTAAATACAAAAACAAATAAAATTATCGGCGTTGAGCCTCGTTATGATTGGCCGGTAACCGTCGGAAAAATGTGCCCAAAAGGCGTCACAGCGTATCAGCAGACCAATCATGATGATCGTATTCTAAAACCTTTGATCCGTGATGATGCCTCTCTAAAAGGAACGAAGGAAGGATTTCGTGAAGCAACATGGGATGAAGCGTACAGTTTAATTGCTAAAAAGTTTGGAGAGCTGCAAAACAAATACGGTAAAGATACTTTATCTGTATTCAGCGGTGTTTCCATGACCAATGAAAAATGTTATTTAACAGGAAAGTTTGCAAGGGTAGCCTTGCAAACACGATATATCGATTATAATGGCCGTTTCTGTATGTCGAGTGCTGCCGGTGGTTTCTTACGCTCATTTGGTGTTGACCGCGGTTCAACCTTGCCATGGACAGATCTTCATGAAACGGATTGTTTGTTCATTGCCGGAAGTAATACTGCTGAATGTCATCCAACCTCCATGTTTAGAGTATGGGCGGTACAGGAAAGAGGAGGCTATTTAATTGTGGCTGACCCTCGCGAAACACCAATTGCAAGAAGGGCCGACGTTCACTTGGATTTAAGGCCGGGGACAGACCTTGCTCTTGCCAATGGAATCTTAAATCTATTAATTCAAAACGGGCATGCCGATGAGGAATTCGTTAACAACCATACAAACGGATTTGAAGAAACAAAAGTATTAGTGAAAGAATTCACTCCAGAATATACAAGTGAGATTACAGGAATAGCTCCAGAAAAAATTATCCGCGCAGCAGAGATTTATGGTAAAGCACCAAATGCTGTGGTAATGTTCGCCCGTGGTATCGAGCAGCAGCATAAAGGGGTAGACAATGTTTCTGCCTATACGAATATGGCGTTAGTAACAGGTAAAATTGGACGTCCAAAATCAGGTGTTGCGACATTTACTGGTCAAGGTAATGGGCAGGGCGGCCGTGAGCATGGACAAAAGTCAGATTTACTACCAGGCTATCGTAAAATCACAAATCCAAAGCATGTTGAAGAGGTTTGCCAGGTTTGGGGGATTACTCCTGAAGAAATGCCGCAGCCAGGTGTTTCCGCCTACGAAATGTTCGAATTAATGGAGCAAAAAACCATTCGTGCTATGTATCTTCTTTGTTCAAACCCTGCTGTATCAGCACCGAATTTGAACTTCGTTCGTAAAGCAATGAAAGGCTTAGACTTCATGGTTTGTGCAGACTTCTATCTATCAGAATCAGCAGAATTTGCTGATGTTATTCTTCCAACAGTAACTTGGTCAGAAGACGAAGGGACCGTTACGAACCTAGAGGGTAGGATTATTAAAATCAATAAAGCGCAAGAACCATTAGGTGAATCAAAACCAGACTGGCAGATTCAAGCAGAGCTTGCTGAATATCTAGGAAGAGGAAAGTACTTCTCTCATCTGAAAACAGCAAGTGATGTTGCCGATGAGTTCCGTTTAGCTTCAAAAGGCGGATATGCTGATTACTACGGTGCTACATGGGATAAAATCGACAAGCAAGACGGCGTGTTCTGGCCATGTAAAGATGAAAATGATAAAGGAACACCACATATGTTTTTAGATAAGAAGTTCTATCATCCAGATGGAAAGGCGAAAATATGTGCATTGCCATACCGTCCGCCAGCAGAAGAGCCATGTGAGGTATACCCGCTTCGTTTAACAACTGGACGCGTGGTATATCATTATTTATCAGGTAACCAAACTCGCAGAATTCAGTTCCTGCGTGATATGTGTCCTGAACCTTATGTGGAAGTGCATCCTGAGACTGCATCAAAATACAATATTGAACATGAAGAATACGTTCGCCTGTTTACGAGAAGGGGCGAAGCAGAATACAAAGTGAAAATCACTGAAGCAATCCGTAAAGATACAGTATTTGTGCCTTACCATTTCGGTCACGAGAAATCTATTAATCTCTTAACGATTGCTGCTCTTGATCCAATGTCAAGAATGCCAGAATTTAAAGCATGCGCGGCACAAATCGAAAAACTAGAATTAAAGAAGGTGCAGTAAATGAAAAAGAGGTTATATCTTGAACTTGAAAACTGTATTGGGTGTCGCTCTTGTTTGGCTGCCTGTACACAGTGCGGCGGTCATGAGGAGCGTAACCGTAACTATGTATATGATGTTAACCCGCTTGTAAGCCGACAAACGATGCCTCTTATGTGCCTTCACTGTGTGAATCCAGCATGTGCAAGAAGCTGTCCGGCGCAGGCAATCCAAATTCATGAAACAGGAGCCGTTTTATCGGCTCTTGTAGAAAAATGTATCGGCTGTCAAAACTGTACTATTGCCTGCCCGTACGGTATTCCTAAATTTGATACAGAGCAGAATCTAATGTATAAATGCGATCTTTGTATTGACCGTACGAAAGACGGCATCCCGCCAATGTGTGCAAGTGTATGTCCGTCCAATACATTGCAATGGTTAACCGATGAGGAAATTGAAGCAAAACAAAAGCAATTTAATTTGGATAATGGTAAATGGGTTACTAGTATGCCTTACTTAGAAGGCGAAACCAATGTTAGAGTGAATCTCCCTGGAATCCTGCAGGGTGTCACGAAATTGTTTTAGGAGGGATTAACTCATGACAGATAAAAATAATAAAATCCCATTCAATGAAGATAACTATACACATAATATCAACCGCAATAATGAAAGAAAACTTGACCGCCGAGGGTTTATGAAAACGTTGGTCGGAGCCGCCGGAGTATTCGCAGTATCATCTCTTCCATGGGGAGTCTTGGCAGCGAAAGAGCTGAACGGATTAGGTGATAAAAAGTACCCTAAGCAAAAAATTACCGATGTAAAGTCCATACCAGTAGGCGATGCCGTAGATTTTCATTTTCCTGGTGAGCATGACAGTGCGATCCTTATCAGGCTTTCCGAAGAAAAGTATGTGGCCTATCAAAATGCCTGTACACATCTTCGCTGCCCAGTATTTTGGAAAAAGGAAGAGAAGGAAATGCTTTGCCCCTGTCATCACGGAAAATTTGATGTTGAAACAGGAGCACCTACAGCCGGACCTCCAAGGCGCCCGCTCCCTGAAATTTATGTGAAAGTAGAAAACGGTTCTGTTTACGCCGTTGGGGTGAAACGTTATGAAGCGTAGTTACGTAAGTGTTGCACTACTTCTAGCGGTATTATTTATGAATATTATTGCAACTCAATATATGGTTCACCAGTATTTTTATGAAAATTATTCAAACACAATTGTCGCAGGTGTTATCAATTTAATCCTGTTCCCTTTCTCATTCCTTATCTATAAAAAAGGTGTGAATATCAATGAATAGTGAAACGTATTTAGATTTTTGTTTTATACGAAAACAAACGGGTGAATTCTCATCAGATATTGATGGATTATTGAAAAGCTTGTTTGGGAAAAAGCGTTTGAATTGGTTTCTTGAGGAAAAGACAGTAGATGGTGCAGAGATGGTCATTGCTGAAGTAAAAGGCATGAGTGATTGGGGCTCTGAAGAGGAAACAATATTATTCATTGAGGAGCATGCAGACTCAAGATTTTGGGAGTATCTGCAAGGTTACAAGATGTTCATCTACCCAGTGAAGAAAGGATGTAACAGCTGTGGCACCCATTAACATGGATGAATTGCAAAGATACGTTGGGGAAACAATGGAAATATCTATTGAAGATAAGCAGGGTGGAGATCAGGCTCCGAAAATTAAAAAAACAATTAGAAAAATCAAACTCTGTCCGGATCATACGCATATTCGTTTTTATTTTGATTCCATGTATTTTCTAGCAGTTCCTCTTATCAGTAACATAAGTCATTCAGAGGTCAGTTTTTTCGCCTCTGACCTCGAAAGCGGATTAACCTATACATTTCAAAGAGTTTGATTATAGAAAAAAGGTAACGGGGGTTAGGTATGGAGCAGTCTGTCTCAAAGGAGCAAGTTCGTTCTTATATTATTCAATCACAAGAGGAAGAGATTAAACGTATTTCGATAGAGCTGCATGAAGGTGTTGGACAAAATTTATTTAGTATTCTTACTGGATTACAATTTGTTGAAACTGGATTAAGCCAGCACCATCTAAAAAACTATTTACATGATATGACTCAGTTGATTGAAAAGACGATACAAGAGATTCGATTGCTATCAGTGGAGCTTCATCCCCCCGCCTTAACTACACTTGGGTTACTGCCGGCAATAAAGAGCTATATAAAACTATATACCTCGACATTTGGAGTTCTTGTTGATTTAGAATCAATTGGGGAAGAGAAACCAATTCAAGAGCAAAAAAGTGTTGCGGTTTTTCGTGTTTGCCAGGAAGCACTAACAAATATCGCTAAACATGCAGATACATCCAATGTGAAAGTGTGTTTTGTGTGGAATGATGAATCCTTAAAGATTACGATTGTTGATTTTGGCGGTGGATTTGTAACAGATGAAATAGAGAATAACTCTATTTCATTAGGAATAGCAGCCATGAAGGAAAGAATGCTTCTAACTGGCGGGCATTGTGTAATATCCTCTAAAATAGGAGAAGGTACATCTGTTGAAATATCTCTTCCTTTATAGGAAGGGAAGGAGAGTTAAAATTGATTAAAATCCTATTAGTTGATGATCATGCCGTTGTAAGGATGGGTCTTACAATGCTGTTAAATTCTAATCCTGAAATGCAAGTAATTGGTGAAGCTTCAGAAGGCAATGAGGGCATAAAAAAAGCAATGAAGCTTAAACCAGATGTTGTTGTCATGGATTTAAGCATGCCTCATGGCAAAGACGGATTATCTGCAACATCTGAATTAAAAAAATTAATGCCAAATGTAAATATCCTAATCCTGACCATGCACGATGATGAGGAATACCTTTTTAGAGCTATTCAAGCCGGGGCGTCAGGATGTATTCTAAAAAGTGCGCCGCATGATGAGCTTATGGCAGCCATTGAGTCTGTCTCGTTGGGAAATGCTTATCTGCATCCAGCTGCCACTAAAAGATTAATGGAAGAATACCTAGGGAGTATTAAAGATAGCCAGGATACCTACCATTTATTATCTGATCGAGAGAAGGAAGTTCTCACGCTTGTGGCTAAAGGCTATGCAAATAAAGAAATTGCCGAGCAACTGGTTATCAGTGTAAAAACGGTAGAAACCCATAAAGGTAACTTAATGGAAAAACTACAAATGAAGACAAGACCAGAATTGGTAGAATATGCGGTTAAAAAGGGCTTGCTAGGTTATGGAATATAAGGAGAATACGTGAGCATGACAGAAATAAGAGAAAATCATGGTGTTACTGCAGTTTGTGATCAGCTGCTTGAGGAAACGAGTTGCGATTTCGTTGCCCTTGCTATTCAAAATGAAGTAGGCCCAGATGTACGATGGCACTACGCATCAGGAAACCTGAATGATAAATACAAAAGAATAACCGTCCGTTTTGGAAAAGGAATCGCTGGTAAAATTATTTCAAGCGGCAGTCCAATGATGTTGAGTGATTTTCCGAATGATATCTATGGAAAGATAACGGACCATCCCATTATGCTTGCTGAAAAACTGGTTTCCTGCTATGCAGTTCCATTATTTTTTAATACCTCCCCAAAAGGTGTATTACTCGTTGGAAAAAGGGTCTCATACTCATTTCCTGAACATGAGCAGGAAAAGGTAAAAGAGTCAGCAAAGACACTTGAGCAGATCTTAAGAAGTCACATCTTAGGCGGAGGGGCTTAAGTCATGGATATAGATCGTCAGCAAACTCTAAAAGAACTTACCAGTCTTGAGCTGGAATTGAAAAAGTCGATTCAAGAATTAATGGATATTAAATTTGCTCTCGATGAATCTTCCATTGTGGCGATAACAGATTCTAGAGGAACTATTACATATGTAAATGAACAATTTATTCAAATTTCAAAGTATACATCAGAGGAGCTTATTGGGCAAGACCATCGGATATTGAATTCTGGATACCATTCTGAAGAATTCTTTAAGGAAATGTGGAGAACGATTGGGACCGGAAAGGTATGGAAGGGTGAAATCAGGAATCGAGCCAAGGATGGAAGCTACTATTGGGTAGATACTACCATCGTCCCATTCTTAAATGATAAGGGGAAACCTTATCAATATTTGGCTATTCGTCATGAGATCACAGAGCGAAAAAGAGTAGAACAAGAACTCCAGAAGATGATGACAAGTATTATTGACGTTCAGGAAGAAGAACGCAAGCGCTTATCCCGTAATTTGCACGATGGTATAGGACAAAATCTATATAGTCATCTAATAACAATCAATCGTTTACTGTCCGAATTAGACCATCCTCTGCTCCATCAAATGCAAAAGGAAGCAACTCAGTTGATTGAAGAGATAAGGGATATATCATGGGAGCTGCGGCCATCTGTATTAGATGATCTCGGACTTGTTCCTGCGATTCGTTCTTTTCTATCACGTTTTTCTGAAAACTATGGTATTGATGTTTATTTTGAATGTGTGCTAAATCACCGTTTAGATATAAGTATTGAGTTGACGATATACCGTATCATTCAGGAGGCACTGACAAATATCCGCAAGTATGCGGAAGTATCCGAGGCAGCTGTGACAATTAGGGAAATAGATCAGATTATTAGAGTGATGATTGAGGATAAAGGGAAGGGATTTGATGTGAATACCCAGTCCCGTGGCGTAGGTCTGTTCAGTATGGATGAAAGAACTCGTGCTGTAGGTGGTGAACTGACTATCAATTCGTCATCAGGTAAAGGAACAAGGATTATTCTAGAAGTCCCCTCTAACCAAAAATCATAAAAAATAGAACCAGGTGTTTGCCTGGTTCTATTTTTATTTTGCGATGTTATAACTGAATGCTGGGACTACACGAACCAACAAGGAACAAACAGCCTATATCCTAAATGAACTTTTTAAGGATACAATTCGATTGAAGACAAGTTTATCAACGGTGGTATGCTTCGGATCCACATTGAAATATCCATGTCTAAAGAATTGGAATTTATCATGAGGTCTGCTCTCTCTCATGTTAGGCTCTACAAAGCCTTGTAAAACCACCAGTGATTCGGGATTAACGTTGTCAAGGAAGGTTTTTCCTTCATCTTCGTCATTTTCGTCCTCTGTTTTATCGAGAAGCAGTGGTTCATATAATCGAAATTCAGCTGGAACCGAGTTGGTTGCTTCTACCCAGTGAATGGTTCCTTTTACCTTCCGTCCTGTAAAGCCAGTACCACTCTTGGTAAGCGGGTCATAAGTACAGCGAAGCTCAATCACTTCTCCGTTTACATCCTTGATAACTTCTTCACACTTAATAAAGTAGGCATGTTTCAGGCGAACTTCATTACCAGGGAAGAGGCGGAAATATTTAGCTGGAGGATTTTCCATGAAATCGTCTTTTTCAATATAAATTTCACGAGAAAACGGAATTTTCCTTGTGCCCATTTCAGGAACCTCTGGGTTTATCTCAGCATCAAGCAGTTCGATTTGTCCTTCAGGATAATTCGTAATTACTACTTTTAATGGATTTAGAATTCCCATTGTCCGAGGAGCCTTCAACTTTAAGTCTTCTCTAACAAAGTGTTCAAGCATTTGGGAATCAACGGCACCAGAACCTTTCGAAATCCCTGTCTCACGGACAAAATTACGAATAGACTCTGGAGTAAATCCTTTACGTCTCATTCCAGAAATGGTTGGCATCCGTGGATCATCCCAACCATCCACAAAACCTTCATCAACCAGCTGCTTCAGTTTGCGCTTGCTCATTACTGTATTGGTCACGTTTAAGCGGCCAAATTCAATTTGCTGCGGTTGACTATCCATTTCACATTGTTCCACTACCCAGTTATAAAGTGGACGCTGGTCTTCAAACTCGATTGTACAAATCGAGTGGGTGACGTCTTCAATCGCATCCTCCAAAGGATGTGCAAAAGCGTACATCGGATAAATACACCATTTATCGCCAGTGTTATGGTGCGTTGCATGAGCGATTCGGTAAATGACAGGATCACGTAAATTGATATTAGGAGACTTCATATCAATTTTTGCACGAAGAACCTTTTGTCCATTTGCAAATTCTCCATTGCGCATTTTTTCAAATAAATCAAGATTTTCCTCTACGGAACGATTACGATAAGGACTCTCTTTACCAGGAGAAGTTAATGTACCGCGGTACTCGCGGATTTCGTCTGCAGTAAGGTCATCCACGTAGGCAAGGCCTTTTTTTATTAACAGTACAGCACGTTTGTACATTTCTTCAAAATAGTCAGAAGCAAAGAATAAGTTATCCCATTCAAATCCCAGCCATTTTACATCTTCTTTTATGGAATTAACATATTCGACATCTTCCTTTAACGGATTGGTGTCATCAAATCGTAAATTGGTTTTTCCGTTAAATTCATCCGCTAATCCAAAGTTAATAATAATGGATTTAGCATGACCAATATGTAAATATCCATTAGGCTCTGGAGGGAAACGAGTGATAATTTTATCGTGCTTACCGGATTCCAAATCCTTAATCATAACGTCTTTTATAAAATTAGAACCTAGATTGTCCACTCTATTCAACCTCTTTCTTTCATCTATTACTTATAAATAACATAAATTATGATATTTTTCCATTGTACCCAAAGATTCTTTAGAAAAATAGTGAAATTGGTAAAAAGAAAACAAAAAAGCTACAATATAAGCTTGAAGAAGTAATGGAAGGGGATTTTTCATGATTAAACTAGGCACAGTCGGAACAGGATGGATTACATCCTCCTTTATTGAAGCAGCAAAGCACAGCGGGAAACTAGAATTAACGGGGGTTTATTCAAGAACAGTCGAAAAGGCAAAGGAACTTGCACATACATATAACGCAGCACATTATTTTACCGATTTAGAGGAGATGGCGAAAAGCCCTGAGGTTCAAGTGGTCTATATCGCTTCTCCTAATTCAGTCCATTTTGAGCAGGCACTCACTTTTCTAAAAAATAAAAAACATGTCATTTGTGAAAAGCCGATGTTTTCAAATACTGCTGAGTTGACGGAAGCCTATCAAACAGCAGAGGAGAATGGAGTATTTTTATTTGAAGCCATTCGTAATGTCCATACACCTAATTTTCAAATTTTAAAGGAAAAGCTTCATTTAGCAGGAAATCTAAGAAGTGCTATTCTTCCTTATATGAAGTATTCTTCACGCTATGATTTGTTTTTGCAAGGTGAGGAACCAAATATCTTCTCAAGTACCTATTCTGGAGGAGCTTTAGTAGATTTAGGGGTGTATCCGCTCTACCTGGCTATTGGATTGTTTGGTGAACCGCAAAAGGTTACCTATTATCCAGTTATATTGCGCAGCGGTGTCGATGGCAGCGGGACACTTATTCTAGAGTATCAAGACTTTGTTTGTACCATTCTTTGTTCAAAGATTTCTGATTCCGTCCTTCCGTGTGAGATCCAAGGAGAAAAGGGTACCTTTGTCTTAGAAGATGCCGCGCCCATTTCCGAAATTAAATTCATAGATTGTCGTACAAAAGAAAATGAAATCTTTAGTGTGGTGCAAGAAGACAAAGACATGGTCTATGAATGCATAAAATTCGCTAAAATCATAGAAACAAACAATGATCAAGAATATGAGAAACTGAAGGATTGGAGTAAAAAAGTATTGCGCGTAACAGAAGAAGCACGAAAGCAGAACAACATTGTGTTTGGAGTTGAACGCTAAGTACCTATTAAGAATATAGCAAGCTATTTGGACAGTCACGAGCAAAAATGGGGGGGCGTTGTCCGAATGGTGCGGGTATTCAGACAGCAACGAGGAAAAAACGTGCAGAGGTGTCCGAATGGTGCGGGTATTCAGACAGCAACGAGGAAAAAACGTGCATCGTTGTCCGAATGGTGCAGGTATTCAGACAGCAAGGAGGAAAAAATGTGCAGCGTTGTCCGAATGGTGCGGGTATTCAGACACCAACGAGGAAAAATCAAGGAGCGTTGTCCGAATGAAGGAAGTATTCCGACAAGCTTGAGCAAAAAATCGGGAGCGTTGTCCGAATGGTGCAGGTATTCAGACACCAACGAAGAAAAATCATGCAGAGGTGTCCGAAAGAGGAGTGCATTCAGACAGTCACGAGCAAAAAATGAGCGGTGTTGTCCGAATGGTGCAGGTATTCAGACACCAACGCGGAAAAATCAAGGAGCGTTGTCCGAATGAAGGAAGTATTCCGACAAGCTTGAGCAAAAAATCGGCAGCGTTGTCCGAATGGTGCAGGTATTCAGACAGCAAAGAGGTAAAAACGTGCAGCGTTGTCCGAAAGAGGAGTGCATTTAGACAGTCACGAGTAAAAAATGAGCAGAGCAGTCCGAATGCAATATCTATTCCGACAACGACAAGAATAAATCACGTAACCTTGTCCGAATCACCACTCAGGGATTCAGAGATTTTGTCTGATATGAGGATAGGGTTGTGAACTCTTTATGAAAACGTTATTCCTGATGACTTTTATCACATCCCCAATTTTACTTCGTTCCTTATATTTAAGGTGAAGAAAGATTGGGGGAATCGTTATGAAGTCAATGAACTGGTACAAGAAACAGATAAAAAGAAAGCCTGTTCAAATAACAAGATACGTCGTTCAAGCTGTATTCCTGTTATTTTTATTATTTGTAGGTATCCGCTTTTATCAATTTTATATGCATTTTGAAAGTCTTGGAGAAACACCTTTTGTGGGAAGACCAGCTGCTGTTGAAGGATTCTTGCCAATCAGTGCCTTAATGGCATTAAAGGTTTGGCTCGCTACAGGAGATTTTGATGTAATCCATCCAGCCGGACTTGTTTTGCTAAGCTTTTTTGTTGGCGGTGCCATCCTTTTTAAAAGATCTTTTTGCAGCTGGATTTGTCCAATTGGAACAGTTGGGGAATGGATTAGCAGACTGGGGAAAAAACTTTTCAAGAGAAACTTTGAAGTACCCACTTGGCTTGTTTGGCTGATGACTCCAATAAAGTATATATTACTGCTTTTCTTCTTAGGGATGGTAATTGTTATGCCTACGTACGGTGCAATTTCCTTCTTAAATGAACCTTATAACAAAATATCTGATGTAAAAATGCTGACATTTTTTATAGATATAAGCGCTTTTGGAATTGGGTCTCTCACCTTAATGTTTGTACTATCTTTATTCTATAAAAATTTCTGGTGCCGATTTCTCTGTCCTTATGGAGCGTTCATCGGAATGGGTTCGATTTTTAGAATTTCCAGGATTAGCAGAAATGAAGAAACGTGTACGAACTGTGAAATGTGTACGAAGGCGTGCCCATCCAGAGTAAAAGTACACAAGGTAGAAGCAGTAAATAACTTGAATTGTACTGCATGTATGGCCTGTGTGGAAGCATGTCCTGTAAAGGATACATTAAATATGACGGTGGCAAACAAAAAGGTAAGTAAATGGTTTATACCGGTGTCGTTCTTTGTGGCATTCTTCTTAATAGTAGGCTTGGCTAAACTAACAGGGCACTGGGAAACGATTATCAGCTATGAAGAATGGAAAATATTAATTCCTGAAGCTAAATATATTGATTAAGGAAAAAGAGTAACCTGGATTTCGTATAATCAGGTTACTCTTTTTTTGTTTTTCAGATTATTTTAATAAATCAGTTGAAAAAATTAGAAACGTTCAATATAATAAAAATATAATTTCCAAATAAACAATCACATTTCCTATTTGGAAACTAAAGCGAGATTCTGAACTTTTACGAAATTATGTTAAGGCTTTCAACACCGGCGGTATCCATCTTAGTATGTAAGTAGCTTACAAGCTTGCCGTAAAAGAAGTAGAAAAAATAATGGAAAAAAGCACTGCAAAAATAAATCGATAACAGGAGTGAATAA
>Ga0182744_1002855_pt1 | contig 13876 bp, 9 predicted proteins | sample eDN3rd30CKraftMG_FD_128525 | JGI IMG/M metagenome (GOLD analysis project Ga0182744, IMG submission 128525) | Enriched Miracle-Growth compost microbial communities from Emeryville, California, USA - eDNA 3rd pass 30_C Kraft MG (version 2) (version 2) ...
CTGTTTTATTGTGGGGCCGCATCCTGTCATAACCGTTGCAAGTAACGCAACTACAACTGAAAGAATCATTCCATTGCCTAATTTACCCATATATGATCTTTATCCGATTGATTAATAATTAAAACGGCTGAAAAGAAGTTTTATTTCTTTCAGCCGTTCAGGTTTAGATAAGTTATCTGACCTTTAACCTATCTGCGTAGCGGTATGGCTACATTTTATATTGTTATCTTATTTTTTTTATTCGAAAGGTGTCTTCACCACTTTTGCTTTAATCTTTTTATCTCTTACGGAGATAAAAATTTCTGTATCGAGTGCGGCATGTGGCAACGATACATAACCAAGGCCGATGGCCTTGCCTAAAGAGGGGGACTGGGTTCCGCTGGTCACCTGACCAATTTGATTTCCTTCGCTGTCCACGATACCATAATGATGGCGGGGGATGCCTCTGTCAATCATTTCAAAACCGATCAATTTTTGCTGAATGCCGACTGCTTTTTGTTCGATTAAGGCATTTTTGGAAGGAAAATCTGCCTGTTTTTTAAGTTTGGTGATCCATCCGAGACCTGCCTGCAGGGGTGAGGTCGTGTCGTCGATATCATTACCATACAGGCAATAACCCATTTCAAGGCGCAGCGTATCGCGGGCTCCCAGGCCGCAGGGTTTAATGCCGCCGGTTTTACCGGCTTCAAAGATCGCGTCCCAGATCTTTTCGGCATGGCCATCTTTATTTTCAAAATAGATTTCAATGCCACCAGCACCGGTATAACCTGTCGCACTGATCAGGACATTGTCCACGCCGGCAAAGCTGTTTTTCTCAAAAGTATAATATTTAAGCTGCTGCAGGTCTGTGGGCGTTAAAGCTTCCATGAGCTTACAGGCGTTCGGGCCTTGTATGGCTAACAGACAGGTATTATCGCTGATATTTTCCATTTCGACCCCCTTATTATTATGGGAAGAGATCCAATTCCAGTCTTTTTCAATGTTGGAGGCATTGACGACCAGCAAATAGACCTGATTTGGCTCCAGGCAATAAACGATCAAATCATCTACAATACCACAATGATCATTGGGCAAACAGCTATATTGCGCCTGACCTTTAACAAGCTTTGAAGCGTCATTGCTGGTCACCCGTTGAATCAGGTCCAGGGTATCGGGCCCTTTAAGGATAAATTCACCCATATGGCTGACATCAAACACACCGATACTATTTCTAACGGCAAAGTGTTCGTCATTAATGCCAGAATAACTAATGGGCATATTATATCCCGCAAACTCAGCCATTTTAGCGCCCAGCGCTAAATGCTTTTCTAAAAAAGGTGTATTTTTCATCCTGTTGGAGTTGTCTTGAACTGGTTTTATTATCTAATATAATGGGCCGCTTTTTTCAAAAAACGTACCGGGCACAAAAGTAACGCATGTTAGTCGATATTGGAAATATTAAAGACAGACAGCGCAAACGTCTGCATTTTCAGGTTAAAGTTGTACCTTCTCTTTATTGTTTACAATACCTGACAAGGCGGCTTTTCAGCCGTTCTTCGTTGAAAGCCCACGCCAAACAAGATGGAGGCGGAAAGCTTTTAGGAAGTTTTTTTTGTTTAGACGCTATTTTTATTGAGCAGGTAAATTTTGTTGGGTTATCGTTTGGTGGTTTGTGCATAAAACTACCTGTATATTGTCTTCGATAAATAACCACATTTAATGTAATTCAAAAGAATGGTACGGCGGGGGCGGTCAACCTTACTAAGCGAAAAATACGATCTGTACCGATTTAAAGTAGGTGCGTTAAGCTCAATCACCAGAATAGTTATAAATTTGTGAAGACGTCACTGTTTTTCTATTATTGACTTTAAAATTCGATATGAATCAGCAACCCGTTACTGAAGGTGATCAGTTAGCACCTTTAAATAGTCAAGTCTGTCCCAACTGTGGATTTACAGCCTCTGGAAATTATTGTTCAAACTGCGGTCAACAGACAAGACTACATAAGGATACCTTTTGGGGATTGATCCGTCATTTTACAGCCCATTATTTTCATTATGACAGCAAGTTCTGGCGGACTTTAAAAGCACTGGTATTTTCTCCCGGTAAATTAACGATTGCCTATCAACAGAAAAAAAGACAAAGTTATATTGCGCCGATTTCGTTGTATATTTTTATAAGCATCGTGTTTTTTCTGCTGTTGCCCATTTTTCAACAGGAATTTATCCGCGTAAACGATACACCTGAAACGACCGTTACGCAAACAAGAAAGGCTTTGCAAAAACCTTCCATCGAAAAAACCGCCGAGGCCGAGGCGGCAAAACAAGGCCGCGAATTAAATAAGGGCAGGAGGCTGATTGCCAGGACCGGTGATGGGCTGCTTACCGATTTAAGTAAAAATCCCCTGGAATTTAAAGAGCGGCTTTTTCACGCCATTCCCAAAGTTTTCTTTTTTATGATACCCCTACTGGCAGCTCTTTTAAAACTGTTTTTGATTCGGCAAAAACAGTTTTATTTCGTGGACCATGCGGTCTTTGCCCTGCATATCCACAGTTTTGTCTTTATTCTTTGCCTGGTCGGACTGATCAACCCTTTTGGTCACATTCAATATATAGTCAGCGATATCCTACTGATTGTCTGTTTATTTTATTATATATTGGCCATTCACCGTGTATATAAAAGCGGCTGGATCAAGTCAGTTTTAGTCGGACTTGGCTCAGCCGCGCTGTACTTTTTTACCTTATTGCTGGTGGTATTAATTGTGCTCTGGATCCTGGTAGAGACAGGTCATTGACCCAGTTGCTTATCCGAGTAACTGCGCCGCGTCCTTGGCAAAATAGGTTGCGATCAGGTCAGCGCCTGCTCTTTTAATGGAAGTCAGACTTTCAAGTACCGTCTTTTGTTCATCCAGCCAGCCCATTTGGGCGGCAGCCTTGATCATCGCATATTCTCCACTGACATGATAAGCACTCACGGGAACAGTTACTGTATTTTTAACCTCTCTTACGATATCCAGATAAGCCATAGCGGGTTTAACCATAACGATGTCGGCGCCTTGTTCAATGTCCTGCAGCGTTTCATTAATAGCTTCAATGCGGTTGGCATAATTCATCTGATAAGTCTTTTTATCGCCAAAACCAGGCGCGCTGTCCAGGGCGTCCCTGAAAGGGCCGTAAAAGCAGCTGGCATATTTGGCACTGTAGGACATAATGCCAACGCCGGTATGGCCGTTTTCTTCCAATGCCTTTCTAAATACACCGATCCGGCCATCCATCATATCGCTGGGTGCGATAAAATCAGCGCCGGCAGCTGCATGGGAAAGACTCATTTTAGTCAGCGCATCTACGGTTTCATCATTTAAAATATAACCGGATTTCACATCAACGATACCATCATGGCCATACTCAGAATAAGGGTCCAGTGCTACATCGGTCATGACAACCATTTGCGGCAGGGCGTCCTTAATCGCTTTAATGGCCCTTTGCATAAGCCCGTCAGGATTCCAGCTTTCTTTTCCCGTATTATCTTTTGTGCTGTCATCGCTTTTTACAAACAACAAAACGCTTTTTATGCCCAGGTCCCAGAGCTCGCGCACCTCCTGGATCGTTTTGTCCAGTGATCGCCGGTAATATCCCGGCATAGAGGGGATTTCGTGGACGATATCCTTGCCTTCATCGATAAATATGGGTAAGATAAAATCATTGGGTGTAAGAACGGTTTCTGCTACCAGGCTGCGGATGGCTTCAGAACGCCTGGTAATCCTGTTTCTTCTTTGTAAATACATGTTATTTTACATTTATGGTGAGCCAACGAACTTTGTTTAGTTAAAAAGGTGTCGCTGGTGATTTATTTAGGGAGTTATGACTGAATCAATAACTCGTTTCATGATAGGGTTCATTGATCAGGCCCAGTCCCTTGGATGCTGGCAGGCATCCAAAAGCGCCGCTTCCGGCGATCCGGACGCAGGTTGGTAATTGTAATCAAAACGTACCTGCGGAGGTAAGCTCATAAGGATGCTTTCCGTGCGGCCGTTGGTTTTAAGCCCGAATAAAGTGCCCCTGTCGTGAATAAGATTGAATTCGACATACCGACCCCTGCGGATTTGCTGCCAATAACTATTTTCCGGTGTATAGGGCGTATGAGCCCTTTTTTCTACGATAGGCAGGTAAGCCGGAAGAAACTGGCCGGCCACTGCGCGTTGAAATTGAAAGGCTTCTTCAAGCGAGAAGGCTACCGGATGACGAAAGGTTGCTTCTTCTGGGATTAAATGATCGTAAAATACCCCGCCAATGCCCCGCATCTCGAAACCACGGTGGCTATTATTAAAATATTCGTCGCACCAGGCTTTGTAGGCTGGATATATGGTTTTGCCAAATGGATCTATAGCGGTTTTAAAGCACCCATGAAAATGGCGGGCATCTGATTCTTCCAGATAATAAGGCGTAAGGTCTGCCCCGCCGCCAAACCAGCGCCGGATGACTGCGCCTTTATTGTCATAGAGTTCAAAATACCGCCAGTTAGCATGTGTGGTGGGTACAAAAGGATTTTCTGGATGGATTACAAGGCTGATCCCGGCGGCAAACCAGCGGTGTCCATCCATACCTAATTGCTGGCGCATGGGCTGGCTGACCTGGCCGTGAACAATGGATGTATTAACACCGCCTTTTTCAAAAACATCCCCGCCGGTAATTATACGGGTGCGGCCTCCTCCTTCTCCACGCCCTTCAGGTGTTGCCCTGGCCCACTGTTCATCGCTAAAGGCGGATTTTCCATCCACACGTTCCAATGCTGTGCAGATATCATTTTGCAGGGCCAGGATAAAAGTGCACCAGCGTTCCCGGAGTCCGTCTGCTGACGGGCCCATTTGCCGGACCGCATCCGTGATTTTAAATGCTGCAGCTTCCATAATTTGTTCATTGGTTCCATTAAGGAAAGCATTTGACATGCCTTGCCTTAATGGAAGCTCTCATTTTATTTTCGTTCAAATCCTTTTACCGTTTCTACAAATGCACGGGCGTGGTCAACCGGAATATTGGGCAGGATGCCGTGACCGAGATTTGCGATCCAGGGGTCAGAGCCAAAACTGATGAGCATCTTTTCTACCTCTTTTTTCAGCGTGGAGATCGGCAATAATAATTTAGAAGGATCGAAATTGCCTTGCAGGGCAATTTTGTTGCCGGCCAGCTTTCTGGCGGTTGCCGGTTCAACGCACCAATCTATACCCAGTCCCCGTGCGCCTGTATCTGCCAGGTCAGCCAGTGATTGCCAGGCGCCTTTTGCAAATAAAATAACAGGCACCTCCTGTTTGATGGCTGCCGTAATCTGAGAGAGATAAGGCAGGGACCAGGTGTCAAAATCCGTCTTACTTAAAAGGCCGCCCCAGCTGTCAAATACCTGGATCAGATCTGCGCCTGCTTTGATCTGTGCTTTTAGGTAGAGAATCGTACTGTCTGTGATTTTCTGCAGGAGACGCGTTGCCAACTCAGGATGTTGATAACAAAAAGCCTTTGCCCCATCAAAAGTTTTAGAGCCTCTGCCCTGAACCATGTAACATAGTAAAGTCCAGGGAGCACCGGCAAATCCGATTAAAGGGACCCGGTCATTTAATTCTTTTTTAATTAATTGGATGGCGCGGGTGACATAGCCCAGTTTTTCTTCTATATCCGGCACTTGCAGTTTTTCAATATCTGCTGCTGTTTTTATCGGATCCGGTAACAATGGCCCCAGCTTTTCAACCAATTGAACTTCCATACCCATTGCCTGGGGAATAACCAGGATATCTGAGAATAAGATCGCCGCGTCCACACCGATGATGTCTACGGGCTGCAGGGTAATTTCTGCGGCCAGTTCAGGTGTTTGTACTCTTTCAAAAAAAGAATACTTGTTTCTAAGTGCAATATATTGAGGCAGGTAACGACCCGCCTGACGCATCATCCATACAGGGAACCGCTCAGCGTGCTGACCATTTAGGGTCCGTAGGATTAAATCGTTTTTAATGGAGGTGGCGGTGGTGGGTGTGCTTGTTGTCATAAATCAAATAATTATTTTTCAGATGCTTTTTTCTTGTCAAAATAAATTTTAACCTCATTTAAAAGAGAGGCCTGGCTAGGCTCAGGGGCGACAATGGTTTCATTGCTGGAAAATGCCCTGATCGCTGCAGCAGTGGTCTCGCCTATTGCAAATAATACAGTTTCTTTTTTTAGTCCCAGGTTGTGGTTAAAAAAGCATTCAACGGCCGAGGGACTGAAAAACAGAATGCCTTCGATATCGCCGCCGATATTAGAAGGGATACAACTTGTTTTATAACAGATGACCTCTTCCAGCGTCACATCAAGTGCTTTACAGGCAACGGGTAAGGTGGGCATTCTTTTATCCCCGCAGAAGAAAACCGAAGGCCTTTGATTGAAAACAGCCAGGTCAGACTGAATGATTGCTGCAAGTTCTGTACTATTGGTCGCCATTTTTACAATCAGCTCTTCCGGCACATATTTTAGTAAAACAGTCCTGGTTTTCCCTTGGAGGCAATAAATATTCCAGTCCGGCTTTTGTTCTAATCTTTCAAAAACGGCCCTGACGGCCACTTCACTGGTAAAGACTGCATTGATGGTACTTCTGCCTAATTCAAAAATCCGCTCCTCCACCTGCGTATCATAAGAGAGTTCCTTATTGATCAAAGGAAAGGTATAAAGCCTATACCCGAAATGCCAGGCTTTAATGGCGTCTTCACCGGTGATTTCTGCTGTGGTGATCAGTGTGTTAATCATGCGTCTTTTTTTAAGTTAAGTAACCGGGCCAGCATGTGCATTAGGGTTTGGAGGGCGCAGGCGAAACAGGCTTTATCATGTCCCTGATTTGTGTGACAATTTTATCTGCGCCTTGTTTCAGTAATGATTGGGCGGCGCTTACGCCAAAGGTCTTATATTGGTCCAAAGCGCCCGAGGACTGAAAGCTGAATTGCTGCCGGCCATCCAAAGAAAGAATGCTACCCCTAAATTCAATGGTCTCACCCTGGATGGAAGCGTATGCACTGATCGGGGTAGAACAGCCGCCCATCAGCGTATTTAAAAAATCCCTTTCCACCTTTACGGCCTTTTGGGTCGCTTCATTATTAAGTTGCCCCACCAGTCGGGTCGCTTCATTGTCTTCATCGCGGGTAACTGCGACGATGGCGCCTTGTGCAGGAGCGGGAAGCATCCAGGGAATTTCAAGTGCGTTTTCAGGACGCTCATCAATTCGTTCCAGCCCGGCGGCGGCGAAAATAGCACCGTCCCATGGATTGCTCTTTAGTTTATGCATGCGAGTCTGTACATTCCCTCGGAGGTTCTCGATATGCATTTTGGGGAATTTTTCCAGGATCTGCGCTTTACGCCTGACGGAACCAGTGGCGACTGTGCCATTAAGCGCCTTATCCGTTCCATCTAAAAAAGCTCGGGCAAATGCCGGATCTTTAAAAACGAGCAGATCTTTTTCGCTGGCTCTTGGTAAAACGGCTGCCTGGATGAGACCCTGAGCCAGCTGCGTCGGGACATCTTTAAATGAATGGACGGCAATATCAATTTTACCACTCAGAAGGAATGCGTCCAATGTTTTGGTAAAAACGCCCTGCACGCCCATCGCATATAGCGGAGTCACCAAATCCAGATCGCCTTCGCTTTTAACAGGAACAAGCGTTGTCTGGATGCCCAGGGATTCAAGTAAGGTGGCCACTGTCGTGGCCTGCCATAGCGCAAGTTTGCTGTCTCTGGTTCCAATTTTTAAAACGCGCTGCGTGTCCATGCGAATCGTTTATTATGTGCTTTATTAGAAAAATACTGCTTCCCGCCATCCGATAATACAATCTGAATGGCAGGCATTTGTCTTTATAAGATTTAAAGAACCGCTATGCCTAAGCTCATGTGCTGTCAGCTGCCAAAAGCAATTATGGAAACTGGGTGGGCTCAGCGCGCAAAGGCTCCGGATCCTTGCAGGAAAGCCCCTGTGGCTGCTGCTTCAAAGGAAGTTCTTGCATTACCGTATTGTTCAGGTAATCATGTAGCGTTTCAATATAGGCACATCCCGGGGTTTGTTCCTGGCTCCGCATCTTAATAGCCAGATTTTTAATGGCGTTTTTAATGGCGTCTTCCTGCTGTTGTGCATTGATACAGTGACCTGACTGCAAGGACTGGAACCAGGAGCAATGATGAATATCCATGAGGGATTGCTTGGCTGCGCGAATAATCGGTACATTTTTGCGCATCTGGTACCACTCGGTGAATTCTGCCAGGTATTCATCTATAATGGCCAGCGCTTTGGGTACTTCACCCTGGCGCGTTTTCAGTGTAGCGTCGGCTAATTTTGAAAGATCATCCACGTTGACCAAAATGGTCTGAGCTCTGTTTTTAACCAAGGGGTCAATATTACGCGGAACTGATAAATCAATCAACACTTTTTTGCCTGTATTGTTTAAATCTTCTTTAAATAAGACTGGTTGAGGCGCATTGGTCGCCACGATAACTATATCTGCCACATTGGCCGCTGATTGCAGCTCTTCAAAAGGACAGGTTTTAAGCCCCAATTCCCGGGCAATGGCTTCAGCCTTTTGCTGGCTTCTGTTGATTAAGGTAATGTCTTTTGCGCCCAGATAATCTATCAGGTTTTTACAGGTATTGTGACCAATTTTACCGGTACCGATCAGCACAAACTTTTTTTGGCTGATATCAGAAAGGTGCAGTCTTAAGAACTGAATAGCTGCAAAGGCAACAGAGACCGTCCCGCCACTGCGCGTAGTTTGATTTTTTATGGCTTTGGAGGTCTGAAAGGCGGTATTGGACAATCGCTCTAAAAAGGCGTTAATACAGTTATGCGCTTTTGCGAATTTAACGGCCTGTTTGATCTGGCCAACGATTTCATAATCACCGAGGATTTGAGAGTCCAGACCCGAGGCCACATGAAAATAGTGTTCAATGGCTTCACGGCCTGATTTGTGATAGGCCAGTCGCTTAAAGGTGTTAATATCCCCTTGGGTCTCAGAACAAAGTAATTCTATTAACAATTCAATTGAAGGAACAATGCCGTAAATTTCTGTACGGTTACAGGTAGAAAGGACAAATAAACTATTGATCCCCATACGCTGTGCTTTCATTAATAGATTGGCATATCCTTGTGTAGTTAAGGCAAATTGCCCTCTGATTGATGTGTCTGTCTTTTTATAATTAATGCCAACTATATGAAACTGTTCAATTTCCATGTTAACGGGTCACCTGTTTAATAATTGTGTTTTTCTAGTTTTATCCTTACTTCTTCTGTTCGTCAGAGGCCTGGGTACAGGTACAGGCAAATACCAAATTCCACTAGAATTTCACTCGGCAAAGGTACTCACAGCCGTTCTCGAAAAAAAATGTATTTGGTCATGCAAATGTCATATTTAAATCTTGGCATTTTATGAACCCGTTGAAACACAAGCAATTAAATTATTCACAGGTCCTACTTAATTTTTGTTCCAACTTGAATTGCCTTGGCGATAAAAGCAGTTAATAACATCTTTTCCACAAGCGACGGACCTTGGTATGAGGCATTAAAAGGCTGGATGGTCGGCCATTAAGTGGAAAAGGTTTTGTTTATACATCCTTGTACTCGTCTGGTCAGGATGGATTCGCTTTTATCGTTAAAACCAGCGGATGAATAAGGCGAAAAACGCAAATTAAAGCGGAATTTTCACAAATTTTCTGAAAAATAGGGTTCTAATTGTCAGAATGCGTCATTTATAACTCCCTAACAATTATTTGTTTGCAAGGGATTTTAAATTTTGTTTAAAAAAAGAGCAACACTTCTATTAAAAAATTAAAAGTTTATTATACTTTCATGCTATCAAATTGGTAATAAAACGGGGGATTATGTCCAACAAAACGATTATTAACAAAAAGAACATCATCAAGTCGTTGTTTTTAACTGACGGGCTCTCTTTTGCAGAAATCAGCGAGCAGATAGGCAAAAGCCATTCCCTGGCCATGAAGTTGGTTTCTGAACTTGTGGAGTCCGGCGTTCTGATTGAAAAGGGGCTGGCGCCCTCCAGTGGAGGCAGAAGACCCCAGACGCATTCTCTGATTGCTGATACTTTTTATTTAGTGGCCGTTGCGATGGATCAATTTGTTTCCAGAATTGCGATTTTGGATGCCAACCGCAAATTGGTTGTGCCTGTTAAACAGATGGAATTAGGCCTTGCTGGCAATGACCAGGCATTGGAAAAAATCACCGACGCTATTAATGAAAGCATTGAACAGGCGCCCATTGATAAAAGTAAGATCTTAGGTATTGGTATCGGGATGCCAGGCTTTATTAATGCAACCAAAGGTGCAAATTATACCTTTCTGGGAGATATCACGGGTGCCTATATTAAAGAAAGAACAGGTTATCCGACTTTTATTGAGAATGATTCCTCAACGATTGCCTTGGCAGAAATCAAATATGGTCAGGCGCTAAATGAGAAAAATGCCATGATCCTGAACTTAAGTTGGGGTATTGGCCTGGGCATGATCCTGGAAGGCAAACTCTTTAGGGGCAATGATGGATTTGCCGGAGAATTCAGCCATATCCCCCTGTTTAAAAATGGAAAACTCTGCAGCTGTGGCAAAACCGGATGTTTAGAAACCGAGACATCTCTAAATTATATGATCCGTAAAGCCAAGGCAGAAATTAAATCCGGAAGGGCAACTTACCTGACTAAATCAAGTCTGGATGAAAATGACCATGAGGCGGTAGCCCGGCAATTTATTGATGCCGCTATTTTGGGAGACACCTTAGTTATTGAAATCATATCGGCCGTCGCTTATAATATTGGCAGAGGGATCGCCATTTTGATGCATCTGATCAACCCGGGTAAGATTATATTGAGTGGCCGGATGGCAGGCGTAGGTAGAATTTGGCTGGCACCCATACAACAAGCTATTAATGAATTCTGTATCCCACGACTGGTAAGCAATACAAAAATAGAATTATCGCAATTAGGCCATGAAGCGGAGATTATCGGAGCCGCCACACTGGTGATTGAAAATATTAAGCACTGCCCGATGGAGCATATTTTAAATAAGGCAAAGGCGAAGCAGGCTGAATAAAATTGCGTACCGCCGTTAAAAGTTAGGTCGCAAGTACAATGAAACAAACAATTAAGCTCAGTTAAAAAAAATTTACTCATCGTAAAAGTAATGTTTATGAAAAAAACGATCCAAGTTGTTTTAAGGGCATTATGCTTTTTGGTAGCAGGCCTTTGCCTTTGGGGCAACGCCTTTGCCCAGACACAGGAAGTTTCCGGGGTTGTCAAATCCAGTGAAGGGTCACCGCTTGCAGGGGTGACGGTGGCCGTAAAAAATGGCCAGCTTAAAGTATTGACCACCGATAATGGAAACTTCCATATCAAGGCCGCACAGGGGGACGTGTTGCATTTTTCCTACATAGGTTTTGCCGATGTAGAAGAGACCGTAACAGGCGCTAATATGCAGGTTGTCATGACGCCCAATGAAGCAACTTCAGCAGGATCTGACGTAGTGGTGACAGCGCTGGGGATTAAAAGAGAAAGTAAATCGCTGGGGTATGGGGTTCAGGAGATCAAAGGCGCAGAATTGGCAGACCGCCATGAAGACAACGTAACCAATACGCTTTCCGGTAAAGTGGCAGGTTTGCAGGTAATTAAATCCAGTAATGGCCCTGCCGGATCTACAAAAATCGTCTTACGCGGTTACAACTCACTCACTGGCGACAACCAACCGCTGATCGTAGTAGATGGGATCCCCATTGATAACTATGCAGGTGTGCCAAGAGGGGGCACCAATGATTTTTGGAATCCATCTTTAGATATGGGCAATGGCCTCTCTGATATCAATGCAGATGATATTGCGAGTGTCAGTGTACTTAAAGGACCTGCGGCGGCAGCACTTTACGGATCAAGAGCGGGTAATGGTGTCATCCTGATTACCACCAAAACCGGACACAAACAAAACGGGCTGGGTATTACGGTTTCTTCCAATTTTGGTATTGAAAATGTCTTTACGCAACCCGATATGCAAAGTCAGTATGGTCAGGGAGATAACGGAACTTTTGACAAGACATCCGGGGACAGTTGGGGTCCGCAAATCAAAGGGCAGTCCTATGAGAAGTGGGATGGATCCAAGGCAAATATGCAGGCATATGATAATGTGAAAAACTATTTTGACAATGGGTTCAACAACAGCACGAATGTTTCTTTTTCCCAGTTATATAATAACACATCTATTTATACTTCTTTCAACAGATTGTATGACAAGAGTATGTTACCCGGCTCCAAATATGAACGTACGAATCTGACCTCCAGGGCGGTCAGCAAATTTGGTAAGGATGATCGCTGGACGCTGGACACGAAAGTTCAGTACAGTAAGTCTACCGCCAATAACCGCCCCAGTGGCGGGGTTAATGCGGGCAATGCCTTTGCGGTGATGTATCAATTGCCGCGCAGTCTGGATATTCGTGATTTTTCGGCGAGAAAAGACCAATATGGAGCCATGATCTGGTATGTACCGGCTTCTTCAGAAGTGAACCCTTATTGGGCTTCAGTATATAATCTGAACAGCGATACCAGAGACCGCTTCTTATTGAACGGATCTTTGAAATACCAGTTTAATGATTGGTTGAATGCGGAAATTAAAGGTGGTGCGGATATTTATAATACGGCAACTGAAAGTAAGACCTACGCTGGCGGACCGCTGACCAATCAGTACAGTGAAGGCAAAAACTCCTTTACAGAAACCAATTACAGCTTTCTGATCAATGCGCAGAAGGATAATATCTTTGGAAAATTTGGCGGACTGGTAAATATAGGCGGCAACCTGATGGACAGAACACTCTCTTCCTTAAGCTCCGGATCCGGTTCACTGGAGGTGCCTGATTTATTCCTGTTGAATAACGGGGTAAACAATCCAACAGTCAGTCAGTCCTATAGCCATCAGAAAATTAACTCCCTATACGGGACCGTTCAGGTAAATTATGACGGATACCTGTTTTTAGACGGAACATTCAGAAATGACTGGTCTTCTACTTTGAGTAAAGAAAACCGGTCCTATTTTTACCCTTCCCTTAGTCTGTCCTATGTTTTTACAGATATGATTCGTAAGACGGGCGGCAATGTGCCATCCTGGTTTACTTATGGTAAACTTCGCGCCTCAGTCGCAGAAGTGGGTAATGGGTTACAGCCTTATCAGTTATATAACACTTATAGTATCGGAAAAGATCCGAATGGCAATACAAATGCCAGCACGGGAAGCACCTATTATAACGCTGACGTAAGAAGTGAATTGATCAAATCCACCGAAATTGGTACAGAGCTGAAGTTCTTACAAAACAGAATAGGTCTGGACATTTCCTGGTACAAAACCAATGCAACCAGACAATTACTGGCTATTCCCCAAGATGCGCTCAGTGGTTATTCCAGCAAAATGATTAATGCCGGCAATATTCAAAATGAGGGTGTTGAGGTTGTATTGAATACCAGCCTTCTAAATAAGCCAGGCGCGTTGAACTGGGACATGACGGTCAACTTTTCTAAAAACAACAACAAAATTATAGCGCTGACAGACGAAAACCATACGTATGGTTTAGGAGGTTATGATGACGTTTCAATTGTTGCCGAAACAGGCAGAAATTATGGAGAAATTTACGGGACAAAATTTTTGCGGGTGGATGATCCCAAAAGCGAGGACTATGGACGCTTATTGCTTACCAGCACCGGGTTGCCAAAGGGGACATCTGATAAGTATGATCTGGGGAACCAACAGGCAGATTATCTTTTGGGCATAACCAATCATTTTTCCTTTAAAGGATTTAACCTGTCCTTTTTACTGGATGGTCGCTTCGGAGGTAAGATATTCTCTGCTACCTATGCCGCCATGGAGGC
>Ga0182744_1002857_pt1 | contig 13868 bp, 22 predicted proteins | sample eDN3rd30CKraftMG_FD_128525 | JGI IMG/M metagenome (GOLD analysis project Ga0182744, IMG submission 128525) | Enriched Miracle-Growth compost microbial communities from Emeryville, California, USA - eDNA 3rd pass 30_C Kraft MG (version 2) (version 2) ...
CAAATCACGCGAATGGCTGGCCGGTCGGCCCCGGCGCCGGAACCCCCGCCGGTTCGCGGCGGCGGGGGAGAGCACAACGGCTACGACGGCCCGCCCCCGCGCCGCAACGGCTCCGGTGGTCCCCCGTCCCGGTCGGGCGGGCGGTCGGACGCCCCGACCGACGGCCGGCAACTGATGGGCTGGAGCCGGAAGCACGGCCACGATGAGCGGCTCTTGTCGCTCGCGAAGCAACACAACATGGGCCGGATCGTCGAGCTCGACCGCGACCAGGTCGACTGGTTGTATCGCGAGCTGACCCGCCACCCGGCCCCGGGCTGGGGCGGAGGTGGCTGATATCGGCCACCTAAGCCGCCGGCCGCAAAACCGGCCCGCCAAAGTTTGCGGGCCGGGGCCTCCCGGTCGCCTTTTCCGCGCCGACTGGTCCGGTAAAGAGTAGGGGAGGGGGGCTCCAGTCTTGTTAGTCTTGACCCAACGATGTATCAATGAGACCGACCGTCCCAGCAAGGCCTGGGGCGGAAGCAACCGAGACCTGAGACCGAAAAACCCGTTTACGCGCCCGAGCGGTCCCACCCTGCAAAAGTGAGCGACCCGCGACCGGCGCCTAGGAAACTAATCAATGTCGTCGCTCGCTTTGCGCACACGCCGCGCCCAGCGTCCGCCGGTGCCATTGGATGAGCCTTGGCCGTTCACGTTGGCACCGGAACCCATGTGGGAGGACGCGCAGCTCTCCGACGCCGCCGTCAGGCTGCTCGGCTGGCTCACCTCCTGGCTCCGCAAAACGCCGGAACGATTTCCCACCCTTCGGGAAACAGCGCGATCCCTGCACTGTTCAGTGTCAAAAGTACAGCGGGCCTACAAGAACCTCCAAGACGCCGGCTATGTGGTCCGCCTTCCCGCGCTGGCTGGCCGCCGCGCGACGTGCATGGCGTTTACTCTCCTGTCTGGCCGGCCTCGGATCGCCCGCGAGCCGTCATTTGAAGACCAGCTCCCACTGTTTCCGGAGGATTCAGGGCGGTCATCCGCGACCACTATACAGGTCAGAAATGACCACCATGTTGGTCATCCGCGACCACTATGCAGGTCAGAAATGACCACCCCCCCGGACCCCCTCTATAAGGAAAACAGAGAAAAGACGACAGACGACAGAGGGGCGTCGTTGTCGTTTTCCGCTTCGCTCCCGACCCCGGAACCCGCGGGACCGCCGCCCGCGCCAAAGGCCCCAGAATCGCCCACAACGAATCCTTGGCGGCGGAACCTCGAACCGATCCGTCGCCCTCCCGCGGATCGCGTCACGCTCCCCCTGCTGACGGCCAAGGCCCGCGCCGCATTCCCGGCGGACGACACCCCGGCGCTCGGCAAGACGCTCGCCGGGTACGTCGACTACTGGCGTGAGAAGACGGGCGCCGCCGAGGACGCCGCGCTCGACATGCTGGACGCGACTCTGGATTACGCGATCGCCTGGGGAGAAGCCCGTACTGTCGGGCTTCTCTTCACGCTCCTGAAGGCGTGGATCAAAAACCGCTACAACCTGGTCGACGTTCGCGGGATGGCGGACGCGGCCCGCTCCCGGCGGAGGACGGTGAAGACCGACGCGGATTTCCACCGCGCGAAGGCGGAGCCGGAGACCGACTCGGAAACGGAGCGGCTAAACGCCGAGGCCCTGGCCGCGCTGAAACGACTGACCCGGCCGAGCCGGGCGGGGGAACGATTGGAGGCCCTGGCGGACCTCGATCGGATCGGCGCGGCCGGCGCGCAAAAAGAACCGGCCGCGAGCCCACCCTGCAAAAGCGACTCGCGACCGGCCGGAAACCAATCCGCATGCGAACTCCCGCCGTCGAATCCTACTGTGAACGGTTATTCACGGCAAGGATTCTCGGGCGGAAACCCGCAGCGCGCCTGGAAGGATTCGAACCTTCAACCTTCGGATTCGAAGTCCTCGCGCTTAAATCCCCCATCCCCCGCCGACCGGCCTGTTTTACACGAAATTCCATCAGTCGAAGCATGCTCCGCGCATCCCCCGCGCGAAAAACCCACGGATATAGAGTCCGCGACTCATTCGCGGCTTACATTGCCCCGGTCGGACTCCACTGTAGCGACGGAACCGCAAGCGGGGAATAGTCATGCGCCCAATTCCGTGGGACACGTTCACCGTCCGTTACTTGAGCCTTTACCTGCCCCCGATGAGGGAGCCCGCGACGTATCGCCAGGTAAGGCAGATTCTCCGGGAATTCGGCGAACTGCCGGGTTTTCGGACCACGGCGGCCCTGACCGAGGAGGCGGTGGCGGCCTGGGTCGCGAGGCACAAGGACCGCTCCCCCGCTCGGGTCGCCAGCCTCCTTCGGTGCATGGCGACGGCCGCGAAATTCGCGGTCGGGAAGGGATTCCTCGGGTCGAGCCCGTTCGAGTTCCGCCCCCCGGGCCAGTGGGTCCGCTCGGACAAGAAAAACTCCGCCCGATCCGCGCCGACCCACCGGGGGTCGGATGAGATCGCCCGCGTGCTCGACCAGGCCGACGCCGAAGCGGCGATGGGGTCCTGGGAGGCGGGACGGTTGCAGGCGCTTGTGTACGTCTATGCGTATGCGGGGCTCCGCAAGATGGAGGCCCTGCACCTGGAGACCCACAACGTGGACCTTGAGCGGCGAGTGCTGACGGTCGAGCCCAAGGAATGCTGGCATCCCAAGACGGTCAAATCGGCCGCGAAGCTGCCGATCGCCCCGCCGCTCCGGGACGTGCTCCGGCTCTGGCTCCCCCGGTGCGGCTCCAACTGGCTGTTCCCGGGCAAGCGGCTCAAGACGCCCTGGACCTCGGGCGCGCCGACAACCAAGCCACTCGACCAGGTGAAGGCCCTCGGGAAGCGGGCCGGTGTCGAGGGGCTAACGATCCTCTCGTTCCGCAAGACGATCGGAACCCACGCAAAATCCTGGGGATTCAGCCAGTTGGAGCTGAAGGCCCTGCTGCGTCACACCAACGTGCGGACGCAGGACTGGTACGACGAGGAGGACGTGGAGGTCCTTCGCCCGGCGGCCGACAAGGTGGCCTTCCGCCGCTCTTCCTGACCGCCCGCCCGCTGTCCCCGGCTGGCCGTCGTCGCCTGACCGCCCGCCCGACCCGTTCCGCCCGATCCGCCCGGCCGACGGCGGCCGGGGCAACCCCAACCCAATCCGTGAGGGCTCAACCATATGTCCGCGCTCACTTGCGTAGCCTACGTCCTGGCGGCGGTCCTGATCCTGTACGTCGCGGCGGTGGCGGTGGCGCTGCTGATCGACGCCGCGGCGGCCGACGAGGCCCGGCCCGAGATGGCCCGGGTTCGGCCCGACGACGACGACCGACCGGCCTGACCGTGACCTGGCCCGTCCCGGCCGCCGGGAGACCGGCCGGGGCGAACCGTGAAGACGTGTGCACAACCTCAAACCCGGGAGCGAACGATGATCGACGACGCGACGAAACAGGAGCTGGAAGTGGCCGCCGGCTGGAACCCGCCGACCGACGGGCCGACGGACCCGACCGACAAATACCAAGGGGTTCCGCCGGTGGAATTCACCTACCGCAACCACCGGGGGGCCGTCGAGCGCCGCCGCGTGATTCCGGTGGACGCGCGGTTTGGCTCGACCGAATGGCGCCCCGAGCCCCAATGGCTCTTGGACGCCTATGACGTGGATCGGCGGGCGTACCGGACTTTCGCGCTGGCCGACGTGCTGACCCCGCCCGCCCCGCCGGCCGGCCTGGTCTGGCGGGCGGAGCCGCCGGATCGGCCGGGGCGGTGGCTTGAATCGGTGGGGCCGCGATGGTCGCTCAACGTCCATTGCCTGGACGGGAATGGCGTTGGGGTCTTCGCGGCCGCGGGCCCGCGGCCTGGCGTTTTGTGGTTCGGCCCGATCCCCGATGAGACCGACGCCCCGGACCCGCTCGACCTGGTCGTCACGGCCGTCGGGCCGGACGAGGCCCTGGCCGGGGCGGCCGCGGCGTTTCGGGCGGAGGGCGGATTCGTCGGCGACCTGGCGGCCAACGTGCTGGATTGGGTCGCGATCGCGCTGCGCGACGACGCCGACGCGCGGATCGACCGCCTGACGGCCGCGATGGTCGCCCTGGCCGGAGACCGGCCGTGAGCCGGGTCGGCCAGCCCGGGGGCTTTTGGGACGGCCCCCGGAAGCGGCGGCGGCGGAAGGGCCGGCCCAACGGCGGCAAGCGGCGGGCGGTCTGGTTCCAGATCGCCGACGGCCGTGGGCGTTTTCTGGGCGTGTTTCTGGACGGGGCGGACGTGGACCAGTGGGCGTCCCGCCACCCGGGCCGGGGGTTCTGGCTGAGCCTTTGGGAATCGGGCCGGATCGTCCGCCGCTGGACGCTGGCCGTCAATCTGAGCGGCGGGGTGTCCTGGGCGGAGATCGAGGCGCGGGAGGGAGGGCGACGTGGGCAATCATGAGCATGAGTTGCTTGGCGACATCAAGGAGGCCCGCCTCGCTCTGGACCGAGCGAAACGGGCGGAACTGGAGGCCAAGCTGGTCCTGGCCGAGCGCAAGACCGAGCGGATCAAGGCGGCGGAGCGGTGCGAAAAGCTCCTCTCCGTGCTGACCGAGGAGGAAAGCCAGACTCCGCTGTTCGACCGGCCCGAGACCGCCGACGAGCGGCAGCGCGGGCCGACCGAACCGCGCTCCTCGATGAGCCCGAATCCGTCCTCGGTGCCGGACCCCGAAACCGCCAAACCGCTCCGGGAAGCCGCGGGCGGGTCGGGCCCGGCGGCCGAAACGGCGGAAAAGGCCACCTCGAGGTCGGCCGATGGCGGCCAGACCTGGCGGTCGATGGGTCTCGAAGCGCTCTCGCCGTGGAAGCTGAACGCGAAGCAAATCGCGGACATGCGGGCGGGCGGCCTGGCCACGCTCGGCGACCTGGACGACGCGCTGAGCTGTCGTCCCAAGGGTGAGTACAGCGTCCCCATCGGCGCGCTATCCAAGGCCAGCGCGGCCCTGGCCAAGTTCCGGGCCGCCGGCGGCAAAGAGCCGGCCGAACCGAAGCGGCCCCGGAAACGGGACGCGACCGACCGGGCGATCGCCGAGGCCAACCGGCAATCGGCGGAGATGAAGGCGATCGTCGAGCGTGACCCGGACAAGCGGGAGGTCTCGCTGCGGTCGATCGTGTCCAGAGCGATTTTCGGCGTCGACAACAGAGTCTGGGAGGAGTTTTTCGATCTGGGATGGATCGGAGACGCCGACCTGCTCGACGCGCTCCGGGAAATTTGGCCCGCGAACCCGGCCCGGCACGTCACGCCCGACGGCGAATACGTCATCCGGGGCGGAGACCACCCCGCCCTCTGGTTTCCCGCCTCCAAAAACTGGTCGAGCATCCTGATCCCGACCCTGGCCGACCGCGAGCTGTGCGAGGCCGTCCGTCAAGTCCTGAACCTGGCCGAAGCCGAGCCCGAATACATCGGCCCGAAAGGAGCCTCAAAGTGATCACTTTGCATATCTGCATGGCTCTCGCCGCCCTCGTCCCGCTCGGCTGCTGGCGGCCCTGGCGGCGCGATCCGCTGCCGGCCCGGCGGGCGGCCGGGCTGTTGATCTTCGCGATCATCCTGCTGATCCACGGGCACCTCGCCTACCTGCAGGAAGCCGGCTACCTGGAGCTTTGGTTGTCGTCCTGGAAAGGGGGTGGCCTGTGAGCGAATCGACGCGCGGAGAAATCCACATTCAATGCGTTGGGTGCGGCCGGCTATCGCCGGGGCTCGCCGTGGAGACGAGCTGGGCCGCGTCGTCGGTCGCCGACCTGGCCCGGGAGGTCTGGCCGGACTGGCGGCAAAGCCGAGTCGACGGCCGGATCGTTTACGTTTGCCCGGACTGCCGCGCCGCGGCCGAACCGGCGGAGACCCGACCCGGCCCCGTCCGGGACGGCTTCACGCTGGTCGAGCTGCTGGTGATCATCCTCATCGTCGGCCTGGTGGCCGCGCTGGCGATCCCGGCGGTCTTCAACTCGCTGGCCGACCGCCGGCTCACCCTCGGCGCTCAATCGGTCCACGTCGCCCTGGTCGCGGCCCGCGACCGGGCCGCCGGGGGAGCTCTCGCCGGGGTCCGGTTGGAGCCCGATCCGGGGCTTCCGGTCCGCCGGCTGGCCGACGGCCGGCTCGATCCCGACGCGGCGCTGGTTTACTCGCGGCTGATCCCCCTCGCCGACGCGGGGAGCTACCTGGAGGGCAAGGCCGCCGTCTCCAACCGGATTCCCGAAACCGACCGCTACCCGGCCGGGTTCAACCCGCCCGCCGGCCCCCTGGTTCTGGAGGAATCGTTCTGGGCCAGGTCCCCGGGGATGCCGGACGGCCGGGCCAGGGCCAACCCGACGAGCTGGTGGTGGAACGTCCGGGTGGGGGATCGGGTGGAGTTCCGCGGGACCACGTATACCGTCGTCGGCCCCACCCTCTGGGGGTCGGATCGCAACCCGGATCTGTTCGTCAACTGGGGCGAGCCGGGGGCGGTCTCCCCTCTCGACCGGGGGGACGGGCCGCTGGAATTCCTCTACCTGGTCAACGGCCGCGACGACGACCGCGACGGGCTGACGGATGAGGGGTTCGATGGGCTCGACAACGATCTGGACGGCCTGACCGACGAGGCCGACGAATGGGAGCCTGAAACCTGGGTCGGGGTCGAGCGGAGCCCGCGCAAGATCGACCCGGCGACGGGCGCCACGGTTCCCGGGGATCTGGTCTGGGGCGAGCGGTACGCGATCCGCCGTCGGCCGGTCCCCGCGTCCACCGGCGCGGTCGAGCTGCCCGCCGGCATCGTGATCGACGCGACCGGCTGGAACCTGCCCGCGGGGGACCGGCCCCGATCCCGGCTGCCCGTCGACCCCTGGACCGGCGCGGTCGAGCTGGTGATCGACGCCCACGGTCGGGTCGAGTCCCGCGGCTTCCGGTCGACCGCCGCGGCCAGTCCGTTCGGGCCGCCCTGGCTGCATTTCTGGGTCGCGGACTTCGGGACCGTCCGCGACCAGGCCGACCCGTCGGCGAGCCGGGGGCGGCTGGTTTCGCTGCACATGGGCAACGGGTCGATCAGCTCCGGGGACGCCGATCCGGCCGACCCCGCCGGGTCGGTTCGGCGGATTCAGGACGGGGGTGGGAGATGATGGCCAATCCCCGCGTCGGCCAGATCGTCCGCGTCGGATACAGCCGGGTGATGTTGGCGCGGATTGGGACTCGCGCCTCGGTCGCGCCCCTGCAAGACGCGCTGGTCAAGGTCGTGATCGTGAGCAAAGGCAAGCCCCGCAATCACGGCGTCGAGTTGGACGGGCGGCTGTACATCGTCCCATGCGGCAACCTGCATAAGATCGGGGGCGAGACGGGACGCGAAAGGAGCAAGGCGTGGCGATAACCGAAATTGAGATTCTCGATTACCTCAACAAGCACATGATCGGCAATTGGCCTCGCGGCGGTCACTGGAGGGCCAAAGGGGCCGCCGTGGAATTTGTTGATCGCGAGAGCGGCCAGGTCCTCACGGCAATGCCCACCAGGAAGGCGGCTTTGCTAGCGGGCGCGACCACCGAAACCGACCGGATCCTCTGCCTGTCCCTCCACCAGCCGTGGGCCTCGCTCATCGCGATCGGGGCCAAGCGCTACGAAACCCGGGGCTGGCCGACCAGCCACCGGGGGCCGCTGGCGATCCACGCGGCCAAGGCCTGGACGCGGGACCAGGCCGCCCTGTGCCTCAAAGAGCCGTTCCGCTCCGCCCTGGAGGCGGGCGGGATCAAGATCCCGCTGGCGGAGGGCCGGTACTTCCTGGGCCGCAAGGCGCCCGCCTTTCTGCCGCTGGGGGCGGTCGTCGCCGTCGGCAACGTCGTCGATTGCTTCGAGACGTTCCCGGGGCCTCCGGGGCTCGACCACGTTGAGGAGATGTTCGGCGATTGGGGGCCGGGCCGCTGGGCCTGGCTGTTGGAGGATGTTCGGCCGCTGGCGGAGCCCTCGCCGCTCGCGGGGGCTCAAGGGCTTTTCGCGATCCGCCCCAAGCCGGGCGGTGGTTTTGAGCGGGCCGGGGGGAGGTGGGACCGATGAGCACAATCACAAACGACGAAATGAGACTCCGCGCCCTGGCCGTCAAGGTGGAGGAGATGCGCGCGAAACAACGCGAGTTCTTCAGCCGGGACCGCAAGCCGACCACGCTCCGGGAGGCCAAGGCGCTTGAGGCCCGGGTCGACGCGATGGTCGAGCAAATCCTCGAGCGCCAACCGAGGCTGTTCTGATGCTGGCCCGCCGACTGCCCGAATCCACCGTCCTGTCCGCCGTCGCCGACGTTTGCCGGTTGCTCGGTGTCGAGATCGAGCGGCAAAACACCGGCGGCCGAACCAACGACCGGGGCCAATACGTCCCGTTCGGCCGGCCGGGGAATTCGGACCTGACCGGGATGACCGGCCCGGCCTGGGGCGACCTGGCCGGCCGGAAGGTGGACATCGAATGCAAGCGCGAGGGCTTCGAGCCGCGGCGTTGTTACGGCAAGGCCCGCGAGCGGTGGGAAAAGCAGCTCGACCGGCTCCGGGCGACGAACGCCAACGGCGGGTTCGGCTTCTGGACCGACTCCCCGGAGCACTGTTTCAAAGTGCTGAACCTGCTCAAAGCCGGATGGCGGGTCCGGATCGACGACGACGAGGATTCGCTGCTGTATTGGCCGGAGGATGACGACGCATGAGCCGTTATTTGTATTTCTGGGCCGGCGGGCGGGCCTGGCCGGGGATGCGGGAGTTGATCGCCGGCTGGGGGCCCCGGGACGGAGCCTCCGCGATCCACGGCGTCGTGGCCCTCGGGCCTTGGGAGCGGATCGGGGGAATCGGCTGGCGGAATGGAGCCGTCGAGCTGGTGGACATCGAGCCGGCCTGGCCGGAAGGGGAGGACGAAGCCGTCGATGGGAGCGATGAAGCAAATCCACCTGAAGCGAGTGCTCGGGGTGCCGCTGAGTCAAACGCTCCGGGCGTTCGCCGGGCTTGAGCCCTGGCCGCTCTCGAAAGAGGAGAAGGCCGAGCTCCGAGCCGCCAAGGCGGCCGAGCGGGCGGCGCTCAAGGAAGCCGCGGCGGAGGCCAAGGCCGAGCGGGAGGCGATCCAGTGGGTCGAGTCCCGGGCCGACCTGGTCCGGGAGTTCGGCGAGCCGGGTCCGCCGCAAGGACGGACCGGCTTCTACCGCTGCAACGGCGGCGGGGAGGGAGCCTATTTTTGGGTCGGGTCCGGGCCGTTCCCGGATTACCGACCGCCGGGCCTCGCGTGGTCGCGGGCCTGGCCGCAACCGAAGCCGGCGGACGTGCCCTGGGCCGACGAGGCCCCGCCTCCGCCGCCGGAGCCGGAGCCGATCCCGGAGACGAACGACAAGCTCGAACAGGGGAGATTCGCGTGGTGAACGAAAACAAGCAAGCCGACCAACCAGACCAGGCGAAGATCGATGTTGTGGACGGCGTCGTTCGCCGGGCGTTTGGCGAGTACCTCGACCAGGTCGCCGACGGCCCGGCGGAGCCGGGAATCCGGGCGTTGCTCGAGGTGACGTTCTTCGCCGGCTTCCAGGCCGGGGCGGGCAACGTGGCCAGGGCCGCCGAGATTTTCCACGCGGCGGCCGACGCCGCGACCGTTGCGGCCCTCGACCGAAACCGGCCGATCCTGGCCGACCTGGGCCGCGACCCCGCCGACGAGCGCCCGGCCGACGGGTGTTTCGTTTGCGTCCGGCCGGACGACTGACCGGCCCGGACTTCGAAACCGCAACGGCCCGACGGGTGATGATCCCGCCGGGCCGCCCGGAAGCGTCCAAGGGAGACGACCGCGACGCCGCGGTGGTCTCCTAATCGACCGACTTGGGCCGCCGACTTGACCCCGCGTCCATGCGGTAAAGCCGAGGCGGCGGCCCCGGTCAAGCGGGCCGGGGGGCCACTCCCCTGCCCCATCTTGCCCGATCGGGACGGCAGCCCGACCGGGAAGGTTTGCCCAAGCGGACCAACGAACCCACGGAGAATAGCATGGACGGATTGACGCGCGAAGAGGTTAGGATCGGCCGAGACGAATATCTCGCCCTGGTCCGGGACCGCGACATCCTCGACATTATCGACGCCCATCGGGCCGGGCTGCCCGGTTGTCCCGGATCGCTCCGGGACCGGATCGGCGAACTTTTGGACGCGGGGATCGCGCCCAACGTGATCGTCGGCCAGGCCACCGCCCGGGCTACTCGGCGGGCGGCGCTGACGGCGGCCCTTCGGACGGCGGCTCCCCGGGCTGCCGGCCTGGTCGGTTAGCGACGTACCAGCCTTTGAGGGCCGGGATTAGGGCTTCGCTCACAAAGTCGCTTTCGGTCATTTCCAGCCAACCCGCCACGGCGGCCAGTAGCTTCGCCTGCTCGGCCGGCAGATGGATGGTCTTGCGGCAACGCCCAGGCGCTTCGGCGCCTTGGCGTTTTTTTGTTTTACGCGCCGACATGTTCACACTCCCTTGCGCTTCTCCGGGCTCCCGCCCGTATGCCCGGTTTATCGGTACTCCGGGGTGATTCCGTCCACCCGCGTTTCGGCGCCAGCGCAAGACGCGCCCCGGTTCGTTGCGCGGGGCGCTGGGAACACTTCGGCCCCGAACTGTTTCTTGGCCGCCCCGCCCCGCGGGGGAGGGGTGGGGTTCAGGTTTTGCGGGCGGCCCGGCGGCGGTTCTGGACCAGCCGGAGGCCGAGGGCCTCGGCCAGGGCGGCGGCCGTTTCGAGCGAAATCGACCGCTCCCCGGAGGCGAACCGGCAGACGGCCGACCGGGGGACGTTCGCGGCGGCGGCGATCGCGTACAGGCTCCGCTTGTCGGCGGCCAGGGCGGCGCGGAGCTGATCGGAAATCAGGTCTTTGGACACTCTGTGAGACTCCCAAGGATTCGTCGGATCGTGGTGAGCGGGACCGGCCCGCCCTTGTTTTTGCCCCGGTAGCCGAGCTCGACCAGCTCGGCGGAGATTGCGCGCAGCGACCGCCCCTCCGCCCGGAGCCGGCGGACGGTTTCAGCCAATCCGGCGTCGGCCGGATCCACCTCGAGGTGAACGCCGTCGGCGGCCAGTCGGTACCCGTAGGGGATTTGACCGATCCTCTCCCCCGCCGCGCGCTTCGAGTTCAGGGCCTCGCGGGTCCGCTCCCGGAGCCGAAGCCGCTCGTTCTCGCCGACGGCGTCGAGAATCCGCCGGGTGAAGATGTCCCCGGAGGAATCCGAGGCCGTTCCCTCTCCCTGGGTCGAGACGACCCGGGCCCCGCGCGCCGCGACGGCCCGTTCGATCACCGCGTTGTCGTAGGGGTCCGCCCGGAAGATTCGGTCCCGTCTGAGGATGACGATCCTGTCGCCTTTGCCGATGCCCTCGATCGCCTTAACCAACCCCGGCCGGGCCGCGAGCGGGACGCCGCCGGAGATTCCCTCCTCTCGGATAACCGCCATAACCGGCCACCCTTGGGCCTCGGCGAACCGGCGGCAAACCTCCTCTTGCGCGCGGAGGGACACTCCGTGCTCGACCTGTTCGTCGGTCGAGACGCGGACATAGATCACGGCGGATTCGGACACGGCTCGAAACCTCATTTGGACCGGGCGGACGTGAAAAAGCGCCGCCAATTGGCAACGCCGGGAGCCGTCGCCGGGCGGCAACGCTCCGGGGAGCGGCGGACGGGCGGTTCGTCGCCGGCTGGCAACGCAATTCGGGAGGTGGTTTGGGGGCGGGATCGGGGCGCGCGCCGCGCCGACCGGCGCGGCGCGCTTTCCCTACCTAGTAATGCCACATCTTTGTCGATTCGGTGGACACGCATGGTAAGATGGGTTGTACGTTGTTAGGCGACTTTGACGCACACCCCGCGAGTCACCCCGATGGTCAACGCCGACCGCCCCGCGCGTCGTTCCGCGCGTTCTTCCGCGCCCCGTTTGCGCGTCGTCCGCCCCGACGAGCCCCCGTCCGCCTGGCCGCCCCGGGCCGATCCGAACCGGCCCAAACCGCTCCCCCGCTGGCGCCGGGGCTTCACCGTCCGGTTTCCGGGGTCGGTCGATCCGATCGAGTACCGGCTGAGCCGGGACCGGCCCGATTGCCCCGCCGTGTTCGATCCCGACTTCGGGCTTTGGCTGTCTCTACGGGTGGGGGAGCCGGCCGCGTAAGGTCGGAAATTTTTCCGACCTTAAACCGCGCCGGGCCCCGGCCGCGAAGCGGTTTCCCCGGCCCGGCGGCCCGCCCGGCCGGGGCGGGATCGGGAAAGATGTGGCATTACTGACTAGGACGCGCGCGAAGCGCGACCGAGGGGACACAAGCGCAAGGGGGGACTTATGGGTTGGATCACCACGGCGCTCGCCGTTTGGAGCGCCGCGAAGAAATTGGGGCCGTTGGCCAAAGACCTGTGGCCGCTCTTGACCGCCATTGTCGCGGTCATCGCCAACCACCTGGCCGGCGGGCCGTTGCCGCTCTCGCCCACCGACTCGGCCGGGGCCGTCGCCGCCGGGGCCGCCGTGTCCTATCACCTGCGGGTCGCGCGGCGGCTCAAGTCGCTGCTCCACCCGCGCCGGGCCTGATCCCGTGGCCGCCGACCGGCCGGAGCGGCTGCGCGGCGCCGCGCTGATGGCCAGCGATTACGAGTGGCTGCGCGAGTTCGAATCCGGCTCGACCGCGGCGGAGATCGCCCGGAAACACCGCACGACCGCCCGGCACGTCGAGCGGCGGCTCAAGGCCGCCCGCGAGGCCGAGGCCGCCGCGCGCTACGAGGCCGACGTTCCGCCCTGGCTGGCGTGGATCACGCCGCTGTTTCCGATCGCGCCGTTCACGCCGCAATCGACGTGCGCGCACAAGGGGCCGATCCCGGCCGGGTCGCGCCTGTACTGCCCGGTCGACGGCTGCCACCAGTCCGGGTTCGACGGCCATCCGTACTTGAAGCGCGACCCCCGAACCGACCCCAAGCCCGAGCCACGGCCCCCCGCCGGAGCCGCTCCGAAGACCGCCGCGAAGACGCGCCGGGAACGTCGAGCCGCCCGGCGGGGGGCCGCCTAAATCCCGCCCGCTTCGGGCTTTTGGAGGCCGCCGCCGGCCCTCGCAGGGTCGCCCCCGACCGGCCGGCGACGGCGGCGGCGGCCTCCAAACTCCCGAAGCACGCCCCTTGGCGGGGGCGCGCCATGGACCGCCCCCGCCACCCCTCCATACCCTCGCGACCGGGCGCGGCGGGTCGGCCTTCGGGTCGGCCCGCCGGCCGGTTGCTTTGGAGTCCGCATGGACAAGCGCCATTATCTTCGGCAGTTCTTCGCCTACGAGCATCTCCCCGATCATCTTCGGGTGATAAGCCAGCCGTTCGGCGAGCTGGCCCGGGAGATCGACCTGACGCTCCCGGACAACCCGGAGAAGACGACCGCCCTCCGCAAGCTGCTGGAGGCCAAGGATTGCGCCGTCCGGGCGGTGCTTTTCAAGTAACCGCCTCTATCCCCCCACACTCCCCGTGACGCGCGGGGCCGGTCGGTTTCCTCGGAGACCGGCCGGCCCGTAAGTCGCGCGCCCGCCGGAAAGGCCCGACCGTGCCCGATCCGACCGACATCCCGGTACCGCCCGGCGAATACGCGATCCCCGGCCTCGGCCGGCTGTTGGTGATCGAGGGGCCCGCGCGGCTCAAGGCGCCCGCCGGCCCGATCGACCTGGCGAGCCTGCTGGCCGGCCCGTCCGCCCCGGCCCCGCCGGCCGGTCCCGAACCGGCCGAGCCGAAGCGGTCGCCCTGGATCACGGCCCTGCTGGCGATTCTGGCCCTGCTGGCGGGGACGCAACTCCCGGCCTGGTCGCCCGACGCGCCGCCCGCGCCCGCCCCCGTCGCCCCGGTCGAGCCCGTCAAACCCGCCCCCAAACCGCCCGAACCGGCCCGTCCCGATTGGTTGCCCGAGCCCGAGGGCAAGGCGCCAA
>Ga0182744_1002864_pt1 | contig 13844 bp, 9 predicted proteins | sample eDN3rd30CKraftMG_FD_128525 | JGI IMG/M metagenome (GOLD analysis project Ga0182744, IMG submission 128525) | Enriched Miracle-Growth compost microbial communities from Emeryville, California, USA - eDNA 3rd pass 30_C Kraft MG (version 2) (version 2) ...
CGCCGGATCTCGGTGGTGAGGTCCTGCACGCGCGTGAAGTTCGCGGACATCGCCTCGAGCTTGCGCAGCGCCTTCTCCTTGCGGCGGCGGTGCTTGAGGACGCCGGCAGCCTCCTCGATGAAGCCGCGCCGCTCCTCGGGCGTGGCGCGCAGGACGGCGTCGAGCTGGCCCTGGCCGACGATGACGTGCATCTGCCGGCCCAGCCCGGAGTCGGAGAGCAGCTCCTGGACGTCGAGGAGACGGCACGACGTGCCGTTGATGGCGTACTCGGAGCCGCCGTTGCGGAACAGCGTCCGCGAGATGGTGACCTCGGTGTAGTCGATCGGCAGCGCGCCGTCGGAGTTGTCGATCGTGAGCGAGACCTCGGCGCGGCCCAGCGGCGCACGCCCGGACGTCCCGGCGAAGATGACGTCCTCCATCTTGCCGCCGCGCAGCGTCTTGGCGCCCTGCTCCCCCATCACCCAGGCCAGGGCGTCGACGACGTTCGACTTGCCGGAGCCGTTCGGGCCGACGACGCAGGTGACCCCGGGCTCGAGCTCGAGGGTCGTCGCGGACGCGAAGGACTTGAACCCGCGCAGCGTCAGGGTCTTGAGGTACACGTTCGCAGCCTAGCGGGCGGGCGCGGCCACAGGTCAGACGAGGCCCGGGAACCAGAGCGCGATCTCGGCGGCGGCGGTCTCGGGCGCGTCAGAGCCGTGCACGAGGTTCTGCTGCACCTTCAGGCCCCAGTCGCGCCCGAGGTCCCCGCGGATCGTGCCGGGGGCGGCCGTGGTCGGGTCGGTGGTGCCGGCGAGCGAGCGGAAGCCCTCGATGACGCGGTGGCCCTCGGCGACGACGGCGAGCACCGGACCCGAGCTCATGAACTCGACGAGGGGCTCGAAGAACGGCTTGCCCTGGTGCTCGGCGTAGTGCGCGTCGAGCAGCTCACGGCTGGGCGTGCGCAGCTCGACGGCGACGAGGGTGTAGCCCTTGGCCTCGATCCGGCGCAGGATCTCCCCTGACAGCCCGCGGCGCACGCCGTCGGGCTTGACCAGGATGAGGGTGCGTTCTGTCGTCGTAGAAGTCATGGGACAAGGCTACCGGGGCACCGGGACCCGGGCGGCGCTCAGACGTTGGGGGCGGTCTCCGGGTGCGCGGCGTCGTACTCTGCCCGCTCCCGGTCGATCTTTCCGCCGAGCCTGATCGCCACGAACCACAGCACGATGAACACCGCTCCGAGCCCGAACATCATGGGTACCGCGAAGCCGCAGGCCAGCACGGGCAGCTGGACGAGCGTGCCCGCGAGGTACCCGCCGGGGCTCTCCAGCATCCGGGAGAGCACGAGCAGGATGACGAACAGGAGCGCGCCGAACAGCCAGATCTTCGCGGCGGACGGAACCTCCTTGACGATCCACACCGAGGGGATGTCCCGCAGACCGTAGGCCACCAGGGTGGCGAACAAGATGAGGAACGCCTCGAGCATCAGGGTGGTCGAGGCGAACTGCAGCTTCGCGGACCTCTTGGGGCGGATCTTGTCACCGGGAGCGGGAATCGTCACCCGCCCAGGATACCGAGCGGGGTGTCAGGGTCTCGACACGGCCCTCTCGCGTGCTCGACCGGCGCCGGGGCAGGTCACTTCCGCCCGAACGCCGCACGGGCCTCGGCCGCGAGCACGACAGACCCCGCCACGATCACGCCGGCACCGAGCCCCACCCCGACAGAGTCGTCGGCCTCGGCCAGCGTGACGGCCACGTCCAGGGCGTCGTTCAGCCGCGCCTCGACGTGCACGCGGTCCTCGCCGAACACGTCGACGGCGATCTCCGCCAGGTCGGTGACGTCGAGCGCCCGGTCGGAGCCCGGGATCGACGTCACCACGATCTCGGCGAGCACGGGCTCGAGGATCGCGAGCACACCCTCGATGTCCTTGTCGGCCATCATCCCGACCACGCCCACGAGCCGTCGGAACGCGAACGCCTCCTCGAGCGCGTCGACGAGCACCTGCGCGGCAGCGGGGTTGTGGGCCGCGTCCACGAGCACCGTGGGGCTGGACCGCACGATCTCCAGACGCCCCGGGGACTCCACACCGCCGAACGCCGCCTCGACGACGGCGCCGTCGAGCGCACGACCGCCGCTGAGCAGCGACTCCACGGCCGCGAGCGCGAGCAGCGCGTTGTGCGCCTGGTGCTCGCCGTGCAGGGGGACGAAGACGTCCTGGTAGACGCCCGCGGGGGTGCTGAGGGTGACGAGCTGCCCGCCGACGCCGACGGTCCGGTCGAGGACGGCGAGCGCCTCGCCCTCGGCGAGCAGGGTGGCGTGCACCTCGGCGACGCGCGCGCGGATCTCCCGCTCCGCGTCCTCGGTCTGCACGGCGGAGACCACCACGGCGTCGGGCTTGATGATGCCCGCCTTCTCGTGGGCGATCTCCTCGACGGTGTGGCCGAGCCAGCGCGTGTGGTCGATCGCTATCGGGGTGAGCACCGCGACGTCGCCGTCGACGACGTTCGTCGAGTCCCAGCGACCACCCATGCCGACCTCGACGACCGCGACGTCGACGGGGGTGTCCGCGAAGGCGGCGAACGCCATGACGGTGAGCACCTCGAAGAAGCTCAGCCGCGGGCCTCCGCCCGCCTGCGACTCGGCGTCGACCATCGCCACGTAGGGCTCGACGTCGTGCCAGGCGGCGACGAACCCGGCGTCGCTGACGGGCTCGCCGTCGATCGCGATGCGCTCGGTGACGCTCGCCAGGTGCGGGCTGGTGAACCGACCCGTGCGCAGGCCGTGCTCGCGCACGAGCCGCTCGATCATGCGGGCCGTCGACGTCTTGCCGTTGGTCCCGGTGACGTGGACGACGCGGTAGGCGCGCTGCGGGTTGCCCATGAGGTCGAGCACCTTGGCCACCCGGTCGAGCGTGGGGTCGATGTCGTGCTCGGGAGCGCGGGCGATGATGCCCGCGTAGACCTCCCGCAGCTCGGCGGTCACCGCGGGGTCGGCGCCCCGGTCCCGCGCACCGCGTCCTGAGTCGCTCATGCGTCCGCTCCGTCTCTGGCTGCCTCGACGGCGACGCTCAGCGGCGCCGTGCCGTTGCCCGTCACCGTGACACGCACGGCGAGGGTCTCGCGTGCGATGAGCTCTCGGTGGGTCTCGACGGCGGCCACGGCGTCGTCCGGTACCAGGAGCGTGAGGGTGATGCGGTCGGCGATGTCGAGACCGGCCGTCTTGCGGGCGTCCTGCACCTCACGGACCACGTCGCGGGCGTACCCCTCGGCACGCAGCTCGTCGGTCAGCTCGAGGTCCAGCACCACGAAGCCGCCCAGGCCGAGCACGGCGGCCGCGCGGACGCCGTCGGTCTCGCCGCCCGCGCCCACGACGGTGGCCAGCTCGTACTCCGCGGGCTCCAGCGCGACGGGGCCCTCGGCCGTGCCGACGACGACGTCGCCGTCGGCCGTCACCTCCCAGTCCCCGGCCTTGGCCGCCTTGATGACGGCCTGCACCCCGCGCCCGAGCCGCGGGCCGGCCGCGCGAGCGTTGACCGTCAGCCGCTGGCTGATCCCGTACTCGACGGACGCGGCGTCGTTCGCCTCGGTGAGCAGCACGTCCTTGACGTTGAGCTCGGCCGCGAGCAGCGCCGTGTAGGGCTCCAGCAGCTCCGCGTCCGGGACGGCGACCGCGAGCGCGGACAACGGCTGTCGCACGCGCAGCGAGTGGGCCTTGCGCAGGCCGAGGGTGACGGAGACGACCTCGCGGACGCGGTCGACCGCAGCGACGAGCTGCTCCTCGCCCGCCGCGTCGCCCGTGACCCCGCCGGCGACCTGCTCGGCCGCAGGCCAGTCGGTCAGGTGGACCGAGCGACCACCGGTCAGGCCGCGCCAGACCTCCTCGGACAGCAACGGCGCGAGCGGCGCCATCACCTGGGTGAGCGTGACGAGCTCGGTGTACAGCGTGCGGAACGCGGTGGCGTCCTCGTCCCAGAAGCGCTGGCGCTGCGTGCGCACGTACCAGTTGGTGAGCAGGTCGAGGTGGACCCGCACGGCCTCGCACGCGCCGGGGATGTCGTAGGCGTCCAGGAGCTCGGTGACGTCGGTGACGAGGTACCGCAGGCGGGCGAGCAGGTACCGGTCCATCACCGTGAGGTCGGCGTCGTCGTCCGCGGTCAGCGTGCGCGCCTCGAACCCGGCACCGCCGTCCGCGGCGTTCGCATACAGGGTGAAGAAGTAGTACGTGCTCCACAGCGGCAGCATCACCTGACGGACCGCGTCACGGATGCCCTCCTCGGTGACGATCAGGTTGCCGCCGCGCAGGATCGGGCTGGCCATCAGGAACCAGCGCATGGCGTCGGAGCCGTCGCGGTCGAAGACCTCGTTGACGTCCGGGTAGTTGCGCAGCGACTTGCTCATCTTGCGGCCGTCGTTGCCGAGCACGATGCCGTGCGACACGGCCGTCTTGAAGGCGGGCCGGTCGAACAGCGCCGTGGCGAGCACGTGCAGCAGGTAGAACCAGCCGCGTGTCTGCCCGATGTACTCGACGATGAAGTCACCCGGGTAGTGGTGCTCGAACCAGTCGGCGTTCTCGAAGGGGTAGTGCACCTGGGCGTAGGGCATCGACCCGGAGTCGAACCAGACGTCGAGCACGTCCGGGATGCGCCGCATCGTCGAGCGGCCCGTGGGGTCGTCCGGGTTGGGCCGGGTGAGCTCGTCGACGAACGGGCGGTGCAGGTCGGGCTCGCCGGCGTCGTTGCGCGGCAGACGGCCGAAGTCGGCCTCGAGCTCGGCGAGCGACCCGTACACGTCGGTGCGCGGGTACGCCGGGTCGTCGCTCACCCACACGGGGATGGGCGACCCCCAGTACCGGTTACGGCTGATCGACCAGTCGCGCGCGCCGGCGAGCCACTTGCCGAACTGGCCGTCCTTGATGTTGCCGGGCGTCCAGTCGATCTCCTGGTTGAGCTCGACCATGCGGTCGCGGAAGGTGGTGACGCTCACGAACCAGCTCGTCACCGCCTTGTAGATGAGCGGCTTGCGGCAGCGCCAGCAGTGCGGGTACGAGTGCTCGTAGGACGCCTGGCGCACCAGCACGGCCCGCTCGGCCTCGGGGCGGCGAGCGAGCGGGCCCGAGCCGTCCTTGAGGTCGGTGACGATCGGCTTGTTCGCGTCGAAGACCTGGAGCCCGGCGTAGTCGGGAACCTGCGAGGTGAACACCGCGCCGTCGTCGACCGGGAGCACGGTCTGGATGCCGGCCTCGCGGCACACCGCCATGTCGTCCTCGCCGAAGGCGGGGGCGAGGTGGACCAGACCGGTGCCGTCCTCGGTCGTGACGAAGTCGGCGGCCAGCACGTGGAAGGCGTTCGGGCCGGGCGCCTGCCCTGCGGCGCTCCCCATGAAATAGTCGAAGATCGGCGCGTAGGCCCGCCCCGCCAGCTCACGACCGGGGAACCGGGCGACGACCTCGGGGTCCTCCCCCAGCTCACGCGCGTACCCGCCGAGCAGCGCGGCCGCGATGACGACGCGCTCGCCCGCGAGCGCACCCTCGCTCGGGCGCACCGTCACGTACTCGATGTCCGGTCCGACGGCGATCGCGAGGTTCGACGGCAGGGTCCACGGCGTCGTCGTCCAGATCAGCGCGAGCTCGCCGGTCTCCAGCCGCACCCCGACGGTCGCGGTGTTGTCCTGCCGGTTCTGGTAGACGTCGTCGTCCATGCGCAGCTCGTGGTTGGACAACGGGGTCTGGTCGTTCCAGCAGTAGGGCAGCACGCGGTAGCCCTCGTAGGCGAGGCCCTTGTCGTAGAGCTGCTTGAACGCCCAGAGCACCGACTCCATGTAGGTGGTGTCGAGCGTCTTGTAGTCGTGGTCGAAGTCGACCCAGCGTGCCTGGCGCGTCACGTACTCACGCCACTCGCGGGTGTACTTGAGCACGGAGGCGCGGCAGGCCTCGTTGAAGCGGTCGATGCCGATGCGCTCGATGTCGGCCTTGCCCTGGATCCCCAGCTCGCGCTCGGCCTCGAGCTCGGCGGGCAGCCCGTGGGTGTCCCAGCCGAAGCGGCGCTCCACGCGGCGACCGCGCATCGTCTGGTAGCGCGGCACGATGTCCTTGGCGTACCCGGTGAGCAGGTGCCCGTAGTGCGGCAGGCCGTTGGCGAAGGGCGGGCCGTCGTAGAAGACGAACTCGTTCGACCCGTTCTCGCCGGCGGGCCGCTGGTCGATCGAGGCCTGGAAGGTGCCGTCCTGCTCCCAGTACCGCAGGACCTCGACCTCGAGGTCGGGGAAGCTCGGGGAGGACGGGACCGCGGCGGACGACGTCGGGGTGTCGTCGGGACGGCGGTGAAGGGGGTAGGCCATGCGGCTCTCCTGCTCGGGTGGTCCGGTGTCGCTGAGTCCGTGCGAGGACGACCCGCCTCCCGGTCGAACCGACCGGAGCGTGCCGCGGTACCACCCCGCTTGCCGACCACGCGCCGGGCGGCGACGCGGACGACCTCTCTGACGGCTGTGACGGGCCTGCCCGTCCGGTTCTACTGGGCCACGCTCGGCGATCCGCCCGACTGCGGTCGTGCCCGACGGCGTGCTGCGCGGCTGTTCTTCCGGAGGCTCGCCGGTGATGGCCGGGTCGATGCCTGTGGTGACAGTCTAGCGGGTGCTCTTCGCTGCCACGAGGATCGCGCGCACGACGGGCACCGGTCCGGGCACCGCTGCCCTCAGCGGACCTTCGCGGTGCGCGCGGAGACGCGGGACGCAGCGGTGTACCCGCTCTTCTTGCCGGTGACCTTCACGCGCAGCCGGGCCTTGCGGTCCGCCGTGCGAAGCTTGTAGGTCGTCTTCTTCGCGCCCTTGATCTTCTTCCACTTCTTGCTCTTGCCGGGTCCCTGACGGAACCACTGGTACGAGAGCTTCGTCCCCTTGGTCCACGACCCCGGCTTCGCCTTCAGCTTCTTGCCGACCTTCTTCGTGCCCTTCACCTTGGGCGCCTTCGTGGTGAGCTTGCCCTTCTTGACCACCGAGGTGGTGACCGCCGCCGAACCCTGGGCACCCGGGATCGCGCCCGTGACGACGACCGCGATGCGCTTGCCCCGGTCTGCGGCGACGAGCGTGTAGGACGCCTTGGTGGCCCCCGCTATCGGGGTGCTGTCGCGCGTCCACCGGTACGACGCCGCGACCCCTGCGGGCGCCCATCCCGGGGTGCTCGCCCTGAGGGTCGAGCCCACCTTCGCGGTGCCGGACACCTTCACCGTCGGCTGCGGACCGAGGACGATCGTGCCGAGGTCGATGACGTTCGTCGAGGTGACGGGGATGACCGGGGCGTCGGCCTGGCTCGAGCCACGGGCGCCGCCGGTGCCCACCCAGGTGCTGCGCACCGGCACGGTCCGCTTGACCGGGGCCATGTCGGCGCCCAGGAAGTCGACGAACGCGATCTTCATCTGGGTGCCGACCGTCGCGCACTGCTTGTAGACACCGGCGCCGTTCGTGCCGAACGGACCGGCCTGCGGCGCCTCGAACCCGCCGCTGCCGCGCTTGGTCAAGGGGATGGCCCCGAGGTAGTCGACCGGCTTGCCCGCCTGGTCGACGACGCGAGCGACGATCGAGGGCTGGTACTTCTCCGCGAGGTCCTTGGTCGTGGTGCTGCCGGAGGCGAGCGTGCCGAGGCCGGTCTGCATGTAGGCGTAGCAGCGCGAGTCGGCGTCGTCCCAGGGCCTCGAGTACGACAGCGTCACGGTCCCGCTGGTGGGCAGACCACGGATCGAGTACGCGCCGTCCGCCGCGACCGGCACGCCCGGGTTGATGGAGTCGGTGCCGCCCCCGGCACGCGCGACCTCCGCGTAGACCCAGCCGGAGGTGGCGGTGTGCCCGTCGGCGAGGGTGACCGTGCCGTGCACGGTGGCACCGCGGGCCAGCTGGTACGACGCGTCGTGCGACGCCCCCGCGGCGAGCGTGAAGGTCTGGGCGTCGTCCTGACGGTGGACCCCGCCCAGCCACTCCTCGGGATAGTCGCTGCACGACGCCTCGAGGCAGTAGTTGTAGAGCACGCTGAACCTGTCCCCGATCGAGCCCCAGGGGTTCTCGGTGCGGGGGACGACATGGAGGGTGAACGACCCGTCGGCTGCGGTCGTGGCCGTCCGCACGTACACACCCGTCGTGATGTCCTCGAGCTGGAGGTAGGCGCCCACGATCGGCGCGCCCGTGCTCTTGTCCGTCAGGTAGCCGTGGACCGTCGCGGTCGCGGCCTGCGCGGTCGAGGCTCCGGTCACCCCGATCGTCAGCAGACCGGCGACGGCGACGAGGCTCGTCAGGAGGCGGGACAGTCGGGTGCGGGGCATGGCGGCGGCTCCTCGGTGCTGCGGACCGGCGCGAGGACAGCGCCGTCCGCGCCACGCTAGGTCCGTTCGCAGCGCCTCGCGACCGCTGGAGGCGTGACCGACCTCACACGTGCGCGCCCACCAGCAGGTCGCCACGCCGGGTGACCAGGGAGGACGAGGGTGCGCCCCCGTCCTCAAGATTCCTTGCGCGCCACCACCGTGTTCGAGGCCTGGGCCCGCGGCCGCAGGATCAGCGAGTCGACGTTCACGTGGTGCGGCCTCGTGAGCGTCCAGGCGATGGCGTCGGCGACGTCCTCGGCGAGCAGCGGCTCGTCCACGCCCGCGTAGACGGCGTCGGCCTTGGCCCGGTCGCCGTCGTACCGCACGAGCGAGAACTCGTCGGTGCGCACCATGCCGGGGGCGATCTCGATCACCCGCACCGGCTGCCCCACGATCTCCAGGCGCAGGGTGCTCGCGATGATCCGCTCGGCGTGCTTCGCCGCGACATAGCCCGCGCCGCCGGGATAGGTGTCGTGCGCCGCGGTGGAGGTGAGCACGACGACGTCCCCGCGCCCGGAGGCCACGAGCGCCGGCAGCAGCGCCCGCGTGACGCGCAGCGTGCCGAGGACGTTCACCTCGTACATGCGGCGCCACCGGTCGAGGTCGGCGTCGGCCACGGGGTCGGTCCCGAGCGCTCCCCCGGCGACGTTCACGACGGCGTTCACGGGACCGCCCGCGGTGACCGTCGCCACGAGCCGCGCGACGTCGTCGTCGCTCGTGAGGTCCGCGACCTGCGGCACCGCGCCCGTCTGCGCCGCGAGCGTGGCGAGGCGGTCCGCGCGCCGCGCCACGGCGACCACGTCCCACCCCTCGGCACGCAACCGCTGGACCGTCGCGCGTCCGATCCCGGACGACGCCCCTGTCACCACAGCCCGCAACGGCTCGCTCTGCACCATGACGCCCTGCCCTCTCGTCCGTCCGCACCCGCCGGGCCTGCGCCGCTCGTCCGCGCCTCGCCTGCCCGGTCGCCACCACCCACGCTACGTCGGTCCTCGCGTCCTCGTGGTCAGCCGGACCTGAAGAGCCGCTCGCGGACCGACGCCGAGCCGACAGCGAGCGCGGAGGCCCAGGACGGGCGCGCGGGACATTTCCACCGCGTCGGCGGCGAACCTCCGCGCCGGAGGCGGGGGCGCGGGTAGCGTTGCCCCATGACCACGTGGGGATTCATCGGCACCGGGAACATGGCCAGCGCGATCGTCCAGGGCGCCGTCTCGAGCGGCTACCTCGACGGCGAGGACGTCGTCCTGTTCAACCCGACGGCGAGCAAGGCCCAGCGGCTCGCGGACGCGACCGGCGCCGCGGTGGCCGAGTCCGCGCTCGAGGTCGCCCAGACGGCCGACGTCGTCGTCCTCGGCTTCAAGCCGGGCACCTTCCCCGAGGTGCTGCCGACGCTCGCCGAGTCCCTCGTGGACCACGACGCCGTCGTCGTCTCGATCGCCGCGGGCCTCACCCTCGACCGGCTCGCCGCGCTCTTCGGGCCGGACGGCGCGTCGCTGGCGATCGTGCGCGCCATGCCGAACGTCAACGCCCTCGTGGGCGCCAGTATGACGGCGGTCACGGGCAACGACCGCACGAGCGCCGACAGCCTCGAAGAGGTGCTCGGCCTGTTCCGCTCGGTGGGCGACGCCCTCGAGCTCGAGGAGAAGCACTTCTCGGCGTTCACCGCGGCGGCCGGCTCGTCCCCCGCCTACGCGTACCTGTTCATCGACTCGCTGGCGCGCGGTGCCCTCGAGGCGGGCCTCCCCAAGGCTGTCGCCACGCAGATCGCCGCACAGGCCGTCGCGGGCAGCGCCCGGATGGTCCTCGAGTCGGGCGAGCACCCGTGGGCGCTCATCGACACGGTGTGCTCCCCGGGCGGGACGACGATCGCGGGCCTGCTGGCGCTCGAGAAGAACGCGTTCGTGGCGACCGTGGTGGAGGGCATCCGCGCCACGGTCGCGCGGGACCGCGAGCTCGGCGCCTGACGGCGTCACATGCGCGCGACGCCCAGCCGGGGTGCCTCGATCGCGGGGCAGGTGTCCATGACGACGTCGAGCCCCGCCGCCTCGGCCCGCGCCGCGGCCTCCTCGTCGACCACGCCCAGCTGCAGCCAGACCGCCTTCGCGCCGACCTCGATCGCCTGGTCGACCACGGCTCCCGCGAGGTCGGAGCGCACGAAGACGTCGACGACGTCGATCGGTCCGGGCACGTCGGCGAGCGTCGCGTAGCCGGTCTCCCCATGGACGACGTCGGCGCGCGGGTGCACCGGGACGATCGTCATGCCCAGTCCCTGCTGGACGAAGTGCGCGACCCCGTGGGCCACCCGCCGAGGGTTCTGCGAGAGGCCGACCACCGCCCACCGGCCGTGGGTGGTGAGCAGCCGCTCGATGACCGCGGGATCGTTGACGTGTGCCATACCTGCGTCAACCACGAGGACGGCCACGGTGTTCCGGTCGTGAGAGAATCGGCAACCATGAGCACCTCCCCCTCGAACTCCCAGGATCCTGCTGCCCGCACCGCGTCCGACGTGGTCACCGCCACCGTCACCGGGGTACCGGACCGGGTCACCACGGACGGTCTCGAGGCCACCTACGACGCCCGCTGGACCGAGCAGGGCACGTACTCCTTCGACCGCACCGCCGAGCGCGGGCAGGTGTACTCGATCGACACCCCGCCGCCGACGGTCTCGGGCTCGCTGCACGTGGGGCACGTGTTCAGCTACACGCACACGGACGTGGTCGCCCGATTCCAGCGCATGCGCGGCAAGGACGTGTTCTACCCGATGGGGTGGGACGACAACGGGCTGCCGACAGAGCGCCGGGTGCAGAACTACTACGGCGTGCGCTGCGACCCGTCGTTGCCCTACGTGGAGGGCTACGAGCCGCCGCTGCAGGGGGCCGAGGGCAAGAGCGTGAAGGCGGCCGACCAGCAGCCCGTCTCCCGGCGCAACTTCGTCGAGCTGTGCGAGCGGCTGACCGCGGAGGACGAGAAGCAGTTCGAGGCGCTGTGGCGCCGGCTCGGCCTCTCGGTCGACTGGTCGCACCACTACCAGACCATCGGCCAGCGCGCCCAGAAGGTCGCCCAGGCCGCGTTCCTGCGCAACCTCGCCCGCGGCGAGGCCTACCAGGCCGAGGCTCCCGGGCTGTGGGACGTCACCTTCCAGACCGCCGTGGCGCAGGCCGAGCTCGAGGCCCGCGACTACCCCGGGCACTACCACAAGGTCGCGTTCCACCCCGTCGACGGAGGCGCCCCGGTCTACATCGAGACCACCCGTCCCGAGCTGCTCGCGGCCTGCGTCGCCCTGATCGCCCACCCGGACGACGAGCGCTACCAGCACCTGTTCGGCACCACCGTGCGCTCCCCGCTGTTCGGCGTCGAGGTGCCGGTCGTCGCCCACACCCTCGCCGAGCGCGACAAGGGCGCCGGCATCGCGATGTGCTGCACCTTCGGTGATCTCACCGACGTGCAGTGGTGGCGCGAGCTGCAGCTGCCGACCCGTTCGATCATCCGTCGCGACGGCCGCGTGATCGCCGAGACCCCGGACTGGATCACCTCGGAGCAGGGCCGCGAGCTCTTCGCCGAGCTGCAGGGCAAGACCATGTTCTCCGCCCGCGCCGTCGTCGTCGACGCGCTGCGCGCCTCCGGCGACCTGGACGGTGAGCCGACCGCGACCCAGCGCAAGACGAACTTCTTCGAGAAGGGCGACAAGCCCCTCGAGATCGTCACGAGCCGTCAGTGGTACCTGCGCAACGGCGGCCGTGAGGCGACGCTGGCCGACGGCACCGTGCGCGACCTGCGCGAGGAGCTCGTCGCGCGCGGCCAGGAGCTCGGCTTCCACCCCGACTTCATGCGCGTGCGCTACGAGAACTGGGTGCGCGGCCTCAACGGCGACTGGCTGATCTCCCGCCAGCGCTTCTTCGGCGTGCCGTTCCCGGTCTGGTACCCGGTCGACGCCGAGGGCGAGCCGCGGTGGGACTCCCCCATCGTGCCGAGCGAGGACCAGCTGCCGATCGACCCGTCCTCGCAGGTCCCCGACGGCTACACCGCCGACCAGCGCGGCGCGGCGGGCGGCTTCGTGGGCGACCCGGACATCATGGACACCTGGGCGACCAGCTCGCTGACCCCGCAGATCGCGGGCGGCTGGCTCGACGACGACGACCTGTTCTCGCGCGTCTTCCCGATGGACCTGCGCCCCCAGGGCCAGGACATCATCCGCACCTGGCTGTTCTCGACCGTGGTGCGCTCGCACCTGGAGCACGGATCGCTGCCGTGGTCCGACGCCGCGATCTCCGGCTGGATCCTCGACCCCGACCGCAAGAAGATGAGCAAGTCCAAGGGCAACGTCGTCACGCCGATGGGCCTGCTGGAGGAGCACGGCTCCGACGCCGTGCGCTACTGGGCGGCCTCGGCCCGCCTGGGCACGGACGCCGCCTTCGAGGTGGGCCAGATGAAGATCGGCCGCCGCCTGGCGATCAAGATCCTCAACGCCAGCAAGCTCGCGCTGTCCTTCGGCGCCCCTGCCTGGGACTCCCCGCAGGCGGGCACCGCCCACACCGTCTCGCTCGACCCGGCGCGCGTGACGGTCGAGCTCGACCGAGGGATGCTCACCGGCCTGGCCGACGTCGTCGACCGCGCGACCGAGGCTCTCGAGGCGTACGACCACACCCGCGCCCTCGAGCTCACCGAGTCGTTCTTCTGGACCTTCTGCGACGACTACCTCGAGCTGGTCAAGGACCGCGCCTATGGCAGCGGCCCCGAGGATGAGGACGGCGCGACCCTGTCCGCACGCGCCGCGATCGCGATCGCGCTCGACACGCTGCTGCGGCTCTTCGCCCCGGTCGTGCCGTTCGCGACGGACGAGGTGTGGTCGTGGTGGCGCGAGGGCTCGATCCACCGAGCCCCGTGGCCGACCTCCGACGCCCTGCGCACCGGGGCGGCCGTGGACCCGCAGATCCTCGCCGTGGCGGGCAACGCGCTCGCCGCGCTGCGCAAGATCAAGTCCGAGGCGAAGGTCTCGATGCGCACGCCGATCCTGAGCGCCACCGTCGCGGTGCCGACCGAGATCCGCGCGTTCGTCGAGTCCGCACTGAGCGACGTCCGCAACGCCGGCCGCGCCACGGGCACGCTCGAGCTCGTCGATGCGGTCGAGGGGCAGGGCGACGCCGCGGTCCAGGGCGGGATCGTCGTGCTCGCCAGCGAGCTCGGCGAGCCCGAGGCCCGCAAGAAGGGCTGAGCACCGGCCGCACATGACGAGGGGTCCGCACCGGCTGGTGCGGACCCCTCGTCATGTGCGGCGTTCAGGTGTCAGCGGCGAACCTTCACCTTGACCGCCTTGGCCTTCGAGGCGGCCTGGTTCGCGTTGCCCCGGTACGTGGTCTTCACGACCAGCGTGCCGAGCCGCTTGGCCTTCACCGTGAAGGTCGCCTTGCCCTTCGCGTTCACCGTGACCTTGTAGGTCGTCGTGCCCTTCTTCTTGAGCCCCTTGACGGCGACGGTCGCCTTGCCCTTGAGGCTCGTTCCTGCCGCGCCCTTGACCGTGATCACG
>Ga0182744_1002865_pt1 | contig 13842 bp, 13 predicted proteins | sample eDN3rd30CKraftMG_FD_128525 | JGI IMG/M metagenome (GOLD analysis project Ga0182744, IMG submission 128525) | Enriched Miracle-Growth compost microbial communities from Emeryville, California, USA - eDNA 3rd pass 30_C Kraft MG (version 2) (version 2) ...
CGTGCACGGCAACCTGAGCTACCAGTTCAACGAGAGCCTGCAGCTCGTCTGGATCAGCTCCTGGCGGGAATACGACTCCAAATGGGGCCAGGATCAGGACCTGACGCCGGTGCCGGTGGCGCAGCTCGACAACCACATGAACCACCGCGCCTGGAGCCAGGAAGTCCGCCTCAACGGCGAATTCAACGACGGCTTCCTGGAGTACACGGTCGGCGGCTTCTATTTCGATCAGGCCGGCAGCTACACCGCCCGCGTCGACCTGAACTATGCCGGCATCGACTTCATCCACGGCCCGGACACCACGCCCAGCACGTCGAAGGCCCTGTTCCTCAACGCCACGGTGCATCCGACGGAGCGGCTCAGCTTCTCCGGCGGCGTCCGTTATTCCAAGGACAAGAAGGTCTACACCTACTTCCGGAGCAATCCGGACGGGACGGTGCCGTTCGAGGACTGGACGCCCGCACAATCGCCGGCGCCGATCTGCGAAGCCTTCCTGGGGGCGCCGATCCCCGGCCCCACGGCCATCGGCAACACGCCGAACTGCCTGCTGACCGGCCTCTACAACATCTCCGACACGTTCGAGGGCCATCGCTGGGACTGGCGCGCCGTGGCCAACTACCGCTGGTCCGACGCGCTGCTGACCTATGCGTCCTACACCACGGGCTACAAGGGCGGCGGCGTCAACCCGCGTCCGTTCTTCGGCCCCTCGGCGGGCGATTGCGACGCACCGGACTATGTCGCTCCGGCGGCCTGCAACCAGCTCCGTTCGTTCGAGCCGGAAACCCTCACCACCTACGAAGTGGGCTTCAAGGCGGATATGCTGGGCCGGCGCCTGCGTCTGAATGGTGCCGCCTTCTACAACGACTACAGCAATATCATCCTGCAGCTCTCGGCATGCCCGTCGGTGCCCTGCCTGCAACCGCGCAATGTCGGCAAGGCGCATGTGAAGGGCTTCGAGCTCGAGCTGACCGCCTATCCGGTGGAAGGCCTGTCGGTCGACGGCGGCCTGAGCTATATCAACTTCAACTACACCGATGTGGGCACGTCGGGCCTGACGGGTGACGAGGTGACGCCCTACACGCCGGAATGGACCTACAATTTCGGCATCCAGTACGACCAGAAGATCGATCCCGGCACCATCGGCATCCGCTTCGACGGCTCCTATCAGGGAACCATCTTCTCCGAAGCGTTCAATTCGAGCTGGAGCAAGGTCAAGGGGTACTTCCTGGGCAATGCCCGCCTGATGTTCACGACGGAGGAGGAGGACTGGCAGTTCACCCTCGAAGTCCAGAACGTCTTCGACAAATATTACTTCCTGACCATGAGCGACGTCACCACCTCGCTGGGCCTGGTATCCGGCCAGCCCGGCATGCCGCGCACCTGGGCGGTGAGCGTGAAACGCAACTTCTAGACGACGTTCAACTATTCGATACCCGGCCCGGCTGCTCTGGACGACAGGCAGCCGGGCTTTTATATTCAGCCCCGAGACCAGCTTGAAACACAAGTCAGGGGCTGACCTACGATGATGTTCAGGATACCAGGCGCCAGAGTAATGGCCGTGGCCGCATGCGCGGCGGCCATTCTATCCGTTTCCTCCGAGATCGCGCTTGCCCAGATCAAGGGCCGGGCCATGCCCGAGGAGGTCCGCAAGCACGAAACCGAGATGCAGGCGCTCGGCGAGAGCTTCGATACGGCCTGGGACCTCTACCAGCATTTCAAGAAGGAAGCCAAGGGCGGCACCATCGCCCCCGAATATTCCAAGCTGCCCGACTGGTCGGGCCTGTGGGAGCGGCGGGACGGCCCCTTCTTCCTCGACCCCGAGCAGACGGATTTCAACGCCATGCCGCCCGTGGAGCTGACCCCCGAATACAAGAAGGAGTTGGAGGAACGCCTGAAGCGCTATGCGGCGGGCGACGATTACGATCCCATCAGCGTCTGCGGCGTGCCGGCGGGCTATCCCCGCTTCATGGTCGAGCCGTTCATGCGCGAGTTCGTCCCCACGCCCAAGCAGACATGGCTCATCAACGAAGCCGGCAACGAGGTCCGCCGCGTCTATACCGACGGGCGCGGGCATATCCCGCCGGAGGCCGCCTACCCCCTCTATGAGGGCGACAGCATCGGCTTCTGGGACGGCCAGAAGCTCGTCGTCCATACTTCGCAGATCAAGGGCACGGTGCTGCAGCGCATCCAGCCGCGCGACAGCGACAAGGCGGAGACCGTGGAAATCTGGGAGAAGCTCGATGACAACACCATCAAGGTGGACCTGTGGATCTACGACTCCGAAGCGTTCGTGGAGCCCTGGTTCTCGCAGCAATACTACCGGAAGATCCCCAATGAGGACGGCCTTCTGCGGATCCATTTCTGGGCCTGCGCCGAAAATCAGAACAATGTCATCACCAAGACCGACGAAGGCGGCTCCACATTCACGGATTTCACCTTCACCCACAAGGACGACAAGACGCCGAAAGCAGAACAGAAAGGGCAGGACAGCCAGAGCATGCCCTGGAACGAGGACAATAAATGATGAAGTTTCCGATTATCACCATCACCGCCGGCGCCCTCTTCGCCATCGGCTTCGCGGCCGGCTCGACCGCCGCGAGCGCCCATCACTCGGTGCAGATGTACGATATGCAGAAGGAGGTCACGGTCTCCGGCACGGTGAAGGAGTTCCAGTACACCAATCCGCACTCCTGGCTCCTGGTGGACGTCAAGAATGATGACGGCACCTCCACCGTCTGGGGCTTCGAGGCCGAGGGTCCCGGCATCCTCATGCGTGCCGGCATCATGCGCAACTCCCTGCCCGCCGGCACCAAGGTGACGGTCACCGGACACCCCATGAAGGACGGCCGCCCCGCCGCCACATGGGTCAAGCTGGAGATGGAGGACGGCACGGAAATGGTGCCCCGCGCCCAGCGCTGACTGCGCCGGCCCCTCGCCTTCCGGGCTTAACCGGAAATCCCGGCGGCACCTGTTCCACTTTGCGGGCGCTGTCGGCGTCGTGCGGCGCGAACATGATGAGGCGCAGGGTGGGGCGGCCTTCCGGCATGTAGGACGTGTGCTGGAGGGTGATGGGGCCGAAGCGGGAATGCCGCGTGACACTGAGCCCTTCCGACCGGGCGGCCACCTCCGACGTGCCCCACAATTCCCGGAAGATGGGAAAGTCCTCGCTCAGCTCCGTCACCAGCCGGTCCAGCCCCGCATCACCCGGGAACTGGCTGTAATCCACCCGCAGGCGCGCCACCAGCCGGTGCGCCATGGCCTTGTATTCGCCGGGATCGCGCTCGCCCCCGAAAAGGAGCTTCAGGAGGTTGCGCCCCTCCGGCGGCAGCGCCCCGTAATCGCGCAGCAATGCAACGCACATGCCGTTCCAGGCCACCACGTCCCAGCGCATGGTGAGGATGTAGGCGGGGATGCGCAGCGAATCCAGGAGCCGCTGCATGCTCGGCGTCACCTCGTCCACACCGCCCGACGGCAAGGGTGGCGGGCGGTCATGCGCCAGTTCGAAGAGATATTCCCGCTCGTCGGGCGACATCTGCAGCGTGGCCGCCACGCGCTCCAGCACGGCGGTGGAGACGCGCACCTCCCGCCCCTGCTCCAGCCAGGTGTACCAGGTGACGCTGACGCCCGAGAGAGCAGCCACATCCTCACGCCTCAGCCCCGGCGTGCGCCGCCGCTGCGGCTCTGGCAGGCCGGCATCAGCCGGCGTCAACCGCGCGCGGCAGCTTTTCAGGAACTGGGACAGGGCGGCTCGTCTGGATGTCTGCAGCATAAATAGTACCTTCTGTACTAGTATAACATGCTGTCCGCTCAGGGCCAGCCTTTCACTGCGGGATCGTCCGCCGCCATCGACCGCGACTCACGATCCGGACGAGAGGGAAGAGTCCGCACAAATGCCGGACCGGATGGCGCCGCCGGCATGGCGATGACGGCTCATGGTCATCGCCGCCCTTCTCGCGCCCGGCGGCGCCGGGCGCTCTCATGTTGCAAGGCAGCATGGCCGGCTTGCGAACTCCCGCGGCTCATGCCCCCGCCCCATCCGGAAATGCCGCAACGCGGCAAAAACCAGGACTGGGTGCAAGGCCCATTCCCTCTGTTAGTTTTTCTGATAGCATATCAAATAGCCTATCTGTATCCACCGAATGGTGATTAAAAACAGTCCCAATGGGTCAGAAATCGCCCAATGGCTGCGGTGTGCGTTGCCTTGATCGCCTGGATACGCTTAAGGTCCGAACATCCACAGAGGCTTCCTTTATCTTCATGAGGGGACGAAAATGACTGATTACAAACTCCTGATCGACGGCGAACTGGTGGACGGCAAGGGCAGCATCGACGTGCTGAACCCGGCGACCGAAGAAGCCTTCGCCAAATGCCCGACCGCCGACGAGACGCAGCTCAATGCGGCCGTGGCCGCCGCCAAGGCCGCCTTCCCCGGCTGGCGCGCCAAGCCCTGGGGCGAACGCCAGAAGGCGCTGGTGCAACTGGCCGACGCCCTGGAAGCGCAGAAGGAGGAATTCGGCCGTCTGCTGACCGAAGAGCAGGGCAAGCCCCTCCCCTTCGCCGTGGGGGAAATGGACGCCGCCATCGGCACCATCCGCTATTTCGCCTCGCTGGAACTCAAGAACGAGGTTCTGGAGGACGACGACAAGAAGAAGGTCATCGAGCAGCGCACGCCGCTGGGCGTGGTCGCCGCCATCACGCCGTGGAACTTCCCCATGGTGCTGTTGATGATCAAGGTGGCCCCGGCGCTTCTGGCCGGCAACACCGTGGTCGCCAAGCCGGCACCGACGACGCCGCTCACCACGCTGAAGTTCGGCGAGGTCGCGGCCAGGATCCTGCCCAAGGGCGTGGTCAACATCATCGCCGACAACAACGATCTGGGCGGTCTTCTCACCCGGCACCCGGATGTGGCCAAGGTGGCCTTCACCGGCTCCACCGCCACCGGCAAGAAGGTGATGGAGAGCGTCGCCTCCACCCTGAAGCGCATCACGCTGGAGCTGGGCGGCAACGACGCCGCCATCCTGCTCGATGACGTGGAGCCCAAGCAGGCGGCGGCCAACGTGTTTGCCGGCGCCACCTTCAACTCCGGCCAGGTGTGCGTGGCGGTGAAACGCCTTTATGTGCACGAGTCCATGTATGACGAGGTGTGCGACGAACTGGCCCGGCTGGCCAACGACGCCGTGGTGGACGACGGCACCAAGCAGGGCACGACCATGGGTCCCCTGCAGAACAGGGCGCAGTACGAGAAGGTTCTCGGCTTCATCGAGGATGCCCGCCAGAACGGCAAGATCATCGCCGGCGGCGCCGACGAGAACCGCAAGGGCTATTTCATCCGCCCGACCATCGTCCGCGACATCCCCGACAGCGCCAAGCTGGTGCAGGAAGAGCAGTTCGGCCCGGTCCTGCCGGTGCTCAAATATTCCGATATCGACGACGCCATCCGCCGCGCCAACGACAGCATCTATGGTCTGGCCGGCTCCGTGTGGTCGGCCGATCCGGAACGCGCCCTCGAAGTGGCCCAGAAGGTGGAAAGCGGCACCATCTGGGTGAACAAGTGCCTGGATATGGACCCGACGGTTCCCTTCGGTGGTTCCAAACAGTCGGGCATGGGCGCGGAATACGCCATTGATGGCCTCAAGGAATACACCCAGAGAAAAATCATCAACATGGCGAAATAATCAGGGACACCAAGCCCCGTTTCTTGAAACAGGCTTTGCCCCACCAGGTCGCACTGGTGGGGGCTTGGACGGTTTGTTTGTTTGGAAAGGAAAAATGATGAGCCAAAAGAGTCTCCAAGACGTGCTGGACGCAGCGGGTAACACCGTGGAGCTGCTGCGCAACCAGCAAACGGGCCCGAACGTCTACCCCGGCGTTCCTCCCGAATACACCAACTGGCGGGACGAGCAGTATGCCTGGCAGCATACCTGCGTGCTGTTCAACCAGTCCTACCACATGGCCGACCTTCTGGTCACCGGCCCCGACGCCTTCGACATGCTGCAGCATCTGGCGATCAACAGCTTCAAGGGCTTCGTTCCCAACAAGGCGAAGCAGTTCGTGCCCGTCACCCCGGAAGGCTACGTCATCGGCGACGTCATCATCTTCTATCTGGCCGAGAACACCTTCAACCTGGTGGGCCGCATCCCGGTGCTGAACTGGGTGATGTTCCATGCCGCCACCGGCGACTGGAACGTGAAGGTCGAACTCGATGAGCGCTCCGCCGCCCGCGCCCCGGGCGATGAGCTGAACCGCAAGTCCTACCGCTACCAGATCCAGGGCCCCAACGCCATGGACCTGATGCGCAAGGTGGTGGACGGCGAGGTGCCGGAGCTGAAGTTCTTCAACATGTGCGAGCTGAAGATCGCCGGCAAGACGGTCGGCGCCCTGCGCCACGGCATGGCCGGCCAGCCGGGTTACGAGCTCTATGGCCCGATGGCCGATGGCGAAGCCGTGCACAAGGCGTTCCGCGATGCCGGCGACGAGTTCGGGCTGCGCCTGGTGGGTGGCCGCGCCTACTCCTCCAACACGCTGGAAAGCGCCTGGATCCCCTCCCCGCTGCCCGCGGTCTACACCGGCGGCGAGATGATGAAGAAGTACCGCGAATGGCTGCCGGCCGACTGCTACGAGGCCAAGGCCTCCATCGGTGGTTCACTGGCCTCCAGCAACATCGAGGACTACTACCTCACACCGTGGGACCTGGGTTACGGCCCGTTCGTGAAGTTCGACCACGACTTCATCGGCCGCGAAGCCCTGGAGAAGAAGGCCAATGGCCCGCACCGCAAGAAGGTGACCCTGGCCCTCGATACCAAGGACGTCATGGGCGCCATCGGCTCGCAACTCGAAAAGGGCGACCGCGCCAAGTTCATGGAGTTCCCGTCGGCGGTCTATTCCATGCACCCGTTCGACCGCGTCGAGAAGGACGGCAAGCTGGTGGGTGTCTCCACCTGGGTGGGCTACAGCTCCAACGAGCGCGCCATGCTGACCCTGGCCATCGTGGACGAATCCGTAGCCGAGCCGGGCACAGAAGTGACCTTCGTCTGGGGTGAGGAGAACGGCGGCACGAGCAAGCCGACCGTCGAGACGCACTCGCAGACGGAAATCAAGGCCATCGTCTCCCCGGCGCCCTACGCCGAGGTGGCCCGCAAGGCCTACGCCGACACCGGCTGGCGCAAGAAGGCCTGATCCGGCCTTCCGCCAGGCAACTGGTTCAAAAAGCGGCGGTCCCCCGGGGCCGCCGCTTTTCTTTTGGGCCGGCGCGGGTTAGGCTTTGGGCGTCTGGAAGGGGGAATGCGCATGCTGACAGGATCGCTTCTCAACCTGGCGGAAGCCTTGATCGCCTTCGTGGGGCTGCACTTCCTGCTGTCCCATCCGCTGCGGCAGCCCGTCGTGCGTCTGGTTGGCGAACAGGGCTTTCGGGGCCTCTATGCTCTCACCGCCCTGGTCACCTTCATCTGGATCATCTTCGCCTATCGCGAGGCACCCTATGCCGCCCTCTGGCCGCAACTGGAGGGGCTGCGCTGGCCGGTCAACATCGTCATGGTCTGCGCGTCCATACTGGTGATCGGCGGCTTCGTGGCGCCCAACCCCTTCATCCAGACCATGGGACCGGGCCTCAAGGGCACACCGCAGGTGAAGGGCGTGTTCCTCATCACCCGCCATCCGTTCATGTGGGGCGTGGGGCTCTGGGCTGTCAGCCACGCCGCCATCAACGGCGACGCCCGCACCGTCATGCTGACGGCGGGCATGGCCATACTGGCCCTGGTCGGCGCCGCCCTGCAGGATGCCAAGCTGGAGCACCGCCTGGGCGCCACCTGGCGGGATTTCGAGGCGCGCACATCCTTCGTGCCGCTGGGTGCCATGCTGGCCGGCAAGGCCCGGCTGGCGGATGTCGGCCTCAAGCCGCTGATCGCCGGGCTGATCCTCTACGCCCTCCTGGCCGGCGGCCACCCGCATTTCATCGGCGTCCGGGCGCTGCCGTTCTTTTAGAGCGCGCTGTTTTCAGGTTGAATCGATTCCTCCACCCCTTCGTCACCCTCGCACAGGCGGAGGTCCAGCGCGCTCAGCGAGCGCGCGTGCGGCAACGCCGCACCGGATGCCCGCCTGCGCGGACATGACGAAGAAAGAGGGTGAACCGTGCATCAACCGAAACAGGGGGGTCTAGCCATTGAACGCCAGCTTCAGGCCCGGCTCCGGCCAGCGGGTCTTGAGGAGCTTGCCGCTGTGCGACAGGGTGATCCAGGCGTCCCGCATGTCCGGCCCGCCGAAGCAGATGTTGGTGGGCAGCAGGTCAGGGAAGGTGTAGTTCACCGCCTCCCCCGTTTCGGGGTCCAGGCTGACGATGCCCGCCTCCTCCATCAGGCAGCCCACGCACACCGCGCCGGAGGCGGTGACGGCCAGGGAATCCAGGAACTGCCGGCCGGGGGTGGAGGCCACGACGCGGCCGGGGAACAGCGGCTCCTCCCTCACCTCGCCCTCTCCCGTGATGTCGAAGGCCAGCAGGTGCCGCTCGAAGGTGACGGCGCAATAGACCGTCCGGCCATCGGGCGAGAGACCGACGCCGTTGGGCGAATTGACGGGATAGGCCGCCTCGCGGATGAGCGATCCGTCGGCGCGGGCATAATAGAGCCCGCCATTGTCCCGGTCGCGGTCGCGCACCTTGCCATGGTCGGAGAACCATATGCCGCCCCCGGCGTCGATCACCAGATCGTTGGGGCCGCGCAGCCTGTGGCCGCCCACCCTATCGTAGAGCCTCTCCACCCGCCCGGTCGCCAGGTCCACCACTTCGATGCGCCCGCCGTCGTAATCCTCGGCCGTGGCGCGGGGGACATGGCATCCATCCTGTATCAGCCAGGAGAAGCCGCCATTGTTGCAGAGATAGAGCTTGCCGTCCGGGCCCATGGCAGCGCCGTTAGGCCCGCCGCCCGGGGCCGCCACGGTCTGCTTGAGGCCGTCGGGGCGGATGCGGGTGACGATGCCGGCCGCCACTTCCACCACCAGGACGGAGCCATCTGCCATGGCCACCGGTCCTTCGGGGAACCTCAACCCCTCGGCCACGATCTCGAACTCAAGCTGGACTGTCGCCATACGCCGCCCCCGGTTTGTTTTTGCAGAGCTTATAAAGACGAAAAGCCCCGGCAAAGCCGGGGCCTTTACACAATGGGGTGATGCCGCTTACTCAGTGCGCGCCGTCCGTGGCCACGGGCTTGGGATCGCCGGTCACCTGGCGGGTCTGGATGTACCACTCGCCGTCGATCTTGGTGTAGGTCTCCTTCGAGGTGCCGGTGGCCAGCGGCCGCCATGTGCCGGTCTCCGGGTCGCCGATCAGGGTCTGCCAGTAGGTGCCGCCGGCGGCGTGAGTGTCGTCGATCTCGTCGATATGCAGATTGTAGAAGATGTGGCGCGTGCGGCCCCAATGCTCCTTGCCGTCATTGGGCAGGCCCCACTGCTTGCGCAGGTCCACCACATATTGCTTGAGATGGTCCCGGCCCTTCTCCGCCATGTTGCCGGTGCCCATTTCGCCGTCGGGCGCGAAAACCATGGCATAGGCCTCCGCATTGGCGGTGTCCAGCGCGTGCATGTAACGGCCCAGCAGGTTGTTGATGGCGGCGACATCGGCCGAGTTTTGGGTGGTCCATTCCGCCATGGCGGGCGGCGCCGCCGCGATGGTGACCGCGAGGGCGAGCGCCGCCGCGGAGCCTTTCAATGTGAGCATGATAGTGATCCCCTTGCGTGATTCTGGCGTTGGAGGAGCTGACTATACAGGCTGGCCGGCCCGCCGCCAATCCGGGTCGGGACGGGGGCCGGCGCCCGCCGCTCACGCCATCGTGTTCATGCACGGCGCTGCGGCTGGTATGATGGCGGCAAGAAACAAGAAAATACCTCCAGGGGGAGAGTCATCATGCAGCGCATCATGCGGCACGGCGTGATGGGTGTTCTGTTCGGACTGGCCGCCATGGCGTGGACCGGCCCTGCCGCCGCGGCGGCGCGGACACACCCGGATTTCAACGGCATCTGGCAGGCGGTGAACACCGCCTACTGGAACCTGGAAGGCCACGGCGCCTCCGGGATCGATGGTTTCATGCACGACATGGGCGCGTTCGCCAGCATCCCGCCCGGCCAGAGCGTGGTGGTGGGCGGCGATATCCCCTACCTGCCCGAAGCCCTCAGGCAACGCGACGAGAATCGTGCCGGATGGCCCCGGGCGGACCCGGCGGCAAGCTGTTACATGCCGGGCATCCCCCGCGCCAACTACATGCCCTATCCCTTCCAGATCGTCATGGGAGAGGACGAGATCATGTTCATCTACTCCTTCGCCAAGGCCAACCGCGTGGTCCATATGACCGAGCGCAGCGACGCCCCCATCGACTACTGGATGGGCTGGTCGAACGGTCATTGGGAGGGCGATACGCTGGTCGTGGAGGTGACCGCCAACGACGACCGCACCTGGCTCGACCGCTCCGGCAATTTCCACAGCTACGCCATGAAGGTGACGGAACGCTTCACCCTCGTGGACGAGAACCATATCGACTACGAAGCCACCATCGAGGACCCCGAGACCTTCTCGCGGCCCTGGACCATGAAGATGCCGCTCTACCGGCGCATGGAGCCCAATATGGAGCTGCTCGAATACAACTGCGTGCCCTTCTCCGAGCCCATGCTCTATGGCGACCTGGAAAGGAAGGCGCCCCGAAACGCCGCACCCGAAGACGGTCAATAATCAGGAGGACCCGTCATGAGAACCCTGCTCATCCCCATCGCCGCCACCCTCGGCCTTGCGGCGGGCGCCGCCGCTCCCGCCATGGCGCATCATTCCTTTTCGGCGGAGTTCGACATCAACCGCCCGGTTACCCTCACAGGGACGGTCACCCGCATGCAGTTCAGCAATCCGCACACCTGGCTGCACCTCACCGTGGTCACCGACGAGGGCGAAAGCCAGGAATGGATGGTGGAGGGCGGCGCCCCCAACGCGCTGGTGCGGCGCGGCTGGAACCGCAATTCCCTGCCGCCCGGCACCAAGGTGGTGGTGCATGGCTACCAGGCCCGCGACGCCTCCTACCGCGCCACCGGCGTGGACGTGACGCTGCCCGACGGCAGCAAGCTCCTGGTCGGCTCCGCCGGCGCCGGCGCACCGAAAGCGGAATAGAGGATTCCGCTTCGCTTTTTTGTTAGGCCCTCAAGCGCCGGGCGGCGCTACTCGGACCTGCGGCCCTCGGGCTTCACGCCGTCAGCCGGAGCACATGCCGACATATCTGATGCGGCAGACGGATTCTGGCGTATGCGTTTGATGGTGTCGGAAGGCCCGGTGATTCTGGAGCCCGCTACCGGCCGATATTCACCGATTCCTCGTCGGTCGGCGGGCGGTAGACGGTGGCGCCGATGGCACCGCTGCCGACGCCGCGGTCGGGGATCGGCTTGCCCTCCGCCCTGGCCTTGGCCACCGCCTTGTCGTAGGCCCGCTCGCCGGAGAGCGCGTATTTCACCGCGCCATTGCCCTCGTGGCAGGAATATTCATAGATCTCGTATCCCGGCTGCGTGCTGATGGTGAGGCGGATGGTGAAGGGCTCTGTGTAGGCCACCGGGTCGTCGATGGTGGCCCGGTAATCGATCATGTCGGGATCGATGCGGGTCAGCCGCTCGGTGAGATGGAGCCGGGCGCTGTGGCGCGGACCGTTGCCATTGCCGCCGATACTCGTCTGGTCGGTGAAATTCGTCGTCTCGATGACCAGCGTATCGCCTTCGAAATGCCCGCGGGACGCGCCCATATATTGCCGGATGGCAGGGTCCAGCGGCGGCCGCCCGTCCAGCGGGATGACCCGTGTGTCGTGGATCATCTCATAGGAGATCACCACCTCGTCCGGCGTCTGCATGATGCGCAGGCCATTGCCGTAGAGCACCGGCAGGATGGAACCGATGACGCCGCGGGTGATGCAGCGGTCATAGAGCGTGAAATCATCCCTGACGCTGTCGAACGGGCCGGGGGCGAAGGTGCCCCGGTCGCGCTGCGGGTCGATGCGCGCCTTGCCGGCGGCGGTCATGGCGGGCACCTGCCCGTCGGGCGGATCGACGATCATCGAGGTATAGCCGAAGGTGCGGATGCCGCGTTCGTTGCGCAGGAAGGTTTCCTGGTTCTGCGCCCGGTCCAGGGCACCGGAATCCTGGGCGGCGCGCGCCTCGAATTCCGCCTCGGTCAGTTCGGTGCGGGTGCCCATTTCCGGCGGCCGGGCGAAGGGCACGCTGCGCATGTCGTCCGATGTCCAGATGCCGCGCAGGTCGGGCTGGCCCCAGGGCGTGCGCGGCGGCGTCCAGTCCGGATTGACGGCGGCGGCGGCCGTGGTTTCGGCCGGTACGGCGCGCCGGACCGTCTCCCCTTGCGCCTGCGCCGCGGCGGGCCCGCCGAAAGCCAGGCCAGCAGCCAGCACGGATACCGTGACGGCCGAGAGTCCAATGGTGCCGGTCATGACACTCTCCCCCTGAATCCTGCCCGCGTGAGCCGCGGGTCATCATCCTTTTCAGGGCTTCAGTCTAGAACATCGGGCCGGGGCTGGTCATCACGGTCGGGTGATCGGGGGCGAGGTGCCTTCTAGTCGAATGGCTTGTAGACCGTGCCGTCCTCGGCCACCACCTGCTGCAGCTCCACGGCATGCCGGTCGGCTTCCTTGGCGGGATTGCCGGTCACCTTGATCTTCTCGCCCTTCTCGAACATGTTGAACCGCCAGCCGCGCCGGAACAGCAGGTTGGCCGGCAGCGTTTCGGCGCGCCACAGTTCCTGCTCACCCTGGTCGTTGACCACGATGAACTTGAGCACGGCATGGGGCGCCTTGAAGACGAATTCATCCACCACGCCCTCGACGGTGATCTGACTGTTCATATCGAAATAGACGGCGCCCGAATGATGCGCCACGGCTGGGCCGATAACGGCCCCGGCGGCGACCATGGCGGCCAGTGTGACGGCGGCCGTTCTCACTATTCTCCGGCCCGATACTCTCAACATGGTCAGTCTCCCAATTCCTTGTCCTGCTCGGACGACGGCGTGGTGATGTTCTCGATCAGGCCCTCGGCGCAGACGAACTCATGCTGCTCCACGTCGTCGGCCCGTTCCCAATAGACGGTGATGGTCATGGGCTCGGTGTAATAAACCGGGTCGATGGCCGTGGTCTCGACCTCCAGCGTGTTGCCGTCGTCCAGGAGACGGTAACGCTCGATCACCTTCATCTGGTCGCTCTGCGGCAGGCCGTCGGTGGTGATGATGTTCTCCTCGCGGATGTTGCGGGTCTCGACCACCAGCGTGTCGCCCTCCCAGTGCCCCACGGAATAGCCGTACCACTGAGGCGGGATGTCGGTTGGATAATCCCGCCCGTCGAGATAGATGCGCCGCGGCACCGGCTCATATTCCAGCGTCATCAGGAGCATGTTGTCGGTCCGCGTCAGCAGCATGGGATAGAAGGTGAAGACCTCGTTGCGCGGCAGACCCCATGGCATGCAGTCCTCTGGCGGATCGTCGGTCTTGGGATCGTAGGCCGCGAAGGCCTTCTTGCCCGCCTCGGTGAGCGGCGCCGGCCGGGGCCAGGAGGTGGACTTGCGCGCCGTGGTCGACTGGCCGATGCCGTCGCCCCCCAGCCACATGCCCGTGAAATCGGGATGCTCCGCATCGGCGGCCCATACGCCACCGGTTCCCAGCAGCAGGGCCACGCCGGCAGCGGCCAGCACGCGCGCCCCGCACCGCACGGTCCATCGAATGTCGTTCATACCGTCACTCCCCCTGACTTTTCGACGGGAGAATAGCACTCTATGCACACTGCATACAATCGGGGAGAAAGATTAAAGGCCGAAGAGGCGTTCCGCCGTATC
>Ga0182744_1002866_pt1 | contig 13840 bp, 14 predicted proteins | sample eDN3rd30CKraftMG_FD_128525 | JGI IMG/M metagenome (GOLD analysis project Ga0182744, IMG submission 128525) | Enriched Miracle-Growth compost microbial communities from Emeryville, California, USA - eDNA 3rd pass 30_C Kraft MG (version 2) (version 2) ...
CGACCTGGCGCAGCTTCGCGACGATCTCTTCGGGCTTATGCTTCTTCTGGGGCATTCCAACGTCCTCTCCAATGGCTCAATAGCCTACTTCAGGGAGGACCACTTTTCAGGGGGCAGACCAGTATCGCTCGCCGCCCATCGATATAGCTACTGCGACCCGCCGCTTTGCATTCTTTAGCTGCTGGACGAAATCCAGATCGACGTCCGCGAGAGCGCGCAATTTTCCGCTCGTCGAATCTACCGAAGTGGCCAGATCCAATGCCGGACTGTCATCTATTCGTAGAAGCATCGTTGGACGCATAATCGAAAAAGCTTCAGCGTCTGAAGCCTGCAAATCTTCCGGCGTGAGGAGGATTGCCTGGGTTTCCCCATCCTCGCATCTGATGCCAAATGAGTAAGCTCGGTTTCCGGTCAGGGCAACATGGATACCCTTGCCGCCAAATGCGCTCTCTTCCCCTTGATAGTGCCACTGCGCATACGCCGGTGCTGCCGATAGCAACAACATCGCCAATGAGATCTTGAACATTGCTTCCCCTCCCACCCCGACCCAAATCTGATGCCGTGTGGAGGCTGAAGTCAACGAGGAAAGAAGCGCCGGCCCCGGATGAGCGTCCGGGACCGGCGTTGCCACGCCTCATAAAACCTGCGTGGCTTTCGGCGGGGAGGTAACCGTCGAAAACAATACTCCGATCAAGCGTATCAGGGGCAGACGACTACCAGGAGCTTCAGGACGTGGTGATAAGTGCGCACCACGGCCTCGTACAAGCTCGCCGATACGCAAGCCTTTATGATCATTGAAAATCACACCGGCGCAGCATTTGTGAAACAGCTAGGCAAACGACAAAAAACGTCTGGATGACGTAGCACCCTCCGCTCTCTGCAATATCTCTCGCGGGACACGCATGTCGGCCGCCAGCCCGGTCAGCGTCACCTCGACCGCTCGCATGACTGTGGCCGCATCTGTTCCCTGCTTCTCGACATTGGCGACTGCAGATTTGGTCGGTGATGCGACCGTAGTTTTGAACGGCTGCGGCAACATTGTCGAGAATCTTCGCACCACCACTTAATTTGTTTGGCTGGCAAAATCTTCGTATTGACAGTCAAACAAATTGCCTCCCATTATGAGGTGCTTACGCAGAGGAGGCGCAAGCAGGGAGGGGAAATATGGAACAGCAGCTGGAGACAGCGGCTATTGACGCTGTTGCTGCATGGACGAATCGCCAAATGCGATCGCGTCAGCAACCGCTCAGGGCAGATGCGGCCACGCAAGCCAGGTATTTGTTGCTTGATACCCTTGGTTGCGCTCTGGCCGGCGCTGATCATCCGGTGGTTGTCTCAGTTGCGAAAGTTGCGGCGCACTCGTTGGGCGATGGAGCTGTCAGGGGAATCGCCAGCGGAAGATCGCTTAGCCTGCTTGGCGCTGTGCTGGAGAACGGCACTGCGATCCGTATCCTTGATCAGAACGATTTCTATTGGGGCGCAGGACTTGGGGGCCATCCCAGCGACATGTTTGGTGTCGCACTTGCCGTTGCCGAGTTGGAGAACGCGTCACTCGGTAGCCTGCTGTCCGCGGTAGTGGCTGCTTACGATCTCTATGTCGATCTTCTCGATCTAATGCCGCCGGACGGCCCGTTCGACCATGCAAGCGCCAATGCCTTGGGTGCGGCCGTCATAGCTGGCCATTTGTTTGGTCTAGATGCGGATCGCCTTGCGCATGCCGTCGCGATGGCTGGCGTCACCGCACCTTCGCTGCTGGCGGTGCGGTACGGCGGGATCTCCGAGTTCAAGGGCGTCGCGACTGCACACAAGGCCGTGGGTGGCGTGCTGGCTGCAGTGTTGGCTCGCGAGGGCGTCACTGGCCCCTGTGAACAGATCGACGGTCCCAGGGGGCTCGATGCCATATTGCGCGGCGGGAAAGGCCTATCAGACGTCCTGAAGGGCAGAGAGCATCCCCGCATCCTGGACGTCACGATCAAGCGCTATCCTTGTATCGGTACGGCCCAGGCCGCGGTGGCGGCTGCCGCTGCCATTCACCGACAGGTTGGCGGACATCTGGAGTTGCTGGAGACCATTTCCGTACGCCTGCCAGACAATCCGGTCGCCTGGCACCAGACGACGGAGGTCTATCGCCGCCCAGCCAATCGAGAGACTGCGGATCACAGTTTTTTCTCACTGGTTGCCATGGCGTTGGTGGATGGCGACCTCACGATCGGCCAGTTCGAGCGTCGTCGCTATCTCGATGCGGATGTATTGGCGCTGTCCGACAAATTGTCCTTCATATGCGATTTGGACGGTGCTGAGAGGGGCAAGTTTGGTGCCGAGATAACTGCGGAGTCAACTGGGCAGGACAGCCTGCACTTTGCAATTCCTTTCGCCCCCGGTCATCCGCAAAATCCGCTCAATCGCGCTGCTGTGGAAGCGAAATTCCGCAGCCTGGGAGCAAAGTATCTCGGCGATTCCGCACTGGATGCGCTTGTAGCCCAGGTACTCGATGGGACCGACGAATTGCCGGTTCAGACGATTCTGCAAACATTGCACCTTGCTAGGAAGGGCGAAGCATGAGCCCGCTTCCGCTCTCAGGCCGGGCGGCAATTGTCACGGGTAGTGCGCGTCGAATCGGGCGCCGTATCGCGCTCAAACTCGCCAGCCTCGGTGCAGATGTTCTGGTCAATGCCCGTTCGGATTGCGAAGCGGCGCAGAGCGTGGCGCATGAAATTTGCGACATGGGGCGCCAGGCCATGGTGTTTGTCGGTGACGTTGGCCGACCGGCCGATGCGTCGCAGATGGTAGCCCATGCCGTAGGCGGGTTTGGCCGCCTCGACATACTGGTGAACAACGCCGCCATTCGGCCATCCCATGATTTTGAAACCTTGCCATACGAGCAATGGCGTCAAGTAGTTGCGACTATATTGGACGGAACGTTTCTCTGCAGCCAAGCTGCCGCCCCTCATTTGCGCAAGGGTGGCGTCGGTCGCATTGTCAGCATCGGCGGCATTACTGCTCATATCGGCGCCACAAGCAGACCTCACGTCGTGGCCGCGAAGGCTGCTGTGGCGGGTTTGACCCGTGCCCTTTCGCTGGAGCTTGGCGAAAATGGCGTCACCGTCAATTGCGTCGCGCCGGGTCTGGTTGAAGACGAGGCAGATGATCCGGCTCATCTGGCTTTCCGGCGAAACACGACTCCGCCCGAGAAAATACCGTTGCGGCGAATAGGGCATCCCCAAGACGTCGCAGATGTCGTGTCGCGGCTTTGCACTGACGACTTCGCTTATGTGACTGGGCAAACGATCCATGTGAACGGAGGGCTTTTTGGATGATCACAGCCCGACTGGCCCAACATATCGCCACGGCACGGGAGCGCGAGTTGCCTGCCGATGTCCTGGAGAAGGTTACGCTGCACGTTCTCGACACCGTTGCTGCCATGGTTTCGGGCGTTCACCTTCCTGCAGGCGAGAAGATCCTTCCTTTCGTCGCATCGATGACCCCTTCCGGCAGCGCGTCCGTCATCGGTGGTGGTTCGGCGTCGCCGACGTTCGCAGCGCTCGCAAACGGCATGCTTGCTCATGCCGACGAGACCGACGACTCGCACGCCCCCTCGCTGACGCATCCAGGCTGTGCGGTGGTCCCCGCTGCGCTAGCCGTCGGCGAACATATTGATGCAAGCGGCCGCGACCTTCTTCGGGCCGTCACCGCTGGCTATGATGTCGGCCCACGTATCAGCAGCGCGCTTGGCGGCGATCGGTTCTTCGACCGCCATCACGGCTCACACGCATTTGGCGGATTGTTTGGCGCCGTTGCCGCCGGCTCCGCACTCGCCTGTGCCAACGCCGCGCAAAGCGCCGCTGCCCTGGCCTATGCGGTCCAGATGGCGTCGGGAAACAGTTGCTGGCGCCGCGATCCCGACCATGTGGAAAAGGCTTTCGATTTTGGGGGCATGCCCGCGCAAGCGGGTACGTTGGCGGGGCTAATGGCTGCTGACGGCTTCACCGGAAGCCACGAGCCGATCGAGGGGACGCCGGGGTTGTTCGCGGCTTTCCCGGAGGAAGCCGATCCGTCACGCGCCACTGATGGTCTGGGCGAACGCTACTGCGTGATGGAGACAGCCATCAAGCGCTGGTGCGTCGGTTCCCCGATACAGGCGGCACTCGATTCGCTGGAATCGCTGATGGCTGAGTTCGGCTTCGGCGCGGCCGACGTCGAGCGGGTGCAAGTCGACTTGCCGCGCCAGTCAGCGCCAGTGGTGGACGATCGCGACATGCCGGCGGTCAATCTTCAGCATCAACTTGCACTGATGCTGCTGGACGGCACGGTCACCTTTGTTTCCGGGCACGATCTCCAGCGGATGGGCGATCCCACGGTCGTCGCCTTGCGTGCGCGCATCGGTATCACGCCGCGGTATGAACAGGAATATATCGATTTTCCGCGACAGGCGGTGGTAACGGCGACGCTGTGCGACGGCCGCGTACTGTCACGTAGAACGCAGCATGTGCGCGGAACACCGCGCAATCCGATGACCACAGCGGAGGTGGTCGGCAAGTCGCGCGGGCTTATGATTCCCGTCGTAGGTGAGCATCGCGCCAATTCGATCGTCGCTGCTGTGATGGGGCTTCACGGCGCAACATCGGCGCGTGGCCTTGGACAATTGCTGCGTCAGACTTCAAACGGGAGTGACCGCGCATGAGCGAACAAACGCGCCCCTGGTTGCCGACCCAACCGGCCATGGTGATTGGCGGCCAGCGCTACAGGATCGACTTGGGTGACATCGCCATGGCGACGGCGATGCTGGCTTTCCTATGGTGGCATCTCTACGTGACGCTGTCGGCGTCGACGCGGCTGCACAACGTCATGCTGATCGTGCCGGCGACCTGCTTCTTCGCAATTCTGTGGATGCTGATCGTGGGCGCGGCCGTCGCGCGAGAGGAACCGAATGGGAAGGCCCCCGACCTTGTGGCGCGTGCCCCGATCGGCGCGCGCATCATCGGGCTCATGGCGCTCCTGGGAGTGTTTATCGCCGCCATACCGATCGCTGGATTAGATCTGGGTGGCGCGATTTTCACCATCGCCTGCCTGCTCCTGCTCGGCGAGCGGAACTTGATTTCCATGGTGCTGTACTCGATCGGGTTGGGCGCCTTCCTCGGATACGTCCTGCGTCACGGCTTGAGCAGCCAAATCCCCCTCATCTTTTTTTAAGGCGGGCTGATGTTCGATTTCTCTGCCATTGCTGCCGGCTTTGAGCTGCTGACGTCTTCGTGGGAACCATGGCTCGTCGTTATACCCGGTCTCATCATTGGACTGGTCGGGGGCGCGCTGCCGGGAATTTCAGGCACCATGACGATGGCGCTTTGCCTGCCTTTCACGCTCTACATGGATTTCCTCCCGGCGATGCTGTTCCTAACCTCCGTGTTTTCCGGAGGCGGATTCGGGGGTGCCGTGCCCGCAATCCTAGTCAACCTCCCCGGCACCACTTCGTCTGTATCCACGGCCTTCGACGGCTTTCCCATGGCACGACAGGGAAAGCATAATGAAGCACTAGGCTTGGGTCTCAGCGCGTCTTGCTTTGCGGATGCCTTCGGATATGTCCTCCTGTTCCTGCTTATAAACGCCGCCGCTAGCGCGGTGTTGGCGCTAGGCCCGATCGAGCTCTTCGTGGTTGCGCTATGGGGCTTGACCATGATCGCAGCGCTGCGATCGGGCAGTATGGCGAAAGGGCTGGCCTCCGGCGCCTTCGGCCTGCTGTTGGGTACGATTGGCATTGGCCCCACCGGGGTCATGCGATCGACGCTCGGCGTCGGATCCATGGTTGAGGGCGTGCCAGAAATCGCGGCCATGATGGGCCTACTGGCGACTGGTTCGCTTTTCCTGCTGGCCCGGTCGAGCTTCATCGTCGAGGATGTCGACAAGCGGCAGGTCAGCATCAACCGCGCCTTCTGGGGGGCAGTCGACGTGTTCCGCTATCCCGGCACGCTGATCCGAGGCTCCTTCATCGGCGTTATCATCGGTATCATACCTGGTGTCGGCTCATCGGTTGCCAACCTTATCGCCTATGGATTGACCAAGCAGTCGGCCCGTGATCCCGATAGTTTTGGGGCTGGAAATCCGCACGGTGTAGTGGCTTCGGAGTCAGCCAATTCAAGCTCCGAGAGCGGTGCCATGGCAACGCTGCTGGCCCTTGGCATCCCTGGCGGCGGCGGAACAGCTGTGCTGCTAGCAGCCTTCGCCATGCACAACATCACTGGCGGGCCCCGCTTTATATCCGACCACAAGGAGATTGTTTACGCGATCATCTTCTCGAATTTCGCGCAAGCGTTGCTGATGCTGCCGATCGGCCTTGTTTTTATCTGGGCTGCCAGCGCCATCGTGCGAGTACGATTGTCATATCTCATACCAAGCGTTTTGATGCTGTCGGTTGCCGGCACCTACCTCATGTCAGATGGTATGGCTGGACCAATCACATTGCTCGCTTTCTCTGTGCTCGGTTTCCTCTTCATTCGGTTCGACTATTCCGCGCCGGCTGCGGTGGTGGGCCTCCTGCTTGGCTCGATGGTGGAAGGAGAGCTCGTGCGTTCCTATCAGATCACCGGCGGCGAACTGAGTCGCGTGTTAGACCGGCCAATAGCACTAGTCATGATCGCTGCGCTCGTCGCGTCGCTGGTTATGCGACCCTTCTTGGCGTGGGTGCGTTCGCGCCGTCAAACTACGGCTTGAAACAGATGCCGGCGAGCCGAACCGGTATTCAGCACAAACGATCGGCACAAGGAGGAGAAGAACATGAGGAACGCATTAATCAAAATCGCAGTCCCGGCTGCACTGGCATGTGGGGTGCTCGCCACCGCACCAGCCTTCGCGCAGGACTATCCCGCCAAGCCGATTGTCATGATCCTGCCAAACGATCCGGGCGGCACCACCGACCGTCTCGCGCGCATATTGGTCCCGCATCTGTCTAAGGAACTGGGCGTGCCCGTGACGGTGGAGAACAAACCTGGCGCACAGTCCCTGGTGGGCAACGCGTACTGGTTCAATCAGCCCGCAGACGGGCATACGCTGCTCTATACGGCTCTTCCCTATGTCATCAACAACATCGAGAACCAGGGCGCGCCCTTCAAGATGGAGGACATGGGCTGGATCAACATCCCTGAAGCTGCGCAGACGGTCATCTTCGCGCACAAGAACACGCCGTACAAAAACATGGAGGAGTTGACGGCCGCTCTGAAGGAGCGCGGCAAGGTCTCGGCCGGCGTGATCGGTGGCTCCTCGGAGCACATTTTGGCACTCCTGCTGATGGACAAGCTCGGCGTGCCGCGTGAGAATCTGCGCCTTGTGACCTATGACGGCGGTGGAACAGCGCGCACCGCTATCTCTGGCGGACAGGTCGACATCGCCTTGTTGCCTGGCCAAGGCAGTGAGCAGGTGCTCGATTTCGCCAATCCGCTGGCGGTCGTCGGCGAAAAAGCTCTGCCGGGCTTCGACGCTCCGCCGGTAAATGAAGCGCTGACGCCGGTGGGTATCGAACTGCCGCTTCTACCCAGCTCCCTGCGCGTGATCCTAACCCATCGCAAGTTTGCGGACGAGCAGCCGGAAAACTTCAAGAAACTGGTTGCCGCTTTTGAGAAGGTGAACAACAGCGCCGAGTTTCAGGAGCAAGCGAAGAATGGCAAGCTTGGCGCTGGATGGACGGGGCCCGAGGAGGCTGCGCGCATCATTGACAACAACTACAAGCTGCTGATCGAACATCGCGCAGTGCTTGAAAACTAAAAGCCTAGGAGCGCCGGCCCCGGATGAGCGTCCGGGACCGGCGTTGCCACGCCTCTTGAAACCTGCGTGGCTTCCGGCGGGGAGTAACCGCCGAAATCGATATTGGTCAGGCCCGCCACCGAGCCTTGGAGAGGACTTGATATACGTTCTCCAGCGCATCGGTTGGAGGCAGCGTCGTGGCGCCGCGGATATCGATCCTGTTCCCGGTTGCGGAAGCGAGATACGGCCCTTTCTGCAATCTACCAGGGCTCTGCGCAGACTAACGGCAGCGGCGGCTTGGCCGTACATGTCGGCCGCTATCTGCGTCTGCTCGTCGCTGGCGTCGAGGATGGTCCGGTCGTAAGGACCGAGTACGGACTCCAATTCCGCGAAGCTGTCTTTCAGCAGCTGCCGACGACGTTCGCGCTCTTCCTCATAGGCCCGGATGGTTGGCGTGAACTGCGCAACCTTCAACTGCTCGGCCTCGACCTTGTCCTCCAGCGCGGCAATCTCGGCGTCTGACGGGCCATCGTCATCACCGAGCCGATCCGCCACAGTGCGTCTGGCGATCGCCTTGCTCAAGGCCGCCTCGGCCACGCGAAGCGCACCTTATGCAGCCAACTTCGTTTCCGCGCTGGCGTGCTGCGTGTGGGCGTCACTGGCGGCTTTGAACGCATTAAGTGCGGTCTCGACCTTCTGGACGGCGGCATCGGCCCCGTCCGGGAGAGGCGCCGCGAGGGCGCGCTCTATGGGGGGTCATCTCCTTTCGCGCGACCGCGCGGTCCGACTGCATTGATGAATGCTCGATGGACGGTTGCTAACCATTAACCCATTAACGCTGCTGCCTGCCTCTTTTCCCTCTTTCGAGTAAGTCCGGACAAAGCCTTCAAGCTAGATTGACAGCAAAATAAAATTTAACATAATAAATATTGAGCGCTTGAGGAGGCGCGACAGGAGCGGGGAAAGCAGTGTTCAGGCGCTGTCCGCGTGAGGGAGACACCGAATGGCATCTGACGAAATAGCCGAATTGCGACGCGAATTGCAGGCGTTACGTCGGGAAGTCGATGAGCTCGCCTATCTGCGCGATCATCAGGAAATCTGCAAGCTGACGTCGCGATATACGCATCTCTACTACATGCTGCGCAATGAGGAATGCCCACAGCTCTTTGCGCAAAAGCGGGATGATGTCTCGATCGAGATCTTCGACAGCGGTGTTTTTGTCGGCCTCGAGAAGGTGACGAGCGTCTACAAGGCGATGACCCGGAACACCACCCGTCCGGGCTGGCTTCAACAGCATCTGGCGGTGAACCCGATCATCGAGATTTCCAGGGATCGCCAGCGGGCTCGCGGTCTCTGGCATTCGCCTGGCATCGTGTCGCGGTTCCGGAAGGAAAAGCTGACTGCCTACTGGAATTGGGCGAAATACGACATGCAATATGTCAAGGAAGACGGCGAATGGAAGTTCCTGTCCATAACCGCCAGGCTCCAGTTCCAGTCGCCTTATCACAAGGGATGGGTGAAAGAGCCGGTCGCCTCCAGTTCCGGCGGCTTCGCCGAGTTGCAGCCGGATCGCCCGACCACCTACCACATGCCCTACAATCCATATCGAATTAATCGCTTCGAGCCTTCACCGCCTGAGCCTTTCGAGGACTAGGCAGGGGCTCGATTGTTCATGGACCGTCAGGCCGATGGGAGCCATGCCGGTCATCCTGGGAGGAAAATTGATGAAGTTCGTTCGCAGCCTGCTTCTCGCCGGGGCGGTTCTCGCCACCACGCAAATAACCGCACAAGCCAAGGAACTGCAAATCTCGACCTGGCTGCCGCCGACCCACTCGCTGCACAAGCAGATGGAAGAATGGGCAAAGTCGGTCGAGGAGCAGACCGGCGGCTCGCTCGAGGTCAACATCTACCCCTCGTCGCAGTTGGGCGCCGCACCCGACCACTATGACATGGTGCGCGATGGCATCGTCGAGATGTCGATTGCCGCACCTTCGCTCAATGCGGGGCGTTTCCCGCTATGGGCCTTGATCGAGGTCCCTTTCACCTTTGCCAATACGACCACGGGCGCTCGCGCCTTCCACGAGTGGTATCAGGAATACATCCCGACCGAGATGCCGGATGTGAAGATGTGCTTCATCACCGTGCATCACCCGGGTGCGCTCAACTTCAACAAACCCGATATTCGGGTGCCGGCCGATCTCAAGGGTCTGCGCATCCGGCATGGCGGTCCGATCCTTTCGGACTGGATGACGCTGCTCGGCGCAACCACAGTACCCTCGGCCCTGCCGGAAGTGAAGGAACTGGCCGATCGCGGCGTCATCGACGGTGTGACGCTTCCCTGGGACATGGTGCTGTTCGGCATTCACACCGCAATGCCGTACCATATCGATGAACCTTTCTACGTGGGCGGGCAGGCCTGGATCATCAATCAGGCCTTCTATGATGGCCTGACCGATAAGGAACGAGAGGTCATCGATGCCCATTGCGGCCCCGATTACTCCGAGAAGCTTTCGACCAAGTGGTATGAGGAACAGCGAGGCTTTCGCCAGCAGCTCATCGACGATCCGAAGCAGCATGTCTACGAGCTGACGCCGGAAGAGCGGAAGATCTGGATCGAGGCCTCTGCCCCGATTTCTCAAAAGGCCGAGGCCGAAGTTACCAATAAGTGGAAGATTGACGGCGCCGAGGCGGAGAGCAAACTGAGAGCCAAGCTCAAGGAGCACAACGCACTGGTCGAATAGTGCGCTGGCGGAACGGCGGCCGACCTGTTCGGCCGTCGCCCCTTTCTCCACGGGAGCGAGCGCCATGGACAGACTGGTTCGAAATATCGAAATTCTCGCCGGCTATTCGCTCGGCATCGTCGCCCTGCTGATCTTCGCGGAGATCACACTGCGTTATGTCTTCAATGTGCAGATCCCCGATGTGTATGCCGTGGCTGCGCAGTTGCAGGGAATCGCCATCTTCTGGGGCTTCGCCACGGCGACATTTTCCGGACGGCACATTACCGTCGACATCGTCTGGGAAGCATGTCCGCCGAGGATCGCCCTCGCCATCGATACGCTTGCCGATCTCATCACCGCAGCCTTTTTCGCCGCATTGGCCTACATGCTCTACCTCAAGGTCGGCTCCCTCCATGCGTCAGGCGAGGTAACCAACACGGTGAAGCTGCTGCTTTGGCCGTTTCTGGCAATCGCGGGATTTGGCATCGCCTGCAGCGTGGTTCTCGGCATTATTCGCATCATTCTCCGGCTTCAAGGCCGAACACCTGTTGAAGCGGGGCTCAATCTCAATGGATAGAGATATTGCCGCCATCGCCGGCTTTGCGGTGCTTTTCATCCTGATGTTTCTCCGCGTGCCGATCGGCGTCGCGATGGGCATTGTCGGTGTCGGCGGATTCGCCGCCCTGAAGGGGTGGGACGCGGGTCTCAACCTTCTGCTCAACTCACCCTGGCGCACCGTCACCGACTACTCCCTCAGCGTGGTTCCGCTGTTCCTGCTGATGGGCGTCTTCGCTTCGGCATCCGGCATGAGCCGTGAGCTCTTTCGTGTCTCGCGCGCATGGGTGGGGCATCGTCGGGGGGGCCTTGCCGTATCCACGGTGTTGGCCTGCGCCGGCTTTGCCGCGATCAACGGATCGTCCGTCGCCACCACGGCGACTATGACGCAGGTCGCTTTGCCTGAAATGCGCAAGGCTGGATATAATGCTGCCACCGCGGCCGGAACGATCGCCGCCGGCGGAACGCTCGGCATCATGATCCCGCCGTCGGTGGCAATGTTGATCTATGCCATCCTGACCGAGCAGGACGTAGCGCGGCTGTTCATCGCCGGCATCCTGCCCGGCCTGCTCGCGGTTGTCCTCTACACCATCACCGTACAGATCCTGGCGCGGCGCAACCCGGATCTGTTTCCTGTCAGCGAGCGGCAGGGCTATCGCGAACGCATCGCCTCGCTGAAGGATATATGGGCGACCATCCTGCTCTTCGTGATCGTCGTCGGTGCCATGTATGGCGGTATCGTCACCGTGACCGAAGCGGCCGGGGTCGGGGCGATCGGCGCCCTGCTGATCGGCATCGCGCGACGCAGGCTCGACTGGCCGACCATCCAGGCATGTCTGGTGGATTCTCTCCGCACCTCGGCGTCGATCTTCATCATCGCGGTCGGTGCTTTCCTGTTCAGCTACTTCCTCACCATCACGCGCTCTACGCAAAACATAACGGCCTTCCTGGTCGATCTGCCGATCGGCCCCTATGGCGTGCTGACCGTGCTGCTGCTGATCTATATCCTGCTTGGCGCGGTCATGGACGAACTGGCCATCATCATCCTGACGGTACCGATCGTCTTCCCCGCCATGATGGCACTTGGCTTCGACCCGACATGGTTTGGCGTCATCATCGTCATGACGATGACGATCGGCCTGATAGCGCCGCCGGTGGGAATGAATGTCTTCGTCATCAATGCGATGGCCAGGGATATAGGCCTGTTCAGGATCTATGGCGGCGTGATGCCCTTCCTCTATGCCGACATATTGCGTCTCGCCATACTGTGCGCATTCCCGTCGATCTCATTGCTTCTTCCAAACCTCATGCCTTGAGGCGGGGACGTAAGACAGCCGACAACGAAAAGGCCGTGACGCTCCAGACGCCACGGCCTTTTCGTAACGTTCAGCCATTCTCCTTCGGCGGCCAGATGATCTCGCGGCCGGTTACCGGATGGGTATAGTGGAACGGCATGACCCAGACATCGGGAGCGGTCTTTCCATCGTGGCTCTGCGCGCGGTCCGGCGGCATCTCGGCGCTCTCCTGGCTGGCGGGGAGAAAGGTCTTGTTCCAGCCTTCCGCATAAGGTGTGGTGAAGGTGGGAAACCAGATCAGGCTGGCGATTTTCCAGATCCCGTCTTCCTTGCGATAGGTCACCTCATAGGGACCCTCCAGCCAGTTGGCGAGGCCGTTCAGGTCGCCAAACTGGACCCAGGCGCGCCAGCGCGCTTTCGCCGAGAGGCCATCTGCGGACAGGGTGACGATGGCCTGCAACTGAAAGTGATTGCCTATATGGCCGGGGACAGGCCCTTCGATGCCCTGTCCCAATAGGGTAACGAGAAAATCGTGGATGCGGTCGCGTCCCTTATAGACGCCGCGCGCCGCGATCTCGATCTCGCCATCGTCAGTGAACAGATCCGCGACAGCGCGGTAAAGGCTCTTGTCGAGATAGTAGCCATATGCCCGCTGCAGCCGCTTGATCGCCTCAATATCCTCCTGGCGCTGCAACCGCGCCTCGGTCTCGGCCAGCCGCGCCTCCAGCGCTGCGATGCGCTGCTCAATGTTCCCACTCATTCCCTGCTCCCATGCAATGGACGAATTCTGTCGCGGCCGGTCGTCGAAGCGCTCATGCCGCTGGCTCGATGCCACGGATCATGTCGGCGCATTTTTCTGCGATCATGACCGTCGGCGCATGTGTATTGCCGCTGGTGATCGCCGGCATCACCGACGCGTCCGCAATGCGTAACCCGGCAATTCCATGAACCAGCAATTCGTGTGACACGACCCCGTCCGGACCCATTGCGCAGGTCCCCACCGGATGAAAGGCGGTGTTCGCAGTTCTGCGAATATGATCGGCGAGCCTACCGGCACCCTGGACATGTTTTCCGGGTGCTATCTCGGCATGCCCCCTATCGGCAAAGGCGCGCGTCGCCAGCAATTGCCGTCCGACAGTGAGCCCCTTGAGGAGCACATGCAGGTCGGCCTCCTCGGACAGGAGATTTGGATCGATTATCGGCAGATCTTCAATCGAAGGGCCGGAGAGCTTTACGAAGCCCCGGCTTTCGGGTTTCAAGCCCACAACGCCGATGCAGTAGCCATGTCCCATGCCGATGGTGCCGCCCGGCTTGCGGAAGGCGGCCGAAAACACCAGCTGCGTGTCGGGCTCCGCCAATTCGGGACGGCTGCGAATGTAGCCGGCGGCCTCGAATATATTGCTCCCCAATATGCCGCGACCGGAGACCAGATAACGCAAGGTTGAGAGAGCCAGCCGCGGCAGGGCGCGACCGGACAGCCCATAGGATTCCGTCGTTGCTCCACGCCAGATGATCTGCACCGAGGGGTGATCGTGCAAA
>Ga0182744_1002869_pt1 | contig 13833 bp, 12 predicted proteins | sample eDN3rd30CKraftMG_FD_128525 | JGI IMG/M metagenome (GOLD analysis project Ga0182744, IMG submission 128525) | Enriched Miracle-Growth compost microbial communities from Emeryville, California, USA - eDNA 3rd pass 30_C Kraft MG (version 2) (version 2) ...
GATCGCCACAGCCTTCTCGACGAGGGAGGTGGGGACGTCGTAGTCCATGAGCACGTACTCGCGGGCCGTCAGCACGCCCTGCAGCCGGCGGGCGAGCACGTCCAGGCCGGCGGGCACGTCGACGTCGGCACGGCGGACCAGCACGGCCTCGCTCGACAGCAGCGGCTCGCCGAAGACCTCCAGGCCCGCGGCGCGCAGCGTAGTGCCGGTCTCGACGACGTCCGCGATGACGTCGGCGACGCCCAGCTGGATCGAGGTCTCCACCGCGCCGTCGAGCCGCACCACCTCGGCGGGGGTGATCCCCTTGTCCCGCAGGTGGTCGAGGGCGAGGATCGCGTACGAGGTGGCCACGCGCAGGCCGTCGATCTGGTCGAGCGACGTCATCGTGCCGGCCGGTGCCGCGAACCGGAACGTCGAGCGCGCGAAGCCGAGCGGCAGGTGCTCCACGGCGGCGGAGCCCGAGTCGAGCAGGAGGTCACGGCCGGTGATGCCGGCGTCGACCGTCCCCTTGCCCACGTACACCGCGATGTCGCGAGGCCGCAGGAAGAAGAACTCGACGTCGTTGTCCGGGTCGGCCAGCACGAGCTCGCGGGAGTCGCGGCGCTGGCGGTAGCCGGCCTCGCGCAGCATCTCGGAGGCGGGTTCGGACAGGGAGCCCTTGTTGGGCACGGCGATGCGGAGCACGGGTTCCTCGGGGTCGGTCGACGTGGTGGCGCGCGGTGCGGCGCCGGAGGGTGTCAGCGGGCGCAGGCGCCCGTCACAGGTAGCGGTAGACGTCCTGCAGGGTGAGGCCGCGGGCGATGAGCATCACCTGCAGGTGGTACAGCAGCTGGGAGGCCTCCTCGGCGAGGGCCTCGTCGCTCTGGTACTCCGCGGCGATCCAGACCTCCCCGGCCTCCTCTGCGATCTTCTTGCCGATCGCATGGACGCCCGCGTCCAGCTCTGCCACGGTCCCCGATCCTGCAGGGCGGTCGACGGCCTTGGCGCTGAGCTCATCGAAGAGCTGTTCGAACGTCTTCACGGGGACCAGCCTAGCGGCACCGGGGGCGTGGCCCGGTCGGGCCGCCCCCGGTGACCTGGTTCAGCGCAGCCCGCGCAGCGCGGCGACCGTCGCGACGACGGCCTCCACCGCCTCCGCCCCCTTGTCCTCCTTGCTGCCTTCCAGACCAGCACGGTCGAGCGCCTGCTGCTCGTCGTCCACCGTGAGCACGCCGAACCCCACCGGCACGCCCGTACGCACCGCGACGTCGGTCAGGCCGTGCGTCGCCGCCTCGCAGACGTACTCGAAGTGGGGCGTGCCGCCCCGCACGACGACCCCCAGAGCGACGACCGCGTCGGCGCCCGAGCGGGCGGCGTGCAGCGCGGCGACGGGAAGCTCGAAGGTGCCCGGTACGCGAATCTCGGTGACCTCGGCGACACCCAGGCGCTCCACCGCGCGGCGGGCACCGGCGAGCAGCCCGTCCATGATCTCGGTGTGCCACTGTGCGGCGATGACGACGATCTTGATACCGCTGCCGTCGATGTCGTCGAGGGTGGGGGCTCCGGCGCCGCTCATGCGTTCTCTCCTGTGCTCATGCGTTCTCTCCCGTGATGGTCGAGTCGGTGGTGGTGGACGGCGCAGCCGTCGCATAGGTGGTGGTGACGTCGTCGTCGAGCCGCAGCCAGTGGCCCATGACGTCGCGCTTCGTGTGCAGGTAGGCGTCGTTCTGGCGCGTGCGTCCCACCTCGATGGGGACGATCTCGACGACCTCGATGCCGTGCGCGCGCAGCCCCACGGCCTTGGCGGGGTTGTTCGTCAGCAGACGGATCCGGGTCAGGCCCAGGTCGTGCAGGATGGCGGCCGCCGCGCCGTACTCGCGACGGTCGACCGGGAGGCCGAGCTCGAGGTTCGCCTGCACGGTGTCGCGTCCCTGGTCCTGCAGGGCGTAGGCGCCGATCTTGGCGAGCAGGCCGATCCCCCGCCCCTCGTGGCCGCGCAGGTAGACGACGGCCCCGCCCTCGTCCGCCGCACGCTCCATGGCGGTGTGCAGCTGCGGACCGCAGTCGCAGCGCAGCGAACCGAAGGCGTCGCCGGTGAGGCACTCGGAGTGCACCCGCACCACGGGGACCTCGGCCGGGTGCGTCGGGTGCTCGGCGACGAGCGCGATGTGGCCGGCGCTGGTGCGCAGGTCACGGTACGCGTGGGCACGGAACGCGCCGTGCTCGGTGGGCAGCGCGGAGGTCGCCCCGGGCTCCACCCGGTGCTCCTGCGGGTCGGCCTCGACGCGCGAGTCGAGCGGGTCGTGGACCTTGCGCCAGGCGATCAGGTCGGCGATCGTGAGCAGCACGAGCCCCTCGGACTCGGCCAGCGCGGCGGACTGCGGCAGGCGCATCATCGTGCCGTCGTCGTTCACGAGCTCGGCGATGCCCGCCACCTCGCCCACGCCGGCGAGCCGGCACAGGTCGACGGCGGCCTCGGTGTGGCCCGGGCGGTGCAGCACGCCGCCGGGCACCGCCCGCAACGGCAGCACGTGCCCAGGGCGGATCAGGTCGGTGGGGCCGGACGTCGTGTCCGCGAGGACGCTCAGCGTGCGGTGGCGGTCCGAGGCGGAGATGCCGGTCGTCACGCCCTCGGCCGCGTCGACGGTCACCGTGTACGCCGTGCGGCGCGGGTCCTGGCTCTGGGGGACCATGAGCGGCAGCGCGAGCGCGTCGGCCCGCGCCCCGGGCATGGGTGCGCACAGGTAGCCCGAGGAGTGCCGGATGGTCCACGCGACCCACTCCACGGAGACGCCCGAGGCGGAGAAGATGACGTCCGCCTCGTTCTCCCGGTCGGGGCTGTCCGCGACGAGCACGGGGCGGCCCCGGCGCAGCTCGGCGAGCGCCTCCTCGACCCTCCCGGTGCGGATCCGCGCAGCGTCGCTCCCCGACCCGCCCCCGGGCGTGCTCGATACCTCGCTCATGCGCGTGCCTCCAGCAGTCGTTCGACGTGCTTGGCCAGCACGTCCACCTCGATGTTGACGGGGTCGCCCACCGCGCGCTCCCCCAGGGTCGTGCCGGCCAGCGTCGTCGGGATGAGCGAGACGCCGAAGCCCTCGTCGTCCAGCGCGCTCACGGTGAGCGAGACGCCGTCGACGGTGATGGAGCCCTTGAGCGCGACGTACCGCGCGAGCTCGGCGGGCAGGTCGAACAGCAGCGTGTCCCAGCGCGGACCAGGCTCGCGGTGACGCAGCGTGGCGACGCCGTCGACGTGCCCCTGGACGATGTGCCCGCCCAGGCGCGTGGTCGGCAGCAGGGCGCGCTCCAGGTTCACCGCGGCACCCGGGACGAGGACCCCGAGCGAGGTGCGGCGCAGTGACTCCGGCATGACGTCGGCGCTCAGCACCTCGCCCTCCAGCGCGGTGACGGTCAGGCAGACGCCGCTCACCGCGATCGAGTCCCCCAGCGCTGCGTCGGACGTGACGAGCGGTCCGCGCACGCGCAGCACGACGTCGCCGTCGGGCCCCGTGGGTTGCTCGATCGCCTCGACCGTGCCGATCTCCTCGACGATTCCGGTGAACATGTCAGTCCTCTCCGTGCGGGTCGTGCCGGGCAGAAGCGTGGCGGGAAGAAGCCCCGTGGTCGGCGGTGCCGATCCGGGTGCCGCGTGGCGTGCCGGTCTGCGCGGTGCGCGCCGGCACGCTGCGCGCGGTGCCCGCCAGCACGCTGCGCGCGACGAGCAGCACGTCGTCGGCCAGCCGCTCGACGTGGTGGGTGCGCCAGCGCGCGGCGTCCGCGATCGTGCCGACGCCGAAGTCGCCGACCGCGCTCAGCCCGGCACCGAGCGCCACCGGAGCGAGGTAGGCGTGCACCTCGTCGACGACACCTGCCGCGAGGAACGCGGTCGTGAGCGTCGGCCCGCCCTCGACGAGCAGGTGACGCACGCCCCGCGCGGACAGGTCCGCGAGCACCTGCGCGACGTCGTGCGTGGGGAGGTGGACGAGGTCGCCACCGCGTCCCCGCAGCCGGGCGTCGTGCGGGACGTGCCGTTCCCCCACGACGACGCGCAGCGGCTGGTGCACGGCGAGGTCGCCGTCGGGGGTGCGCGCGGTGAGGGTCGGGTCGTCGGCCGCGACGGTGCCCGTGCCGACGGCGATGGCGCCCACCGTGGAGCGCACCGCGTGAGCGTGGGCGCGAGAGGCCGGGCCGGTGATCCAGCGGCTCGTGCCGTCCGCCGCGGCGATGCGACCGTCGAGCGAGGTCGCCAGCTTGAGGGTGACGTAGGGGCGACCCAGCGCCACCGAGGTGAGCCAGGGGTGCAGCAGCTCCGTGCCTTCCGTCTCGAGGAGACCGGGGTGCACCTCGATGCCCGCCGCCTCGAGCGCCGCGGTGCTGCCCGCGGCCTCGGCGAGCGGGTCCGTGGCGCTGAACCATACCTGGGCGATCCCGGCGGCGATCAGCGCCTGCGTGCAGGGCCCCGTGCGCCCGGTGGCGTTGCAGGGCTGAAGCGTGACCACCGCGGTCGCACCACGGACGTCGTTGCCGGCCGCCGCTGCCGAGGCGAGCGCGTCGACCTCGGCGTGCGCGGTCCCCGCACCCCGGTGCCAGCCCTCCCCCAGGACGCGATACGTCGGCTCAGCCCGCCCAGCGGGACGTTCTGCGACGGACAGGACAGGAGCGCTGTCCGATCCGTCACGAAACTCGCCACGGTCGGGAGAGGCGGCGAGGATCACGGCACCGACCTGGGGGTTCGCGCCGCCGGCGGGGCCGCGGGCGGCCAGCACGAGCGCGCGGCGCATCGCCTGGTCGAGCGTGAGGTGGGTGCCGAGCATGGAGGTCGGCTCGTCCGGCGTCGCGCCGCGCGTGGTGCTCATCGTGCTGTCCTCCTCTCGGCCTGACGGCTCTGGGGACGACAGCGAGCCCCACCGGGTCCGTCGACGGACACCGGCGCAGCCACGCCGCACAGCTCTTCCCATCCGGACTTTGACCGTCGGTACTGGAGTTCCACCAGTTCAACCACCCAAGGTGGCTCGCGGACTGTGACCGCCGGTTCGGAGTTGCACCGACCCCAGAGCTTGTGCTTTCTCTGCAACCCACTGTGGCACAGGTTCATTCCCGCAGGTCAACTGCGGCCACGTGGTGAGAACGAGCAGGTGGGAGCCGCACCGGTCCCGGTGCGCGCTCGCCGGCCCGTCAGTGCCGGTGCGCGCTCGCCAGCCCGCGGAGCACCGCGATCTCCGCGGGGACGTCCTCGGCCCCGTAGACGGCCGATCCCGCGACGAACACGTCCGCGCCGGCGTCCGCGGCCCGTTCGATGGTCGCGCGCGAGACGCCGCCGTCAACCTGCAGCCAGACGTCGAGGTCGGCCGCGTCGATCGCCGCCCGGGCCCGCTGGATCTTGGGCAGCGTGCCCTCGATGAAGGACTGGCCGCCGAAGCCCGGCTCCACGGTCATGATGAGCACCATGTCGACCTCGGAGAGCAGGTCGACGAACGGCTCGATCGGCGTGGCCGGACGGAACGCCACCGCCGCGCGAGCACCCAGCCGACGGATCTCACGAGCGAGCCGCACGGGCGCGTCCGTCGCCTCCGCGTGGAACGTCACCGACGCGGCGCCCGCCTCGGCGAACGCGGGCGCCCAGCGGTCGGCGTCCTCGATCATGAGGTGGACGTCGAGCGGGATCGGCGAGACCTGCGCCAGCCGCTCGACCACCGGCAGCCCGATGGTGAGGTTCGGCACGAAGTGGTTGTCCATGACGTCGACGTGCGCGTATTCCGCCGTCGAGATCGCCTGGAGGTCGCGCTCGAGGTTGGCGAAGTCCGCGGACAGGATGCTCGGGAAGATCTGTGCTGCCATGCCAGCGAGCCTAGCGGTTCGGAGGGTCCTCCCCCGCGTCCGCGGCCGCCTCGCGCAGACGCCGACGTCGTGCAGGTGCGACGGCCGCCCAGCCGATGACGAGGACGAGCACGAGCACGCTGGCTGACCAGGCGACGACCCGTACCCCGTCGTTCATCTGATCCACGCCGCGCACGGTCGCGGCGCTGCCCTCGGCCGCGTCGGTCGGGGCGGGCGCAGCAAGGCCGACCTGGGCAGCGCTCGGGGTCGGCGACCAGGTCTGGCTGTCGGGGATCGCCATCCCCCGGCGCACCTCGTCCTGCCAGTCCTCCTCGTTGCCGAAGGCCGGGAGCAGCAACGCCGGCAGCCCGCCCCCGATCGCGCCGTCGATCCGCTCGACGAGCGTCACCTCCGCCGACCGCCGCGCCATGGCTTCGACGACGGCCTGCACAGCGACGGCTTCCTCGCCCACGTCCTCGCGCGCGGCGTCGTCGAGGGGTGCGAGCAGATCTGTCGTGGTGTCCCACGAGTAGGCACCCGTAGCGGGGCCGGTCACGAAGCGGTGCACGGAGGGTGCCAGCGGTCCGAGGCCTCGAAAGTCCTTGAGATCGTGGAACCTGACCTCGCCGTCGGCCGTCAGCGTGGCTTCGAGGACGGCGCCGACCGGCCTCCCGTCGACCTCGACCTGCGCGACGAAGCTGCCCGCGTGGACGACGACGTCGTCCGTCTGGACACTCCCGACGTAGGCCTTGTCGACCGGGTCGTAGAGGGGCGGGTCGAGGTGGTAGGCAGCGACCGGCGCGCCGACGGCGAGCTCGTCCTCGTCGGGGTCGTACCAGTCGGCCGGGGAGCTTTCAGCCGCGAGAAATCCCTTGACGGACCGCGCACCACGCTCGGCGAAGGCCTTGGACACCACCTTCGGCACATGACCGACATCGTCTGGCAGCCGGACGGTCGCAGCCGCGGTCGACGACGCGCTCGCTGTCGTGATCACCATGACGACGACCGCAGCCGTCCCCTTCACCGCTCGCCACATGGGTGCCCCACCCCTCAGACGTGCGGATCGTCGTCGACCCGCGTGATCTCGACGTTACGACCGCTCTCGTCACCGGACGAGACCCTGACCTCGAACGATGCGGAATCGTTACCGGTCCTGGGTGCGTCCCGGCGCTACAGGTACTGCCCCGTGCTGGTGACGTCCTCGATCGTGCGGGCCGTGACGGGCACGGTGCCCTTGCGCTGCTGGACGATCGTGCGGATGAACACGATGCGCTCGCCCTTCTTGCCGGACACGCGGGCCCAGTCGTCCGGGTTCGTCGTGTTGGGCAGGTCCTCGTTCTCGTGCAGCTCGTCGACCGACGCGCGCAGCAGGTGCTCGACGCGCAGCCCGCGCTGCCCGGTGGACAGGTAGTCCTTGATCGCGAACTTCTTGGCGCGGTCGACGACGTTCTGGATCATCGCCCCGGAGCTGAAGTCCTTGAAGAACAGCACCTCTTTGTCACCCGAGGCGTACGTCACCTCGAGGAACTCGTTCTCGGGCGCGGTGGCGTAGATGTGCTCGACGACGGCCTGGATCATCGAGTCGATGGTGGCCCGCACGTTGCCGCCGTGCTCCGCGAGGTCGTCGGCGTGCAGCGGCGTGGTCTCCACGAGGTACTTCGCGAAGATGTCGCGCGCCGCCTCGGCGTCGGGCCGCTCGATCTTGATCTTCACGTCGAGACGCCCGGGGCGCAGGATCGCGGGGTCGATCATGTCCTCGCGGTTCGAGGCGCCGATGACGATGACGTTGTCGAGGCTCTCGACGCCGTCGATCTCGCTGAGCAGCTGCGGCACGATCGTGGTCTCGACGTCGGAGCTCAGCCCCGTGCCGCGGGTGCGGAACAGCGACTCCATCTCGTCGAAGAACACCACGACGGGAGTCCCGTCGGAGGCCTTCTCCCGGGCGCGGGCGAAGATGAGCCGGATGTGGCGCTCGGTCTCCCCCACGTACTTGTTGAGCAGCTCGGGGCCCTTGATGTTCAGGAAGTAGCTGCGGCCCGTCAGGTCGCCGCTCACGTCGTCGGCCACGCCGTCCGGGCCGGCGGCGGCCACCGCGGAGCGCCGCGCGCTCGCCGTGGCCAGCGACCGCGCGACGGCCTTGGCGATGAGCGTCTTGCCGCAACCGGGAGGGCCGTACAGCAAGATCCCCTTGGGCGGGCGCAGCCCGTGCTCGCGGTAGAGCTCGGGGTGCGCGAAGGGCAGCTCGACGGCGTCCTGGATCATCTCGATCTGCGGGCCGAGGCCACCGATGTCGTCGTAGGTGATGTTCGGGACCTCCTCGAGGACGAGGTCCTGCACGTCCGCCTTGGGGATGCGCTCGAAGACGAAGCCGGCGCGCGTGTCGGCCGTCAGGGAGTCACCGACCCGTACGGTCTCGGCGGAGAGGGACCCCGCGAGGTTGAGCACGCGCTCGTCGTCCGCGCGACCGACCACGAGGACGCGCCCGCCGTCCAGCAGCTCCTTGACCGTGACGATCTCGCCGACCGTCTCGAACGCGCCGACGTCGACCGCCGTCATCGCCTCGTTGAGCTTGACCTCCTGGCCGGGCCGCAGCGTGGCGGGGTCGACACCCGGGCCCACGCCGATGTGCATCTTGCGCCCGGCGGAGATGACGTCGATCGTCCCGTCGCCGTGGTCGCCGGAGAACAGCGCGTAGCTGCCCGGGGGCTTGGCGAGGCTGTCGATCTGCTCGCGCAGGTCGATGACCGTCTCGCGGGCCTTGCCGAGCGCCTCGACGAGCTGCTCGTTGCGCGCCCGCAGGACCGTGAGCTCGCTGGGCACCGCACCGGTGCCCGAGACGCTCGACCCCGGGAACCGGGGCTGCTGCGCGTTCGCGTTCGAGTCGGTCATCGTCTCGCTCCCGTCCCTCGCCTCACGAGTGCTCTCGCCTGCGTGCCTATCTCTTCAACCTTGTCACAGATCGCCCTCGTCGGAGGTGTCCGTCCGGTCCTCGAACCACGGCTGGTCGCCCGAGCGCGCCTTCTTGCCGGGACCCTGCGGCCGCGACTCCGTGCCGGGCCGCGGACGGCCTACCTCACGGCGCGCCCGGCGCACGCGCTTGTCCGAGGTGACGCGCTCGCCGAGGTCCTCCTCCGTCCACGCCTCCTCGACCGGGTACGCGCCCTTGGCGGGGCGACGCTTGCGCAGCGGCGGCTCCTGCCCCTCGGCCAGGCGGCGGGTCGTGATCAGGAAGCCGGTGTGTCCCATCATCCGGTGCTCGGGGCGCACGGAGAGCCCTTCGAGGTGCCAGCCGCGCACGATGGTCTCCCAGGCGGCCGGCTCGCTGTAGCGCCCGTCGTCGCGCACGTCCTCCGCGAAGCGCGACAGCTGCGTGGTCGTCGCGACGTACGCGACCAGCACGCCACCCGGCGCGAGCGCGTCGGCGACAGCGTCGAGGTTCTCCCAGGGAGCGAGCATGTCGAGGACCACACGGTCCACGCTGCCCGGCTCGACGACGCCCGGCAGGACGTCGGACAGGTCGCCGATCGACAGCTTCCAGGCCGGGTGCTCACCGCCGAAGAAGGTCTCGACGTTGCCCTTGGCGATCTCGGCGAAGTCCTCGCGCCGCTCGATGGAGTGCACGAGCCCTGCGTCGCCGACGGCACGCAGCAGCGACATCGTGAGCGCACCGGAGCCGACGCCGGCCTCGACCACGCGGGCGCCCGGGAAGATGTCCGCCATCGCGACGATCTGCCCGGCGTCCTTGGGGTAGACGACGGCGGCGCCGCGGGGCATCGACAGGACGTAGTCGGACAGCAGCGGGCGCAGCGCGAGGTACTCCGTGCCACCGGTGTTGGTGACGACGCTGCCCTCGGACCGGCCGATCAGCTCGGTGTGCCGCAGGTAGCCGCGGTGGGTGTGGAACGAGCCGTCCTCGTGCAGCGTGATGGTGCTCAACCGCCCCCGGGAGTCGGTGAGCTGGACCTTGTCGCCCACCCGGAAGGGCCCGCGACGCAGCTCCGCACCGGTGGCAGCGGGACGGTCGGTGGCGGGCGCGGTGGCGGCGTCGTTCTCAGGGTTCGTGGTCACAGTGGGCGAGTCTAGAGGGTCGGGCCGGAGTGCAGCGGACGGTGGGGGCGCCCCAGCGCACCCGCCGGGAGCGCAACGCAGGCCCGACGCGACCACAAGGCACAGCGGTCGGGCCGGAGTGCAGCGGACGGTGGGGGCGCCCCAGCGCACCCGCCGGGAGCGCAACGCAGGCCCGACCCGACCACAAGGCACAGCGGTCGGGCCGGAGTGCAGCGGACGGTGGGGGCGCCCCAGCGCACCCGCCGGGAGCGCAACGCAGGCCCGACGCGACCACAAGGCACAGCGGTCGGGCCGGAGTGCAGCGGTCCGAGCCACCGCGGCAGGGCTAGGCTCCGATCCCGTTCTCCCGCAGCCTCGCCTGGATCTCTGCGGAGAGCAGCGCCCCCGACACCTCTCCCCCGGTCACGACGACGATCACGCTCGCGCGACGGCTGAGCAGGGCGGCTCGCGCGGTGAGCTCCGTCTCGGGCGTCTCGGTGTGCACGGCGGCGCCCGGCGCGAGCGGCACGGCCACCGCCGAGGCGGGCGTGCCCGCGAGCGACGCCGCGGGCACCGAGCGCATCGCCGTGGGGTCGACGGTACCCACGAGCCGTCCGGCCTCGGTGACGAGGACGACGGGCTCCAGGCCCGCGCTGCGCTGACCGTAGGCCGGAGCCGGGCCCGAGGCCGCGACCTCGGCGTGGTGCTGGGTGAGCACGCCCACGACGTCGGCCAGGAGCGCGGTGGTGGGCACGGCGACCACCGGGTGCACGAGCGAGCGCAGATCGATGCTCTCGATGCCCTGCCGCAGCGTCGCCGAGGCGATCGCGGCGCTCGCACCCTGCCACAGGAAGGTGCCGATGAGCAGCGCCCAGACGATCGAGAACACCGACGGCTGCGCACCGCGCGCCATCGGGACCACGATGAACCCGAGCACGACGAGCCCCGCGACGACCCGCCCTATCCAGCCCGCGACGAGCGTGCCCGTCGTGCGCCTCCCGCTGAGCCGCCACACGATGCCCTCGAGCACCTGGCCACCGTCGAGCGGCAGACCGGGCACCAGGTTGAACGCACCGACGAAGAGGTTCGACCACGCGAGCGCGCCGACGAGCAGCCGCGGGACCGGGTGGCCGTCGGTGAGCGCCGTCTGGTCGACGACGAACCACGCGACGACGCCGAGCACCAGGTTCGTGAGGGGGCCGGCGAGCGAGACGAGGATCGCCGAGCCGGGGCGCGGGGCGTCGTCGGAGTAGCTGGTCTGCCCTCCCCACAGCGTCAGGGAGATCTCGTGGACCTGCTTGCCCTGCTGGTGCGCGACGGCGGCGTGGGCTCCCTCGTGCAGCAGCACGGACAGGAACAGCAGGAGCGCGTAGCCGGCCGCGACGACATAGCCGCGGAGCTCGGAGCCGGGGAGCACGTCGTTGACGGTGGGGCCGAACAGCGCCACGAGGACGATCGCGCCGACCGGCCAGGCCGTCGTGACGACGACCGGTGCTCCGACGAACCTGCCGATCACCAGCCCGCGAGAACCTGGGCGGCGTGGCGGTGGTGACGGCTCGACGCTCATGCGCCCAGCCTAGAGGAGCGCGATGTCGTCCAGAGCCGGTCGGACGACCAGCCGGAGCGTGCGTCGTGCGTGTCGCACGGTGCGCCTAGGGTGTGGACATGGCTGAGGCAATCGCACTGACGACGCCGCGACCGGCGACCCCCTCGTTGTCCCCGTCGCGCGCGAACGACTTCCAGCAGTGCCCGCTGCTCTTCCGGTTCCGGGTGATCGACCGCCTCCCCGAGCCACCGAGCGAGGCGGCGGCACGCGGCACCCTCGTGCACAGCGTGCTCGAGCACCTCTACGACGCCCCGCCCGGCGAACGTACTCCCGAGCTCGCCATCGACTCGATCCCGGAGGCCTGGGAGATGCTCGTCGAGGAGCGCCCCGAGCTCGCCGACCTGGTGCCCGAGGGCGGCGACGAGGAGTGGCTCGGCAAGGCCGCGGCGCTCGTGCAGACCTACTTCACCCTCGAGGACCCGAACCGGCTCGCGCCCGCGGAACGCGAGATCAAGCTCGAGCACCAGCTCGCCGACGGACCCCTGCTGCGTGGCATCGTCGACCGGCTCGACGTCGCACCGAACGGTGCGGTGCGGGTCGTCGACTACAAGACCGGCAAGTCGCCCCGCCCCGGCTACGGCTCGTCGGCGGCGTTCCAGATGCGGTTCTACGGGGTGATGCTGTGGAAGGAACGTGGCATCGTCCCGGCGTCGCTGCAGCTCATCTACCTCGGCGACGGTCAGGTGCTGCGCAACTCCCCCACCGAGGCCGACCTCCAGGGTGCGCACGACCGCATCACGTCCGTGTGGGACGAGATCGTCCAGGCCGCGAGCACGAACCGGTGGCGACCGCACCGAACCCCCTTGTGCGGATGGTGCGCGCACCGGGACCTGTGCCCCGAGTTCGGCGGCACGCCGCCCGAGATCGATCCCGCACGCGTGACGAGGGCGACCGGGGTCGTGATGGCCTGAGGACAGGCGCCTGCCCACACGAGTCAGCCGACGGCGGTCACCGCGGCGCCCTCCGTGGCCGCCAGGTCGTCGAAGCGCTCTCCAGCGACGAGAGCGCGGAAGCGCACGAGGCCGAGCTTGTCCAGGGAGTCGGTGCGGCTCAGGCCTGGGCGCGGCGGGACGTCGACGATCACCTTGACACCGATCGTGCTCGCCCCGGAGGCGAGCCCGGCACCGATGCCCGAGGGCGAGTCCTCGACGACCACGCAGCGCTCGATATCGACGCCGAGCCGCTGCGCTGCGACGAGGTACGCCTCAGGGTCGGGCTTGCCGGCCGACACCTGGTCACCCGTGACGACGGCCTGGAAGGTGTCCGGAGGGCACGCCCGCAGGAAGGCGTCTGCGATCGACGGGTACGACATCGTCACGAGCGCGCAGGGCACGCCGGCCTCCCGCAGCTCCACGAGACGGTCGAGGGCACCGGGCTGCCACGGCACGTGCGCCTCGACCTCCGAAGCCACCGCCGAGACGAGCCGCTCGACGATCTCCTCGACCGCCAGGTCGACCCCGGCTGCGCGCATCGCCGCGGCCGCACGATCGATCGGGATGCCGACGACACCGCGCGCGTCGTCGTCGGACCAGGTCCCGCCGAACTCGGTGGCGAGCCGGAGCTCCGCCCCCATCCAGAACGGCTCAGAGTTCATCAACGTGCCATCGAGGTCCCAGAGCACAGCGGCCAGCGGTTCAGCGGTAGTCATCGGTCCATCCTAGGCAGCGCCGCCGGTTCCACGGTCCGGCGTCTCACGTCGCTGGGCCGAACGGCATCGGGCTCGTCCGGCTGTCGACCGGGCGGTGGACCCTCGGCCAGCCCGCGCGGTCAGGTGCGGCCTACCGGGACGAGCGCATCCCACCGCCTAGGCTGATGACATGACGGAGAACCACGAGACACCGGCCTCCGACGACGCCATCCTGCTCGCCGCGTTCGAGGGATGGAACGATGCCGGCAACGCCGCGACCACCGCGCTGCTCTACCTGCGCGACCTGTGGGGCGCCACCCTCGAGCGTGAGCTCGACCCGGAGGAGTACCACGACTTCCAGGTCAACCGGCCTGTCGTCCAGACGACCGAGGACGGTCGTCGCGAGCTGACCTGGCCGAGCACCACCGTCTCCGTCGCCACCGCCCCGCGCAGCGGGCGCAAGGTCGTGATCGTGCACGGCATCGAGCCCTCGATGCGATGGCGCAGCTACTGCCGCGAGCTGGTCGCGGCCGCTCACGAGCTGGGCGTGCGCACGGTGGTCACCGTGGGTGCCCTGCTGGCCGACGTTCCGCACACCCGCCCGATCCCGATCACGCTCACCTCGGACGACCCCGCAGTCCAGGCCGTGCTCGACGTCGAGCCGAGCTCGTACGAGGGCCCCACCGGGATCGTGGGCGTGCTGCAGCACGCTGCCGCGGAGGAGGGCTTCCACGCGTTGTCGCTGTGGGCCGCGGTGCCC
>Ga0182744_1002870_pt1 | contig 13830 bp, 11 predicted proteins | sample eDN3rd30CKraftMG_FD_128525 | JGI IMG/M metagenome (GOLD analysis project Ga0182744, IMG submission 128525) | Enriched Miracle-Growth compost microbial communities from Emeryville, California, USA - eDNA 3rd pass 30_C Kraft MG (version 2) (version 2) ...
CCGAGACGCACAAATACGGCATCGTCGGCAAGGGCGAGGACGTCCATACCGGCTTTCGCATCAGCGGCATGGTGGAGAAGCCGAAGCAGGGCACCGCGCCCTCCAATTTCTACATCAATGGCCGCTATATCCTGCAGCCGCAGATATTCGACATCCTCGCCCGGCAGGAGCGGGGCGCCGGCAACGAGATCCAGCTTACCGACGGCATGCTGAAGCTGCAGGCGCAGGAGGCCTTCCATGGCTACCACTACCGCGGCCGCACCTTCGACTGCGGCTCGCCGGAAGGGTTCGTCGAGGCCAATCTCGCCTTCGCGCTGGCCCGCGTCGACATGAACGGCAGCATGCGCGGCGTCATTGCCACCCTGCTCGACGAGATGGGCGCAGCCGCCGAACCGCAGGCCGTCGCGCGCTGATCTCCCTTTCGGCGATCGGAAAAATACTTCAGCGCTGCAGCCGGAGGCCGAGGAAGACGCTGTTCGTGGTTTCCTCGCGCCCGGCGATGTTGGACGTCAGCTTTTCCGTGCGCACGCGCGTGGTCAGGCCGGCATAGCGGGAGAGCCACCAGGTCAGGCTCGCCTCGGCGCTCAGCGTCAGGTCGTGGCCGTCGGAGCCGACATAGTCGCGCCAGCCGGCACCCAGCGCGGCTTTGCCGGTCAGGTTGCTGCGGATCTGCCGTTCCAGCGAAAGCTGGCTCCAATAGAGGATCGAACCGCTCTCGCCGGGCGTCGTGGTGCCTTCCACGGTCGTTGCCCCCGAAAGCGCCACGTTGGTGCCGCGCTCTGGCGACCAGCGAAGATTGGCGTTGACCGTGGCCCCGGAGACCGGCGCCAGCCGGTCGTCGTCGAGGGCTTCGCGCAGCCAGCCGGCCGAGAATTCGCCGGCCAGTTTCTCGCCCAGGTCCAGTTCGACGCCGGCGCGCGCGCCAAGCCGGGTGGCCGAGCGCTCGTATCCGCCGCTGTCGACGCGCTGGTCGTAAAGCCTGCGGCCGGCCTCGACTTCCACGAAGGGCGTCAGCGCGGGGGAAATGGCGTAGCCGCTGCGCAGCGTGGCGCTGTAGAGCGTGGAATCGCGGTCTTTCTGCGAGAGCGGTCCGGTCGTCAGTTCGGCGTCGCCATAGGTTTCATGCTCCACCGCCCCGGTCAGGCCGAAGCGGGCCTTGCCGATCGCCTTGTCGAGGCTGAGACTACCGTTGAAGGTCTGGCGCAGCGGTTGCGAGATCGCGCCGCCGATGGAAACGGGGGAGGAAGCGGATTCCGGCACCGCCTCGTAGCCGAACCTGGCGGTGGCGCTGAGGTCCCGTTCGAGGTCCAGCGTCAGCGCGCCATCCACGCGGCCGCGCACATCCTTGACCTCGGCGCCGGAGATCGACCTGCGCCAGGTGAGAGTGCCGTCGGCGCTGGCGGTGTGCCGGCGCCAGTCGGACAGGGCGCTGAGGCGCAACGTCGTTTCCGACAGCAGCGCCGAGCCGCCGCCGAAGCTCGAATCGGCGTTGGAGGTGGCGGTCAGCCCCTGTTCCAGTGACGGCCGCAGGATGAAAGAGCCGGCCCTGATGCCGACTGCGGCGAACGGATCGTCGTCGCGGGCCCCGGCCAGCCGCTCGATGGCAAAGGCGCGTTCGGCACCGCCATCGAGCACCGGGTTTTCTTCCAGGCGGATGGGTTGGGCGCGCGGGTTTTGCGGCTGCATCCAGCCGTCGTCCTCGGCCGCGTTTTGCGTGGATTTGGCGACGGGCGACGGGGCCGGCGCGATCAGCGCGTCGCTCGCCTGCGGGGCGCTGCGACGCGGCTTGGCGCGCGGTTCGGGGTCTGCCGGGGGGATGAGGTTCGGTGACGGATTGGCGTCGGTCTCCGCCGGCACGCTTCCCGTCGTCGTCGCGGTATCCACCGTCTCGGGCAGGGCGACGGCAGGCTGGCTGTCGGGAGGCGTTGCGGTTGTTTCGATGGCCGCGTCGGCTTTCGGCAGCGCGATAACCGGAACCGCGTCCTGTGAAAACCCGCCGCGCAGGCCCAGTTCCTGGGCGGGGGCGGGCATGGCCAGGGCGCCCGTCGCCAGCAGCAGCGCGCAAGCGGCGCTGCCTCGGCGGCTTCGGCTTGTGGATCGAAAAGGCGGCATCGGGACCCCGGCAGCGCGAGCGCGCCATACTTACCGAACCGTAAATCGGGATGGTTAACGGAGGGTTGAGACGGCCTTGCCTTCGCCGCCCGCCCGCCAATTCCGTTGGACAGCGAAGCTTCGAGGCAGTAAGCGCATCTGCATGACAGTTTCAGGAATGCCGCGCATGAAGCAGCCGGATCGGCAGGAGGCCATCGCCTCGGCGCTCAGGACCATCTCGACCGAGCAGGCGGGCATCGCGGCGCTGGCCGATGCGCTGGAAAACGGCCTTGCCGAGCCGTTCGCCCAGGCCGTCGAGGTTCTTGCCGGGATAGAAGGCCGCGTCATCGTCACCGGCGTCGGCAAGAGCGGCCATATCGGCTCCAAGCTGGCGGCGACGCTGGCCTCCACCGGCACGCCCGCCTTCTTCGTGCATCCGGCCGAAGCCAACCATGGCGACCTCGGCATGATCGCGCGCGACGACGCCATCATCGCCATCTCGTGGTCGGGCGAAACCGTCGAACTGAAAGGCATCATCGCCTATTCGCGGCGCTTCTCCATTCCGCTGATCGCCATAACGGCGGGCGAGGGCTCGACGCTCGGCCGCGAGGCCGACGTGCGGCTGCTGCTGCCGCGCGCGCCGGAAGCCTGCCCGCATGGGCTGGCGCCGACGACGTCGGCGCTGCTGCAACTGGTGATCGGCGACGCGCTGGCGGTGGCGCTGCTCGAAGCGCGCGGCTTCACCCCGGATCATTTCCGCACCTTCCATCCCGGCGGCCAGCTTGGCGCCAGCCTGACGCAGGTGCGCGAGATCATGCATGTCGGCGACACCGTGCCGGTAGTGGCCGCGGGCACGGCCATGCGCGAGGCGATCCTTGAAATGTCGGGCAAGGGTTTTGGCTGCGTGGCGATCACGGACGGGGTCGGCGCACTGGTCGGCATCATCACCGACGGCGACCTGCGCCGCCAGATCGACAACGACCTTTTGTCGCTCAGCGTCGACCAGGTGATGACGCGCAATCCCAAGACCGTGCGGCCGGAAACCCTGGCGGTCAAGGCGTTGCAGATGCTCAACGCCTCGTCGATCACCGCGCTGATGGTGGAGGACGGCGGCAAGCCGGTCGGCCTCGTCCACCTGCACGACCTGCTGCGCATCGGCGCGGCTTAAACAAGTCAGATTTCCTCGACGACCAGTTCCAGATCGGATTCCGTGGCCGCGACCACGCGGACGCGCGCGCCGGCCGGCAGGTCCGGGCCTGAAACGCGCCAGAACGTGTCGCCGAGCTGGATGCGGCCGTGGCCATTGCGGATCGGCTCGACGAGCGTCGCCGTCCTGCCGATCATCTGTTCGCTACGCCGGTTGAGCAGGGGCTGGTCGCTCGCCTGCGTGCGTGCGCCCATCAGCTTCTTGCCGGCATAGGCGCTGAGCAGCGACAGCACCAGGAAGACCAGCACCTGGATCTGCCAGCCCCAGAACGCGGCCTGCCACGGCAGCAGCGACACCGCGCCGACGATCAGCGCGGCGATGCCGATCCACAGCATGAAGACGCCGGGCAGGACGATTTCGAGGCCCAGAAGGATGATGCCGAGAACCATCCAGTTCCACGGACCGAGTTCAGCCACAAGTTGCCCGATCATGGCTTTGCCGATGCCTCAGTTGTCGCCGCGCACGACCGTCGGACGCGAGGCCGGGCGCTGGGCGGCGGTAGAGCCGGGCTGGCCAAACACTTCCCTGGCGATTTCGCCGATGCCGCCCAGGGTGCCGATCAGCGAGGATGCCTCCAGCGGCATCAGGACCACCTTGGAATTCGTCGCCGAGCCGATGCGGGTCAAAGCCTCGGTGTATTTCTGGGCAATGAAGTAGTTGAGCGCCTGCGTGTCGCCCTTGGCGATCGCTTCCGACACGACCTGCGTGGCCTTGGCTTCGGCTTCGGCGGCGCGCTCACGTGCCTCGGCGTCGCGGAAGGCGGCCTCGCGGCGGCCTTCCGCCTCCAGGATCTGCGACTGCTTCAGGCCCTCGGCGGCGAGGATCTGCGCCCGCTTGTCGCGCTCGGCCATCATCTGGCGGCCCATGGATTCCACCAGGTTGGCGGGCGGGGTGATGTCCTTGATCTCGACGCGGGTGACCTTGATGCCCCACGGGTGCGCCGCCTCGTCGACGACGCGCAACAGCCGCTCGTTGATGGCGTCGCGGTTCGACAGCAATTCGTCGAGGTCCATCGAGCCCATGACGGTGCGGATGTTGGTCATCGTCAGGTTGAGGATGGCGCTCTGAAGTCCTGCGACCTGGTAGGCGGCCTGCGGCGCATTCAGCACCTGGAAGAAGGCGACGCCGTCGACGGCGACGATGGCGTTGTCCTTGGTGATGATTTCCTGCGTCGGGACGTCCAGCACCTGCTCCATCATGTTCATCTTGGCGCCGATGGCGTCGATGAAGGGAACGATGAGGCTGAGGCCGGGGGTCAGCGTCTTGGTATAGCGGCCGAACCGCTCGACGGTGTAGTTGAAGCCCTGCGGGACCGTCTTGATGCCCTTGAACAGCACCAGGATGACCAGGGCGGCGAGAACGATGAGCGCGATGTCGAAACCGGAAAAGTCCATGCCGCTTCCCTCCAGCAGTCTTCGGCAGGCGGAATTTCACCTGCTCCCGACTGACACTTAAGGGGAATTCGCTGCCGTTACAATCGGCGCGGGCAGGGTGGCGTCAAACCCAGCCGCCGAGTTCGCGCCGCACCATCGCCTCGATCACGGCCATGCCTTCCTTGCTGTCGTTGAGGCAGGGGATGTGGCTGAATTTCTCGCCGCCGGCGGCCTCGAACTCCTCGCGCACCTCGCGGCCGATTTCATCCAGCGTCTCGATGCAATCGACCGAAAAGCCCGGATTGAGGATGGCCATCGATCTCACGCCTTCATGCGCCAGCTTCTCCACCGTTTTGTCGGTGTAGGGCTGGAGCCATTCCTGCGCGCCGAAGCGCGACTGGAAGGTGGCGAACATCTTGCGCTCGTCCCAGCCGAGCCGCTCGCGCAGGAGTTGCGTCGTCCTCAGGCACTGCTCGAAATAGGGATCGCCCTTTTCCGAATAGGTTTTTGGGATGCCGTGGTAGGAGGTGAGCACCACTTCCGGATCGAAATCCAGCGTCGCCAGGTGGCGCTCGATGGAGCGGGCGAGCGCGTCGATATAGACCGGCTCTTCGTAATAGGGCGGCACGCTGCGGACGGCCGGCGCGCGGCGCATCTTCATGAGCGCGCGAAACAACTGGTCGTTGGCGGTGGCCGTCGTCGTCGCCGAGTATTGCGGATAGAGCGGGAAGGTCAGGATGCGGTCGCAACCGGCTTCCACCAGCGACTTGGCGACGCTAGCCGTCGAGGGATTGCCGTAGCGCATCGCCCAGCCGACCTTGACGTTGGGCAGGTCGGCCAGCGCCTGCGCCAGCTTTTCGGCCTGCGCGCGGGTGAAGGTGTGCAGCGGCGATTCGTTCTTCTCGCGGTTCCAGATGCGCTCGTAGTTGGCGCCGGATTTTTGCGGCCGCGTGGTCAGCACCAGACCGTAGAGGATCGGATACCAGATTGCTTTGTTGAGTTCGATCACGCGCGGGTCGGACAGGAATTCCCGCAGGTAGCGCCACATCGGCTTGTAGGCCGTGCCGTCCGGCGTGCCGAGGTTGAGCAGCATGATGCCGACCTTGGCGGGCTTTGCCGCTGCACCGGCGGCGGCGGACGGGGCGGCGGTTTTCGCGGAAGAGGCGATCGGGGCGGACAGCGTCGTCAAGGGTGGTTCTCCTGGCTGCCATCAGCGTAACCGTATGGCGTACGGTTGCAAGGACGCGTCTGGCCGCACCCCCGGCCGTGCGGCCGAACAGGAAACGGCGTCCGCCGGACGCCGTTCCGTGATGCCTGTAAAGAAGTTCAGCCGCGCCGCGTCAGGACGAAGTTCTGGCCCGAGGCGCTGGTGCAGTTGAGCTGGCTGGTGGAGACCAGCAGGCAGTTGAAGCTGATCGGCGACTGGCGGATCAGCGAGGTGCCGTTGATTTCGACCGAGGTCGAGCCGGTCATGACATAGCTGCCGTCGGAAAGCTTCTGGCCGGTATCGGTCGCGACCGTCTGGAAACGGCCGGCCGAGAAGGTCGAGAGCCCGGTTCCCTGCGCGTCGATCCAGGAGCCTTCGACCCCGCGCGGGGCAAGGCTGCCGCCCGGAGGCGCGGAAGGACCGCCGGTGGTGCAGGCGGCCAGCGTCAGGGCTGCCGCTGCCGCGACGCCGGCTGTAAGCGTGGTGCGAATATGCTTCATGGGTGTGTCTTCTCCTCGGTCCGCTGCCTTTTCAATCACTCCATTTTCGCAGTGATTGCAAGGGATGCGGGGTGGGTCGACCTTGCTCTATCGCACCAGGATGTTGCGGAACTGCCACGGATCGCTCGTGTCGATATCCTCGGCGAACAGGCTGGGGCGGCGATCGAGCGGCGTCCAGTCCGTATAGTGGCCCTCGATCGGTCCGAGATAGGCGGACTGCACCTCAAGGCAGCGGCGATAATCCATCTCATCGGTCTCGACGATGCCGGCCATCGGGTTTTCCAGCGCCCAGACCATGCCGGCGATGACCGCCGAGGTCACCTGCAGGCCGGTGGCGTTGTGGTAGGGCGCGAGCTTGCGTGCTTCCTGGAGCGACAGGTGCGAGCCATACCAGTAGGCGTTCTTGGCGTGGCCGTAGAGAAGCACGCCGAGTTCGTCGACACCGTCGACCAGCTCGTTTTCCTCCAGCACGTGCTGCGTCTCCTGCGCCTTGCCTTCGGCGCCAAACATTTCGTGCAGCGACAGCACCGCGTCGTTGCACGGATGGTAGGCGTAGTTGCAGGTCGGGCGGTAGCGCACGGTGCCGTCGCCGTCGCGGACGGTGAAGAAATCGGCGATGGAGATCGCCTCGTTGTGCGTCACCAGGAAGCCGTATTGCGGGCCGGGCGTCGGGCACCAGGTGCGCACGCGCGTATTGGCGCCGGGCTGCTCCAGGAAGATGCCTGCTCCGCAGCCTTCCTCATGCGTGCGGGCGTTGTCGGGCATCCACTTTTCATGCGTGCCCCAGCCGAGTTCGGCCGGCTGCAACCCCTCGGCAATGAAGCCCTCTACCGACCAGGTGTTCCAGAACGTGCCCATCGGCTTCGGCCTGGCGGCGCGCTGGGTATCGCGCTCGGCGATGTGGATGCCCTTGACGCCGGCCTTTTCCATCAGCGCCGCCCAGCCTTCCCGGTCGTGCTGCGCCGGTTCGGTGAAGTCGAGGCCGAGGTCGCGGGCAAGGTTGAGCAGACCCTGCTTGACGAACCACGACACCATGCCGGGGTTGGCGCCGCAGGTGGAGACGGCGGTAAGGCCGCCCGGATTGTCGCGCTTTTCCTTGAGCAGTGTTTCGCGCAGCGCATAGTTGGTGCGGCTGGCATTGTCGGCCTCGGCATCGAAATAAAAGCCGAGCCACGGCTCGATGACAGTGTCGATGTAGAGCACGCCGAGCTCGCGGCAAAGCCGCATCAGGTCGACCGAGCCGGTGTCGACCGACAGGTTGACGCAGAAGCCACGGCCGCCCCCCTTGGTCAGCAGCGGGGTCAGCAGTTCCCGGTAGTTATCCCTGGTTACCGCCGCTTGCAGGAAGGCGATGCCGGCCTTGTCGATCGGCGCGCGGTCGATTTCGCGCGGATCGATGACGACGGCCCGCTTGCGGTCGAAGGTGAAATGGCGCTCGATCAACGGCAGCGCGCCGCGGCCGATCGAACCGAAGCCGATCATCACCACCGGGCCGCTGATTTCTCCGTAAACAGGCCATTTTTCATTCGCCATTTGCAGGGGCACTCCTTTGCCGTTGAAACGATTGGGTTTTGCGGAAACAGGTGTTTCCAGCCGGGCGGGCCGCTCATGGCACGCCTTTATGGCAACTGTCTTACATTTTCGGACGGGATAAGGCGAATCGGAACGATTCTCAGCCGCCTCGAGCCATGGAAAGCAGCAGGTCCACCAGCCGGTCGCGATCGGCCGTCATGCCCTTGTAGTCCAGTTGCGCGGCGTCGAGCGCCGTCAGTTGCTCGGCGAAGGACGCGGCGAGCCTTGCCCGCTCGGGATGCTCGGCGATGACCTTCAGCGGGTCGAGGTGGATGCGGATGGTGAACAGTACGTCGCGCGAGAGCGGCAGCTTGCGCAGCGTCTGCCGCTCGATGCGGATGAAGGCCGAGGCCGCCATGTCGCGGCCCGGGAATTTCGACGGCCGCGTGGCCGCGCGTTCGTCGCGCGCGTCGTTGGAAAGCGGCAGGTAGAGCGCGTCGCCGGCCTGGATCGACCAGTTGTAGCGCTCCATCAACTGGTCGGGCGACAACGCGTCGAACATGCGCGCGATCAGTTGGTCGGGACGCGAACCGGGGCCGAAGCCCGGCACCGGCACGTGGATCTGTTCGAGCGGCTGGCGGAATTTTTCCTGGAGCGACCATGAGGAGGGAAAGCACAGCGAGCCTGCGGCCAGTCGCCAGCCCTCGTCGCCACGGCGCATCAGGATCAGGTCCTCCTGGACCTGAAGCGAGGCGTGGTAGAGCGGCTGGCCGGAGAGGCTGCCCGCTGGAGTTCGACCCCCACTCCGGTTTGCTTCGCAAACCACCTCTCCCCCGTTCGACGGGGGAGAGGAAATGTCAGGGGTTGCACCTTTCCTCTCCCCTTTTGAGGGGGAGAGGTGCTGAGCGGAGCGAGGCGGAGTGGGGGTCGGTTGTGCTCTCTGCGATTGCGCCGATGACGGGCAGAGCGTGGTGGGAGCGTGCTGGTGCAGGTGGCCGGCGATCAGGTCCGCCACTTCCTGCTGGGCTGCCTGTGTGCCGGCCTCGGCGACGAAGACCTTGTCCGGAATCTCTGCGTAAAGCCGGCGTTTTTCCTCGATATAGGCCGGATAATGCGCGTCGATCTCGATCCAGCGGTCGAAATCGATCGGTTTCAGGCCGATGGTGAAGGGTTTCGAGGTGCCGTCATAGGGCGTGTGAAGGGGCAGGGTCGTCACGATGGGTCCGTTGTCGCTTTGTGCGTGGCTATCAAGGGCCGCGTCGCGACGCAATGCGCGGCCTTTAGGCCAGCCGCGCCGGGATCAGTCCCCGCAGCGAGTTGCCGACGAACAAGGCTTTCGCCTTGCCGAGATCGGCCGCCGGCAGGATCGCTTGCCTGGCCTGTCCCCGGTCCAGCAGTTCGGCCCGCAGTACGCCGGCGAGCAGGCCGCAGTCCAGATGCGGCGTCAGCAGGATGCCGTCGCCGAAATCCGCGAAAAGGGTGGTGATGGTGCCTTCGCAGACCTCGCCGCGCTCATTCGCCAGAAGGACTTCGTCGACCTCGGCAGTTGGATATTCGGCGCGCGCCTGCGCATAGGCTTCGCGCCGCGTGGTCTTGTGGCGCAGCAGCCGGTCGCCGGAACGAAGCGTCGTGCTGGCAAGTTTCAGGCGCCACAGCGTGCCCTCCGGCAATGCCGCGAACGGTTGCACCGTCACGCTCGCACTGCCATCGGACGGCAGCAGCAGGCGCGCCCGCATCGGCGTTTGCGCGCCGCGGACCGCTTCGGCAAGCGTGGCGGCGGCCCGCTCGCGGTCGAATGCGAAGCCGAGTTCGGCAGCCGATGAGGCAAGCCGCGCGAGATGCCGGTCGAGGCGCACGAAGCCCACTCCCGGCTCCCAGCGCAGCGTCTCGATCAGGTCGAAGCCGGCGGGCTCCCCGTCGCGAAGCGGGCCTTGAGCAGACACTCCTGATACTCCTCCTCAACCCTGGAATCGAAGACGATACCGCCGCCGACATTGTAGGTGGCCTTGCCGTCGGCAAACAGCGACAACGTGCGGATCGCCACCGAAAAGCGCATGCGGCCGCCGGGCGCGATCCAGCCGATGGCGCCGCAATAGACGTCGCGCGGCGCGCCTTCCAAGTCGTGCAGGATCTCCATGGCGCGGATCTTCGGCGCGCCGGTGATCGAGCCGCACGGAAACAGGGCGGCGAAGATGCGGCGGATGGAAAGCCCAGGCAACAGCTTCGCCCGCACGCGGCTGACCATCTGGTGTACGGTCGGATAGCTTTCGATGCGGAACAGTTCCGGCACGTCGAGCGTGCCGACCTCGCTGATCAGCGAGATGTCGTTGCGCAGGAGATCGACGATCATGCGGTTTTCCGCCTGGTTCTTCTCGTCGTTGCGCAGGAAGGTCTTCAGCGCCTCGTCCTCGGCCGGCGTCGCGCCCCGCGGGGCGGTGCCCTTCATCGGGTGCGTCTCGATCCAGCCTTCGTCGTCGATGGCGAAGAAAAGCTCCGGCGAGCGCGACAGAACGACCGGTTCGCCAAAGTCGACCAGCGCGCCGTAGCTGACCGGCTGGCGCCGGGTCAGCGCGTTGAAGGCCGCCAGCGGCTCGCCCGTCCAGTGGGCGTCGATAGGAAAGGTCAGGTTGCCCTGGTAGCAGTCACCCTCGTGGATGTGGCGGTGCAGCCGGGAAAAACGCGTTTCGTACGTTTCGAAGGACCAGGTGGCCTTCGCGTCGAAGATCGGGCCGTTGGTAGCCGGCTGCTTGGGCGACGGCGGTTCGCGGTCGGAAGGGGTGTCGAACACGCCGAGGCAGATGAGCGGCGCGCGGCGGCTCTGCGGCAGCAGCGGCACCAGCTTGGGTTCCAGCAGATAGCCCGCCTCGTAGGAAAAATAACCGGCCAGCCATTTGCCGGCCTCATGCGCCGCCTGCGCCGCCGCGAGTGCCGGCTCGAACTCCTCGGCCGACCGCGCGACGATGATTTCGGACGGCTGCTCGAACAGCACTTCGCGCCCGGCAAGGTCGTCGCGGAAAAGGGCGAAGGGGGCGTTCACCGTGGCGCCCCGTCTGGATTGTTCGTGGCCTGTGGGTTGGGCGGCGGTGTACCCCCACCCCTAACCCCTCCCCACAAGGGGGAGGGGGATTTTGGCGTCGTCGACGGCGTTGAGCATTGCGGCAGTTTGCGCGCGGGCACAGGGAATCCCTGTTCCCCTCCCCCTTGTGGGGAGGGGTTGGGGGTGGGGGTAAACCCTTGGCCGTCAGGCCGGAGAGGGGCAACGTAATGCGCTGTCATCGAATGCCGTTCCCGGCTCGCCTCAGTCCAGCGTTTCCAGTTCGTCGATCAGCCCGCCGATGACGCCGAGGCCGATCTGCCAGAAGGCGGGGTCGGTGGCGTCGAGGCCGAAGGGGGCGAGCAGTTCGGAATGATGCCGTGTGCCGCCGGCGCGCAGCATGGCGAAATACTTCTCCTGGAAACCGCGTTCCGCGTTCTGGTAGACGGCGTAGAGCGAGTTCACCAGGCAGTCGCCGAAGGCGTAGGCGTAGACGTAGAACGGCGAATGGATGAAGTGCGGCACGTAGGTCCAGAAGGTCTCGTAGCCGTCGCGCAGTTTGATCGCCGGGCCGAGGCTCTCGGCCTGCACCTCCAGCCAGAACTCTCCCAGCTTGTCGGCGGTCAGTTCGCCGTTCTTGCGCTCGGTGTGCACCTTGCGCTCGAATTCGTAGAAGGCGATCTGGCGCACGACCGTGTTGATCATGTCCTCCACCTTCTGCGCCAGCATGGCCTTGCGCTCGCGCTTGTCCTTCGTCTGGTCGAGCAGCGAGCGGAAGGTCAGCATTTCGCCGAACACGGAAGCGGTTTCGGCAAGCGTCAGCGGGGTGGAGGCCATCAGCGCGCCCTGGCCGCCCGCCAGCACCTGGTGCACGCCGTGGCCGAGTTCGTGCGCGAGCGTCATCACGTCGCGCGGCTTGCCCATGTAGTTGAGCAGGACGTAAGGGTGCACCGACGGCACGGTCGGATGCGCGAAGGCACCCGGCGACTTGCCGGGCCTGACCGGCGCGTCGATCCAGTTCCGGTCGAAGAAGGTGCGGGCGATGCCCGCCATTTCCGGCGAGAAGCGGTTATAGGCGGTCAGCACCGTATCCCTGGCGGCATCCCAGGGGATGGTCGCCCTGGGCGTTTCGGGCAGCGGCGCGTTGCGGTCCCAGTGGTTCATCGTCTCCATGCCGAGCCAGAGCGCCTTCATCGAGTAGTAGCGGTGGGAGAGGCGCGGATAGGCCTCGCGTACGGCGGCCGCCAGCGCATCCACGACGGGACGCTCGACGCGGTTGGCGAGGTGACGTGAATCGGCGATGTCCTCGAAGCCGCGCCAGCGGTCGGAGATTTCCTTGTCCTTGGCGAGCGTGTTGGTGATCAGCGTGAAGGTGCGCAGGTTCTTCCGGAAGGTGGCGCTCAGCGCTTCGGCCGCCTTGCGGCGCACCTCGCCGTCGGCGTCCTGCAGCCGGTTCAGCGTCGGCTCCAGCGTCAGTTCCTCGCCGTCCACGTCGAAGCGCAGGTCGGTCATCGTCTCGTCGAACAGGCGGTTCCAGGCGCCGCGCCCGGTCACCGACTTTTCGTGGAAAAGCTGCTCGATGCGGTCCTCGAGCTGGTAGGGCTTGTCCTTCCTGAGATCGAGCACCCAGGGCCGGTAGTGGCCGAAGGTGGCATCTTCATCGAGCGCCTTTTCGATCGCCGCGTCGTCGACCAGGTTGAGCTCCAGCGCGAAGAACAGGAGATGCGAACTGGCGTCCGTCATCTTCTGCTGGATGTCTCCATAGAGCTTGGCGCGGGCCGGGTCGGAGGTATCGCCGGCATAGACGAGCCCGGCATAGGAAACGATGCGTCCCATCAGTTCCTCGAGCCGCTCATAGGCGCGCAAGGCCTCGCCCAGCCCGCCGGCGGCGCCGCGCGCGGCCTCGGCGGCGAGCGTGCCCTTCCAGCGCTTTTCGAAGGCGACGGCGTCGTCGGCGGCGGCCTTGAGATCGCGCGCAAGCTCCGGGGCGTCCATGCCGGGGTAGAGATCGGAGAGGTTCCACTCCGGCAGGTCGCCCAGCGCCGCGGAATTCTGTTCGGCACCGTGTCCAAGGGAAACCGTCGCCGCCGGGCGAACCGAAACTGTGCGCATCGCCTAATACCTTACCGAGAGGAGAGCCGGTCGAATCCTAAGCAATTCGTTCACCGGCTTTTTTGAAAGCTTATTTAGAACCCTGTGCCAGGATGATCCATAGGGCAGAGTTTTAAGGCGGGCAAACTCGAAGTTTCCATGGCGGGCTCAATTCTCATAGTCGACGACGACCCGGTGCAGCGGCGGCTGCTGGAGGCCGCCGTCAGCCGGTTCGGCTATGCCGCGCTGGTCGCCGACGGCGGCGAGGCGGGCCTCAAGGCAATGGACGGCCCGGCGGGGCGCGACGTGGCGGCCGTCATCCTCGACCTCGTCATGCCGGGCCTCGATGGCATCGGCGTGCTCAAGGCGATGCGCAAGCGCGGCATCGGCGTTCCCGTCATCGTGCAGACGGCGCAGGGCGGCATCGATACCGTGGTGTCGGCCATGCGCCACGGCGCCTTCGACTTCGTCGTCAAGCCGGCGTCGCCCGACAAGTTGAAGGCCTCGATCGCCAACGCGCTCGAGGTCGAGGCGGTAGGCGACGAGGTGAAGCGCGCGGGCGGGCGTGCCGGCCGGCGGCTCACCTTCAAGGACATGATCACGCATTCGCAGGCGATGGAGCGCGTGGTGCGCCTCGGCCAGAAGGCGGCGGCTTCCCACATCCCGATCCTGATCGAGGGCGAATCCGGCGTCGGCAAGGAACTGGTGGCGCGCGCCATCCAGGGTAGCGGCGAGCGGCGGACCAAGCCCTTCGTCACGGTCAATTGCGGGGCGATACCCGACAATCTGGTCGAATCGATCCTGTTCGGCCACGA
>Ga0182744_1002871_pt1 | contig 13829 bp, 11 predicted proteins | sample eDN3rd30CKraftMG_FD_128525 | JGI IMG/M metagenome (GOLD analysis project Ga0182744, IMG submission 128525) | Enriched Miracle-Growth compost microbial communities from Emeryville, California, USA - eDNA 3rd pass 30_C Kraft MG (version 2) (version 2) ...
ATCGTGGCAGCGTGTAGACACCAACAAGGGGCCTTTAGTTGGCGTTTGGCGCATTACTGATCGAAAAGTAGACGGCAAGTGGCATGTAATGCCCTTAAGAGACAGGCGGACATTAAAAATTCTGTCTGGAACACGCTTTCAATGGGTAGCTATCGATATCAAAACCGGTGAATTTTCAGGAACCGGTGGCGGAACGTATACCTTTACCAATAATCAGTATACCGAAAACATTGAATTCTTTTCAAGAGATAACGAACGTGTAGGTGCACACCTCACCTTCGATGGTAAAATCGAAGACGGCCAATGGCATCATAGTGGTTTAAGCTCCAAAGGCGATCCCATCTACGAGATATGGAGTCAGTTTGATTAATCTGGCAACTCAGAACTAACAACCAACATTTCACTTCACCAAATTCAAAATAGCTAAACGATAGCTATCAAACCCAAAACCGGCAATAACGCCTTTACAGTTTTTCGCCAAATAAGAGTGATGTCTAAACGTTTCGCGGGCATGTACATTGGAAATATGCACTTCAATTACCGGTGTACGGATGGTAGCAATGGCATCGGCTATGGCTAAAGAGGTATGGGTATAGGCACCTGCATTCAATACAATCCCATCGTAATCAAATCCTACCTCGTGTAGTTTATCAATAATAGCACCTTCATGATTACTTTGAAAGTAAATCAGATCAACTGCAGGAAATAAGGCTTTCAGTTCTTCAAAATAAGGTTCGAATCCTTGATTTCCATACACCGAAGGTTCTCTTATTCCTAACAAATTTAAATTAGGTCCGTTAATGACTAAAATCTTCATTAATTCAATATTTTATATTATCTTGGAATTCAATGTTGCTATAAGCACAAAGATACTGTTTTCATCCTATAAAATTATTCACTCATGAAAACCCTCTTTTTTACAATTTCATTTGCCGTTTTTTTAGCAGTAATCATTGCGGGCATATGGTGGCCGCCAATCTATTGGTCTTTCGTACTTTTTCTTCCCTTATTTTTACTAGGATTATTTGACATCTATCAATCAAAACGTGCTATTCGTCGTAACTTCCCTCTTTTTGGCAGATTGCGTTACCTTATGGAAGATCTGCGCCCTAAGATTCAGCAATACTTTATTGAAAGTGATACCGATGGTCGCCCTTTTAGTCGTATTCATCGAAATGTCATCTATCAACGAGCTAAAAAAGAAGAAGATACCACACCTTTTGGCACACAGCTTAATGTATATGAAAACAACTATGAATGGTTAAATCACAGCATCAATGCTTTACCATTCAGTGCCGCCGATTATGATCCACGTGTTACTGTTGGCGGTCCAGATTGTAAACAACCTTATTCGGCCAGTGTTTTGAATATATCAGCGATGAGCTACGGTTCTTTAAGTAAAAATGCCGTCATGGCATTGAACGAGGGTGCCAAAATGGGCAACTTTGCACATAATACCGGCGAGGGAGGACTAACAGATTACCACCTGGAAGGAGGTGGTGATATCATTTGGCAGATTGGAACGGGCTATTTCGGTTGTCGCACATTGGATGGTAACTTCGACTCACAAGCTTTCCACCTTAAAGCCACTTTGCCCCAAGTAAAAATGGTCGAAATCAAGTTATCCCAAGGAGCAAAGCCAGGTCATGGGGGTATTCTTCCGGCTGCAAAGGTCACGGAAGAAATTGCTAGAATCCGATTGGTAGAGGTAGGTAAAGATGTGGAATCGCCCCCTTATCATCGTGCTTTCAAAACACCCATCGAGTTATTACATTTCATTCAACAGTTACGTGAACTATCTAATGGAAAACCCATTGGTTTTAAATTATGTATTGGTCATCGAAGCGAATTCGTGGCTATTTGTAAAGCCATGATCCAAACCAAAATCTATCCTGATTTTGTAACCGTTGATGGTGGCGAGGGTGGAACAGGTGCTGCTCCTTTGGAATTTTCCAATCACGTAGGCATGCCACTTCGAGACGCATTAGCCTTTGTATATGATTGTCTTACCGGATTTGATTTAAAGAAATACATTAAAATTATCGCATCCGGTAAAGTCGTTACTGGCTTTGATCTTGTAAAGCATTTTGCTTTAGGTGCCGACCTGTGTAATAGTGCTCGAGGGATGATGATGGCCCTAGGCTGTATACAAGCGCTGGAATGCAATAAGAATACGTGCCCAACAGGTGTAGCTACACAAAATCCAAACTTAGTAAGAGGCCTGGTCGTTGCCGATAAAAAAGTACGGGTGGCCAATTACCACCGGCAGACGCTGATCAATGCAGCCGAGTTAATGGCTGCCGCAGGCATCAAACATCCCGACGATATACATCGGGCCTATATACAGCGGCGGATTTCACCTGACCGGATTTTAAATTACTTAGATAGTTATCCTTATATCCCAAAGGGCTCATTGCTGACGCAACCTTATGCTAAACAATTTGAATTACTGATGACCATTAGCGATCCCAATTCTTTTACTCCTAATTTCCATCATTTAAACTGGGATGAATTGGAATGGGCAAGAAAGCCGATGACCAACTAGTATACATTCAACACTACATAGATGTAGCAGGAATTTCTTTTTAATTTTTAATTTTGAATTTTTACTTAACACTTGGTATGGGGCCCATTGGTATTTTCGATTCAGGTTATGGCGGATTAAGTGTCTTCAAAGAAATTGAAGCCCTGCTACCTGCATATGATTATATATATCTAGGCGATAATGCACGGGTACCCTATGGTACCCGCTCCTATGAAACGGTTTATCAATACACATTAGCGTGTGTGAACCACCTTTTTGATATGGGATGCCATTTGGTTATATTGGCTTGCAATACAGCCTCTGCAAAAGCACTACGCACCATTCAACAGCATGACCTGCCTTTGCGCAATGATTTAAGGCGAGTCTTGGGTGTTATCCGGCCTACTACAGAAATAATCGACCAATTTACAAGCAGTAAACACATCGGGATCTTAGCCACCCCGGGTACGATCAATTCTCAATCTTACGCCATTGAAATCAATAAGTTTTTTCCTCATATCACTGTTTATCAAGAAGCCTGCCCCATGTGGGTTCCGCTTGTTGAGAACAACGAGATATATTCGGAAGGTGCGCGTTTTTTTGTTCAGCAACACATAGACCGGATACTGGCCAAATCATCTCGTATAGATGCACTCGTATTAGCCTGTACCCATTATCCTTTGTTACTACCAATAATCAAACAATGTGTCCCAGATCATATTCGTATATTGAGTCAAGGCCCTATTATTGCCAAAAGTCTAGCGAACTATCTCCAAAGGCATCCAGACATAGAAAAATGGTGTTCTAAAACAGGAAATATTCGTTTTTTCACGACAGAGCAAGCAACAGACTTTAACGAAAAAGCAGCTGCATTTTATGGAAAAGAAGTAGCTTCTACCCAACTTGAATTAACCCATTAAAACACACGATGATCCAGCTTAGCTGACAAAAAATTGTTCATGAAAATTCAAAAGAAAGAGCTCCTTTGTGGCGCGCGTGCACGCGGTATATAGCCAACGTAAAAATTCGGTGGTGAGCATTTCTTCTGTTAAATACCCCTGATCGATAAACACGGCATCCCATTGCCCCCCTTGTGCTTTGTGGCAGGTAACTGCCATGGAAAATTTAATTTGAAGCGCATTGTAGTAGACATCATTTTTTAATGCTGCTATCCTCGCTCTTCTATCGGTTATATGTGCATAATCCAGCATGACCGCATCAAACAGCCGCCGTTGTTCTTCGAACGATAAATGAGGTGTATCGCTGTGCAATACATCCAATAATACCCTACAAGTCAATGGTTCAGCATCCTCTTGATCCACAAAACCTAACGATACATCTGCAAATCGAAATCCATGTTGTTCATGCACATTGCGCACCCGTTTAACAACAGCCATATCTCCATTGGCAATGAAACGTTGTGTTCCTTCTTGCGCCGCTGCCCAATAGTAATTGTTTCGCACGACCATCACTTGATCACCACCCGTGAGTTCTTCTTCCCGATACAAAATTTGATGGCGGATATGTTGATTATAGAGGTTCGCATGCTTATTTGAACGGCAAATGACTAATGTATGCTCCATGCCATACTTATCATAAGCATAGTGCAACCCTTCTATTAAACGTTCGCCTGTCATACGATAAACGTCTGTGAACCCTTTAACTACCAGCTTAGGAAAACAGATTTGCTCATTAGCTTCTTTATCCCATCGGATTTGCTCTCTAATTGCTGTTGCATTAAACAAAATACCAGAATCGCTTTCTTGTCTAACCACGTCTGTCAATTCAGCTGTAAATACATCATAGCCAAAACGGGCATAAAGATATTCACTATTCAGTGCCGGACTTTCTGTCATCCCCACAGGAGGTAACTGCGCCATATCGCCCACAAACAATAGTTTACAATGCTCGCCGCTCGCTACATAGCCGACCAAATCTTCCAATAAACTCTTACGATCGTAAACCACTTGTTCATCAGAAATCATAGAAGCCTCATCTACAATAAACAATGTTCGTTTATGTAAATTATCTGCCAAGGCAAACGACAAATCGGGCGTTCCTGCAACCCGTTTTCTATATATCTTCTTGTGAATGGTGGTAGCCGGCATACCCGTATAAGCACTCATTACCTTAGCTGCCCTTCCTGTCGGAGCTAATAAAACCGAACGCATACGAAACGTTGGTAAGGCTTTTACCAGTACGGCCAATAAGGTTGTTTTTCCTGTTCCGGCATATCCCTTTAATACAAAGCAGCTATTTTTTTCAACCGCCGTCAAAAAATTAACCAATGCCTCAAAAGCACGGTATTGTGGCAGTGTAGGTGTTACCGTGAAATACTGAGCAAGTACATTTGTCATCTCCACGCCCAAACCTACCACAAAAAAATGCTTTTTGCAATATCATTTGTAAAGGGTATTTTTGCTAGCCATGAGCGAATTATTAAAGATAGCATTTATAGACAACAACTATTCTGTTGAACATAGCGCCACATATCACTTGTTCATTCTTGAAGAAACCATGGACTATCACATGGCCATTTTCAATGAAGAAAATCAATTGCTCTTAGCATTATCCTGGCAGAAGCATAGCAAGCAAGAACGGGTACAACAATTATTGAGCACGCACTATAGCAGTACTAAGATTATAGTAAATAATCCACATTATCTATTGGTTCCTAAAGACTTATATAGTCCAACTCAAGAAGAACAATATCTCTATATGCTCGGGGTAAAAAAGGACAGTCACCAGCTATTGGTCGATCAGATAACTCCACTAAACACATATGGAGCCTATACACTATCTGTAGAAGCTTGCACATCACTCGAACAGGAATTTCCAAATTTTTCGATTTATGCACAACATACCAGTCTATTGTGTGCATACCAGTATTTGCATCCGCATACAGACGCCGCATGCTTTATCCATGTGGATGATCATCGGATCACTTTTACCTATTTTGCACAAGGCCATCTGATCTACCACCAAACACAGGTTTGTGAACAAATAGATGATTTTAGTTATTTTATATTAGCGATAGCACAAACATGTAAAATGGATTGGGTAACTACTCAGGTATACACTTCAGGCAATCTGGATGATGTACACCCTTACGCTGTACGTTTACGCCAATATAGTGAACAAGTGCAGGTTATAGACCTATCTACCTTATTTAGCTGCAATAATCAAGACTTGTTCCAACAAGCACATCAATACCTACCTCTATTTGGCTTATTATGCGTATCATAGGTGGACAATTAGGCGGAATACGAATAACCCCTCCCGCTAATTTACCAGTTAGGCCAACAACTGACTTAGCAAAAGAAGCATTGTTCAATATTTTGCAACATCATCTTTCTTGGGAAGAAGCAAGTACGCTTGATCTTTTTAGCGGCACAGGAAACATTGCTCTTGAGCTTGCATCCCGCCAGGCCAAGCACATCACCGCAGTAGATCAATACGGCAAATGCTGCGCCTTCATTCATACCCAAAAAATAAAATATAAACTGGAACAACTGGAAATAGTGAAGAGCGATGTATTTAAATTCATCCAAAGATGTAAACAAACCTTTGATTTTATTTTTGCTGATCCACCTTATGATTTACCGATGTTAACGCAACTTCCTCAGCTCATATTTAATCAGGGGCTACTTCATTTAGGTGGCATATTCGTATTAGAGCATCCGAATACCCGAAAAATAGAAGAACATCCGTTCTTCATCGAAAAAAGGAATTATGGGTATTCGGCCTTTAGTATTTTTCAACGGCGGTAAGAAGAATTACTGACATTTATGATGATTGATTGTGCAGCATTTTATCTAAGTTTGAAGATACATCCTTTAATTGATTCCATATGCAAAAAAGAATTGCACTTTTCCCTGGATCATTCGATCCCATCACCCATGCACACGTAGATATTATTCTTCGGGCAATCCCCCTATTTGACGAGATTCATGTGGCCATTGGACACAACAGCGCCAAACAGACCCGCTTCTCTATGGAACAGCGCCTCGCCATGCTTACCGAGTTGTTCGCCTCCTCTGAAACCATCCACGTTACCTCATATGAAGGTCTTACAATCGATTTTTGTAAACAAATACAAGCGAACTATATCTTAAGGGGTCTCCGTAATACCGCAGACTTTAATTACGAAAACGCCATTGCCCAAAACAATCTACAATTAGCATCTGCCGTAGAAACCGTTTTTTTTGTCAGTAGCCCAGGTTTGAATCACATTAGTTCGACCATCGTGCGCGATATACTAAAAAACAAAGGTTCCATTGCTCATCTGGTTCCTAAAGAGGTGCTTCATTATACATAGGCACGTTTCTCTAGCACATCTTTGATGATGCCATAGGTATTGGCCAATACTTGATTCAAATGTACAGGGTCTAGCCAAATCGCTTCGGTAATATCTTCGCTGGTTTGCGGGATGAGTTTTGGGCTTTTGTTAACTCCCATCTCATACCAGTTCGTTTTCTTTAATACCAATGCACCTTTCATTTCATACATATGATAAGAAGAACTAATCTTAGGTCCTAAATAATCTATTTTTACCCCGCATTCTTCCGTCACCTCTCTTACGGCTGTCTTTTTAGGCTTTTCTCCGGGATCAATCTTGCCTTTTGGCAAATCCCACTTACCTAAGCGGTGGATAAACAGCAGCTTACCATCGCCGTTTTTCACTAAGCCACCAGCAGCACCAATTACTTTAACCTGCTTTTTAATCATTTTTAAGACCTCTTTTGGCTGGGTAGTTACCAGTAAGTAGTTTGTCTGTTCGTTAGATGAAACACTTTTCCTGAACAGATTGACCAAATCAAAAGACTGTAAATCAATCTGTTGAAATTCACCTAGCCCTTTAGGGGTAAAATCAGCCAAAATTAAGGCCGATTCGTTCATATAAATTTTATAAATTTGCGTCATGAATCACAAGAGTGAGATTGAACAAAAAGTTGCCGAATTTTTATTACAAATTAAAGCAATTAAATTGCAACCTACCAAACCTTTTACATGGGCGTCAGGTTGGAGATCCCCTATTTATTGCGATAACCGTATATCTTTGTCGCACCCAACGGTACGAACGTACATTCGTCAGAAGCTATCTGAAGTAATACAGGAAGAATTTGGTTCTATCGGAATGATTGCAGGCGTAGCTACCGCTGGTATCCCTCAAGGTGTTTTGGTTGCACAAGATTTAGGGTTACCTTTTGCATATGTTCGTTCTAGTGCAAAAGACCATGGTAGACAAAACATGATCGAGGGCGAAATCATCGATGGTCAGCGTGTTGTCGTTATAGAAGATTTAATTTCTACCGGAAAAAGTAGTTTGAAAGCGGTAGAAGCACTTCGGGAAGCAGGATGTGATGTTGTTGGCCTCGTGGCTATCTTTAGTTATGGTTTTGATGTTGCTGATGAAAATTTTAAGGCGGCCAAATGTAGGTATACCACACTTTCTAACTACAATGCATTGATTAAGTATGCAGCAGAGAATGGTTTTATCCATCATGAAGATGAAGACTTACTTCGCGAATGGCGACGCGATCCAGCAAATTGGGAGCCCAAAACGGTATAAATCGGATGACAGCAATTGAGAGTAAAAATAGCATTAACCAACCTATTGAAATCGTATTTAAATTCCTTGCTGATTTCAATAACCATGAACGATTAATGCCTCCAAATATCTCGGATTGGAAGTCTACAGCAGATGAAGCTAGTTTTTCCATACAACAAATGGCAAAATTAGCTTTAAAAATGCAATCGCGTACGGCTCATGATACCATTATCATGGTACCAGCTGAGAAACCACCTTTTGATCTTACGTTATCTTGGAAGTTAAGGGCTATAACGCCTATCACCACCGAAGCTACTTTTACCATCACTGCAGATCTCAATATGATGATGAAAATGGTAGCAGCGGGACCGCTTAAAAAGTTGACAGATTTTCAGACTACGAAGCTTCAAGAAGAACTGGAACGATAGTGAAGTGGAAAGCTTAAAGCGAAAAGTAGAAAGCTTATGTTTGCGCCCCTAATACACAACGCACCAACAACAAGTTATAAATAATAAGTTGTACGTTTTACGTTCAAGTGAACTGCTACTGCCGGTGCTACTGCTCCTTCTCACAACTGGCAACACACAACTCACAACTGGCAACCCCATCAAAATCCGTCATTATTTCAGTATAAACCTCTTAAATACAGACATTTAGTCATAACAATCTAAAGCAGGCAAGACAAAATGTCTACTTTATTCAAACATGTTGCGCTGGTATTCGTTTTGCTAATATGATGCGGTTGTACTCTTGAACAAACCGAATTATAATTGCACAAAAATGAATTTAAATAACTTTACAATTAAAGCTCAAGAAGCTATCCAAAAAGCCTCTGAAATTGCGGGCGGCAATCAGCAACAGGCTATTGAGAATGCTCATTTATTAAAGGCCTTACTTTTGGTGGATGAAAATGTCGTGAGTCATTTACTAAAAAAGTTAAACGTCAATATCAATCGTCTAAACGAATCCTTAGATCAACAGATCAGTAGCTTTCCTAAAGTAAGTGGAAGCGACATCTACCTTTCTTCTGCAGCGAATTCAGCCTTACAAAAAGCACAAGGATATCTCAAAGATTTCAAAGATGAGTTCGTTTCTGTTGAACATCTCTTATTAGGCATTTTAAGTGCGGGCGATAAAACAGCTGCACTCTTAAAAGACCAAGGAATTACCGAAAAAGATTTAAAGAAAGCCATCACGGAATTAAGAGGTAGTACGCGCGTTACCGATCAAAATGCAGAGGCAACTTACAATGCCTTAAACAAATATGCGCGAAACCTCAATGAATTTGCCGAATCAGGTAAGTTAGACCCCGTTATTGGGCGTGATGAAGAGATTCGTCGGGTTATCCAAATCTTATCCCGCAGAACAAAAAACAATCCCATTTTAGTGGGTGAGCCTGGTGTGGGAAAAACCGCCATAGCCGAAGGCATCGCTCACCGTATCATCAAAGGAGATGTGCCCGAAAACTTAAAAAGTAAAACGGTTTTCTCACTGGACATGGGTGCACTGGTAGCAGGCGCTAAATATAAGGGTGAATTTGAAGAACGGTTAAAGGCCGTTGTAAAAGAGGTGACCGACAGTGACGGTGAAATTGTTCTTTTTATTGATGAAATTCACACGTTAGTCGGTGCTGGAGGTGGCGAAGGAGCGATGGATGCTGCTAATATCTTGAAACCAGCATTAGCCAGAGGCGAATTGCGAGCCATTGGAGCCACTACATTAAACGAATTTCAAAAATACTTTGAAAAAGACAAGGCGTTGGAAAGACGCTTCCAAAAGGTCATGGTGGATGAACCCGATACCCAAGATGCCATTTCTATTTTGAGGGGTATTAAAGAGCGTTATGAAACCCATCATAAAGTAAGAATCAAAGATGAAGCGATTATTGCTGCGGTAGAATTGTCACAACGTTATATTGCGGATCGCTTTCTACCCGATAAGGCCATTGATTTGATGGATGAGGCAGCTTCCAAACTCCGTTTGGAAATGGATTCGGTACCCGAAGCTGTCGACGAAATTGAACGTAAGATCATGCAGCTCGAAATTGAACGGGAAGCCATCAAACGGGAAAATGATCAAGTCAAAGTAGAAGAGCTAAGCAGGGAGATAGCGAACCTGGCATCCGAACGCGATTCATTACGCGCTGCATGGCAAAGCGAAAAGTCGTTGGTAGACAATCTGAACGCACATGTGCAACAGATCGAAGATTTCAAATTAGAAGCCGAGCAGGCCGAACGTGCGGGCGATTATGGAAAAGTAGCTGAAATTCGTTATGGTCGTATCAAACAAGCCCAAGATGAACTGGAAAAGCTTAAAAAGGAGCTGGAAGAGAAACAGGGTTCTGAAAGGATGCTAAAAGAGGAAGTGACGGCAGAAGACATTGCCGATGTAGTGGCACGTTGGACGGGTATACCGGTTAGTAAAATGGTCAAAAGTGAACGGGAGAAACTGCTTCACTTAGAAGAGGAGCTGCATAAGCGGGTTGCTGGCCAGAGTGAAGCCATTGAAGCAATTTCTGATGCCATCCGGCGGTCACGTGCAGGTTTAAGCGATAAACGGCGCCCAATCGGTTCTTTCATCTTTTTAGGCACAACAGGTGTTGGTAAAACCGAATTGGCCAAGGCTTTGGCCGAATATCTCTTCAATGATGAGCATGCGATGGTGCGCATTGATATGAGCGAATATCAAGAACGTCATGCCGTATCCCGTTTAATCGGTGCGCCTCCAGGATATGTTGGGTATGATGAAGGTGGCCAGCTAACCGAAGCCATCCGTCGCAGGCCTTATTCAGTCGTTTTGCTCGATGAAATCGAAAAGGCCCATCCGGATGTATTCAACATCCTATTGCAGGTATTAGATGATGGGCACTTAACAGATAACAAAGGCCGTGTAGTAAACTTTAAGAATACCATCATCATCATGACGTCTAATATTGGTTCGCCCCTTATTCAAGAAAATTTTAGTACGCTGAATGATGTTAACAAAGACGAGGTAATTGCTAAAACAAAGAACGAGGTATTTGAATTGCTCAAAAAATCAATACGTCCTGAATTTCTGAACCGTATTGATGAAGTGATTATGTTCACCCCATTGAGCAGGGAAGAGATTGGTGATATTGTACGTTTACAATTTGCACAGGTACAACATCAATTAGACGAGATGGGCATCACGATCGAAGCTTCTACCGAGGCGCTAGATTGGCTTGCGCAACTGGGCTATGATCCTCAGTTTGGTGCCAGACCGCTTAAACGCGTAATACAGAAAAAGATCCTGAATGAGTTATCCAAAGAAATACTCGCCGGAAAAATAGATAAAGACAGTAAGATCAAACTGGATATGTTTGATCATAAATTTGTATTCATGCAAGATTAACATATAGCTTAATCCCAGCATCAATAAAGGTGTTGCCTAAGTGTCTAAAGTCTATTATCGTCATTTCGAGCGAAACGCAGTGTAGTCGAGAAATCTAATTCCTATTTATAGATTTCTCCATTCCGCTACGCTACAGTCGAAATGACGAACTTTTAGGCATGTTCATCTACTTAACTACCCGACATAATTCGTAACTTTACCTAAATGCGTGATCAAAAATTATCAAATAAGAGCGTCAGAAGGAAAGTAATTTTTGTCTTCATTTGCTGCTGTATCGCTTTGGCCCTGGCTTGGACGATCAGCAAAGATGCATTTAATCAAGTCATTACGGCTGTTGACAATATTGCCAAACCGAACGAAAAAATGCGATTGGTGAGTCAGGTATCCAGAGATATCATGCAATTAGATCAATTACAGCGATCCCAAGTGCTGACTGATAACCAGGAAGCTTATAACAGTTTCCAGCATGAATCCAAATTGGTTGCTTCTTCCCTAGACTCTCTTAAAAATTTATATGCGTCTGATAGTAACCAAATTCGAAGAATAGATTCTATCAAAATACTGCTTAGTGAGCGTGATAAATTATTTAAAGCTTATGTAGAGGTACGCGAAAAGATGGTAGATAGCCATGAATTTTCTGAGCAATTACAAAGTATTGGTAACATTTTACAAAATACTCCTCAAGGTGATAGCACGGTCGTTACCAAACGAAAAATCACGGAAACAACGACCATTGAACCGGGTGAAGTCATTCCAGGAGACTCTGCAAAAGTAGAAGACGATCGTTCTTTTTTTGGTAAGTTGTTTGGCTCCAAGAAGAAAAGTGTCGCTCCTAGAATCATTACTCAACCCCGACGTATCGTAAAAGAAGAGTTAAATGAACTCATAGATACCATTAGTACGGCCAGACAAGATAGTGCTATCAAACTAATCGATAGTGTACTCCGGGTCATTGAAGAAACACAGAAGGCACAAAGTGATTCTTTTATTGATCGTGAAGTAGAGCTTACCTATGCAGGCAATTTATTGATTAGCAAAATGCTGAGCATTTTAAATGAGGTTGAAAAAGAAGGGATGTCCCAAATGGAGGCCGAGAATGCCCTTGCTCGTTTTGTGATGAATCATAGCCTAAGTCGGATCAATTTAGTGGTACTAGGGTTTTTCGGTATCACGGCCGTACTTGTATTACTCATTTTATCTGATATCCGTAAAAGTAATCGCTATAGACGGGAACTGGAGCTCGCTAAAGAAGAAGCTGAATATCATAGTGCAGCGAAACAGCGTTTTCTCTCGAATATGAGTCATGAATTACGCACCCCTTTACAATCCATTATTGGATATGCAGAACAACTCAGTGAAGAACATTCGGGTGATAGTCGAAAAGTCAACATTATTTATCAATCGTCCGAACACTTGCTACAGATCGTCAATGAAGTGTTGGATTATAACCGCATTAATTCCGGAAAGTTCCATTTTAATAATCAGGATTTCAATTTATCAAAACTGATTGATGAAGTGGTTGCTGCTATGCAACTACAGGCCGAAGACAAATCACTGGCACTTAATTTAATAAAAAGCATCGCTGGTAATGGCTATGTATTGGGCGATCCTTTCCGCATTAAACAAATTCTTTACAATTTACTGAGCAACGCCATCAAGTTTACCGATCAGGGTTCGGTTACACTTACTGTAACGACAAATCTTGAAAAGGAATGGACAGCCTTGAAGATTGTTGTTGAAGATACCGGCAAAGGCATTCCTGAAAGTGATATTCATCGTATTTTCAACGAATTTGAACAAGCAGAAAACTCCAATTCAGGTATTCACTTTGGCAGCGGTCTGGGTCTAAGCATTGTAAAAACCCTTTGCGAAGCTATGGGCGGACAGGTTACCATCCAGAGTAAGCTGAATCAAGGCTCTGTATTTAAAGTTGACCTTCCACTAAAAACCTCTACCTGGATTGAAGATAATCATGCTGAAAGCGACCTCATTCCTATTCAGGATTTTCAGGGTACTATATGGGTCATTGATGACGATCCCTTTATACTGGAATTATGCCATAGTATTTTCACCAAATACCACATTAAACACCGTACTTTTTCATCGCCAGAGGAATTACTTGCTACTCCATGGAATCCAGCTGTTAATATCTTATTGATGGATATGCGTATGCCCGGAAAAACCGGTGTGGAGCTTAATCATGAATTAAAACCCATCATTGGTGAAGACGTAAAAGTATATGCTTTTACAGCACAAGCATTACCCGAAGAACGTGAGCAAATACTGGCACAAGGTTTTGATGGTTTATTATTAAAACCTTTCAAGGAAATTGATTTATTGCATTTGCTAGGCCTAAAAAGAAATGTAGAAGAGTCACTCAAA